>OJAC01000743.1_pt1 | contig 22349 bp, 20 predicted proteins | sample 1588701 | NCBI WGS metagenome assembly OJAC01 (sample SAMN03283256) | human gut metagenome | biome: human-associated habitat; material: feces | host: Homo sapiens | place: USA | collected 2013 | reverse complement strand
TTGGAGAGATTGATGATCTGCACAAGCTTCTTGAGAACTACAGGAGGCTGTAGGGGAACATATTGGACTGTAGGGTGCGTATGGGACAAGACCTTGACAAATAAGTTATAAAGAGTTATAAAAAGATTACAAAGTTATAAAGAGTTATAAAAATTATTAAAAGTTATAAAGAGTTATAAAACAGGAGCGCAGAGATGAAAAAAAATCCCTTTTCATTATCATTTGGCAAGGAACCGGTCAGTTTAATTAACCGTAATGTTCAGTCTTATGAAATAATTGATACATTTGAGGATGAAAACCCTACTTACCAGGTTTGTGTAGATAATTGTGATTTTTAAGGTGGAAGATAGGTTAAAGGAGCAGCATATGATTAAAGAGTAATCCGTCATGCAGTGTATGCATGGCGGATTTTTCGTATGTAATTGCTTGCGACTGATACATTTTAGATACAAGTAACTGCTAATATATAAACAGCCATGCATAATACAGGCTGAATATATGCTCCTTAGGATTGACAGCAAAAGAAGAATATGCAAAGATTTATAAAAGATTATAAATTTTAGAAGGAAAATGATGATAGAAATATTAATAGTAGAAGACGAAAAACCGATATCGGACCTTATCAGATTAAATCTCATGAAAGCAGGCTATAGCTGCACCTGTGCCTTTGATGGTATGGAGGCAGCAGATATTCTGGAGGAGAGAAATTTTGACCTGATAATACTTGATGTAATGCTGCCGAAGTTAAACGGCTTTGAACTTATGGAATACATAAAGCCGATTGGCATACCTGTGATATTTCTCACAGCAAAAGCCACTTTAGATGACAGGCTAAGAGGTCTCACGTCCGGTGCCGAGGACTATATGGTAAAGCCATTTGAGATTGTTGAGCTTTTAGCCCGGGTAAATATAGTGCTAAGACGTTATAATAAGATGGAGCAGCAGCTCACCTTTAAGGATATAGCTATCGATACGAAAAACCAGAATGTATCAAAGGCAGGGAAGCATATAGAGCTTACACCAAAGGAATTTGAGCTGCTTGAGCTTTTGATGCGCAATAAAAATATCACACTTTTCAGAGAAAAAATATATGAAGAAATATGGGGAAGTGAGTACTCTGTCGAGTCGAGGACTCTCGATCTTCACATACAGAGACTGCGCAAAAAGCTTGATATAGGAGACAGCCTTAAAACCGTATTTAAGGCAGGATACAGGCTGGAAGAATAGAAAACTAAAGACCTTTAAATATGGGTAAGCGTAATATACAAAAAGAGGGATAAATGAAATTCAGGTACAAGGTATTGTTCACAAATTTAATACTGCTTTCACTTGGACTGGGGCTGGTGGGTTACCTCATGATACACAAAAATTTTGAGCTTGCGAAGCAGACGCAGCTTAAAAATGCTATTGTGCAGAATAATCTGGTACAGTCCTCTGTGGAGTATGAGCTTTTGCAGCTTTTAAATTCAGTTTCCGATAATTCTGAAACTTTGAACAATAATACAGATAACAATAATGCAGAAAAGAGTAGCATTTCCGCATCCTCAATAGCCGCGCAACTTCCGCAGATCGGAAGCCGTGTAAGCAGCAGTGTGCGCTCAAGTGATTCATTTTTCTACATATATTTTGATGGTGAAAAAGTATATACAGATGACAAAAGTGATGCAAGGATAAGTGATACACTTTTTAAAAATCTCACAACAGGAAACAAAAACTATGTGATTAAAGAAGAATCCCAAAAGCACTATGTCTATGTTACATCGCAGAGTGTGATAGATGAAAAAAATCTCTGTATAGTAAGTAAATGCGATGCATCAGAGGCGTATACACTGCTTGATGAGCAGATAAAATATTTCAGGCTGATAATAATAGTCATATTGATTGCGGAGTCGGCAGCAATGTATTTTATCAGCAGGTACATGACAAAGCCGCTCGAGAAGCTTAACCATGTCAGCGAGGAAATAGCGCAGGGGGATTATGCCACAAGGGTAAACGTAAAAAGTCATGACGAGATAGGACTTCTTGCACAGAAATTTAATATCATGGCGCAGGCAGTATCGGATCATGTAGATGAGCTTAACGATATGGTGCACAGGCGTGAGCAGTTTGTGGCGGATTTTACCCACGAGATAAAAACCCCTATGACGTCAATCATTGGATATGCAGACACGATGCGTTCACTGGAGCTTCCGAGAGAGGAGCAGATGATGGCGCTTGGATATATCTTTTCGGAGGGAAAACGTCTGGAGAGCATGTCGCAGAAGCTTTTTGAGCTGATATATCTGCGCCGGCATGATATTGAAAAAGCGCGGGTTCATATGGCAGATCTTTGTGCAGAGGTGGTAAAGGTTGTTGAGCCTGCATACGAAAACAGGCATCTTACTATAGAAACAGAGATAGAGGATGCTGTGCTGACCGTGAATAGAGAACTTCTGGTTACAGCACTTGTCAATATGATGGATAATGCAAGAAAAGCGTCAGAAGAAGGTCAGCAGGTTGAGGTTACAGGAAAATTTGTGGACAATATGGCTTGTAATATACGTAAAGATAAAACGGATATAGGCGAAGACGAATCAGCAGATGACAGGAAATGTATGAGGGCATATGAAATCTGCATAATTGATCACGGAATTGGAATGACTAAAGAGCAGGCGGCAAAAATCTGTGATGAGTTTTATATGGCAGACAAATCAAGAGCCAGAAAAGAGGGCGGTGCCGGAATCGGAATGTCTCTTGTGGCAATCATTTTAGAACACCATAATGCAGTACTTTCAGTAGAAAGTGAACCCGGATGCGGAACAACGATGAGGATTTTGCTGCCGTGGTAATCTGAACGCAATATAGATATAAAAAATGGTAAATTCGTAAGATTTAAAGGAAGATATGAAAAAAGACAGCTTCAAATTAATAATAATGTCTGTTGCAGTAATCTGTATAGTAATAGCAGGCATCATGGTGCCTGGCATAGTGCTTGAGGCAAACCAGAAAAGTGAACATGATCATGTGGCGAAGGTTCCTAAAAGCTATCTGCCTTCAGGCTCTGTAATGGCAAAGGAAGCATCTGCCAATCTGAAATTGTCGGAGAAGCTCTCGCTCATAGATGGGCAGTGGGACAGCACGACAGATGATGCTGCCTCTTATGAGATGGATGAGCAGGATTATCAGGCAGTTGCCACATGCAGAAAAAGCATGGAAAAGCTTTATGACGAAAAGCTCTATCCTGTAAATCTTTCACCTGACTACTCTAACTGGTATACGTGGGAGGCAGCAGCGAAAAAGGCATCGGATAATACCTTTAACACATATACGGCATATTACTGGATAATCAGGTTTGAGAAGTATGATGGTACACAAAATCATACAATCTGGATGCTTGAGGATGGGACAATCATTATGGCAAAAGCACATATGAAGGATATTAGTGATATGAGTGAATATAAAGAGGTTTTGCAGGCAGATGATGAATCACAGGCAGAAAATGATTTGTCTGCTTACAAAGGATATTTTGACTACAGCGGGATAGATTTTTCAAAGCTTAACCTGATATCCGAGACAACAGCAGTGGAGCAAAAAAATAATGAAAGCTATGAGGTGCTGCAGTTTTTACAGGAAAATGAATATGTATATGCGATTCATGAGAAGTGATATAGACCCGGTTTGCATAAGTATGTGCAGACCGGGTTTTTATAATAAAAAATGCAATGTATGATACAAAAAGTTTACAACTGACATATATACTCATTATAACAACAGGGAACACAAAAAAGGAGAACCACATATGGATAAAAGGGGTAACATATCTTCACGAAATATGAGATTATTTGCAGCAATTATGACACTCATCGAGGCACTTATCCTCACATCACTGGCAGGCTGTGCAGATAAAAAGGTAGATTATGGCACTGATACAGAAAAACTGACAAAAAGTGCTGTATGCAATGTAAAGGATTTTAGTACAGATGAGACCTACAGCGATGAGTTTTCCGTGCAGACAGAAATTGGAAATGTAAATATAGATATAAGTGCAAAAGTGGAACTGCCTGATTGTAAGACAATGTCAGTAGTTGAAGTGGAAAAGATACCTTATACTGCAAAGCTCAAGGAAAAGGTATTGAAGGCATACTTTGGAGAGTCGCAGATTTATTACTATGATAAGGAACATTGGACAAAAACACAGCTTCAAAATCTTATTGATTCCATAAATTCCTCAACAACACCAACTGATACATCTGGCACAGGAAACAGAGCTGAGTTTTTGAAGGAATATACGTATTATCTGGAAAATGCCGGGGATGAATGGACTATAGCTACAGAGTATGATTCATGTGATGAGTTTGTAGGGAAAAAAGGAAACACCTGGTATAACGTGAATTTTGTTGCAGATGGTGATGAAAATAAATGGCTGTCGGGAATTGGCACAGGTCCGATTGAGGGATATACCAAAAAGACAGGAAGTAATGAATACGAGTGGAGCAATATATTTAACGATGGATATGTGCAGCAATACTTTGGACCGGATTCACTCATGGAATATGATACGGTATATGATATCACGGATTCACAGGATACATCGGGAGAGAAAATTGAGCAGGAGGAAAATGAATCGGGTATCACAATAGAAGAAGCGGGGAATATGATAGACAGCTTTTTGAAAGAGACAGGTTTTTCATCCATCCCGCAGACTGAGAGTTCGCAGCTGAAATGGAGTGGATATAACGAAAGAGCCGATCAGGTGTATCAGGAAGATGATATACATGAGTGTGTAAGTGGTTATAGATTTTACTACAATATCGGAGTTGGCAAAATATTATTTGATGATGCTTTAAACCCGATGGATTACAGCGGATACAATATGAAATATGGTGATAGTATAGAGGATACTTTTGATAATGAATTCTACAATTTTTATGTTGATAAATATGGTATATGTACTTTTTATATAGACTGCCCGGTAAGTATAGTAAGAAAACAGGAAAATGTAGAAATGCTTCCTTTAGAAAATATATTTGATATTGCCCGGGATGAGCTTAAAAACAATGCTGAGGAATATGTACTGGATACAAATGTAAAATATTACACTCTAAAACTTGCATACATAAGGGTAAACAACCGGACTGATATGCAAAAATACAGTTATATTCCGGCATGGAGTCTGGAATTGCTGCAGAAAGACACTACAAATGCATGCCCTGTATTTATCAACGCGATTGACGGAAGTGTGATACATCCGGACGATCTGAGTTAAGATACAGAATGTTTACATCGGACCGTACTTTCACAGGAATAATTATGTTGTAGAAAAAATGTGACATATCAGGGAGGATTGGCATATGAGAAAACACACAAGAATACTCGCAGCGGCTATGACGATCGTTGAAGCGATAGTAATCATCTCACTCACGGGCTGCTCAGGCAAAAAAATAGATTATGGGAATGAGAGCGAAAGTAAAGAAACAAAAAATATGTCTGCCTTAGCTGATATCAGGGCAGACTCCGGCTGGAATGAAAACTTTACAATACAGACTGGTAATGGCGAGAAAACAGTATATGTAAATGCAAATATTGTAGTTCCAGACTTTGATAACATGTCGGTTGTTGAGGTGGAAAATGTAAAGATAGATGCTGATTACAAAAAGCGTTTTCTGGATTTATATTTTGGTGGGAACGAGTACTATTATCACGATCCGGATCATTATACTGTTGACGAACTGAATGAGGTCATAGAGGACTGGCAGAAAACACAGGATGAAACTCACAGTGAGTGGTTGGAACAGCAGCTGGCTGAATATAGGGATAAGCTTGAAACGGCAAAGACTACTTATACCGTGGCAAAGGATCTCGAAAACTGTGAAGTATTTGCAGGCTACAAGGGTGATGTGTTCTGTGAGGTGGATTTTGAGGCTCACAAGGTACATGCTTACGCCTTGCATCAGTCCGGGACAGATTACGGTCCACCATCTTTAAGGAATGAGGACTATGATACCATAACGCAGACTTTTCAGGATGATGATCTAAAGGATAAGGCAGACGAGACCTCAAATGAGGGCAGTAAATCTGCCGCATCAGCCAAAAAAGAAGCCGGGGATTTCCTTAGTAAATTGGGAATGCAGGATCTGGTGGAACGAGGTGAATGTGAGTGCAGCTGGATAGGGTTTAATAACAGCGAAGAGGGAAATGACTATCAGACAGCAGTGTGGGGATATATTTATTCATACGCGACCGGCATAGACGGAATCACATTTAAGGATGGATTTGATATGGATACCTATTTGTCGGGGTATGAAGCAATTGATAGTGATATAGATGATGTTACACTGCCTGACAGTACACTTCTTACAGTCACGGATGATGGAATAATTGATGTGCAGATGGAATATCCGGTAAATGTAACACAGATCTATAAGGATGTGGAGCTTATTTCTCTGAAAAATATAGAGCAGATCATCAAGGCGGAGATTACGGAAAATCCTGATAAATATGATATTGCATCGTCATTCAATAAGCTACAGCTTAGTTATCTTAAGATAAGAAGTGACAGTGAGCAGGGAAAATACAGCTATGTTCCGGCGTGGGCACTGTCACGTATGGTAGACTCCAATGAGCAAAATGCTATCTTTGTAAACGCTATAGATGGAACGATCATAAATTTGGAAAATTCACTGTAAAGGAGAGGCTATGAAGAGGAAAAACGTTATTATATCGGCGTTGGTTCTTGCAATAGCATTAACCGGCTGTTCAGGAAAAAAAGTAGATTATAATATGGAAACTGAAAATATAAACACAAAAGCAGGAAGTGATATAAGTGCATTTGACGACAGTACGAAATGGAATGACAGCTTTTCTGTTGAGATATCGGATAAAAGTGTGGATGTGGATATTTCAGCAGACATTACCCTGCCGGACTGCAAAAGCATGTCGGTTGTTGAGGTGAAGAATATAAAGGTGGGTGCCGATTTCAAAAAGAGTGTGATAGAGGCTTATTTTGGCTATAGTACCGTATATTATCACGACATACCTCATTATACGAAAGAAGAGATATATCACAGCATGGAGGTTGTAAAAAATGAGATTGCCGGGTATCAGCAGGAAATTGATGCGGGACTTATCACAGAAGAGGGCGTCAGCAGGGTGATGAAAAGTGAAAATGATCTGCTGGAACAGTATGAAAAGGCAGAACCGTCTGCACTGGATACGCGTGAAAAAGCTACAGATTATACGGATTGTAATGAGTATCTGGGATATATTGGTAATGTTTTCTGTGAGCTTAGATTTGGAATTGCTGAGGACGGCTCTCTTGAATATATTTCAGCACAGCCTCTTAAGGCAGGAAGTGAGGGGACATTATACGATGATAGTGAGTATGGCTATTACGGACCACCATCCTTTGCAGAGGAGAAAGGTGTAGAGGGATTTAACGGAGGCTCTACAGGTGGAGATACTACATCTTCATATGATAATGAGTGTGCATTATCAAAAGACGAAGCTATAAAAAAGGCAGAAGAATTTCAAAATAAATTAGGCATGGCTTCACAGGTATATATAGGAACATCAGACTACGAGTGGAGCGCAGGAGTGATAGAGGATGGTGATGATACTGTAAAAACTGATGATAAAGAGAGCGTCATAAAGGATACAGCCTGGGGATATATCATAGATTATGGCGAGGGTGTGGATGGCATAGCGTTTTGCAAGTCACTCGATTTCACCCGGAATATGGATATATGGGAGACACCCGATAACTATGATGATTTTATGCCATATGGCAGCAGTTCCTTTATTGTGACGGATCAGGGAGTGACGGAATTTACTGTTTCTTACCCGGTTGATATTGTAAATGAGTCAAAAAACGTAGAACTCTTGTCAATGGACACTATTAAAGAGATCATCAAGGATGACATGACAAAAAACTCAGATCAGTATGATTTTACACAAAATCACACTTACAACAATCTAAAGCTCGGATATATCCGTTTGAAGGATGCATCTGACAAGGATAAATGTACTTATGTTCCGGCATGGTGTCTGTCAAAACAGGATAAGGGCTACGACAGATATCCGGTGTATGTGAATGCGATAGACGGCACGATCATAAGGAGTGATGATCTAATATAAGATACTGTTATTGGCTGCAATAAAGTTTATACATGGAGTTACATTTTTAGATAATAGATCAGGTTCATATTTATTTGGAAAAGATGTGGAAAATATATGATTAATAAAAAGAAAAAATATATAGGGCGTTTGACACTTGCCACTGCAATTACCTCTATTTTATTTTCAGGATGTGGGGCGGCACAAAAGGAGCTTGCACAGACGGACAGAGCTTCCTACGAGAAAATATCATACCAGACAGTTACGGTACAGAGCGGTTCACTCACACCGCAGACTACCATCAGTCTGAGCGCGCAGGGCTATACCAGGTTTTCCTATGGTGCGACAAACACGGAGCTTACGCTTGAAAAGGTAAATGTGGCAGTGGGTGATCATGTGAAAAAGGGCGATATACTGGTGGCTTTTAAATCCGGGGAGATACAGAAAAAGATTGAGGACTACAGCGGGCAGATCAGTCAGAATAAGCTTCTGGCAGAGCACTACAGGGCTATTATGAAAATCGATGATACTCAGGATTATTCAAGCGATATAGCCCAGCTTGATAAGGATACAGAGGTTGCGCAGCTTTATCTTGATGAGGCTAAGGAAAAACTGTCGAGATATCAGATCACGGCATCAGAGGATGGTACGATCACAGCAATGGACAATTCACTTTTGGCGGGAGTTTTTGAACCGGGCAGCAATCTTATAACAGAAATCAGCGGAAACGGCAATTACGAGGCTGACAGACCGGAAGGTTATGACTTTAATGTAGGTGATATATACACGGCAACAGCATCTGATATAGAGTTTGAACTTAAGGTAAAAGAGGTGGACGATAAAAAGGTTGTTTTTGAACCGGTATCGGACATGTCGGCAGTATCGGATGCACAGATATTTTCCATGGAAGTGACGCGCCCTGCTATAGAAAATGCTGTGTATGTGCAAAAGGACGCAGTACATGAGAAGGATGGCAGGTATTTTGTATACACACTGGATGAGAATGGATACAGACAGGCGGTATGGATAAGTGTCGGAGATCAGGTAGGAGACTACCGGATCATCACAGAAGGACTTAAAAGCGGGGATGAGGTGGTTTTGCAGTGAAGATCAGAAACCTTTTATCAATAAAAAAGCTGGCAGTATTGGGGATATGTGTGTCGTTTTTGGCAGGCGGCTGTGGAAAAATGACAGAAAGCAGCATTCCGGAGCTTGAAGAACCTGTAGCGTTAAATGAAGCCTATAGACCTGTGGAATACGGTACGATTGGCTCCATACAGGTGCTGATGGCTACCGCAGTTCCTAGGGATTACTGCAATTACTACAGTGCCAACGTAAACATTTCACAGATATATGTGGAGCCGGGAGATACAGTAAATGTAGGGGATGTGCTTGCTGTCTGTGATGTGGATGAGGCAAAAAAACAGTTGCAGGAATGTAAGGATGCGCTGGTGCATGAGAATGAGACATATGAGATATCCGCTCAGATCTCGGATACGCAGATCAAATTATGGGAGAGTCAGGCTGCGGATACGGACGAATTTTCAACAGAACAGATTGAGAAAAAAGAGAGCACAGAAGATGATTACAATACGCAGATTGCCACAGAACAGGAAAATGAACGGTACGATAAGCAGCTTCACGAATACCGCGTGCAAAAGATCAATGAGCAGATGGCTTTATATCAGCAGATCGTTGATGATGGAACGCTTAAGGCAGTCCACAGCGGTCTTGTCACTTACACTAAGAAGCTGACAGATGGAAGGTCTGCTGCGGCATACGAGAATATAGTCATTGTCTCAGATACGGATGACCTTGTGCTGGATATAAAAGATACAGCCATAAATGAGTACAAATACAGTGATTATGACAAGAAATATGTGATAGTCGATGGCGAAAAATATGATGTCACCGAGTCTCAATATACATCAGAGGTTTTGGTACTTTCGAAGATAAACAACCGCTATCCGGATGTGTGCGTGGAAAGCAGGGAAAAGCCGTTTCTTACGGCAGGACAGATGTATCCGGTATATTTTGAAAAGACAAAAGCGGACCAGGCACTTGTCGTGGGAAAAGATTCCATCTATAAGGAAGGCGATACCAGATATGTCTATGTGAAAAATGATGAGGGCGACCGCGAGAAACGCATCATAACAACAGGTGAGTCTGATGAAAACTATACACAGGTCACAGAGGGCTTAAAAGAGGGGGAGCTGGTCTACTATAATTCTACAGATCAGGTTCCGACAAAGTATAGCAAATATACGGTAACAAGGTCTGATTTTGATATAGCAAACTACGGTGTGCGCTACAGCAGATCTGACGCAGGGACGATAACCGAAACCTGTGATTATGAAGGGCAGATCGTATCGGTCAATGTGAAGCAGGACGATACGGTAGAAAAGGGGATGCTGCTTTACGTGGTGGATACCGGAGAGGGCAAAGCTGCCATAACAGAGGCGAAAAATGCGATCGACTCGGAGAATGAATCCTATGCGCAGAAGATTGCTGATTACGATAAACAGATAAAAGATTTATCTGAAGGTGGTAGTAGCGCAGAAGAAAATAACCGGCAGGATGAAAAGCCGGATACAGCATATGATGAGCAGCAGTTGAAACTGAATTTACAATTATTGAATCTGCAGAAAAAACTTGCCTGTGCAGACCACACCTATCAGCTTTCCCAGCTACAGTCAGCATATGACAGCATAAGCGCAGGAAATGACGGCAAAGGAAATATTTCAGTATATGCCAAAAATGATGGAAAAGTTTCAAAGGTGAGTGTCAAGGCAGGAGATAATGTGGAGGAAGGCTCAGATATCCTGCAGATAACCGGAAATTCCACGGACGTACTGCTGGTTCAGGTAAAGGATAGCAATAGCTATAAAGTATATAAGGACAATATAGCAGATGTGGGAGAGCGCGTATCACTTGAGCTGGACGGTACAACGATCTACGGAAGCTGTATCGGTTTTGCCGGTTACGGTAGTGTTGCTCAAAAGGGATATATAAATCAGGATGATAAAGGTGTGCATATTACCGGAAACACAGATTCGGGATATGGAAATGCAGCATTTTATATAAAACTTGACAATGGAATACCGGATGATCTGACCAGGGCATCTGCTGTAAAGTTTTCTTATGTTTCTTTTAAAAAGGTGGTAGTGGTGCCGACTTCGATCATACACAAGCAGGTCAATCCTATGGACAAAGATGATATATCATACTATGTGTGGAAAATTGATGGGGACAGCGTGGTAAAGCAGCCGGTAATATTGAGCGATTATACATCAGGCAGCAATACACTTGTGCTTTACGGTATTGATGAGGGCGATGAAATATGTTTGGCTTCGTAATTAATAAATTAAAAAACAGAAAATGGTTAAATCTGTGTCTGCTTATGGGAGTGGCTTTGTTTATAGCACTTTTTGTGTGCCACCCTATGTTTGAAAAGGGTGCGGGAAATCAGATACTCGACAGACTTTTTACGGATCATGCCACACAGCAGAATGAGTTTCCTGCACAGATGAGCCGCGAGGGAACATATGCGGTGGCAGATTATCCTGATTCGCAGTCAGTGCTTGATAAGCTGTCAGGATACGAAAAGAAGTGGACTGAATATGTGGATATAAACAAGGTTTCCTCACAGCAGCTTATCACACTCTCAGGAGGACGCGCAGATACAGAGTTTGGAGGACTTAACCATTATTTTACAATAGGATATCTGCCGGGGCTTTCGGAGTACGTGGATGTTGTAAAATCTCAGACTGACACAGCCACATTCGAATGCAGTATAAGCGAAAAGACAATGGATCACTACGGACTTGTAGCAGGTGAAAAAATCTATTTACATGTACCTGATGGCAGTGGGAAAAAGGAAATTTCTTTCGTAATATCACAGATCTGTAGTGAAAAAGATATAAACAATCCATATTGGGCCAAGACGCTTTCGGATATGGGCGATGTGATATTTGTTTCGCAGGATGTTTTTGACGAAATGATGCAGTATTACAGCGAGGACAATATCAGCTACAGTGATTTCCTCATGCTGGATTACAGGCAGATCAACACGGAAAATGCCTCACTTTATGACGGTTATATGGAGCAGTTTAAGGATGCTGACAAGCTCTACAATGACAACATCCGTGATACGCTGGAGCGCTTTTTTACACAGCAGAAGACGATAAAGCTGATGCTTTGGGCGTTGGAGCTGCCGTGTCTTGTGCTTTTGATTTTATTTATAAGAATGATATCTGCACAGATACTTTCGCTCGAGGAAAATGACATACTTGTTTTAAGAAGCCGCGGTGCGACAAAATTACAGGTATTTATTTTGTACCTACAGCAGTCGGGAATAATAGCGTTTGCGGGCTGTGTACTTGGAATAGTACTCGGATATATAATGTGCCGGGCTGCCGCATCTACAGACGGATTTTTAAGATTTACGGCAAAGGATATAGGCACTTACAGATTTGTATGGCAGATGCTTGTCTATGCGGTGGCAGCGGCAGTTATCATGGTGCTGTTTATCACAGTTCCGGTGTGGAAAAAATCAAAGGATGCCATATCAGAGCGCAGCAGGGAACGAATATCAAAGAAAAAGCCACTTTGGGAGAAATGCTTTATAGACGTTATACTTTTGGCTCTGTCAGCATATCTGCTTTACAATTACAACAAGCAGAAGAGTACGCTTGCGATATCTGTTCTTGAGAACAGGAGCATAGATCCTGTCATGATACTGGACAATTCGATTTTTATATTTGCAGCGGCACTTTTGTGCGTAAGACTTACCGGACTTATTATTCTGCTTGTGGACAGGCTCTTTAAAAAGCGTTTTTCTCCGGCAATGTATGCATCATTTTTACAGCTGAAACGAACCAGATACAATCAGGGATTTCTGGCAGTATTTCTTATCATGACAGTGGCTGGCGGTATTTTTGACGCGAATATGGCGCGCACCATGAACAGCAATATGGAACAGCGGATCGCCTACAATGTGGGGTGTGATGCGATATACAACGAAGATTTCAGACTCAGGATACAGAAGAATAAAGATGGCTCTGTAAGCTGGATGTATGACGAGCCTGATTTCGGTAAATACGAGTCGCTCAAAAATGAGGGCATCTGTGACGGTGTCACGCGTGTGCTTGAGGACGAGCGGGTAGATATTTCCGCAGGCAGTGGTTCGGTTTCGGATGCATATCTTATGGCGATAAACACAAAAGAATTCGGTGAGACTGCGAAATTGCAGAGTGACCAAAATGATGATATTAATGACGCGCACTGGTTCAATTACCTGAATGAGCTGGCAAAAGAGCCGGACGGAGTCATCATTTCCTCAAATCTGGCAAAAGCTCTGGGACTTAAAGTTGGTGACAGCTTAAATTACTCAAGGTATGTACCGGAGGCTGTCGATGATGATCAGATCTACGCATCCGAGAATGTAAAGGTATGTGCCATAGTAAAAGGGTTTCCGGGCTACGAGCGTTACACCTATGAGACAGATGCAGAAGGAAATGTGACCGAGCAGGAGAAATACCTGATCGTTGCAAATTATGCTACGGTTGTGGAAAAGTTCGGCATGACACCGTACAGTGTGTGGATGAACCTGTCAAAAGGAAAAACGGTGGATGATATATACAAAAATTTAACATCCACGCAGCAGCTTATAGACGAGAATAAAAACTCAGCCACAGTGCAGATCACAAACGGTATGTTTACATTAAGTTTTATACTTTCACTGATAGTGTGCTCAGTAGGATTTTTGCTGTATTGGGTTATGACACTAAAACAGAGGGAGCTGCAGTTTGGTATATACCGCGCAATGGGAATGAGAATGAGAGAGGTAAAAGCAATGCTTTTAAACGAGCAGATATTTTTATCATTTCTGCCGCTTCTTGCGGGAGCAGGCATAGGTATAGCTGCAACAGCGATGTTTGTAAGGCTCATATCGATCATATATCTGCCGCAGAAACACAATATCGGAGTAAATGTATATATTTATCAATCTGATATGCTGGAGCTTGCAGGAGTACTTTTCGTGGCTGTAGCCGTATGCTATGTGGTTATCAGCAGATTGCTTAAGAGTATGAAGATAGCACAGGCACTAAGGCTTGGAGAAGATAGTTAGCATGTAAAAAAAGAGGTCGTGACATATGGAAAATGCGATAATTGCTCAAAATATAAAAAGATATTATAAGGCGGGAGATGGTACAACAGTCCACGCACTTGACGGAGTATCCATGGAGATAAAAAAAGGAACACTTGCCATCTTAAAAGGGCGTTCCGGCTCTGGAAAGACCACACTTCTTAATATCCTTAGTGCGCTTGATATGCCGACAGAGGGAAGTGTGCAGTTTCTGGATAAAAACCTCGAGCAGATGACCGAGAAAGACCGGGAAATGCTAAGGCGGTATGAGATGGGATTTGTATTCCAGTCTATAGCACTAATTCCCACGATGACGGCATATGAGAATGTGGAATTTGCCCTTAGACTTGCGAAAAATAAACGTCAGATACAAAAGAATTTGACTGATATGGATAATGACATTGGAGATGCAAAAACCGAAGTGATAAATGAGAATACGCATGACAGAGTATCAGAGCTGCTGGAGCGTGTCGGACTCTCAAAGCGCATGGATCATATGCCGGGACAACTATCGGGAGGTGAGCAGCAGAGAGTTGCGATAGCGCGCGCTGTGGTTCATCGCCCGAAGGTGGTCTTTGCGGATGAGCCGACAGGAGCACTCGATACCGCTGCTGGATTTGAAGTCATGCGATTGTTCCGTGAGTTGATAGACGATGAGGACATCACAATAGTTATGACCACGCATGATCCGAACCTGATGGAGCTGGGGGATGAAGTGTTTGAGCTTAGTGACGGCATAGTAATTTAAATTAAAAGGGGGGAAAACCAGATGATAAACTGCGATGGACTGGTAAAAATATATGAGACCGACGATAAAAAGGTGATGGCACTGGAGGGGCTTGACCTGACGGTGGAAACAGGGGAGATGCTTGCGGTAATAGGAAAATCCGGCAGCGGAAAATCCACCCTTTTAAATATGATAGGAGGACTGGAAACACCCACAGCGGGAGTGCTCACTATTGACGGAAAAGACATTTCCACATATTCAGAAGCTGAAATGGTGAGATACCGCAGAGACAAGGTGGGCTTTGTGTGGCAGAAAAGTGCCAAAAATCTGTTCCCATACCTGACTGTGCTGCAGAATGTCGAAGCCGTGATGATGTTTGAAAATTCAGGTAATACCGGTAATTTAAAACACGGAGAAATTATAAAAAAGCGCAAGGATAATAAAAGCTATGCCCTTAAACTGTTAAATGCAGTGGGATTACAGGAGCATAAGGATAAGCTTCCGGCTCAGCTATCGGGAGGAGAGCAGCAGCGCGCAGCGATAGCGGTGGCACTGGCAAATAAGCCGGACCTACTGCTTGCGGATGAGCCGACCGGAGCTGTGGATACAAGGACTGCTGATACAATCTATGAGCTGTTTCATAAGCTGAACAAAGAGCTTGGTATAACCATCATCATAGTCACACACGATATGGCACTTGCAGGCCGTGTAGACCGCACAGTGCTTATATCTGACGGAAAGGTAAGTACGGAGAAATTGAAGAAACACCCTGCAATGGAATATACGGTTTTGGACAAGGCGCACAGGATAAAACTCACTGATGAGATGCTTGAGGCAGCAGGGATAGAGTCTAATAAGGTTAGGGTTGATGTGCAGGATGGAAGGCTTGTGATATCGCGGATTTAAAGACATATTAAACGTTTAGTGTTATAGAGACACAAAATATATCATTTTCGGTTTTAACAGAGATAAAACCACTATTTCTATTTACACATTCTTTGACATTTTCAAGCCCATATCCGTGGATATCTCCGGCTTTTTTTACCGAAACCGGTGGAATAGGATTGGATATTTCATAAAGCAGCACATGATTTTTCTGGCGCAGCGTACATGAGATGGATGGTTTGTGACCTGCCTGAAAAGCATCGCAGGCTTCTATTGCGTTATCCATAGTGTTTCCAATGATTATGTATAGGTCAACAGGCGAAATGTTAAGGTCAGTGTCCAGCCATAGATTAAAGTTTATGGAGATTCCCAGACTGCCTGCTTTATTAGAGCCATAGTTTAGGATGCCGTCAACAATGGAATTACCGGTATCAATCATTTGGTCAAGGCTTGAAAACTTTTTCTTTAGGGCAGAGAGCTGGCTTTCGGCTTCAGGTCGTGTTTTCGTAGAAACCAGATTTTCCATTGCCAGCATGTATTTTTTTATATCATGCCAAAGTGCGCGGGATTCGTCCTGACGAGCAATGATATCCTGATAGTAAAGCTCCTGTTTGGCAAGCTGCTCCTGCATACAGAGCTGATTTTTCTGTAATTCATAAGATTTCTTTACTATTTCCGTATATCCACAAACCACTATATTGATAACAAGCATACATATGGTGGTCATCACAAAGGTGGAGTATTTACCATTGTCAATAAAGGTAGTGTACTGGGCAAACAGAATAAATATGCTTGACAGATTGCAGAGCATGAGTGGTATGGCATGCAGTAGAGCCTTTGAATCAAATCGGGCATTGGTAAATAAAATAATTATGACCAGCAAAAACAGATGAATAATCTTGCTTGTGGTATTGTAGATAAGCCGTCCTTCACTTATTCCTAAAAGTTCATTTATTGAAATTCCAAGTCTGGAAAGTACAAACGCACCAATAACATCGGAAAACATCGACGTGACAAAAAATAATATAATAGTATAGGTGATTTGGAATATTTTGCATTTGAAGCGGAAAGTATAGCATAAAAACAAAAATAAGCTGATAATGGCAAGCCGTATAAACATAGGTGTATATAGGGTTGATAGCATTATGACCGCAAAGAGTGATATGCAAAATAGGATAATATATCTGCGGGAAGGGTATACAGGTCTAACCTCTTTATGAAAGAAGTAGAAAATAAGCAGGCATTCTATAATAATGGTATATATTTCAATTGGAAAATTCATTTGATGGTACCTCGTATCAAATTGTTAAAGCGCTCTTGGAAAATGGTCTGTTTTTTCCGCGAAAGTGGAATTTTGCAGCCGTCAGTCATAGTGACAGCAAGTGGTGTAAAGCTGTCCACATAATTCAAATTGATGCAATAGCTTCTGTGAATCTGTACAAATGAAGGATATGAAAAAACTGAAATCATATTTTCCATTGAATCCTTTATCTCCAATGTGGATGTATTTGCAAAATGAAAAATAATGTGCCGGTTCAGGCTCTCAAAATATATGACATCGTTTATAGAAATCATTTTCTGAGTTGAACCACATGTTACCGCTGCCTTTTGCGGAAGAATCTCGTCAAGAGCCTCCCTGACAACACTTTGAAACATTGTAATCGTTATCGGTTTGCATAGAAATCGAAAAGCAATTCCATATCCTCGGACTGCATACTGCAGTGCGTTTGTCGTAAAAACTATTACGGGACGAGGAGAATATCCTGCTAAAATAGAGCCAACTTCAAAACCATTTGGCTTATCCATTTCTATATCAAGAAAAATTAAATCATAAAATTGGGATTTAAAAGCCTCAAGCAGGGCAGAGGCAGACAGGAAAGTAGAAATATTGTATGGTAATTTGCATGATTTGCAGTAATTGTAAAGTATATCAATATCTTGTTGTTCATCATCACAAATAGCAATATTCATAAAAATAATCCCCTTATCAAAACAATTAAGCTATGAAGATTATAGATTGTAAATTTTGAATTTACAAGATTAATTTAGGTTTTTTAAATCATCCATCAGATTGAGAACAATATGTTTTTTGTCAATTGATAATTGTTTGGCATAGAGAGCTATCTGATTATCCAATTGCTGACTTTCAGAAGTATGTGTATCGGTGCCCCAAAACAATTCATTTGCGTCTATTTTGAGAGTGTTGATTATTTTTGATAAAACAGAAAGTGAAATTTTGCTTTCACCACGTTCGATTTGACCAATAAATCCGCAGGAGCAGTCTGCATATTCACTTAATTGTTCTTGTGTTAGATTATTTTTCAAACGGTAGAAACGTATGATTTTTCCTATATGCTTTATGAATTCTGTATCCTGCATGATTTACCTGCCTTCATATTTAAACTATAGATATTGTAGGTAAAAAAATTAATATTTTGAATATAGTATTACTACCATTTTACAATAGTAATACTACTATATATGCAAAAGGTGTGTATATTTATGTCGTTAGTGCATGAGCTATTGTATATACAGTGATGTTGAGTAGAATTGAGAGTGTAAAGAATAAAAACAAAGGAGCAAAGAATTATGGTTAAAAAAGGTATAGTAAAATTTTCAAAAATCGTTGCAACATTTACAATGGTACTTGCTGTTGTCTCTGTGAATGCAACATGTTTCTTTTTTTCACATCAGCCAGATATCCCAGACTCATTGAAAAAAAGAAATGATTAAGAAAGCAAGTACACTAATTGTTGAGTTTTGGATTAAAAATGCAATAATCAAGACTGATGATAAGGAATCATACTGCTATGGTATGGAATTGATTTTGTCAACATTAATAAATGTTGCTTTTATGGTTATATTATCATATTACGTTATAGGATATCCTATAGCATTTATTCCGTACATAGCAGTGTATACTCCGTTGAGGTTGACAGCTGGAGGATATCATGCACGTAGTCATCTTAAATGTATCTTGTATACGCAGATTACCTTTATTGTATTTGTGATGTCTGCATTGGCATTGGCAAAAAAAAATATATGGTGTTTGATAGTGCTATATATGGTGGCAGTGTTAACTGTACTGAGATTGGCTCCGGTTGAAGCAGAAAATAAACCATTAACAGGAGAAGAAAAGCATAAGCAACAATTAAATACATGGGGATTTCAGACTATCATTTTAATTGTAATTGTTATAGCAGCAATTTTTGGAGTACTGAAAAATGAAATAGTGCTTTGTGTTATGGCTGCTAATATTTCGGTAGCGATTTCGTTGATTCTTGCAAAAATTATTGATTAAATGTCAAACGTGTACGAATTTGTGTCATTCATGTATCTATCATTGCTATTTAATCATTTTAGTATAAGATAAAATTTAAACATTAGTAATTTTATTAGATAGGAGAAAATAATTGATAATTGAAGGTGAATGGAGAGAGACAAGTTTAGCATTTATTGATTTTATAAAAATTAATTATAATGAAGACCCATATGATTACATGAAATGCATGGGATATGAAATACCTTATATAAACAATTTGAAATGTGGAATATTATATGATTACTTTAAGTCGTATATAGAATTATTCAGATTTTTAGCAGACATAAAATCAGATATAAATTGCTTGGTTTTTGCACCTAATATAAATAGCAATGAAATGAAAAAAAAGTTTATAGCTATTGTAATGTCTGATATTAACTTAAGTAAAAGTATAATTTTAGTTAATCAAGAACAGTATTCATATATATTTGATGTATATTTTCCAGATTATAAGTTAGTTACAGTTTCATATAATAGTAAACTTGACATAGCGTCATTTATGTGTTTGGACGATTATTTACATAGCTTGAAAAGTAAGAATAGAATTTTTTTAAATAAATGTTTAAAACATTTTAATGATTTTGGGGACGTTTCTTTTGGAAAATTAGATATTAAAAATGAAAAAAGTACTATGATAGATTTATATATTGAGACTTGCGATAGGCATAAAGATTTTAGAGAATGTGATGATTTTTTCCTTAATCTAGATGAAACTCAAAAAGTGGAATGGTATGGCATTTTCAAAGAAAGTGAATTAATAATGTTTTCAGGGTATTGGAAAAATAGCAATTCTGTTGTTTTTGGAATGTTTGGTAAAAATTATAAGTATGAAAAACTTATAAGAAAGTCATATGCTTATTTTGTGATGAATATTAATATGATTCAACAAGCTATAAACGATAATTATAAAATTATTTATAGTAGTTATGGTGAAAAAAATATTAAGAAACAAATGGGATATATGATAGAAAATTATGCGTGTGTTATGCCGAAAAATTAAAAAGAAAATATAGGAGTTAAATAGATGGATTCATATATATTAATGAATGGATTGTGTAACCAAAGTGTAGATTGTGTTAGCAAAGAAATTAGAAATTTGGAGGAGTGTGCGTGGAAAAAAGAACTTGGAGCCTCACTCGAACTTATTAAAAAAAGATTAAATATTTTTCCAAATGGTTTATGGAGACTGTACCATAATGCAAAATTAGTCTCATATATGTATTATATTAGGATTGATGAGAGAAAAAATATTATTCTTGGTTTGATTATTGTGATAATGGAACATGCGAAAACTTTAAGAATGATGGCAAGCTATTGTTTGGAGTGTCTATTGGATCTATTGAAAAACATATGGGAAATTATTTGTTTAGTATGGGCATGGATAAAATTATTGAAGGATATTATAAAAATGTTGAAAAGGTTTGCATGTGTAGTCGTATTCCATCATTAAGTCGATCTTTTAAAAGAATTGAAGATGTACCGTGCCTTGAACTTAATGATGAAATTTTGATGAGAGACCATGTTGTTAAAATGTTTCTAAATAAGGGGTGCAAACCTATGGAACTTTGTAAGGATGGGTATTATCTTGATCAAGAATCATTAGGGTATAGTTTGACGATGGGGAGGCTGGTTAATGGAAATAGTTCATTATAAATCTATAAAAGAAATTCCTCAGAATGAATGGGAAAAATATGGATTGGATTTTGCATTATCAGATGGGGTTTATGATTATGCTATATATAATGAAAAATATTCAGTCTATAGTGTAAGCTATTTGAAGATAATAAGTCGAAAGACTATTTTTTGTATTATGTATCAATTTAAAAATCTCGGTGAATCGGTAAATGAACAATGGTATGTACAATATTTAAAGAAATTTTTCGGAGAGCATATTGTAGAAAATATCAAAAAATTAGGATATAAAAAAATAGTTTTAATAATGTTTCCTAAAATGAAAGAAAATATTGTGGATATAGAAAATAGTGTTACAAGATATTTGCAAAATTTATTTTTGGATAAAAAATGGCTTTTAATTTATTCTTTGTTTGAGAAACCTAAATACAATAAGGGATATATATATAAACAACCACCATATATGTATTTTAAGATAGATGTTTCATCAATGGATGAATACTTAGAAAAAAGTAACTCAAAAGTAAGACATACTATAAAAAATGATAGGGGTAGACTTATAAAAAATAAGGTAAGTATAAGAAAGATAAATTATAAAACTTATTATAATGAAATTTGTGAATTAAATAGACTAAGTCTATATAAAATGCCAAAATCATTGCTGCAATATATTTTAAAACTAGAGAAAAATAATATAAGTGACACAATTGGTTTTTTTAAGAATGATAAATTGGTTCAGTATGTAACGATTTTAAAATCAGATAAAATTTCTTATACGATTGCGGGAAATATGAATGAAAGTTTACGGGAGTGGTCTGGAATTGTAAATGCTTATAATATTTTTCTTGAATATAGCATTAATAGTAAAATTAATATAGCATATTTAGGATATGAATGTTGCGAAGAAAAAATACGTAGGGGAGCTGACAAAATATTTAAATATTTATATGTTCCTGAATTATAGAAAATTGATAGGATGATAAAAATGAAAAGGAATATTAAGGTTTTTAATTATTCATTTATATTAAGAACAATCGGACTTGGAATGTTTAATACATTATTTAATATTTATATTTTGGAAAATAGTAACTTTTCAAATGCTTTTTTAGAAAAGTTTCTTGCAATTGGCAATTTTTCAATGGCAGTATCAAGTTATTTTATAGGTTTTACAATTGATAGGTATAACAAAAAAAAGCTGATGCTATTTTTCTCAAGTATATGTGCTATATGTATATTTGGTGAAGTTGTTATATCTAATGAAATTGTAATGTATGTTGTTTCAGTTATATATGGGATTGGTGCAGCAGGTCTAATAACAATAGTACCACCTATACTTATGACTTATAAAACAGAAGAAAATAGAAATTTTATTGTATATAATCGTGCTATTAATATTATTTCTTTAACAATTGGAGCGTTATTAGCCGGACTATTAACTGGAAAGGTAAATAGTAACCCGAGAATCCCATTTGTAACCCAAGAATCCCCGTTTGTAAATGAAAGTCCTGTTTTGTAACCGAGATTCCCGGTTTGTAAATGAAAGT
>OJAC01000737.1_pt1 | contig 22404 bp, 18 predicted proteins | sample 1588701 | NCBI WGS metagenome assembly OJAC01 (sample SAMN03283256) | human gut metagenome | biome: human-associated habitat; material: feces | host: Homo sapiens | place: USA | collected 2013 | reverse complement strand
GAGCGCCACCTTGCCAAGGTGGAGGTAGCGAGTTCGAGCCTCGTCGGCCGCTCCAGACAAATAAGCCACTGCAAAACATGATTCGTCGTGTGATGCAGCGGCTTTTTTGTACGTTGAAAGCTTTTTTGGAATTGGAAAAGGAGGGAAAAACGCAGTGATATTCGGCAAGTACATCAACCGATATTACCTCAAGCATGCTCCCGTACTGCTGCTGGGCCTTGCCGCCCTGCTGACGGTGGATTACATCCAGCTTTTGATCCCGCAGCTCTACCGGCTGGTCATCAACGGGGTGAACCTTGGCCAGGTGGTGGTGAACGGTGAGACTCTGCTCTTTACCAAAGAGGTGCTGCTGCAGCACATCTGCCTGCCCATGATCTGGATCGTGGTGCTGATGGTCATTGGGCGCTTTTTGTGGCGCATCTGTTTCTTCGGCTCGGCGGTGCGGGTCGCGGCAGACCTGCGGGAGCGGATGTTCGACCACAGCCGCAGGCTGTCCCAGCAGTACTATCAGGTGAACAAGGTCGGCAACCTGATGAGCCTGTACACCAACGACCTGGACACCATTCAGGAGTGCTTCGGCGACGGCGTGCTGATGTTCTTCGACGCGCTGACCCTGGGTCTGCTGGCTCTTTATAAGATGTGGACCATGGACGTGCGGCTGACCCTGCTGGCCTTGATCCCGGCGTTTATCATGTTTGCCATCGGCACCCAGATGAGCAAGGTGATGACCCGGCGCTGGGAGGAGCGGCAGGAGGCATTCTCCGGCCTTTCCGATTTCGCGCAGGAGAACTTTTCCGGCATTGCGGTCATCAAGGCCTTTGTCAAGGAATACAAGGAACTGCAGGCCTTCCGGAAGCTGAACAAGGAAAACGAGGAGATCAACGTGACCTACACGAAGATCGCCACCCTGCTGGAGGTGCTGGTGACCCTGTTCGTGGAGTCCGTGGTCTGCATCATTCTGGGTTACGGCGGTTATCTGGTCTATCAGGGCCGATTCAACGCCGGCCAGCTGGTGGAGTACATCGGCTACTTTGAGGCCATCGTCTGGCCCATCATGGCTGTGTCCATGCTGATCGAAAAGACCAGCCGCGGCAAGGCCTCCCTGAACCGCATCACTGAGCTGCTGGATGCCCCCATCGATGTGGCCGACCGCCCCGGCGTGGCCGACCTGACCGACCCCAAAGGCGGCATCGAGTTCCGCCACCTGAACTTCCGCTACCCGGACGGCGAGTACGATGTGCTGCGGGATATCTCCTTTACCATTGCGCCCGGCGAGAGCGTGGGCATCGTGGGCAAGACCGGTGCGGGTAAGACCGCCCTGGTGGACCTGCTGCTGCGCACCTATAATGTGCCGGACGGAACCCTGTTCGTGGACGGCAGGGATGTGAACAGCCTTTCCATCCACTCGGTGCGCAATGCCTGTGCCTACGTTCCGCAGGATAATTTCCTGTTCTCGGACACCATCGCCCACAACATTGCCTTTGGTGTGGACGATGCCACCCCCGAGGACATCGAGCGGGCGGCAAGCATGGCCGATGTGCGGGATAATATCGTGGATTTCAAGGACGGCTACGAGACCGTTCTGGGCGAGCGCGGCGTGACGGTGTCCGGCGGCCAGAAGCAGCGCATCTCCATCGCCCGCGCCCTGCTCAAGGACGCGCCCATCCTGATCCTGGATGACTCCGTCTCGGCGGTGGATACCAGCACCGAGAAGATCATTCTGGACAACCTCAAGAACAGCCGGGCAGGCAAGACCACCCTGCTCATTGCCCACCGCATTTCCACGGTGGAGCGGCTGGATAAGATCGTATTCCTCAACGAGGGCCGGGTGGAAGCCGTCGGGCCCCACGATCAGCTGTATGCTTCCTGCCCGGAGTACCGCCGGATGGTCGATCTGCAGCGGCTGGAGGATGAGACAAAGGGAGGCGAAAACGCATGATGCATCTGAATCCGTTGGTTCTGGTGGGCGCTGTCATCGGCGTGATCACCGCCCTGCTGGTGGCAGCCTATGCCGCCGTCAAGGACAAAAAGACCGCCATGGGCTTTGAGCGCAACATGGAGGACGGCGAGATCATGCGCCGCCTTGCCCGCTATGCCCGGCCCTACCTGAGCAAATTCCTCATTGTGGGCCTGCTGATGCTCTTCTCCATTGCCTACGATATCATTTCGCCCCTCATCGTGGGCCGCATCGAGGAGCTGGTGGCCGGGGAGTTTGAACTCCGCGCCCTCTTCCTGGGCGTGTCAGTGTATGCAGGCGTGCTGGTGTTCTCCATGGGCAGCACCTACCTGCAGGCCGTGATCCTGCAGCGGGTGGGCCAGCGCATCATCTCCGATCTGCGCGAGGATCTGTTCAGCCACATTGAATCTTTGGCACACGAGCAGCTCAACGAGATCCCCGTGGGCAAGCTGGTCACCCGAGTGACCAACGATACCAACGCCATCTCCATGATGTTCACCAACCTCTTGGTCCAGCTGACCAAGAACAGCTTTGTCATTCTGGGCATTCTGGTGGCCATGCTCTGCCTGAACTACGAGCTGACCCTGATGGTGCTCTGCTTTGTGCCCTTCATCGTGATCTTCACGGTCATCTTCCGCAAGTTCTCCCGCCGCGCCAACCGCAAGCTCAAGAACGCGACCACCGATATCAATACCTATCTGTCCGAAAACCTGTCCGGCATCAAGGTCACCCAGATCTTTGGCCGGGAGGACGAGAAGATGGAGGACTTCCGCCAGAAGAGCCAGAAGCTGGCCCGGGCCAATCAGGAGCAGATCTTCGTGTTCAGCGTGTTCCGTCCGCTGGTGTATATGCTCTATGTCAGCTCGATCCTGTGCCTGTTCTATCTGGGCGGCATGGGTCACCTGAACAACGTCAGCTTTCTGGGGCAGACCATTTCCAGCGGCACCATCGTCACCTTTTATATGTACATCTCCAAGTTCTTCACCCCCATCCAGAACCTGGCCGAGCAGTTCAACTGGCTGCAGTCGGCGCTGGCATCGGCAGAAAAGGTGTTCTCCATCATGGACATCCAGCCCAAAATGCAGGATGCCCCCGATGCCATTGAGCTGGACGAGGTGAAGGGCGAGATCGAGTTCCGGGACGTGTGGTTCAGCTACGTTCCCGGCGAGTGGGTGCTGCAGGGCGTTTCCTTCCATGTGGATGCCCGCCAGACGGTGGCCTTTGTGGGCTCCACCGGCTCCGGCAAGAGCACCATCCTCTCCCTGATCTGCCGGAACTACGAGTTCCAGAAGGGCCAGATCCTGATCGACGGCATCGACATCCGCAAGATCAAGATCTCCTCCCTGCGCAGGCACTTTGGCCAGATGCTGCAGGATGTGTTCCTGTTCTCGGGTACCATCCGCTCCAACATCGTTCTGCGGGAAGAGGGCATCCCCGACAGCGAGATCATGGAGGTGTGCCGCTACGTCAACGCCGACAAGTTCATCAACAAGCTGGACCACGGGCTGGACGAAGAGGTGCGTGAGCGCGGCAACAACTTCTCCGCCGGCCAGCGGCAGCTGCTCAGCTTTGCCCGCACCATCATCCACAAGCCCAGCGTGATGATCCTAGACGAGGCTACCGCCAACATCGACACCGAGACGGAGCTGCTCATCCAGGATTCGCTGGAAAAGATGCGCACCGTGGGCACCATGCTCATTGTGGCCCACCGGCTGTCCACCATCCAGCATGCGGACAACATCATCGTGCTGTCCCACGGTAAAATTCTGGAGCAGGGCACCCACCAGCAGCTGCTGGCCCGGCATGGCCGCTACTACCAGCTGTACACCCTGCAATACCACAAGGCACAGCTGAACGCAGCCGAATAAGCGCAGACAGAAAGGCCGCTGACCTGAGATGGGTCAGCGGCCTTTTCCGTCTGCACCGGGGGTGGAGTCGTCCGCTTCCGGATCGTCGAGGGAGCACAATTAACACTTGCAAAACAGGTGCATCGCTCGTATAATAGAATATGGTAAAATAATAAAAAAGAGAAATGGAAAGGAGGGGCCACAGGATGCAGTGGAGCGATGCGCTCGGCTATGAAGAAGTGATGACCTTTTTGCGCAGTACACCGGCGAACCTCTTTTTCAAGGATACGGAATGCCGTTACCTTTTTGTTTCGGACAGTAGGACTTTCTTCCCCTACGGAGAAGGGCAGGAAGAGGATGTGCTGGGCAAGACAGATCTGGAGATCTGGGGCAACGAGGAACAGGCCCGTTTTTATTATGAACAGGATCAAAAGGTGCTTGCTACCGGCAAGGGAACCAGCTTTATCACCGAGGTGCCCCGGGAGGATGGGATAGCATACTATCAGATCAAAAAGAACCCCGTTGTGCTGGAGGGAAAGATCATCGGCATCGTGGGGCTTATTGGTGATATCACCGAACGGGTGCGGCTGGAAAAACAGGCCGAGAACTGGGCCATCCACGATGAACTGACCGGTCTGTATAACCGCAACTACCTGAAGGTAAAGGGTGCAGAGCAGCTGAAGGGAGCCATTATGCCCATCACGATCATCATGGGCGACTGCAATTACCTGAAGCGTGTGAATGATGCCTACGGCCACGAGTACGGCGACCTGCTGCTCAAGCGGGTGGGCCGGGTGATCCGGGAAAACCTGCCGCCGGAGAGCGTGGCCCTGCGGATGGGCGGCGATGAATTCCTCATTGCCTGCAGCCATTTTTCTGCAGAAGAGGCCGAACAGCTGATCGAGAGGCTGCACGGGGAGCTGGCCCGCCAGAGCGACGACCGCCTCAAGCTGGATGTTGCCTTTGGATACCACACCGTGACAGAAGGCCCCTTTGATTATACCGCAGTCTACCATGCTGCCGACCGGGATATGTACCGGAACAAGCGCAAAAACCGCTGATCATACGGACGAAAAACAGCCTCAGCCCGATCTCCAAGGGCTGAGGCTGTTTTGGTGATCTGTTACATCAGGGTGGTGAGCACCAGCGCACAGAGAGGGAAAACGCCATCTGCGGCGGCTTACAGGATCACATTTTTGATGAGCAGGGAAACGCTGCCGTCCGGATCGTGGAGGAACTCCAGCTCGGAATCGGAGTTCAGCAGCTCGGTGGGGATCTTGACCTCGATGCCGTTGGCGGTGCGGATGCTCCGGCTCTCCATCCGGCGGATGCGGGCGGGGGTCACGGTGACCGGAGCAGCGGCCTCTTCCAGCACCTCGCTCTTCTCCACATAGTCATCAAAGGGCACAGCGGCCAGCGGGTATTCCTCAGCCAGCTGCTGGCGCACCTGCTCCACCGATACCTGATTGTCGTTGTCGGCAGCCTGGTTGGCAATGAGCATGGCCACCTGCGCGTCGGCATGGGGCTCGTCCTCATAGGCATCCTTCACAGCCTGTGCGGCGGCTTCCTGAATGGCCTGCAGCTTCTTTTTCTCGGGCTCGGCCTGAGTGTACTGGAACACAACAGAGGAGAGGTAGAACTCCTTGTGGCCGTCGATGTCGTATTTCTTTTCCAGCAGGCGCATGGAGTAGTCTGTCAGGTTGACAAGCGCACCCTCCTCCACCTTGCCGCTCTGGGTGGGCAGGCAGGCCCGCTGCTGGATGATGGAGTTGACCGGGGCACCCTCCACGGTCTCGGTGTAGTGGGTGTATCCGTTTTTATAGTTCAGCTTGAGGATGCCCAGCCAGGGCGCGCCGTCCCGGGTGAAATCCACCACGGCCAGGTCCGCCCCGGGGATGGTGGTGTGGGCGTGCATGTAATCGAACAGCACCCCCGCAATGCGGCAGGACAGATCAATGAAATCCTGATTGTGCTCCAGCTCGTTCCGGAAAGCCGAATCCGGCAGGGGGCGGCACTGGCGGATCTCATCGCTGGCCAGCAGCTTTTCGATATGATTCTGTAAGTAGGCGGTCTTTTCGGCAGTCAGCTCCATGCCGCCGCCGCTGAGCACCGGCGCGTCCAGCGTGGTGTCCAGCACATGCAAAATAGCCTGATGGATGATGATCTCCATGGGTCAAAACCTCATTTCCCGGGTGATTGTGATGTTCCTGCCCAGTATAGCACATCCGGAACAAAAAGGCGAGAGGGAGCACAAAGGCTTGTCAACCGCCGCCTGAGATGCTACAATGGGGCTGACCAAACATCCGGACAAGCCGAAAGGGGAGTGTGTTATGGAATTTCGGGACAAGCCGATGCAGAACCTCATCCGCATCAAGGAAAAGGAGATCTGCAAAAATGTGCAGGAGCTGTTGCTGGACGGTGAGCAGATCGTGGGCGCTTACAAGACCGTGCGCGATCAGGCCGTGTTCACCACCCACCGCATTTTTATGGTGGATATGCAGGGGATGACTGGCACCCGGCAGGAGATCTTTGTGCTGCCCTACCGCAAGATCCTGCATTACGGCATCAAGACGGCAGGCTTCGGTGACCCGCTGCAGACCTCGGAGCTGACGGTCTGCTTTGCGGATGAGCACGAGGCAAAGTTCGGCTTCATCGGGCAGGATGAGCTGCTGGCGGTGGCACGGGTCATCAGCCGGTGCATCCTGTAACAGAAAAAGAGAAAACGTAAAACGCCCGTTCCGGCTTCTGACCCCGGAGCGGGCGTTTTACATTGCTGTAATATGCGAAAAAAGGAGAATGTCGAAGGGTCAGCAGGCGGCGCGCTCTCTGCGGCCGGCCTCAAGCATGTAGTGCAGGAAGCCGGTGACATCAGCGGGGTCGGTGACAGAGATGTCAAAGCCCTTGGAGGGAGCGTCCATCATCTGGAACAGCTCGGTGGCGGCGTTGTCCTTTTTCAGGTCGCAGGTCTCGCCATTGGCCAGGTGCAGGAGCACACTGCCGCGGCTGGCGGCTACCTGCTGCATGAAACGGTCTTTATCAAGATACTGGATGCGAAGCATAAAAATACCTCCCACAAAGAAATGTTTTATTCTGGAAAAGTCCCCCGGGCCAGGCTGCCCGTGGGGAACGCTTCTCGGGAACCGGATCAAGCCGCGCCGGGGGTTGTTTTCCGCCCCCTGCGGTGTTATACTGTGCTTGCTGGTTCTGATGAAATAATACCACGAAACCGGCACGATAGATAGAACAAAAACACCCGATTTGTACAACAAAATCGGCATTGACAAAAAATATTCAAAGTATTGCGGAAAGGAATTGTTCAATATGGCGTTTCAGACAAGCTGTGTCTCTGCTGCCAATATCGTTACCGGGCTGACCTTCCAGCAGGATGTTGTGGCCGATGCCGAGGGGCGGGAAATGGTCCAGCATGGCAGCGCCCTGTTCCCCATTGCCTGCTACGCGGAGAACCTGAAAAGCTATTCGGTGGCCTGGCACTGGCACGAGGAGTTTGAGTACATACTGGCCATGAAAGGCCCCCTGACGGTGGACGTGAACAAGACCCGGGTGACCCTGCAGACGAATCAGGGCGTGTTCCTGAACTCCGGCATCCTCCACGCGGTGGAGCATGCGGAAAAAGGGGAGGCCCTGCTTCACTCGGGTGTGTTCCATCCCCGGCTGGTGGGTGGAATGGACACCATCTTCTGGCAGAAGCTCATCCGACCCATGCTCCAGCCGGATGCCCCGGCGTTTTTTCTGCTGGATGGGGCTGTGCCCTGGCAGGCGCAGGTGCTTGCCTGCCTGCGGGAAGCCTGGCAGGCGGTTGCCGTGGAGCCCTTTGATTACGAGAACCGGGTGCGTTATTATCTCTCTGCGGCGCTGCGGCTGCTGAGCACCCAGTGCGTGGGCGGCAAGACCAAGGTCTCCCAGCAGGAGCAGATCGCCGCCGAGCGGATGAAGCAAATGCTCCGCTTTGTAGAGGAGCACTACGCTGAGGAGCTGACCGTGGAACGCATCGCGGCCAGTGTGGCACTGAGCGAGAGCGCCTGCCTGCGCAGCTTCCGGCAGATGCTGGGCATCACGCCCATCCAGTATGTCAAGCAGTTCCGGGTGGAGAAGGCCGCCGAGCTGCTCCGTTCCACCCGGCTCAAGACGGGCGAGATCGGGATGGAGTGCGGCTTTGCAGATGGCAGCTACTTCATCAAGACCTTCCGAGAGATCAAGCACTGCACACCCAAGGAATACCGCGCAAAATTCTGCTGAAATGTCTGAGATAGAAACAGGAGGAAATGATCCCCATGCAGCACAGTCTGACCCAAGGACCCATTACAAAGAATATCCTGCTGTTTGCCCTGCCGCTGGGGGGTACCGGCATCTGGCTCAGTGTGCCCATCGGCTGGGCACTGGCAGATGCCATCGGCATTGGGTATTATTTGAAGAAGAGAACATAAAATATCCCCCGCTGCAAAGCGTGTTATGGCACGTCTGCAGCGGGGGATATTGTTTTTTCTGGGGTTTGAGGTGATTCGGGCGGGGGCTTATTCCCCCACGGCGGGGACGTTCTGCATCGTCCAGAGGAGCTTCTGGACATCCACGCTGCCCATGTGGGTGGGCTCCTCACCCAGACGGAGAAAATCGGTCTGCTGGGCGGTAACAGTCTGCCACTGGGGCAGGTCTGTTCCGTTGGGGTTACCGGTCCTGGCAAAGTTGGTCAGGTAATCCACCATCTGAGCGCTGAGGGCGGTGTCCTTCTCAGTGAAGGGCCGCCAGCAGTGAGCCAGCGTGCCGAACCAGTACCACAGGTCGCTGGAATGCCAGGCACCACGGTCATCACCGGGGAGCTGGCGGTCGAAGAACCAGCCATAGCTGTCGGCGTTCCGGGCGCACCAGTCCTGAGCCATCTGGTAGAGGTAGGGCGGAACGATATCCTCGCTGGTAAAGCCGATGAGGTAAGGAATACGGTGCTGTTCGTCGGCAGCCAATGTCTCAGGGCCGGTCTTGACCTGGAAACGGCCATCCACCACAGGCTCGCAGCCCATACCCTTGAACTGGGGCTGGGTGCGGACGGCATCCCAGGCTGCAAACAGCTGGGCGGGGGCGAGGGCACGAAATTCAGCCAGTGTGCTGCACCCGGCGGTCTCCATGACCTGCTTCCAGAACGGGTAGTGGGCTTCGGCGGGCTTGGCCGTCAGCATCTGGCTCACGCCGCCGCCGCTGCTCATCACAGCCTTGGAGAACAGCCCCCTGGTGATGGGGGAGAGGACGAGCTGCTGGACGCTCATGGCACCGGCGCTCTGGCCCATGATAGTGATGTTGTTGGGATCGCCGCCAAAGGCAGCGATGTTGGCACGCACCCACTGCAGGGCCGCCAACTGATCCAGAAAGGCATAGTTGCCGGTGGATCCGGCCTCCTCAGCCAGTTCGGGCAGGCAGACAAAGCCCATGGGGCCGAGCCGGTAGTTGATGGTCACAGCCACGCAGCCTTTGGTGGGCCAGACGGGGCCGTCGAAGTGTTTCTCGTGGCCGCAGCCGCCGGTAAAGCCGCCGCCGTGAATGTAGAAGATGACCGGCAGTCTGTCCTCGGGGGCTGCGTCAGCAGGGGTCCAGATGTTCAGAAACAGGCAGTCCTCGCTGTAAGTATACGTTTCGCCCTTGCGGAACTCGTTGTAGTAGAAGGCTTTTCCGGGCGCGGCGGCTTCGTCATAGAAGGCGCGGGGCTGGTAGCAGCAGGCACCGTATTGGGTGGCATCGTAGACACCGTCCCAGTGGGTGACGGGGACAGGGAACTCCCACCGTCCGGCGGTGGCGTAGCGAATGCCCTTGTAGGCGGCAATGCCCGGCCACTGGCAAGCCGTGCCGGAGATCACGCCGCAGGGCGTAGTGCGCTCAAAGCTCATGGGGGAAACCTCCTTGTCTTACTCCGCCGCTTTCAGGCCCCGGATGTCCTCGCCCGCAAACAGGCAGGGGACAAAGGAGGAAAGACGGCTGGAGATCTTTTCGGTGTATCGCTTTTCCAGCAGGGAGCCATCCGCAATGTTGGTGGTGACGATGGTGGGCAGACCGGCCCCCAGGCGGTTGTTCAGCAGGCTGTAAAAAGTGGTGATGAAGTAGGGGGTGACGAACTCGGTGCCCAGATCGTCCAGGATCAGCAGGTCGGCGGCTGAGGCGGTGCGCAGCAGGGTCTCGGCATCCTCGGAGGAGTCGAAGCGGGCGTTTTCCAGCTTGCCGAAGAAGTCCGGGCTGGAAACGTAGATCACGTCAAAATCCTTTTGCAGCACGATGCCCGCAATGGCAAGAGCGGCGTGGGTCTTGCCCAGCCCCGCGTTGCCGAAAAGCATCAGGCTCTCGCTGTTGTGGTCGAATTCCTCAGCGTAGCTGCGCAAATCCTCCAGCAAGCCGCCCATGTAGGTGCGGACAGGCTCACCCAGCTTCTCGTCCATGGTGTTGGGGTAGTACCGCAGCTCCATGGTGTCAAAACTGGAAATGGACAGGCTGGACAGCGCCTCGATCTCCTCCCGCCGCAGACCCTGCATCAGCTTGTGAACGCAGGTGCAGGTGCGGCCCTGCACGCTGCCGGTATCCTGGCACAGCTTGCAGGTGAATTTGGGCTCCAGCGCATCCGCAGGGCGGCCGCTGGCGGCCAGCAGGGCGGTAAGCTCCTGCCGGGCTTTGCTCAGTGCGGCGGCGGCTTCGGTGCGGTCTTTTCCGGCCGCGCCTGCCAGTGCGCAGCGGATGCCCCGCACCCGCACCTCGTCCTCAGCGTGGCGCAGGGCCGGGATGGCGGCCTCCGCCTCCAGCCGGGCATCCTCGGCATTGGCGCGGGCAGTCTGCCGCCGCAGAGCCACCGTGCGCAGGGCGGCTTGATACAGTTCCTGTTTGGTACGCATAAAAGCTCCTTATTCTGCAGGCGTGTCCGTTTTTTTGCGGAGCGGACGGCGGCGGGCAGCGTTCTTGAGAAAATCGTTTCCGCTGGGTTCGGCGCGGTCCACCCGGAGGTTCCGGCTGGCACCCATCCCGGCCACCGGGCCCCGCACATCGTGGACGGTGCGCAGGCCCTTGGCATTCCAGGTCTTGAGGATGCTGTTCCAGTACCAGAGATCCCGCTTGGGGCCGGCCTGTACGGCGGCTTCCTGCACCATGGCATCATCGTAGCCGTAGACCTCGTACCAGCGGGCAATGGCCTTGCGCCCGCCAAGGGTCAGCTCGGTGTCGGCAATGCCCAGCAGGCCGCTGACGTACTGCTCCCGCTGGGCGCGCAGGGCCAGCAGCTGGAGGTGTGCGTCGGCCTGTTCGCCGGTCTCCACACCCTCGGCCCGCCAGACCTTCAATTCGTGGCTGACGGCACCCATCGTCCGCTTGCCCCGGCTGGCCACATAGGCCACGCAGAGCATGACGGTCTCGGGTGCAAAGGCCTCCTGCACATAGAAGTTTACCAGCTTTTCCATTTCGGGGTGGGTCAGCGGGCGGGCAAAACTGGTCTGGGCGCAGTCGATGAGGGAGGAGATCATGGGGTCGGTGCGGCTGGCCGCTGCGATCTCGCTCCAGGTCATGGGGGCAGGGGCTGTGGGCTCCTCGCCCGGGGCGGCGTTCTCCTCGTACCGTTCCAGCAGACCTGCACCGGCCCAGAAGGACAGGGCACTCTCGGCGGTCATCTTGCTGCGGAGCTTTAAGTCGGCACAGAGCTTCTCCGGGTCAGTGATGCCGGTGGCCAGCACATACAGAGCCACCCGGACGTTATATTCCTCCGCAATGCCCAGCTTGGAAAAGACCAGCTGCGGCACCGGGATGGTGTCACCCTTGAATTCTTTCAGTCGGTAGATCATGGTGCACCTCAGTGTTGTGTTTCGGCATCCGGTTCCGGTGCGGGCGGTGTCCAGGGCTCACAGTCCAGGATGGACGGGTGGGCACTCCAGCGTTCCGGTTCGGCGTTGTAGGCATCGTTCAGATATTGGGCGACTGCGGTGCGGCCCTCCTCGGTCATCGGGAAGATCTCCCGCCGCCGCAGGGCCGGATCAGTCTTGTCCAGCGTCCACGGCTCGGGCCAGAGATCCACCGTGAGGATGGCCTCTTCTTTTTTGGCCTCCTCGCCGCCGTCCGGGTCGGGGACGGAGCGCTTGCCCGGGGTGATGAGGTAGCGCATCCCATCCTCGTTGCCGCTGAATGAGTTTTTGTTCTGCAGATAGTGCAGCATGGGCACAAAGATCATGTAGAATTCCTTCCATTGTGATAATCTATCTTTCATTATAAAGCAACTGGCGCAAAAAGCAAGTTTTTTCCGCCTGCCGCGTTCCGACAGAAAAAACTGTTGACAAAACCGCCGCACTTTGCTACACTAATGGAGCAGTCCTGCAGGGTTAGCTCATCCGGTAGAGCGACTGCTTCCCAAGCAGTAGGCGGCGGGTTCGAGTCCCGTATCCTGCTCCAGAAAATAGCGCTCCAACGTGTAGTAAAGAACATGTTGGGGCGCTTTGCATTTTGATGTACTTTTGGTGGGCGGCTTGTGCTTTGCCGGAAAATATGGTTCAATAAAGGAAAACAGACGGGAACGCACAGCGACCAAGAAAAAACGAGGTGGATACAATGAATCTGAAAGAAGCATTCCGCTATCAGAACAAGCTGCAGGCCCTTTTGGACGAGGCCCAGGGTATTCTGGACTGCGATTCCAACGTGACGAATGTGGCCAACACCTATCTGCGCCACAAGGTCATGGCAGAGGCTGAGGACGAGACGATCCTGGACCTGCCCCAGACTGAATATGCCCAGCAGATCACCGATATTGCCCGGTTCATGCTCTATCTGCTGGAGGAGAAGGGCCGCCTGTTCGCTGCCATCCGCAAGGCAAAGGATGCGCTGGACATGGATATGGACAGCGAGGTCAGCCTGAACGCTGCGCGGCAGAGCGTGGCGCGCACCTTCAAGCGAATGAATGACCTGCGCAGCTCCGAGCAGCTGCTTTCCGGCGGGGGCACCGGCTACCGCTTCAACGCCGAGGGCAACCAGATCTCCTACTGCTGCGATGTGAAGCGGGTGACCACCATCAACTATGACCGCAAGGTCATCCATGCTGCTCTGGGCAAGCTGAACCGGCAGGCAGACGAAATCTCCAACCGGCTGGATCTCTGCCTTGTGACCTCCAAGGTAGACTACACTGTCCCCTTTGATGTGAACGCCAGCTTTGCCGAAGCATTTGAGACCTATCTGGAAAGCACCAATGCATGAATGAACGCTCCACCGGCCATTTTGGGTGCGGCAAGCGCCGGGGACGCGGCTGCCGGTTCAGGTGCAGATGAACGATAACGCTGCACAGTTCCGCAAGGAAGTTTCGGTCCGGTTCACCTTACGAGCCAGCATAATTGGAAAAATCTTGCGTTCGGCTTTTCCGCCACCGCCAGACGTTTCTTCGCCGAAACCGTCCCTTGCCCTTTCCCGCATTCCTGCTACCGTGCTGACGTCTCCATGGGCAGGCAGGCAAGCCACCCTTTCTGAATTTGCCCCGCAGACTGCTGCGGGAGCATTTTTCCGCCTGCGGGGCGGATGCACTGCATCCCCCATTTTGCAGGCAGAGCAAATGGCAGAAGCTGCCCTGGATGCTTGCCGTATCCAAAATGGCCGGTGCAAAACCGGAGGGATAAGCGATGAAGTGCTGCAGCCCCGGCGGTAAAAAACTGCCGGGGCTGCAATTCTTGGAGGGAGTCGTTCGTATTCCAGACAAAGCAACTGAATTTAGACAAAGACGAGGTATGATCATGTCAACCAAACCGATTCGTCCCACTGCCGCAAATTGCATTGACCTGAGTGCAGCAGCACTTCATATCCTTGCCATGGCGCTGATGCTGATGGATCACCTGTGGGCGACCCTTCTGCCGGCGCAGGACTGGCTGACCTGTGCCGGGCGGCTGGCGTTCCCTATCTTTGCATTTATGGCAGTGGAAGGCTACTTTCATACCCGAAATCTGAAGCGTTATGTCCTGAGGCTGCTGTTGTTTGCACTGCTTTCGGAAGTGCCCTTTGATCTGATGTATGGCGGGACATGGTTCTACCCGGTGCACCAGAACGTGATCTGGACGCTGCTGCTGGGGCTTCTGGGGGTGCATCTGATGGAAACGGTGCGCAAAAAGCAAAAGCTCTGGGTCTCGCTGCCGGTGTGCGCCGCAGTGGCAGCAGCAGGGGCGCTGCTGGGAACGCTGGGCATGACAGATTACTACGGTGCCGGTGTGCTGACCGTGTTCGCTTTTTACATTTTCCGGGGCCGGAAATGGTGGTGCCTGCTGGGACAGGTGCTGACCCTGTACTGGATCAACGTGGTGCTTCTGGGCGGGCTGATGTACCCCATCCGGCTGTTTGGCATGGAGTTTGAGCTGTGTCAGCAGGGGCTTGCACTGCTGGCGCTAATCCCCATCTGGCTGTATCGCGGGCGGCAGGGCTGCCACAGCAAACCGTTCCAGTATGCCTGCTACGCCTTTTACCCGGTACACATGCTGCTGCTCGTGCTGGCGCTGAATTTCGTGAACCGATAAGAACGTAACTGTTATCCCTGCGGGCTATGGGTGTCCGCAATCTGATGGTATCCCGGGGAAATCTATTCTGCACTTTCCTGAGTCCGCTCTGTGGGCTTGATGGTCTGGACCCGCAAGGTGAAATACAGAAGATGGCAGACCCACACCACTGCAATGCAGATCCTGCCGATGGGAGCATTTTTCATACAAAGAAAACCGATCGCCATGACAGAGGTGACCATTGCAATGATCTTGCATTTTGTTCCTGCTGTCATGGCTTTTTTCTGAACAAAGCTGTCCAGATGCTTTTTGTACCGTGGTATACTGAATGGAACACCCACAGGAGGTAAAATGCCCCATGAAAAAAGATAAATCGTTCCGCCCGGACCGGGTCCTCTCCTATTTCAGGGTGGAGTGGTTCCCGCTGCTCCTTGTGACCCTTTCGGGCCTTGTCTATAACATCGGTCTGCTGGCCGCGCCATGGTTCGAGGGCCGGTTGGCCCAGTGCCTGGCGGATATCCTGGGCGGCAGTGAGACTGCTGCCCAAATGGCGCTGCTGGTGCTGGCCTACATTGCGGTCACACTGCTGGTGCAGGCGGCTCGCTTCGTCAAACGTTTTTATGTGCGCCGCTTTGCCAACAACATCAACCGCCGGATGAAAGGCATCCTGTACGCCAATCTGGTGCGGCAGAGCCGGGCAGCGCTGGAAAAAGAGGGTGCCGGTGAGCTGATGACCAAGGCCATCTCCGATGTGGACGACTGCGTGGAGGGAATGCGCAAGTTCACCACGGAGGTGTTCGACACCGGTGTGGCGCTGGCGGGCTATGCGGTCATGCTGCTGGTGTACGACTGGCGGCTGGCGATCCTGGGCCTGCTTTTTACTCCGGTGTCCTATGTCTGCGCGGCAGGGATGAAAAAGCCAGTGCAGCGCGCCGGTGCGGCCTATAAAAAGGCCGCCGGTGCCCTGAGCAGTGCTACGCTGGACCGTGCCCGGAATGCCGTGACCTACCGCATCTACGGCTGCGAGGAGGCCCGGATGGAAAAATACGAGGAGGCCCTGAGCCTTTACGAAAAGACTGCTGTGCAGAACAACGTGTGGCAGTCCGCGCTGCCGCCGCTTTATCTGGCGGCATCCGAGGCAGGAACCCTCTTCATCCTGTGGTTCGGCGCAAAGAATGTGCTGGGCACCGGCTGGAACCACTGGGATATCGCCGCCTTCACCACCTTCCTCTCCTGTTTCACCAAGCTGGTGGTCAAATCCTCCAAGGTGGCCAAGCTCTTCAACGCGGTGCAAAAGGCAGAGGTCTCCTGGAAGCGCATCAGACCCCTGATGAAAACGCCCGAGCAGCTGGATGCCCTGCAGATCCCGGCGGCACAGGATGTGACGCTGAAAGAACTCGCCTTCTCCTATGGGGAAGAGCCTGTCTTCTCCGGCCTGAGCCTGACGGCCCACCCTGGCGATATCATCGGCATCACCGGCCCGGTCGCCTGCGGAAAATCCACCCTTGGCCGCGTATTCCTCTGCGAAGCGCCCTATCAAGGCTCGGTCTGCTTTGGCGGCAGAGAGCTTTCCACCCTGACCCCGCGCCAGATCGCCGCCACGGTCGGGTATCTTGGCCATGACCCGGAACTGAGCGCCGACACCGTGCAGAATAATGTCCTCTGCGGCAGCGAACAGGATGTCATGCCGTGGCTTGCAGCCGCTGCCCTGAAGGAGGAAGTGCTGGCCATGGAAAAGGGCACGGAGACGGTCATCGGCAGCAGCGGCACCCGCCTTTCCGGCGGGCAGGCACAGCGTCTGGCATTGGCCCGGACGCTGGCCCATCCCCGCCCGGTGCTGGTGCTGGATGACCCCTTCTCGGCACTGGACCGCAGCACCGAGAATGCGATCTTTGCCGAGCTGCAGGCGTATGCCAGGGATAAGGTGGTGTTCCTGATCTCCCACCGGCTGTACCATTTTCCGCAGATGCAGCAGATCATCTTTATGGAGGGCGGCAGGACCACCGTTGGCACCCACGAGGAGCTGATGGCAGCGGTTCCAGTCTACCGCCAGCTGTATGAAAGCCAGACCGGCCTGAAAGGGGGAGAGGGCGCATGAAAAAGAAAAATGATCACGGCGTGTTTGCTGCCGTCCGGATGGCAGCGGCTTCGCACCGCCTTCTCACGGTGGGCACGGTGCTGTGGGTGGCAGCTTCGGTGGCGGCATCCCTGCTGCCGCCCCTGCTGCTGGCCCGGGTCATCGACCGTCTGACCGCGGGCCTCCCGCTGTCCTTTCTGGCCGTGCTGCTCTACTTCGGCAGCCTTGCACTGGAAGGTGTGCTCACCTCGGCGCAGGAAAGCCTGCTGGTGCTCTTTGGCCAGAGGATGACCCATGCCCTGCGCTCGGAGATGTCCCGGAAGCTGAGCCGCCTGCCCGCCGGTACACTGGCAGAGCAGAATCCCGGCGAGGTGGCCGCCCGCTTTTCGGGCGATGTGGACACGGTGGAAGCCCTGTTCACTTCCGGTATCATCAGCATGGCAGCAGATGCCTGCCGCATCATCTCCATCATGGGGGTCATTGCGGTAAAAAACACCGGCCTTGCGCTGATCCTGCTGCTGGTGCTGCCGCTGTTTGCCGTGTTCACCCGTCATGTCCAGAAGCGGATGCTGGCCGCGCAGCTGGACAACCGCCGCGCGGTCGCCGCTGTCTCCGGGCAGGTGCCCGAGACCCTGCACAACATCCGCACCATCCGGGCGCTGGGGCTGGAGGATTACATGGAGCGCCGGTATGACCGGTGCATCGGTGACAGCTATGCCGCCATGGAGCGCACCAATTTTTATGATGCCGTCTATTCGCCGGTGGTGCTGCTGTTGAATGCCGTTGTGGTCGGCATTGTGATGCTGCTCTCCGCTTCGGGGAACGCGCAACTCCTGACCCTGTTCGGTATGTCAGTGGGTACCTCGGTGGCCGTCATCAACTACATCTCCCGCATCTTCGCCCCCATCGAAAGCCTGGGCATGGAGATCCAGACCATCCAGTCGGCCATGGCGGGTGTCAGGCGCATCGATGCCTTTCTCGACCAGCCGGAGCGCACGATCCCGCCCGCGCGCAGGGAGGCTGCCCGGGGCGATGTGGAATTTGCGCACGTCACCTTCGGCTATGGGGAACGGCACGTTCTGAAGGATTTTTCCATGACCGTGAAACAGGGGGAGCAGGTCACGCTGGTGGGCCGCACCGGTGCGGGCAAGAGCACCGTGTTCAAGCTCCTGCTGGGCCTGTATCAGCCGGAGGCCGGTACGGTGACCATCGGCGGCGTGAAGGTGGGGGACATCACCGACCGGGAGCGCCGCACCTGCATCGGCTGTGTGGAACAGCATTTCTCCCGCGTGCCGGGCACCGTGCTGGAACAGATCACGCTGGGAGACCCGCAGATCACCGGGGAAATGGCAAGGGATGCCGCCGCACTGGCCGGGATCGATGCTGCCATCCGGGCTCTGCCGGAGGGTTATAACACTGTCTGCACCGAGGGCATCTTCTCGCAGGGCGAGTGGCAGCTGCTGTCCATTGCCCGTGCCGCCGCCGCAGACCCCGCCGTGCTGTTGCTGGATGAGATCACCGCCAATCTGGATGCCGAAACGGAGGCCCGCGTGCTGGAAGCTCTGCGCCGTGCGTCCGCGGGCCGCACGGTGCTCTCTGTCTCCCACCGCGTCTATGAAAATCTTGGCGGCAGAACGATCGAGATCAGGACCCGGGAATGACGTATGATAAAAACGCCCCCTGTGCGCCGCAGCAGGCACACAGGGGGCGTTGTGGTATGCTCAATTCTTTTCGATGTAGACGCTGGTGGAGGGGAAGGCGAAGTCCACGCCGTCTGCCTGCATCACGTCCATGATGTTCAGGTTCAGATCATTCTGCTGCTGCAGGAAGGTGGCATAGACGTTGGTGGTCAGGTAGGCCGAGATGAGGATGTTGATGCTGGAATCGCCAAAGCTGGTCAGCCGGACGATGTTGGTGCCCTTGTTGGTGTAAGGGCTGTTGTCCAGCATGGCCTGCAGGTCAGCCATCAGCTTTTCCAGCTGGGCACGGGTGGTGCCGTAGGTGACACCCAGCGTGAACTTATAGGGCCGCATGGTGCGCAGGGCTGTGTTCTGGACAGTGGAGGCGCAGATCTGGCTGTTGGTGATAATGACCACGCTGTGGTCCATGGAGCGGATGCGGGTGGAGCGGAAGTTGATGTCGATGACCTCGCCCTCCACATTGCCCACGGTGATCCAGTCGCCGATGGAAAAGGGTTTGTCCAGCAGGATGACGATGCCGCTGAACAGGTTGCTGGCGCTTTCCTGCGCGGCCAGCGAGATGGTCAGGCCCACAAGACCGGCACCGGCTACGATGCTGCCGATGGGGAAGCCGACGATCTGCGCGCAGGTAGCAATGCCCAGAATGATGACCAGCACTTTGTAAGTAGTGTCCAGCAGGGAGCGCAGGGTCTTGTTGCTCCGGATCTCCGGGCTGCAGGAGGCCAGCAGCAGGTCGGCTACCTCAGAAGCGTTGTACAGGCCCTGGCAGAACAGGAGGGTCGTTGCGATCTTATAGGCCGTGAACAGAAACTTTGTCAGGCCCGGAATGGCCCACGGCAGGCTGGTCAGGGCCAGATACAGGCCGCTGTAAAAGGCCATCCGTGCCAAAGGGCTCTGTAAGCTGCGCAGGAGGATGGGCGTGGCGGCAAAGTGCCAGCTGCGGGCCTGCAGAGCGGGAAAGATCTTCCGGCGCAGCAGCCAGCCGACCAGAAGCCCCGCAAAAACGATGACAGCGGCGCAGACAGCCCGGGCAGCCAGCGCCCACCAGCCCTCCAGCAAAAAAGGCCCGATCTCGAACCCGAGGTCACGAACGGTAAAAATCATGGCAAAAAGCTCCTTGTATCAAAAATTGTAACATCCTGTCCCACAGTATACCATATCCGGCCCGTGCAGGGCAAATAAAAAAGGGGTTGACAAGGCGGAGCAGCCGCGTTATACTCTTGGCCAGAAAGTTCGTTTCAGGGCGGGGTGAGATTCCCCACTGGCGGTACAGCCCGCGACCACCCGCAAGGGTGCTGACCCGGTGAGACTCCGGGGCCAACGGTATAGTCCGGATGCAAGAAACGGCAGGCAATACGATTTGTCTACGCGCCCTGTTGCAGTGTTTGCTGCGGCAGGGCGCGTTTTTGATTGTCTTCCCGGTTCCGAACCACGCGAAAGGGGCTTTCCAATCTTTGATTTGGGGCCAGAACGCCCCGGGAGGATATTACCATGAAGAAAAACACGACCCGCAACCTGACCGTTGCCGCCATGCTCAGCGCGGTGGCCTTTATCCTGATGTTCATCGAGTTCCCGCTCCCGATGCTCATCCCGTCCTTCGTCAAGATGGACTTCTCCGACCTGCCCGCTCTGCTGGGTGCTTTTGCCCTTGGCCCGGTGTACGGTGTGATCATCAGCTTTATGAAGAACCTGCTCCATGTGGTCATCAAGGGCACCTCTACCGCATTGGTGGGTGAGCTGTGCAACTTCATGCTGGGTGCGGTGTTCTCCGCACTGGCCGGTTACCTCTACAAGCACCACAAGAGCCGCAAGAACGCTATCATCGGTGCCGTGGCCGGTGCCGTGGCCATGGCCCTGTTCAGTGTGCCGTCCAACTACTTCATCACCTACCCGGCCTACGTCAAGTTCTACCACATGCCGCTGGAAGCCATCCTGGGCATGTATCAGGCGATCCTGCCCTCTGCCAACAGCCTTATCAAGTGCCTGGTCATCTTCAATATGCCCTTCACTCTGGTCAAGGGCCTGCTGGATGCCCTGATCTGCATGTTGATCTATAAGCCGCTCTCTCCCATCCTGCATGGCCGGAAGTGAGTGACAAAAAAGAAAGGACGCGAGAGCGTCCTTTCTTTTTTGCTATTTGAGAGATTATTTCGTTTGTGTCAACTCCTGATAGCGTTTCATCAGGAACGCTACACAATCGGCTTCAGAGGTGTCCTTGACTGATAAACCATAGGCCTGCATGACGGCCCTGTCGTTTGCGATATGGGCTTTTAACAGCGGTTCAGGCATGGCCAGAGGATTGTACAAATCTGCAAGACAATTGTTTGGATACATTGCTCGTGCGTTAAGAATGGCCTGTGCAGTTTGTTCTATTTTGGCTTTTTGTTCTAAGGTGGGAGTAGGCCAAGGAAAATTGTTATAAACTGCGGGGGAATACCTGAAATCGCTTTTTATCCTACCACAAGTAACACGCATCCACGCATTATGAACATTAGATGTCAGAACTCCGAATTCATAGATTGTGACATTTGGAATAATACTGCAAGCGTCTCCGGCAATTACACTAGAGGGCATAAAACCAATCGGGATATACCGCCTATTCTGTGAAGAATGTCTTGGAAACACAAGATAGGTTGATAACGGTTGCCGAATTTGGCAGAAAAGGTAAGGATAATCGGCCATTTTCTGTATCCGATCTGCATTACTGCTTTTTCGCAAAGCACGGACTTTTTCAAGGCGTTCTGTGATTTCTTTTATATTTACATAATCAGAGACATTACCATCCTTAAACCATAAGCAATATCTGGAATAGCTATTTACATTATCATGTAAGAATTCTTTTGCACCTATAAAAGGCTTGATGTATTTTGCCAATACGGGATATTGCTTCTCAAGTTCTTCTTTCTCTGTTATGCTAAGTGTTAAAGCACCATCATCTGTCGGAGGACTACCGGTGGTCATTTTGGGTAAACCATTTTGAGGTTTATTAATTCTGTTTGTAATCCAAATGTCAGGAGCATCTAATAGATAGGGGTTTATATGTTCTGCTTTTGTTTTTGTTTCTTCAGTATAAATGAATTTTGTATGAGAGCGGCTAAAGTTGGAGAAACCGATGATGACACAATGAACTGCCGCTTTTTCATTTGCCTCACTGTCCCATACAAAAGAACGATATGCGAAGTGAATTTCAGCACCAGAATCAATCATTTTCTTCCAAAATGTTGGAACGGATTCGCCCTGACAAATAGAATTCGTGGAGACAAATGCAATTTCGATATTCGTGCTGGATGTATTGATATAATCTAGCGCTTTTTTGTACCAGCAGATCACATAATCAAGTTTGGTTTCTATTTCACCCTGTCCCCAGATATCGTTCATATCGTGAGCTTGATCTTTTGTTCGGACAGATTGCCCAACAAACGGTGGGTTTCCCATGATATACGATAATTTGGAGGGGGAGATGATGGAAGCCCAATCCATCTGCAAGGCATTCCCGATATGGATATTTACATTGCTTTTTAATGGAAGAAAATCAAGATGCATTAAGACAACATCTTCAGTTTCCTTCATCATCTGGCTTTCTGCAATCCAAAGAGCGGTTTTTGCAACATCACCGGCAAAATCGTTGATTTCGATGCCGTAAAACTGGGAGATGGAGACTTTAATGGGATTCCAATTGGTATCACCAAAGATGACCTGTCCGTTTTGCAGTTCCCTTAAAATGTCATTTTCCAGACGGCGGAGCGAAATATAGGTTTCTGTCAAGAAGTTGCCAGAGCCACAGGCTGGGTCTAAAAAGGTCAGTCCGGCTAATTTGTTCTGAAACTCTTCCAGCTTCTTTTTCTTTTGCTTCTGTACACCAATTGTTAGAATCTCTGCGAATTCGTTTTTCAAATCATCCAAAAACAGCGGGTCGATTACCTTGTGGATATTCTCAATCGAGGTGTAGTGCATCCCGCCTTTCCGTCTGGTAACCGGATTCAACGTGCTTTCAAAAACAGCGCCGAAAATGGTAGGCGAAATATCCCGCCAATTAAAATGCCCGGCTTCCGCAAGAGCGTCTTTGATTTCCTGTGTGATTTTTGGAATGATAATATCCTCGTTGGCAAATAGGCCGCCGTTGACATAGGGGAATGCTTCCAGCTCTTCCGAAAGATATAGGTCGGGTCGGTCAGGATAGGGAGTATCCAAAACCTTAAACAGTGACAACAGAGCCGGACGCAGGTCTTTTGGCTCGTATTGAGCAATGTATCCGCTAAGCATTGCTTTGAATGCGGCACGGCATTGATTGAAAAAGAACTGGAAGAAGAGGGCATTGTGCCTTATTGCCCGA
>OJAC01000727.1_pt1 | contig 22754 bp, 19 predicted proteins | sample 1588701 | NCBI WGS metagenome assembly OJAC01 (sample SAMN03283256) | human gut metagenome | biome: human-associated habitat; material: feces | host: Homo sapiens | place: USA | collected 2013 | reverse complement strand
CTATAACACTTTATAAGAATGCGTGATCCGACGAAGCGGAAAAGTGTTCCGTTACAACCGGAAACACTGATCCGTTGCTAGCGGAATCGGTGATCCGATGAAGCGGAATTTGCAATTATCGAAACAGATAGAGATAAAATGCGAACATTTATAACAGATGCCATAATCCCATTTTCAAATATGATTATTCTCGCTGATAAAATTTACAAAGGGTTATATATTAATCCTATACAAATTAATAAGGAGGTGTAATATATTATAATGGCAAAATATAAAAAGCAAGAAGTACATATGATTGATATGTCTGGACGTTTAAAAATGAAAATTGTGCATGAAGAATTCACATCTGAAGACGAATTAGAATGGGAACGTGAAATGGAAGAGATGAATAAAAAAATGGAAGAGTGCATGCAAAAGTATGAAGAAAATTTGAAACGTTTATTTTCTTCTGCTATGGTTGATACTCAAAAGCCACAAAAAGATGCTGACTATTTTATTCGTGAATATGGTAATAAATTTATTGGAAGAAATCCAGACAATATAAAAAATCGACTTCAGCTTTATAATAAATATTTAGAGCAGGATTAATCTCCTGCTCTTTTATTAATCATCATTATTCTTTTCTTTATCCGATATCTTTTTCATATATGATTGCATTCTTGATACGGAATTAATCATTTTTATCATTTGTGGATTTGTAAATGTATCTACTATACTTTTTATTGATGGATCATTTAATTTAACGATTGCATTTATTGCTCCCTCATTACTGAACATCTTATCAATATCTTGTGTGGTTGGTATATTTACATTATTTAAATCTCTACGAAATTCTTGTAAACTTTTAATATTTTGTTCATTATATAATTTTTCTTTGAAATTTTCTGCTAAATCCTCTGGAATTTTATTTCCATATGATCTTTTGATAGTTTTATAGAGTTCTAATAATTGAGTTTGATCACATTCTTGATAAACAGGTTCTGTATTTTCATCTGGCTGAATAAATAACTGCCCGTCGTATTGTTGTATTGAATTATGGTTGATAATAATGCTGCTTTCTAATGTGATAAAGCCATTATCATATTCTAAAACAAAACTATCAATTCTTCTATTATCTCTCGGATAATCATTAAAATTTTTTATGCTACAATCAATATCTATAATAGTTTTATAATTTTCATTAATATTGCACATAAGGCAACTATTTTCCCATTTAACATATCCATTTTTCGTCATTTGAATTAATGAATATACAAACTGGAAATTGTTGCTTTCTGATGTTTTTTGATTACGCCCTATTAACTCGTCAATGGAAACGTTAAAGTAGTCTGCAATATCTACTATTTTATCAAGAGATGGAGAACTCTTTGTCCATCTACTTATAAGACCTGCTCCAAATCCTAATTCTGCTTCTAATTGAGATGGAGTAATATTATTTGATTTACAAATTTCTCGTATTGATTTTACTAATAATTCATTATCCATATAAGCACCCTTCTTTGATGTTTATTACAATTTTTGAAAATAATGCATTTTTGTATTGACTTTAACTGTTATTTAGTATAGTATGAATATATCACATATTTGACGTTTTCGTCAAATAAAAAATCCTTACTCCACCGACCAAAGTTTAGTAAGGATTCAGGAACGTGTATATCACGTTTTTACATTACATATTATACACGTTCCTTTTGAAACATTCAATATATTTTTTCAGAAGGGGGATATCATTATGAATGATGATACAACTTTAGCAGTTGTCCAAGAGACTGAGATTCTTGGAAAGAAAATTAAAGTGTATAACAGTATTGAGTCACCACTTTTTCTTGCGAGTGATGTTGCTGAATGGATCGAACACTCGCAAACTTCTAAAATGGTAAAGTCCGTAGAAGATGATGAAAAGCTGATGGGAACATTATTCCTGTCAGGTCAAAACAGAGATGCATGGTTTTTAACGGAAGACGGATTATATGAAGTATGTATGCAGTCCCGAAAGCCTATTGCCAAGCAGATGAAGAAGGAAATCAAAAAGTATCTTAAATCTATTCGACTTACAGGTGCAGCTATTCCAGAAGGCAGAGAACAGGAAATGGTAAACTATTATTTTTCTTCTCTCTCGTCAGATTTACAGGGACAGATCGTGAATGAGCTTATCGAAAAGAATAAGCAACTTCAGGAATTTTATGATGATTTGATGAACACTGAAGGTCTTATGCAGATGAATACTGTTGCAAAGGAACTTGGCATTGGCGAATATACATTATTTGCTTATCTTAGATGTAAAAAAGTATTCTTTTATGATAAAGATAAGGTGAATGTACCATATGAACGTTTCCGTAGAGAAGGTAAATTTGCTGTAAAGGAAACACCTTGTCATGATGGTCAAATGAGGTCTGTTACATATGTTACCAAAAAGGGATTGGATTACGTCAGGAAACTACTTCGCAAAGACGGTTATTATAATGCGGAGGTGGCTTAGATGGATTACATAAAACTCATCGCATTAAAAATTGATGACTTCTGTTCTTCTATTTATTTCGAGGATAACTACGCCAATAGTGATTTAGAAGTCGCCAAGAAAGATATAAAGCATTTAGAGGAACAAGGATGTATTTGTTTCTTACTGAATGTGAAAAGTAACATTGAAGCCAATACATACGACAATTAAAGAGAGAATATATAAATAGATGAGTCCGTAGCTGGTGATGAACTACGGACTCGTTGATTGTACTACTCTCCTACTCTCTTTATCAATCTCTCAAAGGATGTGAATTATGAAAAATTAAAAATGAAGAATCCTACTCTTTGTAGAACGAACTATCAACTTCAATTCCACACTGGTTTGCAGATAAATGAAAGTCTTTAGTCTTTTTGGAGAAGACACTATGTACCAGATAGTAGCCTAATCCTAGTCCGACAAGTTTCAGAATAAATGTAAGCACAAGTTCTACCATTTTTCCCCTCCTTTCCGTGATATAGATAACGGTCGGGAATTTGGTGTGGAGAACCCACTAGATGTTTTTCTTCCAAGAGCGTTACACTCACTTTCCTCCTAAGAACTAGGAATGTGAAATTAATATGTGACATGATAAAAGTTACGCACAAGGCTGTAGTGCGCTCACAGCCATACTTCTATACATGTCTTATTTTAGCACCTATTGGAAATTTTTGGTAATCAGAACGTATGTTTAGGTAAATAATTGGAGGTATTAGATGAAAACATTAAACGAAATTAGAGAAAGAATTCGTACAATAAATCCAATGTTTACAGATGAACTATTAGATTTATTGTACGAATATATGTTTGTAAAATATTTAAATGACTATAAAGAAAAAATTGGGACAGATGATTTACAAGATATTATTGATTATGTGTTAAATCCAATAAACTATGTGAAAGACGAGCACTAGTTCTGCTCGTCTTTCTGGGTTTCTTGAGACATCTGTAGTGCTTGTGTTGTCATTTCTGCTATAAGATTAACTATATCTTTATTAAGATCAGTAGTTAATCTTATATCTTTAAAGTTAGATATTAATTTCTGTTTTATTTTTCGATTTTCTTCTGACAATTTTACTTTCATAATAAACCTCCATTTGTGTGTTTTTAATAAAAATATTTTACCACTTTAAAACTACAAAAGGAATATAAAACATATGTTTTGTTAAACATTTACAAATTTTACCACTTACTTCCACAGCTATTACACTTCCAAGTTTTACCCAAATCTCCTGCTCCAAATATTCCGAATAAACCAACTTTTGCTGCTTTGCCGATATTTGAAATTTTAGAGAGATTTGTAGAGCCACATGTAGGACATTTAGGTACATTCGAAGTCGAATATTCATAAGGCACATAATTTATACGTTTGCTATATGCTACCGGACTAAATTCAGGTGCTTGTTTTAATTCTGGATGGTTCTTTGTAAATGATTTTACTTCATCATATGTGCCAATTACGGAATCTTTGTACTCAGTATTACAACGTGGACATTTTTCAAAAGTTCCTTTAATACAACAGTCTAAACAGCTAGGACAATATACTCCTTCAATAATTGGCTCTGATTTTGGCAACCTATATCCACAATTAGGACATATTTCTGCTTTTTCTGATATTTCTTTATTGCATTCTGGGCAATTGATTAACATATACATATTACCTTTCATTTTTTAATTAAAATTATACTCTTCAAACAAGTATAATGCAAACAAATATAGTACGATATTCAGAACAATAGACAGTTCTGTTGATGAATATCGCAAACAAAAAAGAACTACCATTTATGATAGTTCTGAGAAGTGATTAAATTGGTTTAATTTAATGTTTCTTATTTCTTTTTGTTACCAACATATAATATTGCAGATATAATTGATGAAACAGCGCATACTCCAAATGCTAACTTAAATGCGAAATAGTATGTTTCAGGTGTATATCCAATACCACTTGGATCTGGTATCTTAAATATGAATGAAATCGAAGCGAAGTATGATAATATTGTAAGCAAAATTGGTACTACAATATGAATTATTATTCTCTTTTTGTTCATAGGTCTACTCTCCTATTTATATAATCTAGTGTTTTCTATTTTATCACATAATTTTAAAACAAGCAACAATCATTCTTCAAACAAATGATTGATATGGTATCCTCAAACAATACCTTTGCTAACAATAGTATGATATTTAAAACAATAGACAGTTCTGTTGATAATACTAGAAAAACATTAGCTTTATTTAATAAGGATTGGAACACTTATAAAACAAATTGGCAACAGGGATTTTCTCAAAATGGTGTTGCTGGTGGAATAAAATCTATATTCCAATCAAGTAATTCTAATTCCGTTATTTCAAAAGATCAACTTCAGATTTTAAGAAATTGGAACAATGCGGTAGCACATGGTTGTACAAATCAGGAAACCTTTAATAGAATAATTAAAGATGCTGACAGTAATACAAAACTGTATTTTTCTGGTTTAAATAAGGGTAAGGGTTCTGTTGAAGGACTAAAAAATGCTCAAAATGTTGCAAAACAATCTACTATTGGATTAACACTTGCTCAAACAGCATTAAACGCTGCTATATCTCTTGGATTTACAGCCGCCTTAATGTTAGCAGTTAAAGGACTAGACAAACTTATAAACTCTGCAAAACGAGCCTCGGAAGCCGCTGACGAAGCATTTTCTGATACAACCGAAAAAGTACAGAAAAATGAAGAAGAAGCAAAATCGTTAGATGAACTTATTTCTAAATATAAGGAATTAAAAGAGTCTGAAAATTTAGATGTTGATGGTAGAAAAGAAATAAAAGAAATTCAAAATGACATTGCTGATTTAGTTGGTGTACAAGCATCAAATCTTGATTTGGTAAATGGTAAGTTAGATGACGAAATCGCCAAATTAGATGAAATATCAGCAAAAGAAGCCAAAAATGCATATGAAACTGCAACGGCTAATTATAATAATTCTAAAAAAGCAACAGATAAAGCAGCAGGCGATGATTCATTTCTATTTATAGATGGATATTCCTATACTGGCAAAAGAGAAAAAGAAGCTGAAAAAGTTCTTAAAAATGCAGGATTTGGTGGAAACGTACAATCAGGTGGATTCTTTGGGAACACATTATTTATAATGGATTCTTTCGATAACGATATGAAAGAATTGAAAGGTGCTCAAGAAAAAGCTGACTATTTACAATCTATGATTGATGTTCTTGAACAAAATGGTCAAAGAGCAACAGATTTATATGCTGGGTTGATTTCCCAAAGAGATAAATATTTACAGTATATAGATAACCAACAAGATGCAGCAAATAGTTTGGTTAATTCTTGGATATCTTATAGTCAATTTTCAAATGACGAACTTTCAAAAATAAATGTTGATTCACTCGATTCATTTGAAGAATATCGTCAAAAGATGATTGAAGAAGCAAAAAATGATGAAAGCATTGGAAAAATGTTAGCAGACGGTACTTTGTCTGATGAGGATTTAGAAAATACTGTAAATGATTTTATGGCTACTTCAACAAAATTCTCTACATGGTATGAACAATGGATTGGAAACATCGAGAGCGATGTTCAACATGAAACACCGATTTCTTTTACCGAAGCAATCTCACAAGTTCAAGCCCTCTCCGAAGGTTTAGATCAATTAGATAAAATCTATGCTGATGTTTACAACAAAGAGGATTTTGATTGGTCATCTATTCTAAATAATGACGACTTCAAAGAACAATTCGGGTCATTAAAAAATACTACAGAAGAATATGCAAATGCATATAATAATTTTATCAAAACAGTAAGCAATTCTCCGTCTGATTTGTCGGCTTGTCAATCAGCATTTGATAATCTTGCATCGGCATATATTTATAATTCTGATGCACTAAAAAATGTAACAGAAGAGACAAAAACAGCTACAGTAGCTATGCTTGAGCAAATGGGTGTCGCTAATGCATCTGAAATTGTTGATTATCAATTAGCCGCAAGCAAGGAGTATGCTGCACAGACAGGCAGAGACTTAAAAAATGCTACATTGGAAGAACTCGTTGCATTTGCACAGGAAGCAGATATGTCAGATGTGACAAAAGCTTCTCTAGCAAGTTACATAGCAGAAAAAATACGTGCAGCAAGTATTACAATCACCACTTCTGCGGATATTGCAAATCTTACAGCTTTATGTTCGCAACTTGGAGTCGCAGGAACTGCACTACAACAGTTTGCTCGCTTAAAAGCTATCGCAATGGATACAAGTGGAAAATATACAGATGGTTATAAAGAATATGCTACTACTGCGGCTGATCAGATTTTACAAAATGCTGTGAACAAAGCAACAAATGCGTATAAACCACAAGTTAACTATTCTGGTGGTGCATCTACTAAATCTGCAATAGATAAAGCCAATAAAGCAGCGAAGGACTCTGCTAAAGATGCAAAAGAAACCGCACAAGACATCGACTGGATTGAAACGAAATTAAAATTGGCTTCTAAGGAAACAGAAAAGCTTAGCAAATCTTTCGACAAAGCGTTTGGTATGAATCAGACAAGAGAAAGATACCATGCTTATATTTCTCAGATAGAATCCGAGATCCAGGACAATACAACCGCCGCACAGGTATATCAAGAGAAGTTAAATCAGATTGGTTTATCCTATGAGTGGATCGCAAAGATTCAGTCAGGTGCATTTTCTATTGACAGTATTACAGACGAAAATCTCAAAACTCAGATATCCGAATATCAGACATATTCAGATAAGTTAAATAGCTGTTACGACACTATTGAGAGTCTTGAAGAAGAACGTCTGCAAGCTTCTGTTAATTATGCAGAAAAATTAATTGACTCCCATGAAAAAGAAATAGATTCGATTAATAAACTGATTGATCGTAGAAAAGCATTAGTTTCCTTAAAGGAAACATTCGGTTTATCTGCTTCCAAATCTGATTTGAAATATCAGCAGGATCAGTATGAACAGGAAATTGATGCCCTTGAAAGACAGAATAAAGAAATATACGATCTCATGTGGACTACTACTTATGGTGACGAAGCATGGCAAAAATATAACGACCAGATGATTGAGAATACTTCCAGTATTCAAGATCTCACACAGTCTCTTGCTGATTTAGCATCTGAAATGGCTAATCTTCCGATCGACAAGTATGAAAAAGCTTTAGATAAGATTTCTGCAAAGAATGATTTACTTGATGCAAAACTTGAGAATGCTACGAGTGATAAAGCTAAGAGTAAAATTATTGGTAGTCAGTTGAAGCTTACTAGAAAGAAAGATAATAGTGCACAGTCTGCGGCTAAAACGACACAAAGTAATTTGAATCAGTCGGTTAAGGATTTAAAAACTGCAACGAAAAAGGATAATAATATATCTGTTTACAACGTTGACGCTTCGGGTCCCAATGTGAAAGCAAGAACTGCGGTAAATGACTACTATAAAAAAGTACAGAATTATACCAAGGCGAAGAAGCAAATTCCAGCTTCTTTAATTTCTAAAATTTCTGGTGACGGATACTCTACATTATCAAAAGCATGTGCTAATTACAATGCTGCTTTAGTTGCCAACGACACAGCACAAGAAACGGCTGCTTTAAGTAGAGAGACTATCAGACAGGAACTTGCTGATTTAGCGGAACAGAGAGCGAGTCTTGCAAAGACAACTGCTGATTCCAAAGTTGAGAAATATGATTCTAAAGACGAACTGTATGATGCTAAACTCGACAATGCTACTTCTACTTCTTCTAAGAATAAACTGATTGACAGAAAGATTTCTAATATTAACAATCGTCAGAGTGCATATAATACTGCGGTTAAAACTGATAATAAGAATATCAAATCAGCACAGAAAAATATCAGCAAAATCAAGTCTACGAAAAAGAATAAGAAGATTCTTGCTTCTATCAAGAAAGCTGCTAAAGCTGGGAAACGTATTTCCCAATCTTTGTTAAACAAAGCCGCAAAACTGAATGATGGTGGAAAACTATATGATGCATGTATTCAGTATAACGCTTATTTAGATGCGAAAGAAGCCGACAAAGTTACTGCTGATTTATACAAAGAAACAGCAAAACAAGATAAGGCTACTCTTGCAAAAGAAAAGTTTGATAATATTGCGTCCAAGTATGATAATAAAATTTCTAGCAATGAGCAGAAAAAGACAGAAATAAATAATAGAATTTCTCTCGTAGAGGAATTTGGTGGACAGGCAAATGTATCTGATTATAAGTCACTTATCTCTGCTGAAAATGGAGAATATAAAAAACTCATTAAAGAGCGTGAAGAACTTCGGAGAAATTTAGAAGAGTCTGTTGTAAATGGTTCTATCAAAAAAGGCAGTGATGAATGGTATGATATGGTCGCTAAAATCAATGATGTAACAAATGCCATAGATGAATCCATTCGATCAATTAAACAATACCAGAATGCCCTTCGTCAATTAAAATGGGATACTTTTGATAAATCTCTTGAAACTGTAAAACGTGTCAACAGTGAAGCTGATTACTACATTGATCTTTTGAGTCATAAAGATATGACTGATAAAGATACAGGGAACTTCACTGAATATGGTATTGCTGCTATTGGTCTTCATAAGACGAACTATGACAGTTACATTGCACAGGCAGAAGCATATCAGTCTGAATATGATAAAATTATGAAACAGATTGAGAAAGGTGAATTGTCTGCATCTGATGAAAATGTTATTCAACGTCTGAGAGATTTACAGGATGCTCATAGAGAGGCGAAGAAATCTGCTGAGGATGAGTTAGAGTCTATTAATGATCTTGTAAAACAGGGTTATGAAGCACAAACAGATGCGCTGAGTAAACTGATAGAAAAATACAAGAAATTAAAAGATAGCGAGTTAGACGCCTATAAATATCAGAAAGAAATTGCCGAAAAGACAAAACAGATTGCTTCTTTACAAAAACAGCTTATTCCTTATAGTAATAACGACACCGAAGAGTCTCGTGCACAAATTCAGAAGTTAAAAGTCGAATTAGAGAATGCCAAATCAGATTTAAAAGATACACAGTATGAGAAATTCATATCTGATACTGAGGATATGCTTGACGATCTGATGAGTGATTATCAGGAATTCATTGATGAAAAAATCAATGATACAAATACAATTCTCGATAGTATCAAAGAACTTCTTGGTGGCAATGATGGTATTATTGCAACACTGAAATCCTTAGATTCTAGTCTGACAAATACTACAAAAGATCAGATTGATTCCAGTACTACCAATGGCGGTGACGGAGGACAAGGCGCAAAGGATTATGTAAATAATACTGTTACTAATGATCGGAATACTATCAATTCATCTCATAAAACTGGACTTTTACGACCAACAGCAGTTGGTACTATAACTCTTGATAATTCCTTGGAGTCAAAAAAGAAAAATACAACTTCTATTGATGATAAGTTAAAAACTGAAAAGAAAGCAGTTAAAGATGCCATTAATTCTGGTAAATCTCGCAGTAAGAAATTAACTGATAAAGAGAACAAAGAACATGCTGACTTATGGAAGTATATTGTAAAGAATTATGGTAGAACTCCTACTAATAAAATGTACAAGAAGTTAGGTGGCATACTAGGCGTAAAAACAGATGACACGGTTACATCGAAACAAAAAACTGCTATTCTTAATAGGATGAAATTTAATGGCTATAAAAAAGGTTCTGAACACATAGACAAGAGTCAATTAGCATGGACGCAAGAAAATAAACGAGAACTGATTTATCGTGCTGCTGACGGCGCACTTTTAACAGAACTCAATCCTGGCGATAAAGTGTTCACAAATGAGATGACTGAGAATCTTTGGAAAATGGCACAGATGAATCCTTCTTTATTGACCTCTGGTATCAACTATATGCCGAATTTACCTGAAATAACAAAATCTGCTGGCACTTCTACGATTGTTGAGGTTGGAGATATCGTAATGAACGGTGTAAATGATGTTGAAACCTTTGGTAGACAATTACGAGAAGAAATTCTCAGGAACGGAAAGACAACACAATGTATTACTGAAGCAGTTTCTGCCAAGCAACTTGGTAAAAATGGTGTAGGTAATGCGAGGTTATATAAGTAACCACTCTATCCCATATAGGTGTCACAGCCTATGTGGGATTTTCATGGTAAATATGCACAAATATTTCATTGATTTTTATAATATTTTCTACTCCTATTTTTTCTATAATTGTGTATAATATAAGTAAGAAATCAAATGATTTCGATTGTTGGTGTATCTCAACCATTAAGCGAGAATTAACAAACTTGAGTGTTTCGCTACTTAATGCGAATGTTAAAACTTGGTGTATCTCAGCCGCAAATGAGAATGATAAAACGGAGAGATTGAAATATATCTCTCCTATTTTTATACACAAAGGAGAAGTAATGATTTCTTTTTATGAAATTGATGATAATTATATTGATTATTTAAGACAATTTGATAGTAAGATATTATCTACTAAAGATGGAGATAGAAAATATTTAAGAAAATATATCGGTATCATGATGCATAATCGTGATTGTAAATATTTTATACCTCTTTCTTCATACAAACCTAAAACATATGATAATATGTATGAATCAAAGAGTTTAAAGAAAATAGGTAATATGGCTGTTTTACGAATTAATAATATGATACCCGTTATTGACGAAGTAATTCATAAGATGGATTTCAATTCAATAACGGATCAAAATTATAAATATTTACTTCAATCAGAATATCGTATAATCAAAAGCAGAGAAAAAGAAATCAGAACAGATTCGAGAATTATCTATTATTATAGGTTAAATGAGAAAAATAAAGATAAAGGATTGTATAATATATGTTGTGATTATAAATTATTAGAAGAAAAGTCAAAAGAATATTTAACAAAAAAAGACACCAACTAAGGTGTCTTTTTTATTACAAAAATTTAAGAAGGAGCATTCCTGTTAAGTAACAAATAACCGGTTTGCAAAAAATGAGTGCCACCCATAGAATAATGATTGTTAACTGGCAAGTTAATTAATCATCGTTCAAAGGAGACACCCACAAATGAATTATAAGCAGAATGAAAAAATCAATCAAGTAAAAGAATCAACTTTGGTAGTCGGAATCGATATCGGAAGTACAACGCAGTACGCCAGGGCATTTGACTGGAGAGGCATTGAGCTTGGAAAAGTCTTTACATTTAGCAACAGCAGAGAAGGTTTTGAATCTTTCAAAGCATGGATGCAGCATTTGCAGGACAAGTACAGAAAGTCAGATGTGATCGTAGGTATCGAGCCGACAGGTCATTACTGGTTTGACCTCGGCGCTTATCTTGAGGATGAGGGCATCCTCTTGGTTATGGTTAACCCTTATGCGGTAAAGCAGACCAAGGAACTGGATGACAACAGTCAAAGCAAGAATGACAGGAAGGATCCGAAGGTAATCGCAAAGCTGGTTACCGAAGGTCGGTATTCTGCACCGTATACACCGGATGGTGTGTATGCTGATTTAAGAATTATGGTGGCCAATCGTAAGAGACTCATCAGGGAGATGACCCAGATCAAAAACAGATTTGCCAGATGGTTCGCCATATATTTCCCCGAGTACACAGATGTGTTTGGGGACTATGAAGCACAGAGCAGTATGCTGCTTCTAAAGAAAACCTGTACTCCGGAAGCAATCGTGGAACTGGGAGCCGAGAAAATCAATCAAATCTGGCGTGATGCAAAGCTAAGGGCTGTAGGGATGAAAAGGGCAACGACCCTGTGTGAGACAGCAAAACGCAGCATCGGCTTAAAGAAAGGTTCTTCGGCTGCCCAGTATGAAATGAAACTGTTGCTCGAGGATTACGAATACAAAAAGGCACAGCTGGATGCCGTTATGGAGGAAATAGAAAAGCTGTGCAGGAAGATACCCGAAAGCGAGCAGATGCTTGCCATCAAAGGTATAGGAGTAATCACGGTAGCCGGATTTCTGGCAGAAGTGGGTGATGTGAGGCGTTTCGAATCACCCAGACAGATACAAAAGCTGGCAGGACTTTCATTACGGGAGAACAGCTCAGGAAAGCACAAAGGACAGACGACCATAAGCAAAAGAGGTCGAAGTAAGCTACGAGCAGTACTGTTCAATGCAGCGATTCCGCTGATAGCGAAGAACCCGGAGTTTAAGTCATTGCATGAGTATTACACGACAAGAGCGAACAATCCGCTCAAGAAGAAACAGTCCGTGATTGCCATCAGCTGTAAGCTGATACGGGTCTTTTATGCCATCCTGGCAAAAGGAGTGACCTATGATGCACAGAAGTTGATTTCTGACATTCACAGGCAGCCGCAGGTAGCGTAAGAAGACCAACTGTGAGATTCAGGAGACGTCCGCCGTAAGGCGCTGAAAGGAACAGAAGAATTTCATAAACATAGAGAGCCAAGTCAGATTTATTTCCATCAGAGCAGAGACTCAGCGAAGGAGCATCATGACGCCCCTTTATGGATAAGCAGAACGAAGGAATTAAGGACCCAGAAGAAAAGGAGATCCTGTATGACATGGGAGGTTGGGCTGCCGTAAGGAGTAGGGGAAAGAAAGGCCGATCATAGCAGAATGAGACGACGTCTTGTTTTGTGCACCCTAAACATCCGAATATCCATGATTCATGGCCAAGGGGAATGACATAGACTTAGAAAATATCTCTATGAAGAAATGAAAATGTGAGAAAAAGCGAGTTAACAAGAGAAAAACAAAGATTATTATGGGAGGAGAATAAACAAATGCCAAAAATAGTTTTTAATGAGAATTTTGGTGTAGATGAAATCACTATTGTATTGGAACGAAGAGATTTCTCAAAATACGGAAAACTCAAAGATGTTACAGATATTGAGTATAAAGATACTATGAATGCACCCGAATTATCATTTAATGTATATAAAACTGATGATCAAATATGGGATAAAATTAATAATTACAATTTGGTGTATATTCCTGAATACAAAGAGCATTTTTCAATTAGTGCAAATACTACAGAAGAAACTACAACGCAAAAATCGGTCACATGTACTTATCTTCCAGTTAGTGAATTACAAAATGTAAAACTTAGAAATATTCAGATTAATACAGAAGACGATATTGCAAGAGATGATTACGATGCTGATTATCCTACTATCTTCTATCGTGACTTATCTGCATATTCAGAAGGAAGTACAATGTATAAGAAGCTCTACAACGCTTCTCTTCTACACCGCATTTTGGACAAGGCATCTAATTATAAAATTGGACATGTAGATACATCGTTAAAGGATCTGAGATCGTGGTTTCAATACTCTATCAGTGACAGTAATATTTATGATGAATTAACTGGTGAAATATCGGACGACTATCAGTGCTTATTCAAGTTTGATTCCAATACACGAACTGTAAATGTATATGATTTATGTAATACATGTCATGATTGTGGTTATCGTGGAGATTTTCATGACAAGTGTCCTGAATGTGGAAACACAAACTATAATGGTGCTTATGGAGAAGACACATCTATTTATGTGTCAAAGGAAAATTTATCTACTTCTGCTTCTATTGAAAGTAGTGAAGATAGTTTAAAGAACTGTTTTTACATTACTGGCGGCGATGATTTAATGACTTCTGCTGTTGCTATTGCAAATCCAAGCGGTACAAATTATATTGTAGAATTTTCTGATGAAATGTATGAGAATATGCCAGAAGATTTAGTCGAGAAAATCAAAGTATATAATGCAAACTATCAAGAATGTATAAATAGCAGAGCATTTAACTTTTCTTCGAATGAAGTTAACCAATATAATCAGATTGTCAAATATGTAAATGAACATTATCCAAAAATAGATGATGACGGCAATAAAGTTGATAGATATAATACTATCTTATCTCCTATTGTTGGATATAAAAATATTGCTTCGCTATGTTTTGACTGCATTGATATTGGATTAATTTTGCAGACTTCTATGGGTAAAACAATAGAAATGGATAATTTGACAATCCAAGAGACAATGAATTTATTGACATCTTCTAATTTATCGCCTGTTGCAGTTAAATCAGATTTATCAATGGTTGCAACAAGTGTTGTATCAAATACTGTGCTTGGTTCTTGTAAAGCATTAATTAATACTGCATTGTATAAAGTGGAAATTGTAGATGCTTCATATGACAAAACAAATTATGCTTGGAAAGGTAAATTTAAACTCACAAGCATTGAGGATAATACAATTACTCTCACAGGAAATGAGATATCTATTATTGTAAATAATGATATGGAAACATATCTCAAACAGAATATCCAAAGATGTTTAAATAAGCTTGATACGAATTATAAAGACTTAAAAGACTTAGAAACATCTGATGCTGATTTTAAATCTGAATTGGCTTATTACAGTTTCGACTATTTGAGTAGTCTAAAGGATTCTTTTGGTAATGTTTTAGGTATTATTCTTGAATCTGAACAGGAAGAATTAAAGAATAAATATCAGACTTGGTATAGTAATCGAGTTGGGTGGCTTGAATCAGAAATGAATAAAAGACAGTTACAAATTGATGCTGTCCATAGATTATATAACTATGATAATAAATCTGGCACTGTATATAACATCCAAAACTCATTACAGGATGAATTGAATTTAGAATCTTATCTTGGTAAAGATATGTGGATTACATTCTGTGCTTTTCGTATGGAAGATACATATCAAAATGATAATTATATTTCTGATGGATTGGATAATGGCGAATTAGTAACTCGTGCAACAGAACTTATTGATACTGCAAAAAAAGAATTATATAAAGCAAGTCATGTACAATATACTGTTTCTTCTACTATTAATAATCTTCTTGCGTTAAAAGAATTTCAACCTATCGTAAATAAATTTGAAACAGGAAATTGGATTCATGTATGTGTGGATGAAAAAATATATTATTTGAGATTATTATCTTATAAGATTTTCTATTCTGATATTTCAAAGATTGAAGTTGAATTTTCGACTGTTGAGAGAACATGGTCTGGTTCATCTGATGTTAAAAGTGTCATTGATTCGGCACAAGCTATTGCTTCTTCATTTTCATACACGACTCAAAAAATAAAAAATAATACAGGTGCATCAAAATATGTTCAGGATTGGGTACAAAAAGGAATGAATGCAACTGTAACGAAAATCGTGAATAACGCTGACAATCAAAATGTTGTATATGATTCTAGTGGTATTTTGTGTAGAGCCTATGATGATTTAACAGAGACTTATGATTTATGCCAGTCTCGATGGATTAATAGCGGTCTATATATCACAGATGATGGATGGCAGACTGTAAAAGCTGCTATTGGTAAGTATATTTATGTTAATCCTGAAACTGGCAATGAAGTAACGACTATGGGAGTTATAGGTGACACTATTGTCGGTAAATTACTTATCGGAGAAAATCTCGGAATTTATAATACGAATAATTCCATGACATTTAATATTGATGGCTTAAGAATTACAAATGGAATAAACACATTTACTGTCAATCCAAATAGTGTAACAAAATTATTGAAAATTTCTAAATCCGATACAGATATTTTTTATGTAGATGATAATGGAAATTTGAATTTAACTGGGAATATTAATGGTTGTAGCTTTGATGGTGGAAAGATAAACATAGGCGATGGTAATTTTGTTGTAAATGAAGACGGATCAGTAATCTCCAAATCAACAATTACAGGAGCAACTCTTCGTGGTGGAAGTATTGGGATTGGTGGAAACAATAATGATAATTTTGTCGTGAATTCTGATGGAAATATCACATCAAAAGGAGTCCTTAATCTTGCTAACGGTGGAGTTACATATAATTCTAAAGATGGATTAAAAGTTACTGGTACAATAAATGCTAACGGTGGTACATTTTCTAATACTATTACTTGTACTGGCACTATTTCTGGTGGAATTATCAAAGCTTCACAATTTTTAGCAAATAAATTTAAAGCAACATCAGATGGTAATGCATATATGATTTCACCGTATATATCATCTTCTATTTATATGACAGGATTAGGAGATTTTGATGATAATTCAAATTACAAAGAAGTAATAGCGTCAACATTTATACATGGTGTATTTTATCCAATATTGTCTGGAAAATGGTATGCAAATGATTTATTTGCGTCTAGTTTTCATATAGATGCTGGTGACGGATATGGTGTAAATATAACAAATTCTGAAATTTCTATCGTTCCATTTTCTGTAGGATCAGCCACATCTAAAATTAATTTTAAAGGAATTGAGACAACAGGTAATATCACATGTCTTGGGACTATAAATGGTAACTCTTCCACTGCAACAAAATTAAAAACTCCACGCACTCTTACGATAGGTCGTGCTGGAAGGGTTTTTGACGGTTCAGATAATATCGGGTGGACTTTGGCAGACATCGGTGCTGCAACACAAAATGAAGTCAATAGTCTAAAATCGAGAATAGAAGCATTAGAAGGTAGAATAAATAGTTAATTATAATAATAAAAAGGAGTCAGAGGATGAAATTAAAAGGAATTGATATCTTAAATATCAGTGAGGTATTTTCGTTTCTTGCTACTAAGGAAGTAAACTTAAATACCGCTGTTACTATTGTGAATAATATAAAAATATTATCTGTACCAAAACAGGTATTAGATGAGAAAAGGAATAAAATTGTTGCCGATTGCGCATTAAAAGAAAATGGACAGGTTGTTACAAACGATGATGGTTCTGTGAAAGAAATTATAAACAAGGAAGAATTTAATAAAAGAATGTCTACTTTGTTTTCAGAGGATGTAGATTTAGATGAATTAAAATCTATTGATATGAAATCATTATCGAACGTAACTATCTCACCTCAGATGCTTGCAGTCTTAATGAGTTTCAATTTAATTACAGAGGAATAAAACATGAAAGGATGTACAGATTTTGAATATGCTGGTGAAATGCTATCTGATTATGGTATGATGCTCTGTTTTTTTGATAGTGGAGGCGGTATAGAAACCGTATCTTCTGGAGCAGATGTTACCTTTAATCAGATAAAGCCTATCGGCAGCAATCGCTTTAATTTATATTCTTCCACTTACGATACAGCTTTATCAGCTACTTTTCAGATTTGTAAGAATCCATGTCGATTAAAAAATCAAGAAGAAATGAGACTTTCATTCGAGGAAGTTTCAGCTATACAACGATGGTTGTGTCGTAAAGATGGGTACAAACGCTTTAAATTAGACAAGGAAGGCTATGAACACGTATATTGGAACGGAACATTCAGTTCAAAACAAATCGTCTTAAATGACCAAATATTAGGCTTAGAACTAACATTATATACGGATGCACCATTTGCTTTTATGGATGAAGTATCTACTGAGTATGAATGCTCGGCAGATACTTCTTTTAATTTGTGGGATAACTCAGATGAGACTACAGATTTGAACAATTCTCTTAGACCAGATATGGAAATTACTATTTTATCAGAAGGAAATTTTAAGTTGACAAATTCTATGGATACAAAATTTTTTATACTAAGAAATTGCAAATCTGGTGAAGTAATAACAATTGATGGGAAAAATCAACTTATTACTTCTTCTCTCTCGTCTCATAATTTAGCAAATGACTTCAACTATTTCTTCCCACGAATTATTAATACTTATGAAGAACGGTGTAACACCTTTACGCCTAATTTAGATTGCAAAATAAAAATAACCTACTCTCCTATTCGGAAAGTTGGAATTTAGGAAGGAGATGTATACAATAAATGAGTTTAGTTTTTAATCAAAAAATCACATTGGACTTGACAATATCAAGAGTGCAGAATGTGTATTGTAGTCAAGATGATGCAGATTCAAGAAATATACTTATTACTTTGTCTGACAATGGGAAACCATATAGTATTCCTTCAGAAGTAAGAATACTTTTAAAAATTTCAAAACCAGACAATACATGTGTATATATAGATGAAGATGATGTTGATCATTTGTTTAGGAATGATGATGGTACAATATCCATTATATTGTCAGAACAAGCAACATGTGTACCAGGTATTTGTGAAGCAGAATTACAGTTCATAACTCCAAAAGAAACTATATCTACAAGAAAGTTTAATATTATTGTTAAAAAATCAGTAATAAATGATGAAGAAATAGAATCTGTCATCGAATCTAATATTATTCAAAAAATGATTCGACATTTGATTGATTTTATGAATCCACATAAAGTAAATAAAGAACAAGTTGGACTCGGCAATGTGCCAAATGTTACAACAAACGATCAGACACCAACATATGAAGAAGCCGAGGAATTTGAAAATATCTCTAGTGGAGAAAAATTGTCTATTGCGTTTGGAAAAATTCAAAAAGCCATCTCTTCATTACTTGGACACATTAATAATTTCGATAACCCACATAAAACAACAAAAAGTCAGATTCAATTAGGGAATGTTGATAATACTTCTGATGTTGATAAACCTGTTTCCACAGCACAACAGAAAGCAATTGATGGTGCTTATGCCAATTCAAATAAATATACAGATCAAAAAATAGCAGATTTAATCAATGGTGCTCCCGAAACAATGGATACATTGAAAGAAATTGCAGATGCCATCGAAAAAAACAAATCTGTTGTAGAAGCATTAGATAAATCTATAGGAACAAAAGCAAATCAAAATGAATTAGATACTCATACAGGAAATGACACTATTCACATTACATCCGATGAAAGAACTAAATGGAATGACGCAAATAACAAAAAACATTCTCATAATAATAAATCTGTTTTAGATGGTATTACTTCGGAATTGGTTCAAAAATGGTCTAATGGAAGTTCTTTAACTGGGATCAAAGGAGACGCTGAGAAAAATTACAGAACAGGAAATGTTAACCTCACACCGGAAAACATCGGTGCTGCCACATCAGCTGATTTAACAGCGCACAAAAAAATAGAGGCAATAACAAGCATTGGCAACACTCATCCGCTTGGACATGTTATGGTATATGATGAAAAAGAAGAAGTGACTGGTACAAATCAATGTGCTGTTCCAAGTTTAAATCTTTTCCAGAGGGAAATAAATTTATTAAGCAGCAGTTTAGCAAAGGGTAACTACTTACCATTATCGGGTGGAACAATGACTGGCACTATTATTGGACAACATAAGTTACCAGGTAGTACGGCTTCAGATTCCAATGGAATGGTTCTCGGTGTTCAGACAACAAGCAATACAGGAATTTTTAATGGTAACGGAGATGGAAATGGGGCTGACGTTGCAAATCTAATCATCAAATCATGGTACGGAGTTGGATTTGTAGACGGTTGTTCTGGTCAAGGAATGACTGTCGGAATAGATTGCAGGAGTGGAAACATTACATGCAATTCTATAACAATAAGAAATGTCGGAAGTGTGACAGATTTATTAAATTCCAAGTTATCAACGTCTGCATCCTGTAATAAAAACTGGAATTGGAGTGGTAAAAATGAAACCCCAGCCTGGATATGGGGTGGTAGCGATGGAACTAATATGTATGTCTATAATCCGACATATATCCTGGTTCAGGGAATAAGAAATAGAGTAACAAATAGAGCAATGACTATAACAGATGATAACCATGTTAGAACATATGAATCTAATGGTGTTGGAATGAACGGAGCTATTAGCCTTGGTTCTGGAAATTATAGATTTTCACAATTATACGTTACATCAAGTTCGATATCAACTTCTGATAAAAATTATAAAGATGATATTAAATCACTTACAGATAAGCATTTACAGTTTTTTATGAAATTACAGCCAGTATCATTTTTATTTAAAGATGGTACATCTGGCAGAACACATATCGGTTTTATAGCACAGGATGTAGAGCAGGCAATGTCAGAATGTGGCTTAACAGATCTCGATTTTGCTGGATTCTGCAAAGATCAAAAAATTGACAGTAAATTGGTTGATGGCGAAGAAGTCAACGAACCTATCTTAGATGAAAATGGCAATCCAGAGTATATTTATTCATTAAGGTATGAAGAATTTATCGCATTGAACACATATGTGATTCAGGAGTTGTGGAAACGTGTTGATGCAGTAGAAAAAGAAAACATAGAGACGAAAAATCAGATCAAATCAATGCAGCAGGATATTGCAGAATTGAAAAAAATAAGAGCCTAAGAGCCGATTACATGACCATGTGTTGTGTAGCCGGCTCTTTTAATTCTATTCCAGAAAACAGGGAAAAAGAGAGGAAATAGGGAACTACAAATTAATGTAGTTCCCTATTTTTTACGATTTTTATAATATTTTTCATACCAACGTTCCTTACGAATATATCCGCAATCAATTTTAGGATCAATTTTTTCTTGAAAACTACATTTTGATTTTGATATGCACTCCTCTTCTGCCGATAGAAAATATGGACATTTGTTTATATCTTTATCAAGAAAACATTTCATTTTAGGAGTTCCTTTACATAAATAAATTCTTTATTTTAATTTGTATATATCTCATATAAAAAAAACAGTTTTAACATCAGATATATACAAATAATTAGGTTTGATCTTTTGCACCAATTTTAAAATATTCTGCACCAATTTGACACCAATTAATGCCTACAAAGTAGTATTTTATAGGACAGTATAGTAAATATATTAAAAAAGGAAAGTACAGAAACCTTTGTATTTTCAATACTTTCCTTAATTATACATCTTTTTACAGATTCTTACTTCGCGTAATCTGTTACCCTTGACTCACGAATAACATTTACCTTAATCTGTCCCGGATATTCCAATTCAGCTTCGATCTGTTTGGAAATATCACGCGCAAGCAATACCATATCGGCATCGCTGATCTGCTCCGGAACAACCATGATTCGAATCTCCCTGCCCGCCTGAATAGCGAAGGATTTTTCTACACCCTTAAATCCGTTAGAAATATCTTCTAACTGTTTCAATCTGTTTGAATATGTTTCCAGTGTCTCTCTTCTGGCACCTGGTCTTGCTGCACTAATTGTATCTGCAGCCTGAATGATACATGCAATTAATGACTCCGGTTCTACATCACCATGATGCGCTTCTACCGCATTGATAATAATTGGTGACTCTTTGTATTTTCTACATAAATCCACACCGATCTGAATATGGGAACCTTCCATATCATGATCGACAGATTTACCAATATCATGTAACAATCCTGCACGTTTTGCAGTTCTTACATCTACACCGATTTCAGCAGCCAGTAATCCGGAAAGCTGTGCTACTTCAATGGAATGTTTGAGAGCATTTTGTCCGTAGCTCGTCCGGAATTTCATCCGGCCTAAAAGACGCACAAGCTCCGGATGGATTCCGTGAACACCAACCTCTAAGGTTGCTGCCTCACCTTCCTCACGAATCATTGTCTCGACTTCTTTCTGAGCCTTCTCAACCATTTCCTCGATTCTTGCTGGATGGATACGACCATCCACAATCAGTTTTTCCAAAGCAATTCTGGCAACTTCACGACGAATCGGATCAAAACCGGATAAAATCACTGCCTCCGGCGTATCATCAATGATCAGATCCACACCGGTTAACGTTTCTAACGTACGGATATTACGTCCTTCACGTCCGATGATTCTTCCTTTCATTTCGTCATTCGGAAGCTGTACAACAGAAATCGTCGTTTCGGCAACATGATCCGCAGCACACTTCTGAATTGCAGTCACCACATACTCTTTTGCCTTCTTATCAGCTTCTTCCTTTGCCTTGTGTTCCATTTCTTTGATCAATTTTGCAGTATCAATTTTAACGTCTTCTTCAACAGTCTTTAAGAGATAATCCTTTGCCTGTTCGGAGGTTAAACCGGAGATCCTTTCCAGTTCTTTCACACGCTCTTCATTGAGCTTTGCGACCTGCGCTTTCTGTCTGTTGATCTCTTCTTCCTTGGCTGCAAATCCCGCCTCGCGTTTTTCGATCGCTTCTAACTTTTTGTCCAGATTTTCTTCCTTCTGAACAATGCGTCGTTCACTGCGTCCGATCTCCGCTCTCCGCTCTTTTACCTCCTTGTCTAAGTCATTCTTGACACGGATGGATTCTTCCTTCGCTTCAAGCATTGCTTCACGCTTCTTGGTTTCTGCCGTTTTTACCGCTTCATCAATAATCTCACGCGCTTTTTCATCTGCATTTCCGATCTTAGCCTCTGTTACTTTTTTATAGTAAGCAGTTGTGACGAAATATACAACGACCGCGGTAACCAGTAGAGTGATCACAACAGCGATAATCACACTTCCCACAGGAGCACCTCCTTTATTAAATTTTCATTGTACA
>OJAC01000670.1_pt1 | contig 24017 bp, 20 predicted proteins | sample 1588701 | NCBI WGS metagenome assembly OJAC01 (sample SAMN03283256) | human gut metagenome | biome: human-associated habitat; material: feces | host: Homo sapiens | place: USA | collected 2013 | reverse complement strand
TGCCGTAGTAGGCAACACCGCAGGGCCAGTCCCATGTCATGTCCATCCGCATCGTGCGGTCCACGATCTTGTCGATCGCAGCCTCAATTTGGGCCTTGTCAAAAATCAGGTTTGCCATAGGAAATCCTCCTTTGTTGTACGAAATTCTTTACAGCAATGCTTTTTTCATCCATTCGCCGCTGTGATACCGCGCTACGGGGATGATGCAGCCCGCCGCCCAGCTCAGCGGCGTGGCCAGCCATATACCCCACACGCCAAGCCGCGGGGCCAGCAGACCTGCAAAAAGCAGCCGCGCGCCCATCTCAAACAGACCGGCAATCAGGCTGACATTCACATCGCCTGCGCCGCGCAGTACATTCAGATAGCTGTTCATGACAGCCGCGATGATGTAGGCAAAGACCATTACGCTCAAGAAATCAGCGCCCTGTGCGATGCTGGCAGCATCGGTGGCAGGGTCGAGAAAGATTGACAGCAGCCACCGCCGTGCGGCGAATACCGCTACAGCCAGTACAAGACAGCTTGCGCATAGAGCTTTCAGCGTTGCGCGCAGCCCCAGCCGCACGCGGTCAAGGTCACGGTGCCCCATGTTCTGCCCGGTGTAGATGGCCAGTGCATTGCTTACTGCCACTATGACCTGAATCGTCAGCGAGTCGATGCGCTGTACGGCGGTGTAGGCAGCCATCGTCACGCTGCCGAAGCTGTTGACGATGCCCTGCACGGTCATGCCGCCAAGGGTGATCATGCAGCTTTGCAGCGCGGTGGGCAGGCCGAAGCGCAGGATCAATACGGCATCGTCTTTGGCAAAGCAGGGACGCACCGATGCAAAGTCAAACGGCGTGTTCTGCCGCCACAAAGCCCAAAGGCAGATGCCGGCCGACAGAAACTGCGCGGCTACTGTGGCCAGCGCCGCCCCGGCCACACCCCAGTGCAGACCTAAGATGAACCATAGATCCAGCGCGATATTGCACAGGCTCGATGCAGCCATGGCGGCGAGCGGTGTGCGCGAATCACCCGTGCTGCGCAGCACGGCCCCGGCAGCGTTATACAGTGCATTGCCCAGCAGCAGCCCAGCCGTGATGCGCAGGTATGTGACGCCGGTAGGCAACAACTCTGCGGGAAGCTGCAGCAGACGCAGCAGCGGCTCGGCCAGTGCCGCACCCAGCGCAGCCAGCACAGCAGACCCCGCCAGCAGCAGGGTCGTGAATGTGCCCAGCAGCCTGCGCAGTTCATCGTATTTTTTCGCGCCCCAATACTGCGATACAATGACGCTGACACCTGTAGCCAAGCCGCCCAGCAGCAAAAACAGGCAGGCGTTGATGTTGCCCGTGCTGCCCACGGCGGCCAGTGCGTCCGCCCCAAGGGCGCGGCCCACAATGGCGGTGTCTACTACATTGTACAACTGGTTGAACAGGTTGCCGACCAGCAGCGGCAGCGCGAAGGAAAAAATGACTTTCAGCGGCTTGCCATGGACCATGTCTACATGGGAACGCAAAATTCTTCCGGTAATGCGCATAAGCTTACCATTGCCCCTCCTTGGGGCAGTGCATGTCAAGCCGCGCCGCGCGCATCTCCACATAGCAGCCGCACTGCATACAGGTCCCGGCGTTCAGGGCATCGCATGCCTTGCAGCAGGCCAGCCGGGCGGCGTATGCCGCGTCCGGTGTGCGCTTTTTGGCGGGCAGTGCGGCGCGGTAGCGCACCACACTTTGGTAGTAGTCATTCTCGTCCGTCATTTCCTGCAACAGGCAGCGGCGGCATTGGTTGGACGAGCTCACTGCGGTGTTACCGTAAAGGCGGCTACACTGCAGGCGGGCAGTGCGGCCGTAAAGCCATCGGCGGTCAGCACGGCGGACAGCGCCTTGGGCTGCACGGCGTTGGGCGCAGTAAAGGTGTTGCGGGCATCGGCGGTGCCGCAAAGCACCGTGCCGTTTACGGCGGCAGCCTTCACGCCGCCGAGCAGCACCTGCGCTTCGGCCGGATGGGCCGCGTCCAGATTTGCGACTGTGATCAGAATTTTCCCATCGGCGGCGCGGCTGGCGCTGACATGCAGCGTGGGTACAGCCTCTTCGTCATGGCGCAGGATGGACGTTTCCGCGTAGCTTTCCAGCTGCTGTGCGCCCTGATGGGCGGCATACAGGGCAAAGACATGGTAGGTCGGCGTCAGCACCATTTTGCTGCCTTCGGTCAGGATCATCGCCTGCAGGACATTGACCATCTGCGCAATGTTGGCCATGCAGACGGTGTCGCAGTGGTTATTGAAGATGTTCAGGTTGATTGCCGCCACCAGCGCATCGCGCATCGTGTTCTGCTGGTAGAGGAAGCCCGGATTCGTGCCCGGCTCCACATCGTACCAGGTGCCCCACTCGTCCACAGCCAGACCGATCTTGCGCCCGCCTGCAAACTGGCGGATGATGCGGCTGTGGTTTTCCACCAGCTCCTCCATGCGCAGCGTCTTGTGCAGGGTGGTATAGTATTCGCTCTCGGTGAACTCTGTCGCGGAGCCCTTGTGCTGCCAATCCTGATGCGGCAGTGTGTAGTAGTGCAGCGACACAGCGTCAATGACATGCCCCGCGCGCTCAAGCACGGTGCGGGTCCAGTGGTAGTCATCGACATTCGCGCCCGATGCAATCTTATAAATTTTGTGGTCGGGTGAGTAGCTGCGCAGATAGGTCGAATACTGGCAGCAGAGGTCAGCATAGTATTCGGCGCGCATGTTGCCGCCGCAGCCCCAGGCTTCGTTGCCGATGCCCCAGTATTTGACATTGAAGGGCGCTTCCCGCCCATTCTCGCGCCGCAGCGATGCCATGGGGGAAACACCGCCCATGTTGCAGTACTCGACCCAGTCGGAGAACTCCTGCACGGTGCCGCTGCCCACATTGCCGGAGAAATAGGCCTCGCACCCCAGCTGGCGGGTCAGCTCCATGAACTCATGGGTGCCGAAGGAGTTATCCTCGCTGACACCGCCCCAGTTGGTGTTGACGATGGTCTTGCGCTGCGCCTGCGGGCCGATACCATCGCGCCAGTGGTAGGTATCGGCAAAGCAGCCGCCCGGCCAGCGCAGCACCGGAATGTGCAGCGCCTTGAGCGCCTTGACAACATCGCAGCGCATGCCGTTGATGTTGGGAATCTCCGCGCTTTCGCCGACATAAAGGCCCTGATAGATGCAGCGGCCCAGATGCTCTGAAAATTGACCGTAGATATTCGGGTCAATGGTGCCGAGTGAGCGGTTGGTGTTGATAAAGATATGTGGCATGATGCCCTCCTTTTGTCAGCGCAGCGGCATAATTTTTGTCTCCAGCGCGTCCAGCGATACCGTGACCGCCCCGTCGGGAGTCTTGATGCGGGTGGTGCGCGGCTCCTCACTATTGTTGATGACGACCAGCGTCCTGTCTGCGGGGAACCAGGCGGCCTCGGTGTGCGGGTCATCAGGCAGGAGATCGCTGTCCAGCGGCAGCCCCTTGGCCCAAAGCAGCAGGTTCAGCAGCATCCGTGCGTTGACGGGACTGTAGGCAAAGCCGGCCATATATACGCCGCGCCCCTTGCCGAAGGTATGCGTGGCGATGGCGGGCGAGCCGTCCACCGCCGCCAGCACGCGGGTATCCCCATCGGTCAGATAGAGATGCTCATGCGTTTCCAGCGTGGCACCGTCGGGGATCAGGCCGTCCACAGGCTGAGCCTCTACTGCCCAGCGGCCATGGCAGACGCGTGCACCCATATCCTCATCCACGCCCAGCACCCGCGCCATGCGGAAGGTGTCGCCGCAGCCGACCACAGCGGACGGCTCCTCGATACCCAGCAGCACACCGCCATTGTACACCCAGCGGTTCAGTGATGCAACAAGGCTTTCATCGCGCCACGCATCGCCGCCGCTCCACGCCGTGCCGGCGCGGCCTGCATTGATGATCACATCTACATCGGCGGGTACACCGTTCTTCACATCGTCAAAGCTGATAAATTTCACATGTACGGGCAGGCCCGACAGTGCTTCATTGATGTGGATCAGCGTATGCATGTAGGTTTCGTGGAAATGCCCCGACAGCGTCCAGGGGCGCAGGCCGCCCCAACTGTGCAGGACGGCTACAGTCAGCGGCAGGGTGGCCACGGACCCGCGGGCGTGCAGCGCCTTGATGGCGCGGAATTCATCCGAGATCGCGGCGATGTAGTCCACAAAATCTGGGAAATCGTTCAAAAGATGCAGGTAGCCGCCCAAGCCGATGCGGTCGATCTTGGCGCGCAGCAGCGCACGGCGGACATGATTCCAGTAGGCGGCAGCATCGTGGGTGGGGTTGCCGCCGGGGGCAAAGGTCGGCGCGCCGCCTAAACCCACAGGGAACAGATAGGGGTGGAGCCGCAGCTCATGCACGGGGGCGTCAACGCCCGCGCACATCCGGGCCTCATAGCCGGAAAACACGCACTTGATGATGCCGTCAAAGCCGAACTCCTTGAAATGCGGGCCGTAGGGCTCAACACCGACCCAGCTGTCGTCATAGAATACATAAGCGCGCTTACCGTAGCGGTGTACAAGGTCAATCAGCTTTTTGCCAAAGCCTGCCACAAACTGCTGGGTAAACTCCATATAATCACGCTTGTGGGCTGTGGGCGGCATGTGGGTGACCTGAAGGCTGCCCTTGTTGATGAAATCCTCGGCGGTCAGCGCATAGCCGTAAGCGGCGGCAAAATCGTCCAGTGCCTTCTCTGACACCGTAAAGTCATAGCTGCCCCAGTCTGTAAACAGGTTGCGGTTGCGGTCATCGCTGCCCCAGATCCAGACAAAATTGTAGAACATGCTGGTGAACCGCACAACATTGGTCTGGGGGTGGCTCTCGCACCATGTCTGCAGCCAGCTGTACAGATAGTCCTGCGCCTCGGCGGTGCGCGGATCCACCGGCAGCAGATGCTCGCTGGTCCAGTGGTTGGTCACATGGTTATACATGTTGATCTCTTCCCACAGACGCCATGCCAGAAAGCTGACTGTGTAGGCGTGGAACGGCACAGGCTCGGCCACGGTTACGGTGCCGGCAGAGGCATCCCACCGCCATGCCCAGGCGGGCAGCGGCTTATCAGCCGTACGGTCCCACACCTGCCAGTAGCGCATTGCCTCGGGGCGGTCGTTGATCCGAAACTGCTCGGCAAAGAAGCCCGCCATCGGGCGGACAGTCAGCGGCCCTTCGGCGGCAATGACCGGGTCGGTGGACAAAAAGCTCTGCTGCAGGCACTCGGGGTGCTGCTTCGCCCATTCGTTGTGGTCGCGAATGATGCACAGGGTCGAGTAGATGTCGTACCCGGCGTCAAGGATCTCGTCCGAGAGCTTTGTGCCGTCACTGTCGCGGATGACATCGGCACCCCATTTTTCGGCCAGCTCCAGCGTCAGCTTTTCCTGCCCGGATTCGCCCGGCAGCGTGAAGCCGCCGCTTGTATGCTCAAATTTCATGAATACTCGCTCCTTATCAAATATGCAGACGCCGGCAGAGGGCTGCGGCATCGCTGCGGGTTATGGGATCGTTCAGGCTGTCAGCGGAGATCAGCTGCTCAGCCACGGCCTGCCCGGCGGCAAAACGCGCGTAGGCCGGTACGGAATCTGGCAGGGGAGAGGGGGCCGCCAGTGGGCGGCGCCCGGCCGCACCGGGCATCAGCACGGCCAAAAAGTCGGCAGCGGTTACCGTGCGCTGCGGGTACAGCCTGCCGTCGGCAATCCACGCTGCAGGGATCAGATCATTTTGCGCGGCGCACTGCACGGTGCCGGCATAGGTCTCATGACCGACAATGTCGGCATACAGATCATTGTAGACATTGATGGGGAAGAGCTTCAGCGCCTTGATGGCCAACTCCAGCGCCTCGGCGCGGGTCAGCACCTCCTGCGGGCGGGTGGCGTCATAATCGGCAAAGGGGTCTGTGTCGGGTGCGGGCAGGGCGCAGTCCTTCGGGGGTGTCAGCGGTGCAAAGGGCGGTGTGGGCGTCCATGCGGGGGAATCGGCCACCGGCAGGCCCACTGCCTTACCGAGAGCACCGGCCACAAACCCGGCCATCCGGTAGGCACCAAAGTCGTTTGTGTGGGTGTAATCGCCGGGGTAGAACCACCGTTTGGCGGTTTCCAGCCCCTCTTGTCGGATCAGCTGCATGGCGTAGGCGTGCAGGTCCAGCACGGGGACAGCTTCTTCTTTCCCTAAATCCAGCACGGCGTCCGCAAAGTCAGCCAAAAAGTCGTTGTAGTGGGTGGGATCTCTCCAGCTGTTGCGGGCCAGTGGTGTGATAAGCACCGGCACGGCCCCGGCGGTGCGTGTTTCCTTTATATAGGTGCGCAGGCGATCGGTGTAGCCGCCGCGCGCCTGCAGGTGTGCCAGCTTTTGGTCATTGTGGCCGAACTGGAACAGGCAGATATCGCCTGCCCGCAGGCGCGGCTTGACGATGGCCCAATGCCCCTCGCTCAAAAAGCTCTCGGTCGTCAGGCCGCTGTGCGCATGATTCGTGATGCAGACCTCCGGCAGGTAGGCGGGCAGCATCTGGCCCCACCCGGCGTAGCTGGTGCCGGGGGCGTAGGGCAGCTCACCGGTCTGGTCAGTGACAGTGGAATCCCCGCAGACCCAGATACGGCGGGTGTGGGGTGCCTCTGCCAGCGCAACGGCACTTAATGCGCCGCCCACTACGGCGATGTTTACGGCATCACTGGCCACAGCGTCTGCCTGCCCGCGCGGCACGATGGGGAAGACATCGCAATAGGCAGTCACAATCTGCTGCGCCCCCGCGGGCAAAACACCGCGCCACGCAAGGCGGCGACGCCCCGTAAAGACCAGCACCTCTCCGCCGTCCGTGCCGGTCACGGTGATCTCGGCACGGTAAACGCCCTCGCCGGGGACTTGGATCCGCAGCCACACCGGCAGGCGGCGGTCGGCAGCGTCCTCAGTTCGCAGGGCCTCGGCAGCGGTTGCCTGCAGGCCGTATTCACTCTGCTGAATATCGGAAATCGGTGTGCCCGCATACCACCACAGCGGCAGAAAACCGCTGTTTGTCTCCGGGATATGCAGCGCCGCATCGGCAGTGTAGACCGCCCCGGTCACAAAGCCGAAGCCTGTTTCGCGGTCATAGTCTGGCGCGCCCTGCGTATGGTTCCATCTGAATTGCATCGGTGTACCCTCCTTGGTACATTCACTGACCCCTTTGATAAAAAGTGGGGCCGCTGCCCGGCAGCGGCCCCAACAGCGCATAAGGTATACGCGATTTTGTTTTTGCTTATTTTACGACCAGAACAGCGCCCTCATCAATCAGGCTCTGCTTCTCGTCCAGAATCTCCTGGTAGCCGGCGTCCAGATACTCCTGGCTGTACTCGGCATACTTGGACTCAAACTGGTCGGGGCTGCAGGTGATGCAGTCAACATAGGCTTCCTGCCACAGGCTGTTCAGGTCGGTGCTGTACTCGGAGGTGGACTCCACAGCTTTGGTAAAGATGGGGGTGATCAGGCCGCCGTCAATGCCCTTCTCGCAGATGTCGTAGGCTTCGTCAATGATCCAGTCATAGCCATCGGGAGCCAGCAGGCTCTTGTTGGCCTTAAGGTCGGTCTCCTTGTCGCCGTAGCCCATGACCTCTTGAACGAGGCACCAGTAGTCCTTGTTGTTGTTCTGGCTCAGCTTGGCATCGCCGCTGTAGTCAGAAATCTGGGTGGCAATGCCATCGGCGTCAACGGTGTAGGTCTCGCCCTCAATGCCGTGCTGCAGGTAGGTCAGGTTCTCAGGCTGGCTCATCCAGTCGAGGAACATGTAGGTGGCGGCGCGCTCCTCATCGGTGGCGTTGGCGTTGATGCCCATGATCATGCCGTAGCTGGGGTACTCATAGTAGTGAGCGGTGTAGCCGTCGGCCACGGTGCCGGAAACGGTGGAGCCCAGAACAGCGACCTCAGCGTTGGGGTCATTGGCCTTCAGGCTGTCGAACACATCGGTGCCGTTGGACATGTAGAAGCTGTAGGTGGCGCACTGGCCGGAGACAAACTTGCCCTTGGCGAGGGAGTCATCGGTGGTCAGGTAGAACTCGGGGTCGATCAGACCCTCGTTGTACTTGGTGTTGGCGTCCTGCAGGTAGTTCTTGGTGGCTTCCCAGGTGAAGGGGGCAACGTTCAGATCCAGATACTTGGCCAGCTCATCCTCGCTGGTGCCGTCCTTGATCCAGTTGTAGAAGTAGGTGAAGCTCTTGGTGATCAGCGGGGAGTTCTCAACGCCGAGGCCGGCATCCTTGAAGGCCTTCATGGCGGTGATCAGCTCTTCGTTGCTGGTGGGAACCTCCAGACCGACCTGATCCAGCCAGTCCTTGCGGATCAGGGTGACCCAGTTGTAGTAGATGGGCTCGCGCTCTGCAAAGATGAAGGCATTCTCGCCGTCCAGCTTGCCGTAGGTCTCGATGGTATCCTTCATCTTGTCCCAGTAGGTGGGGGCGTAGAAGGCAACCTCATCGAGGTCGATGGGCTGCATGGCACCCTCAGACCAGTAGTTGACGGCCTGCGGCATGTCGTAGTGGAAGATGATGCTCGGAGCGTTGCCGGCGGCGATCATCTGGTTGAAGTCCTGCACCTCGTTGGAGCGGGCAATAGCCACATACTTGACGGTGACATTGTACTTGTCGCCGAACTCGGACTGGATCCACTTGGTATAGTAGTTGTCAGTGGGGTTCCAGCCCTCAAAGCCGCGGTCGTAGACGGGAATCTGGATGGTGACATTCTCCGGGAAGCCGGCTGAATAATCGGTGTAGCTGCCGGTGCTCTCAGCCGTAGAGGTGGCCTCGGTAGAAGCAGCAGTGCTCTCAGCCGTAGAGGCGGCGGAGCTGGCGGACCCGCCGCAGCCGGCGAGCAGGGTGGCGGTCATGGCAGCAGCCATGCCAAGTGCTAATGTTTTTTTCATTGTTTTCCTCCTTATTGAAAAACAAATTCAGTAACAAAGTTGGGTTGCAGGCTTCCCGCAGGGGAAGGGGGTGGCCGCTTAGCCTTTGACGGCGCCGACCATCGTGCCCTGCACGAAATACTTCTGGATGAACGGATATACGCAGATGATGGGAACAGCGGCAAAGATGATGCAGGCGGCCTTCAGCACCTCGGGGTTGGTCATCGAAACGGTGGCAACACCCTCGGTCTGGAAGCTCTCGCTTGCGGCAACGATCAGGTAGTAGAGCTTGAGCTGCAGCGGGCGCAGCGCAACATTCTGCTTGATGTAGTACAGTGCGTCAGAATAGGCGTTCCAGCGGCCGACCGCGTAGAACAGAGCAATCGTAGCCATAATGGGCTTGGACAGCGGCACCACGATCTTACCGAGGATCGTGAAGTGAGATGCGCCGTCCAGACGGGCGGACTCGATCAGGCTTTCAGGGATGGAGCCCTGAAAATTGTTTTTCATGATCAGCAGGTTGTACGGTGCAAAGCAGAGCGGCAGGATCAGGCACCAGATGGTATCCAGCATGTGCAGCTGGTTCATCAGCAGGTAATCGGGGATCGTGCCGGCCGTGAAGTACATCGTGAACATGATCATGAAGGTCATGACCTTGCGGCCGCGCAGCTCCGGGCGGGTCAGCGCATAGGAGGCGCAGACTGTCAGGAACATGCCGATGGCGGTAAACACCACCGTGACCAGAACCGTGACCCAAAGGGACTGCATAATGGTCGGATCGTGAAAGACCTTGTTGTAAGCCTCGAGGTTTACGCCGACATCGCTCTTGGGCAGCAGCAGGACCTTATTGGCCACAACATAGGCATTGTCGGAAAGGGACTTCGCCAGAATGTGGATGAAGGGCAGGATGCAGGTCAGCGAAGCGGCCCCAACGACCACAAAGCAGAGAATGTCGATCAGCAGGTCGATAACGCGGGCCTTGGTCCAAGGCTTTTTGCGTTTTTCAACAGCAGATGCTGCGGTAGCAGTCATGTTTATATACCCCCTTACAGCAGACCGTCCTCGCCAAGCTTCTTGGCGATCTTATCGGACGCGACCACGAGAATGACACCGATCACGGACTGGAACAGGCCCAGTGCGGTGGACTCACTGAATTTGTTGCCCTGGAACCATTTGAATACCAGCACCGGGATGGTGGTGGTATATTCGGTTGCCTTGGCGTTGGACAGGGCCACGATACGCTCGAAGCTGCCGCCCATCAGCTTGCCCAGCTGCATGATCAGCATGACTACGATGGTCGAACGGATGCAGGGCAGTGTGACATGCAGGCATTGCTGCCAGCGGTTGGCACCATCGACCTTGGCAGCCTCATACAGCTCAGAGTTGACATTGGTGATGGCGGCCAGATAGATGATCGTGCCCCAGCCCATTGTCTGCCAGATACCGATGAGAATATAGCTGAACAGCCACCAGGCGTCCTCCTGCAGGAAGGGGATCGGGCTTTTACCGGCATTGGCAATCAGCGTGTTGATAACGCCGGAGTTCGTGGCGAACATCGCATAGGCCGTGGCACCAATGACGACCCAAGACAGGAAGTGCGGCAGATACAGCAGCGTCTGGGTAACGCGCTTGAACCACTTGACGCGGATCTCGTTGAGCAGCAGCGCCAGAATGATTGGCATCGGGAAGCTGAACAGAAGATCCAGTACATTCAGCAGCAGTGTGTTGGCAACAGCCTTGCCGAAATCGCGGTGCTTAAAGACCTTTTCAAAAACCTTCAGCCCGACAAATTTACTGCCTGCATAGCCCTTGCCGATCTTGTAGTCCAGAAAAGCGACCGACAGGCCTGTGTAAGCAAAGTACTTGAACACGATGATGAATGCCATAGGCAGCAGCAGCAGTGCGTACAGCTGCCAGTCACGCTTGAGGTAGTACAAAAATCCTTTCTTCTTGACGGATATTGCATCCGGCGAGAGCATTTTGCTTTTGCTCTGTCCCATAGAAAAACTCGCTCCTCCCGAATCAGTTGATGTTGTGTGGCGTGCGATTGTCGTATTCACCACAAATCGGCGTCTTTGTTTGATTTCATTATGCACTTTGTCCGCACTATTGTCCATGCACTTTTGCATGAAAACTATGCAATTTCGCTCATCAAATTTTTGCCAAAGTTTTGGCATATGCAACGATAGTGTAAAAATCATGCTCTATTGTGCATGAATTGAGATGAAATTGAAACTATTCTTGTCGCACTTCTACAACCGAAAGGCAATTTTGTTGTGCAAACTGCACAGACATGGTCGTTTTTGAGTAAAGCATATGGCGCTTTACTGCGCGGTGTGCTACAATAAAAAAAACGCGGTGCCGCACCGTTTGCAGCACCAACAGGGAGAGATGCGCCATGGGCCGCCGACCGGCAACCGTAATCGAATACCGCAGCTATGAGTTGCCGTCACATTTCCCGATGCGCATCATCGCAGGTGAGGACTGGCGTATCTCGGATGTCCCCTGCGGGGTGCTGCACTTCCACAACTGTCTGGAGATCGGCCTTTGCGAAAGTGACGGCGGTAAGATAGATTTTGCCGGCCATGTTGAGGATTTTCACGCGGGGGATGTCACGGTCATCGCCGGTGATGTGCCCCATACGACATGGTCGGACGCGGGCACGGCAAGCAAGTGGGCCTATTTGTTCTGCGACCCCGAGGAACTGCTGCGCCCCTTTTTCGCACTGGACACCCTGCCGAACGCCCGCCTGCTGGACGGCCTGCTGCACGGCTGGTGCCGGGTGCTTTCGCCGCAGCAAAACCCCGCCCTTGCACCGCTGGTGCGCCAGATGCTGCGCGAAATGACCCAAAAAGGACTGAACTACCAAATCAGTGTTCGCGGGCTGTTTGTGGCTTTCATCACAGAGCTGATGCGTCTGCCTGCCCACGGCGACATCGGCAGCCTGACCGGCAGCATGGTCATTGCACCGGCCCTGCGGTACATCAACAGCCATTATATGGAGAACTTTACCATAGGCGATTTGGCCGAGGCCTGCAGCATGAGCCAATCACACTTTCGGCGGGTGTTCCATGAATTGATGGGCATCGGCCCGCTTGAGCATCTGAACCATACCCGCATCACCAAGGCCTGCACGCTGCTGCGGATGACCGATGAATCCATCCTGACTGTGGGTGAGCAGGTCGGCTTTCGCTCAATGTCCAGCTTCAACCGCCACTTTGCCGAGGCCATGGGCTGTTCCCCCTCCGAATGGCGCCGCACCGTGGGTGCCGGGCGCAGCACCTCCATCCTGAAATACAACGGCTGGCTCACCCCGTCGCGCGACAAGTAAGCATCTCGGCCTGACATTGGGCGGGCTTTCCCTTCGCTATACGCATGACGCCCCTGCTGCTGAGATTTTACATCTCACCGGCAGGGGCGCTGTTTTATAATATTGTATTGACCGGAGTCTCCCGGGGCCGCATAGTGTGTCGTGACCCGTACATTTCTTGTGTGGAAAACCCGTTGGGGGGTCAGGTGGTTTTGGGAGTCGTTTTCAGGCAGAGCACTACTGCCAGCAAGCCGCTTAAAAGGCGGCCGGCCATCATCGGCAGGGCGTGTGCAGGGCTGAATTACAGGGTAAATGCCAGAAAATCGCCGACACTGTAGGCGGCTACCACGGCATAGGCGGTATTCAGTGTGATGCCGCGTTCCTCCAGCGTATCAAGACTCAGCAATGTGGGGATGCAGTTGGCGGAGGTCACGACCAGACCGGTGATGGAGGCAGGCTCCAGCTGCAGCCGTGCGGCCAGCTCGGCCAGCGGTGCGGTCAACAGACGCTGCACAAAGGCGAAAAACGGCAGGATCCCGGCAAGAAACGCGCCGATACTGCATATGACCGAGTAGATTTCCGCCAAGGGGGTCAGCCCCTGCAGCACCCCAGCCACGGTGCCAATGCCATAAAGCCGGTCATGAGCACCAGCAGATCCACCACGGCGGCGAAGCCCTGCCGGAATGCGCTGCCTAACCCCCAGCCGATCACCCAACAAGGTATCCGCAGCACCCAGACAGAAAAATACAGCAGATATCCACGCCATCGTTCTTACGCGCGGCCCGGCGTGTCTTCACTGAAGGGGCTGTTGACATAGTTGGCGCTCTTGGAGGAAACGAACTTTTCCATCGCGCGCTGCAGCGGGTGCTTGTTCCAGCGGTCCAGATCATCCGTCAGCTGGCAGGCAGTCATCTGGAAGAAGGGCAGCCAGCACAGCGGGGTGATTTCCTCCGGCACATCCATAGGCACATACATAACATTGTGCTCGTCCTTGTAGTCGGCGCAGCGCGTCAGCAGGAAAACATTATCCGTCACGATCTGGGTACCCTCAAAGATGCGGTGGATGCGCTCCGTGCCCTCGCCGCCGTCAATCAGAAATACGCTGTAACGGGGGGTCATCTGGATGTTGGGACCGTGGATGTACTCCTCGACCTCGTAGGCGGCGGTGGGGATGCTGACGGTCTCACCGAATTTCAGCGCACCCTCGCTTGCGGTGCCAAGGTTGGCACCCACGCCGCAGACATAGGCGTTGGTCATGCCGGACAGCTGACGGTAATGCTCTTTAATAAAGGAAGGGGTCTGTGCCTGTACGGCGGCGTTGATGTCTGCGGCTTTCAGCAGCAGCTGCTTGACAGCCTCGCCCTCGGCAGCGGTCTTGATGCCCAGGCGGACAGCAGCCTCCACGGCGAACAGCATAAAGAAGAGTGCCAGCGTGGTGACGCCGCGGGTGACATATGCGACCGTTTCGCGCCCGACACCGTAGTTGGCGACAACATCGCACACCTTGCCCAGATCGCTGTTGACGTCGCCGGTCAGGCCGATGCAGCGGCGGCCCTTTGCCTCGATGACCTTGATGGCGTCCAGCGCGTTCAGGCTGTAGCCGCTTTGGCTGACAACAACGACCATATCCGTCTCGCCGAAATCATTCTCGCTGGATACAAAATGAAACGGGGTGACGATCTTGACCTCGCACTTCAGATGACGGCGGATAAACTGCCGCGCACAGAGTGAGCCGTTGGAGGAAGAACCGCACGCAACGATCCAGATGTTCTTGTAGCCGCCGCTTACATACTCATCCACAAGGGGCTTTGTCAGTGCGGCGCTGTCGGCAACATTGTTACGGATAAACTCCGGGCAGTCGGCAATGTAGTCCAGCATAGTCTTTTTGTGTTCCATAAAGCAGTCTCCTTCACATTTTGTCTAATTTTTTAACGCTTACTTTGTGTAAAACGTTAAAATCTTCGGGAAGTCCCCGAACTCTATTGACAATATACCACAACTTTGGTATATTGTCATTACAATATTACAAAGATTTTAGAAAAAATTTTAAAAATCAAGAAAAAATCTAAAAATCTTTGCAGCATATTACAAGGAGGAAAAACTTATGCCTGACATTTTGATGACAAGAATTGACAACCGCTTAGTACACGGGTAGGTCGGCGTGGACCACCGCTTTACCGGGCGTCAACCTTATTGTTGCTGCGGATGATCTGGCAGCTACCCGCTGCAGCAAAGCCTGATGACCGCCACCGCGAAAAGCTCCGGCTGCGGCATCCGGTTTACTGCTGCATGGCCAGCTGTGGACCGGCGCAGGTGTCCATGCCGGCGAGATCGGTCATATCTTGATGCAGCCCATCGACCTGAATACACCTCTAGAGCCGCAGATCACCATGTTGGAGGATACCATCAATCTGCAGGCCATCCACCAGAAATTTGGTGTGATGCTCAGTGCTGAGCCGCCCGCTGACCCAGCACAGAAACGGGCTATCATCCGTTATCTGCTGCCAAATCTGGCAACGGCGATGTTCAACTTTGAAATGACCTTTGATATTGGTAACTATGTACTTTCGAGTCTGATTCCCCATGCATTGGGTGAGGATCTGCGCATCCAGCTGGAGGAACTGGTCAACCACATGCTGATTAGCAAGGATCGTTCGATTCGGCTCACCTCACCCCAGGCAGAACACCCAACGTTGATTGGTGCTGCCAACTTGGTATTTGAAAAAACACTGTTGAACGAATTGACAGCATGACCCGCGTCAGCCGCCAACAGTACCGAAAAAGGAGAACCCTTATGGATTATGTGCTTGGTATTGACAGCGGTGGCACCAACTATCGCGTAGAGGCACAGGATACAGACGGCCATCAGCTGGGCTACTATGTGGGTCAGCCGGTCAACCATTACAATTTTGCCAAAGAGGAATGGCAGAACCGCATCAATGAAAATATTGATGCCTGTCTGGCTCAGTTCGGTGGGCAGCGCAGCAAGGTCAAAGCGCTTGTCTGCGGTACCACCGGTATTGACAGCGATGCCGACGAGGTGATGCTGAACGCCTTTTACCGCAGTCTGCCCGGCTTTGCATGCCCGATGCAGGTGGTCAATGATGCCGAACTGGCCCACTACACCGTTACGGGCGGCACCGGCGTGCTGGTTATCTCCGGTACCGGATCCATTGCCTATGGTCGTAGCCGGGATGGTCGCACCTGCCGCACCGGCGGCTGGATGTTTACCATTGAAGGGGACGAGGGCTCCGGTACCTGGGTCAGCCGTATGGCGCTGCGTCAGGTGGGGCGCTACTTGGAGGGCGCTGCCCCCGAAAGCCCGCTGACCCGCGCCGTCTGCGCGACGTTGTCCATCCACACCCGCGATGACCTGAACAGCGTGGCTCTTGCCGGGGGGCAAGCTCCCTGGGGGATGCCCCACTTGGGCAAACTGGTCAACGAGTCTGCCGAGGAAGGAGACGTCGCTGCGGTGAAAATCCTGCAGCAGGCTGCCGGGCTTATTGCCCTCCTGGTCGAGGATAACGTCGCTGCGCTGAACCTGACCGAGACCGAGCCGGATTTCATCATCGGGCTTTGGGGCAGCAGTCTACTCTATTCCCGCATCATGCTGGATGCCTGCCGTACCCGCCTGCAGCAGAAGTTTCCGCGGGCCATCATCCGCATGCCCAACCGCACGGCCACCGAAGGCGCTGCCGACTGGGCATGGAAACTGACAAAAACAAATAACGAACTATAATGCTATATGTTTTATACATTATATTGTGATGACAATATGACAAATAAGAAAGTGAGGTTCCCGATGGAACTCGTCAATTTTAACGAACAGGACATCATTGCCAACGGCGCCAAGATCTACGATCAGCGCGCCAAGATCGAGGCAATCGCGGATTCGATTGTGGATAACGGGTTTGACCTGCTGCTGTTCACCAGCAGCGGCGGTTCTCAGGCGATGCTGGATCCGTTCGCCTTCTACATCCGCCATATGTCCCGTCTGCCGGTCGAAAATGTACTGTCCGCCAACCTGTTGACCGGTGACTGCAACCGCATCACCGATAAGACCGTGGCGTTCCTGACCTCGAAGTCCGGCGACACCGCCGAGACCGTAAAGGCAGCCAACTGGCTGAAAGAGCAGGGCGTGCGCCTGTTTGCCGCCGTCGGCAAGGAAAACTCCACGCTGGAATCCATCTGCGATGACACCATCGTCTACGGCGAGGGCCGCCCGCAGGAGCTGGTGTTCTACCTTCTGATCGGCCGTATCCTGTACCGCAGCGGATGCTTTGATGCCTACCCCCGCTTTGCGGATGAGCTGAAGAACCTTGCCTTTGCGCTGGCACAGGTACGCAAGCAGGCAGACGCCAAGTGCCTGAAATATGCGCAGGATTACTGCAAGGAGCCGTATAACATCTGGATCGGCAGCGGCGATCTGTGGCCCACCGCCTACAGCTACAGTATGTGCGTGCTGGAGGAAAGCCAGTGGATCCGCACCAAGAGCGTTTCCAGCCCGGAATTTTTCCACGGCACGCTGGAGCTGCTGGAGGACGATGTCTGCACCACGCTTCTGCTGACCGAGGGCCCCACCCGTGCGCAGGACGAACGCGTAAAGGCGTTTGCCGCCCGCCATACCAAAAAGCTGACCTGTTTTGACACGAAGGAGTATGCACTGCCCGGCATCAGCGATGAGTTCCGCCCGCTGCTCAGCCCCGTTGTCATGGCGGCTGTTCTGCAGCGCATCAGCAAGAACATTGAGGTCATCACGGATCATTCTCTGGATATCCGCCGCTATTACAGAAAAGAGAGCTATTGAGTATGAAACTGATTGCATTAGGGGATAACGTAATAGACTATTACCACAACACAAAGGAGTGCTTCCCCGGCGGCAATGCGGTAAACGTCGCAGTTCATGCGGCGCGGCTGGGGGCACAGGCCGAGTATCTCGGCTCCCTTGGCGATGACAAGATGGCACATATTGTGGAGAAAGCACTCCGGGAAAACGGCGTGGACATCAGCCATTGCCCCGTTTTGCAAGGGCGTACCACCAAGGTGTGCAGCTATGATGTGGTCAACGGGGAGCGCAGCTTTATCGAGGTCATCACCGGGGAAAGCTGGACCGGCCCGCTGCAGATCGGTGCGCAGGAGCTGGACGAGCTGAAAACCGCCGATCTGATCGTCAGCAGCTGCAACGCCAAAATGCCCGAACAGATGGCGGCTGTGCAGGCGCTGCCCGCTGTGTTCGCCTATGACTTCGGCGAAAAGGAAAAGTACCGCACCGATGCCTACTATGACGAGGTTTGCCACGGCATAGATCTGGCGATGCTTTCCTGCAAGCCGATGGACAAGGCTGCTTTTGCGGAATTGTGCGCGCCGCTGCATCGTCGCGGCGTGGTGCATGTTCTGGCCACAATGGGCGCAGCCGGGCAAATGTTGTCCGTACAAGGGAAAATTGTGGAAAAGACTACCCAAATGGTAAAGGCAAGTGATACAATGGGTGCAGGAGATTCTTTCCTTGCTGCCTTCCTCTGCTCGCTGTATACTGCGGGGTGGCAAAAAGCAAAGCCCATGCCGGAGCAGGCGCTTCTGGCTGCACTGGCTGCCGGGCAGCAGGTTTCGGCACGCAACTGTATGGCACAGGGCGGCTTTGGCTGTAAAGCGGAAATCTCCCCAGACGGCACCGAATAACAAGAAGGAGATTTCCTATCATGATCGAACTGAACGGAATACAGCTTGACAAAACCAGCGCAGTTCCTCTGTACGAACAGCTGCGTAAGGCATTGCTGGAGGCAATCACCAGCGGGAAACTGTCGGCAGGGACAAAATTGCCGACAGAGGAGGAGCTGTGCGCCCAGTTCGGCATTTCACGCCCTGTTGCACGGCAGGCTTACAATATGCTGATCGAAGACGGCTTCGTGGAACGTATGCGGGGGCGCGGCACCTTTGTGCGCAGCCCTGATACCCGCGGACGCTTTCTGAACAAGCAGCTGAGCTTTGCCGCCGAGATGGGGGTTTTGAATCTGGAGCACCGTACCGAGGTGTTGCGTGCAGAGTGGGTAAGCTATACCCCGGAACTGTTTGCACGGCTCAAGCTGGAACGCGGGGACCGCTGCTATCATCTTGTGCGTATGCGCTATGTCAGCGGAAAGCCCTTTGTTCTTGTCGAAAACTATGTGCCGGAATCTGTGTTTCCCGGCATTGATGCCTACAACTTTGCCCAGCGCTCGCTGTACGATGTCTTTGAAACCGTCTACCACGAGAGGATCATCAAATCGCGCCGTGTGCTGATGGCGCAGACCGCCAACGTCGAGTTTGCCAACCTGTTCGGCGTACACCGCGGTTCCCCCGTGCTGTATGTCGAAAACGTGGTCATGGACCAAAACGACCGTCCGATCGACCTCAGTAAAGAGTATCTGGACGGCGTTACCCAGAAATTTGAATTTGAAGTTGTCAACCAATAAGCCGGGTCTGTGCGCCCGGTCTTGCTAAAGGAGTATAGTTTGCTATGGTAGGTGTAGTTGTGACCGGGCATGGCGGCTTTGCCGCCGGTATGGCTGCCAATGTAAAAATGCTGGCAGGCAGTGATGCGGAATTGAAAGCCGTAGATTTTGCCGACGGCATGGATGTGGAAGTGTTTGAAAAGCAGCTGGCAGAGGCAATCGACAGCTATGCAGACTGCGAGGCTGTTCTGGTGCTGGCAGACATTGCCGGCGGTACGCCGTACAACCGCGCAGCAGGACTTTCGATGACCCGCCCCAAGGTGCGTGTGATCTCCGGGCTGAACAGCAGTATGCTGATGGATCTGTGCATGCGCAACATCACCGGTGACGAATGCCCCGATGTGGATGCACTGGCCGCCGACATTATGCAGACCGGGCACGAAAACATCGGCAAGTTTGTGCTGGAGGTTCCCGCCCAGCCGCAGGAGGACGAGGACGGTATCTGAAGGGAGAAACGCCATGAAGCCGATCAAGGCAGTCATCTTTGATATGGACGGCGTGCTGATCGACAGTGAACCGGTCTACCTGCACCATCAGTATGCACATCTGAAGCCGTTCTACCCGTGGATCACTCTGGAAAGCATGTACCCGTTGGTGGGCATTTCCGGGCAGGAATATATGCCCTTTATGGCAAAACTCTGCCGCCGCACCGATGATGCCGCGTTCCGGCAGGAAATGGACGCCATGAACGCCGGCTGCCAGGTGTATTACCCGGATATTCTGCGCAAAGAGGTTCGCCCGCTGCTGCATGAATTAAAGCAGATGGGGCTGCAGGTGGCTCTTGCAAGCAGCAGCAGCCGGGAATGTATTGAGCAGGTCCTGACACAGTGCAAAATCCGGGAGTTGTTTGACTGCATCGTCAGCGGTCACGAATTTACCCGCAGCAAGCCGGATCCTGAAATTTACCGTTTCACCATGGACAAGCTGGGGCGCAAGCCGGAGGAATGTCTGATCGTGGAGGACTCCACCTACGGTGTGCAGGCGGGTACGGCGGCGGGCGGCGTTGTGGCTGCCCTGCGGGACGAAAGATTCCCGTTTGACCAGCGGGCGGCGCAGCTGCATATCGACAGCCTTGCCGAGCTGCCTGCGCTGGCGGCGTGCGGCGGAAAAAGAATACGCGCCGCCTTCTTTGATGTGGACGGCACCCTGATTACCGTGGGCGGGCATCGGATGCCGCCCAGTGCAGCCCCGGCACTGCAGGCTTTACAGCGCAGCGGCGTGCAGGTATTTCTGTGTACCGGCCGTCATGCGTTGGAAATCGCGGAAGAAAACATGCTGCCCGGGATCACGGTTGACGGTGCTGTTTATATGAACGGCCAGCTCTGTGAGCTGCAGGGACAGATCGTGCGGGAAACGCCCATTCCCGCCGGGGATCTGTCGGCATTGAAGCAGTTTTTGCAGAAAAAGAACTGCAGCTGCATCTTTCTTGAAAAAGACAGGATGTACGCCAACTGCGTGAACTCCCGCATGGAGGTCGAGCAGGCAAAAATCGGCACCGCCGTGCCGGCTGTGCGTGACATCTCCGATTTGGAAAACCGCCGCATATATCAGGTCATCCCCTTCGTGAACGAGGAGGAGGAAGAAGAACTGCTGCGGCAGATGCCCCACTGCCGGACAAAGCGCTGGGGAGATGCTGTGGTGGATCTGATGAGCCGAACCGGCGGCAAGGAAAACGGCATCCGTGCCCTGTGTGCGGCAATCGGTATCACCCCGGAGGAAACCATTGCCTTTGGAGATGCCGAAAACGATTTGGAAATGCTGCAGCTGGCCGGCATCGGTGTGGCAATGGGCAATGCCCTGCCGCAGGTGCGCGCCTGTGCCGATATGGTCACAGACACCGTGGAAAATGGCGGCATCGCCCATGCGCTCCGAAGATTAAAACTGATTGAGTAACCACACAACGAGGAGCGTTTCCCCACAAGGGAGGCTCCTCGTTTTCCGAAAGGGGGGGGCAGTGTTCTATGATAAAAGAAAAAACGCAGACACTTGTGACGGATCAGCTGTATAATCTGGTCGCAGGGTTTCTGTATGCCCTGAGCATCTGCTATTTTGCCAAGGGTGCCGACTTTGCATCCGGCGGCTGTCGGGTCTGGCCTTGTTGGGCAACTATCTGTAGGGGTTCCCCATCGGCATCACAACGCTGGTGCTGAATGTGCCTCTGATTTTGCTGGGCTTCCGCTTTGTGGGGCGCACCTTTCTGGGGAAAACGGTCATCAGTATGCTGTGGTGTACCTTTTTTCAGGATGTTGCCTTTGCAGACCAGCCCGGCTACGGCGGCGATCCACTGCTGGCGGCACTGTTTGCGGGTATCACATGGGGCGGCGCATTGGCGCTTTTGTATATGCGTACATTATAAAAAGCAGGTGATGCTGCAAAAGCGGCGCAGCACAGACCTGAGCCGTATCTGTATTATATAAAGAAAAACACCGGTGCCGTAAAATATTATTCTTGCGTTTCTTACCTCCTTGTGCTATACTGACACAGTAAAACTGAATACGACAGCAGGTGCCTTTTCATGCGTGATATGCGCATGGAAAAGGGTAAAAGGGAAGCGGGTGTCAATCCCGCGCGATCTCGTCACTGTGATAAGGGAGTCTGCCGCCACGATGCAGGAGCATCAGCCACTGGGCCATAGCCCGGGAAGGCGGCGGCAGGCGCAGAGCTTTCAGCCAGGAAACCTGCCCGCTGCCGGGTACGGGGGCTAAACGCCCCAAATCACGAGGAATTGGTTGTACCGCAAGGAACCTGCTTAAAAGCCGAGGTCTTTTTGTGTTGCCATTCTGCACGCAAAAGGCCTCGTTTTTTTCGGGCTTGTTTGGGTGTGCGCTGCTTCCTCGGCAATGGCTGTTTTAGAAAGGAAGCAGAACCCATGAGAAAACGCAACTGTAAGAAAGCCGCCGCCGCGCTGATGGCGGCAGCCCTGTCCACCGCACTGCTGGCCGGCTGTGGCAGCACCGCCCCCGTTGACAGCACGCCCGAGAGCGTGGCTGTGAGCGAGGCCGCCCCCGCCCAGAGCACAGAGGAAGGGGATGCAGACGAGATGGCTGCCCGGAATTGTGCCGACTTGATTGATGCGATCTATGTGCAGACCCGCACCGAGGACACCGATGCCCAGTGCGAGGCCGCCAAGGCTGCGTGGGACGCCCTGACCGACACCCAGAAGGAGATGGTGGAGGGCGAGAACGCCGACCCCGACTACTTCGGCCGCGATACCGGTGATGCTGCGCTGGATGATCCCCGCAACGCAGATGACATCGGTGAGAATGAGTTGCTGGTCGTCAGCTTCGGCACCTCCTTCAACGGCAGCCGTGCGGCGGACATCAAGGGCATTGAGGATGCCCTGCAGGCCGCATACCCCGATTGGAGCGTTCGCCGCGCCTTTACCGCCCAGATTATCATCAACCATGTGCAGGCCCGTGACGGCGAGAAGATCGACAACATGCAGCAGGCGCTGGACCGTGCTGTGGCCAACGGCGTCAAGAATCTGGTCGTCCAGCCGACGCATCTGATGCACGGCGCAGAGTACGATGAGATGTGCGAGGCGATTGATGCCTACAAGGATAAGTTTGAGAGCGTTGCTATCGCCGAGCCGCTGCTGGGTGAGGTGGGCAGCGATGCCACGGTCATCAATGACGATAAGGAGGCCGTTGCGACCGCCATCACAGAGGAGGCTGTAAAGACCGCCGGATATGAGGATGCCGCTGCCGCGGCTGCCGATGGGACTGCCTTTGTGTTTATGGGGCATGGCACCTCCCACACGGCCAAGGTCAGCTACAGCCAGATGCAGACGGCGATGCAGACGCTCGGCTATGAGAATGTCTTTATCGGCACTGTGGAGGGCGAGCCGGAGGATACCGCCTGTGAGGCTGTGATCGAGGCTGTGAAGGCAGCCGGGTATACCAAGGTCGTGCTGCGGCCGCTGATGGTGGTTGCCGGTGACCACGCCAACAACGACATGGCCGGTGCGGACGAGGATTCGTGGCTGAGCCAGTTCAATGCCGCGGGCTGCTTTGACAGCGTGAACACCCAGATCGCCGGTCTGGGTGAGATCGATGCGGTTCAGGCTCTGTATGTGGCGCATACCAAGGCTGCGATCGACACACTGAACGGTTGATTTGCCACCTCTGCCCGAAGGTTCTGCCTTCGGGCAGTTTTTGGGTGAAAGCGTGCGATTGCGGTTTCCGTATCGCAAAAAACAAAGAAAGTATATGAGGAAAGACAAATGAAGAAACAGCTCCTGATCCTGACGCTGGCGGCCCTGCTGCTGGCAGGCTGCGGCGCAACCTCCGCGGCGGAAAGCACCGTCCCCGCACAGAGCGAGAGCGCTGCTGCCGCCGAAACGCCCGATACAGCCGAGGCTATCCCGGCGGCTGCCCTGCCGGATGGTGTGTATACCGCCGAGTTCAAGACCGACAGCAGCATGTTCCACGCTAATGAAGCCTGCGAGGGGATGGGTACGCTGACGGTGGCGGACGGAAAGATGGTTTTCCATGTCAGCCTGCAGTCCCAGAAAATCGTAAATCTGTACCCCGGCACTGCCGCCGATGCCCCCGCGCATGAGGCGGACTGGCTGCAGCCGACGCTGGACACCGTGACTTACTCTGACGGAACTACGGACGAGGTCTATGGCTTTGACATTCCTGTGGAGGCTGTGGATACCGACTTTTCGCTGGCGATCCTCGGCACCAAGGGCACCTGGTATGACCATACCGTCAGCGTGGCGGACGCTGTGCCCGCTGCGGAGGATGGCGCCGAGACCGTGCTGCCGGAGGATGGCAGCTATACCTGTGCGGTCGCGCTTACCGGCGGCAGCGGCCGCGCCACGGTGGAGAACCCCGCAGCCCTGACGGTGGCAGACGGCGCGATGACCGCCGTCATCGTCTGGAGCAGCCCGAACTATGATTATATGCTGGTGGACGGGGAAAAGTACCTGCCCACCAACACCGAGGGCAATTCGACCTTTGAGATTCCTGTAGCGGCACTGGACACCGCCCTGGCCGTCACGGCAGATACCGTTGCGATGAGCACCCCGCATGAAATCGACTACACACTGACCTTTGACAGCGCCACGCTGGCTGCCGCCGAATGAGGCGGGAGGCGCTTTTTGTGCTGCCCGCCCTGCTGCTGGCGGGCTGTGCTGCAAGGGAGGCAGAACCTGCCTCTGCCGGGCTGACGGTTACAGGGCACTATCCGCTGGAATACGCCGAGCAGTTTACGATCGATGAGTGCGCGGGCGGGTACAGCCTTGTCACCATCGGCGAGGAGCGCTATCTTGTGGTACCGGAGGACGCGCCCCTGCCGACCGGGCTGGAGCCGGATCTGACGATTTTGCAGCAGCCGATTGAAAACATCTA
>OJAC01000642.1_pt1 | contig 25030 bp, 20 predicted proteins | sample 1588701 | NCBI WGS metagenome assembly OJAC01 (sample SAMN03283256) | human gut metagenome | biome: human-associated habitat; material: feces | host: Homo sapiens | place: USA | collected 2013 | reverse complement strand
GAAGAGCTGTGAGGCTTGGAGCTGACTGGTACTAATAGATCGAGGGCTTTACTTACTAAAATACTGTAGTCTAATTTATAACAAAGAATTAGCCTAATGCGCGAAAACATATAAAACATCTACACTTCTATGTGGTTTTCAGAGTACAAGCTCTGACAAATTCAGTGGCGATAGCTACGAGGATCCACCTGTTCCCATCTCGAACACAGTAGTTAAGCTCGTATACGCCGAAAGTACTTGGCTGGAAGCGGCCTGGGAGGATAGGTAGTCGCTGATTGACTAAAAGGACACACCGAAAGGTGTGTCTTTTTTTGTTGTATTGACTACCTATCCGACCAGGCCTTGGCCTTGGGAAAAGTAGGGCAAACGATTTGAAGGAGCAAAGCGACGCACAAATCGTATTGCATCACTTTCTTTCGAGCCGAGTGAAGCGATGGCGAGAATGATAGTGTAGTCGCAAATGATACCGGACTCAGAGAGCTTCCAGCCAATATTGTAGAGGTGTGCAGTACGGTAAAGGTACAATAGCGGCGTGGGATACGCAGGGCTCATGCTTTATAGGAGCGCAGCGACGCATAAAGCATAGAGCATCGCGTAGTTCGGGGCGTAAGATTTTGCGTAGCAAAATCCACAGCATCCGAACAGATAAGGTAGTCGCTGATTAGAGCCGGACGTACTCAGCGTCTACTAAGTAATATATAAAGCAGCGAGCGAAGCAATGCGGTTACGCCCTAAATCAATCGAGCCTTCTCCCTCTAGCCTTTATAGCACTAAAAAAGGCAGCGAGCGAAGCAATGCGGCCACGCACAAAATCAATAGAGCTTTCTCCCTCTAGCCTTTTAGCACTAAAAAAGTCAATCTACCTAAGCAATACGAACTACCTCTCCCCTCATTTGAATAACAAATTCATAGATGACCCAAATACATATATATATTATCTATTATATATAATAGAATCGCCCTATATTTACTGATAAACAATTTCATTTAAAATCTGACACCTACATTAAATCCCGTACATAACCCTAAAAATTGCCAAATAACCAACTATATTACAAGATATCAGTCTGTAATTTTGAGAAAAATATTCAACTAGAATCACATATAATATACTATAGTATTTATATTGTTTTCAATTACCTCATATCCTATTGACAATGTATGATTTAAAAAGTACAATCAAACACAGCTTTACATTTTACGCACTTCGTGCGCCATAAATACCTGTTAAAATTGTAGGAATTAAAAATTAATCTGAATGAGATATATGAATCCGTCAAAGATGCTGAGAGTACAGATTCATATAGCAATTCGGTTTTTTCACAATAAACAGTATGATTTGGGAAAGAAGCTACGGCCGAGAACGAGTAACGGCCAAAGAGAGAGTTTTAATAATAGAGAGAGTTTATAAGATAGAAGGTTATAATTATGAAACGAAGAGGTTGGTACGTACTTCTTTCGGTAGGCATAGTGGGGGCTATGCTGTGGGGAGCCGGTCATTCGTTTTCGTCGCAGAATAACAGTCAGGTGACAACCTTGACGAATGTATCCTATGACCCGACTCGAGAGTTTTACGAGGCATATAATGCCGATTTTTCAAAATATTATAAAGAACGAACCGGTAAGGATGTAGAAATTCATCAGTCCCACGGCGGATCGGGCAATCAGGCTCGGGCCGTGGTGGAAGGCTTTGACGCCGACGTGGTGACCTTGGCGCTGGCTCAAGACGTGAATCTACTGCAGAAGGTTCATCTGTTAGACTCCAGCTGGGAATCACAATTGCCGAACTATTCGGCACCCTATACGTCCACGGTAGTATTCCTGGTTCGTAAAGGCAATCCGCTACAAATTAAAGATTGGTCGGATTTGGTAAAACCGGGTGTGCGCTTGATTGCACCGGATCCTAAAAGCAGCGGGGGCGCTTGTTGGATCTTTTTAGCGGCCTATGCTTATGGTGAAGGTCCTAATAACGATACCGCTAAAGGGAATGATTTTGTCAAAAAATTATATAACAATGTGACCGTAATGGACGCGGGGGCTCGCGCGTCTACGACGACTTTTGTTGAAAACAAGCAAGGCGATGTGTTGCTCGCTTGGGAAAACGAAGCAAAACAGATTATGGAACATTATCCCGGCGAGTATGAAATCGTAATGCCGTCCGTTTCGATAGTAGCGGAACCGAGTGTGGCTGTAGTGGCGGAAATCGCCAAAAAACACGGCACCTATGACGTGGCTCATGAGTATTTGGCTCATCTTTACGAACCGGACAGTCAACGACTCATTGCTAAATACGGTTTCAGACCGACGAATCCGGACGTTATGAAGGAAGTAGCGGCTAAGTATCCCACTCCGGCACGCATGGTGACAATTCGAGATTTTGGCGGGTGGTCGGCCGCTTATGAGCGCTTTTTCGTAGATGGCGCCCTATTCGATACAATTCGCGATGAATAGGAGGGTCTATGAACGAGCAGAATCAGTTAAATGAAATTAAACGGGCTACACCGGTACGAATCGAAGGTCCTAAGCGTCAGACGAGTGGTAAAAAGGCGAAAACACCGCGTTTATTGCCGGGGTTTGGCTTAACTCTAGGCGTGACACTGACGATATTATCCATTATCGTGATTTTGCCAATCGGTACCATATTGGGGTTTGCCTTACAAATCCCACCGGCCGCCTTCTGGCAGGCTATTTCAAAACCGGTTGTATGGCATGCCTTTGCCACGAGTTTAACCACCGCCTTTGTGGCGGCCGCTATTAACCTCGTGTTCGGAACCTTATTGGCGTGGATTTTGGTGCGTTACACCTTCCCGGGACGGCGTATCATCGACAGCCTTATCGAGTTACCGTTTGCCTTACCGACGGCAGTAGCGGGCATTACCTTGTCCAAACTCTATTCCGAGACAGGCCTCTTAGGCAGTGCCTTGGTTAAATTGGGCGTATCCATTGTTTATACAAAAATAGGTATTATTATAGCCTTAGTATTTGTGGGTATTCCTTTCGTAGTTCGTTCCGTGGAGCCTGTGTTGGCAAAACTTGACGGTTCTTACGAAGAAGCCGGCGCCGTATTGGGTGCCAATAACTTTACGATTTTCAGACGCATTATTTTGCCGGAAATCTTACCGGCCGGTCTAGCCGGTTTTGCCTTGGCTTTTGCCCGAGGGCTTGGTGAGTACGGTAGCGTTATCTATATCTCCGGGAACAGTGCTAAAGCGCAGACGCAAGTCGTGTCCTATGTGATTATGCAAAAACTCAATTATGTGGATTATGAGGGGGCAACTGCCATGGCGTTGGTGCTCCTCGTATTGGCCTTTTTAATTTTGCTTACCGTGAACTTGATGCAGCTTCGTCAGGCACGGCGGTTAGGAGGTCGATAATATGAAACAGTCAAAATGGGTGAAAAATACATTGATTACATTAGGCTTTATCTTTGTAATCTTAATGTTGGTCTTCCCGCTGGTAACTGTGATAATCAGTTCGTTGGCACAGGGCTGGGGCTTTTACTTAAAAGCTATAACCACACCGTATGTGTTATCCGCTTTGGGGCTGACGCTTTTAGCAGCTTTAGTAGCCGTTGCAGTCAGTGGCTTCTTCGGCCTTTGTGCAGCATATTGTATCGGTAAATTCGATTTCAAGGGGAAACAATTCCTCATGACTTTAATCGATGTGCCGTTCTCCATTTCACCGGTTATTGCAGGTCTTGCCTTTATCATGGTATTCGGCCGCATCGGCTGGGGCTATGGGATTTTAGATACAATTAATCAGTGGCTTGGCACGAATTGGCGCGTTGTCTTTGCCTTACCGGGTGTTTTCTTGGCAACTATATTTGTAACCTTGCCTTTCGTGTTCCGCGAAGTGATTGCCATCATGCATACGCGCGGACGTGAAGAGGAAGAAGCGGCGGTCCTCATGGGGGCATCGGGATTGACCGTTTTTTGGAAAGTAACCTTTCCGCAAATTAAATGGGCTTTTTTATACGGCGTCTTATTGTGTGCGGCTCGTGCTTTGGGGGAATTCGGGGCCGTAGCAGCCTTGTCAAAAGCTCGCGGCAGCACCTTTACCTTGCCGCTCGAGATCGACGCATTATATATGTCAGGTTCGGCGACGGGCGTAACGGCAGCCTTTGCGGCATCCTCTTTATTGGTATTGATGTCCGTATTATTGCTCTTACTAAGAGCCTATGTGGAACATCGCGTCGGTCATGCCGGCGATTAGAGCGTTTAGATTGAATAAACGTCAGCCAATGAGGGTAAAATAAGTAGCTATATACAACATAAAGTATAAGAATATAACTTGAAGAAGATAAGAGAGAATTTGAGGTGATTAAATGGGCGTAACGTCGGCGGCGTCATCGAGCTATGTGGCGATGACCGGAATATATAAGCAATACGGCGATTATGAAGCATCGAAAGATGTTAACTTTGAAATCACGGAAGGCCGTATCGTGGCCTTATTGGGACCCAGTGGCAGCGGGAAGACGACAATCCTACGTATGTTGGCAGGGCTTGAACATCCCGACGAAGGGGATATTCATATTGCCGGTCAGCGCGTAAATGAAATCGTACCGGCTAAACGCGGCATCGGGTTTGTTTTTCAAAACTACGCCTTATTCCGTCATATGACGGTGTTTGATAATATTGCGTTCGGCTTGGACGTACAAAATAAAGATCGAGGCAAAATTGAAAAGCGTGTTACCGAATTGCTGGACTTGGTGGGCCTTGCTAATTTACGAGATCGCTATCCGGGGGAATTGTCCGGCGGTCAGCGGCAGCGTGTGGCCTTTGCCCGTGCGTTGGCTCCAAGACCGCATGTATTGCTATTGGATGAACCGTTTGCGGCTATCGATGCAAAAGTAAAGCATGATTTACGGCAATGGCTTAAGGCGACGATTAAAAAATCCGGGATTACCAGTATTTTCGTAACCCATGATCAGGAAGAAGCAGTCGAACTGGCCGATGAAATCATCGTAACGAACAATGGCCGTATCGAGCAGATGGGCACACCTGAAGAAATTTATGGTACGCCGGCAACGCCGTTCGTGGCCGGTTTCATGGGTAAAGCTAAAGGCATCATGAATTATGAGAAATTAGTCGGTTTTGACAAAGAAGACGATTTCGACTGGGCTATTATTCGGCCGGAATTTGTAGCGGTTTTCAAAAAAGACGCCGACCATGGCAATAAGAGTGCTATAGAGCAGGGCGTGGTAGAAGCGGTGACATTCCAAGGCACAAGGCTCAGCATGCAAATTCGTATCGGCGAGCATATACTCGAAGCGGAACAGCCGATTGAGGCCAACATGTTTACCGTCGGCGAAGAAGTGGATGTACTCATCTATCGACTGTTTTTGTGCAGCAATACGGACGTTCATATTGCCAAGAACAAAGCGCTCGAACCGGACCAAGTGTTCTATATTTAGTGATATTCAGTCGTTAACGGCAAAGATGAACGACGTATCAGTAATAGGCAATTATAAGGAGATAGCATTCAACGCCAAAGTGAATGTTGTTAACTATATCAAATGATATTCAGCCCTTAAGTAGGCATTATAGAAATTAGGTGGAATGGGATTATGAAATTTGAGAAGCGAGAGCGAATTGAGACGGATGTGCTCATCATCGGGGGCGGCACGGCGGGCTGTTACGCGGCGCTGACCTTGCAAAAAGAGAGCAACGCCAAGGTTCTCATCGTAGAAAAAGCGGCCATTCGACGCAGCGGCTGTTTGGCGGCCGGCGTGAATGCGCTGAACGCGTATATCGTAAAAGGCCGTAAGCCGCAAGATTATGTGGATTATGCCACGAAGGACGCGGCCGGCATTGTCCGTCACGATTTATTGCTCACCATGAGCGAACGCCTTAACGGCGTGACGAAAGTACTGGAAGATTTGGGGCTCGTTATTTTGAAAGACGAAAATGGCGAGTATATGGCACGCGGTAATCGTAATATTAAGATTAACGGCGAAAACATCAAGCCGATTCTGGCTGATGCGGTTCTTCAGTTACCAAATACGACGGTTATGGAACATGTGATTATGACCGATTACTTGGTAGAAAACGGCGAAATTAAAGGGGCGGTTGGTTTTTCATTGCGCAATAACGTAGCCTATGAAATCTACGCACCCTATGTAATTTGTGCCACCGGCGGAGCGGCCGGCTTATATCGACCGAACAATCCGGGTTTTTCACGTCACAAAATGTGGTATTCACCGTTCAACACGGGCGCCGGTTATGCCATGGGCATCAAAGCGGGTGCTGAAATGACTACCTTTGAAATGCGTTTTATCGCCCTTCGTTGTAAAGACACAATTGCGCCGACCGGCACTATTGCCCAGGGCGTGGGCGCTAAACAGGTCAATGCGGATGGCGAAGTGTATGAAACGAAATACGGCCTGACCACTTCGCAACGCGTGTACGGGACTGTAAAAGAAACGCTCGATGGTCACGGCCCTTGTTATTTGGCAACCGAAGGTATTACGAGCGAGCAGAACATGGACCTTTTAAAGGCGTATCTTAACATGGCACCGGGTCAGACTTTAAAATGGTTAGAATCCGGCGAGGGTCCGCAGCAGCAGAATGTGGAAATCGAAGGAACGGAACCATATATTGTAGGTGGTCATACGGCGAGCGGTTATTGGGTAGACACGAAGCGTGAAACGACAATCCGTAACCTCTTTGCGGCCGGCGATGTAGCCGGTGGGTGTCCGCAGAAATATGTAACCGGTGCCTTGGCTGAAGGTGAAATTGCGGCCTTGGCTATTGCCGAACGTTGGCAAAACGAACAAGGTGCGAATGCAGGGACAGTCAATAACGTAGCAACAGGGGGCAAAGTTAACGCAGCTAGAGCAGCAGCGAATACTGTTTCCACTACTGTAGCGGCGCAGGCCAAAACGTACTTGGATGCGTATGATACCTTCCTTACCGGCGAAGCACCACTCTATACGACGGAACAGCTGGAAGAAGCGATGCAACGGGCCATGGACAGCTATGCCGGCGGTATCGGCTCTTATTATCGTTTTAACGGCAAGCAATTGGCCAAAGCGAAAGCACGTATCGAAGAGCTCATAGGCATGGCGGAACAGCTGAAGGCGGAAAACCTCCACGATTTGCTGTTTATCTACGAGCTCAAAGAGCGCTTGGTAGTATGTTTAACCTTGATTGCTCACTTGGGGGCCCGCAAGGAAACGCGTTGGCACAGTTTTGCGGAAAACCTGGATTATCCTGAGACCAGCGATGAATGGCTCTGCTATGTTAACTCCGTGGCAACGGATAAGGGCATTGAAATTCGTCAGCGTCCATTGGTAACATCGGACAGCTATGAACATCAAGACGGCGCGGCCGTTAGCAAAGGAGGCGCACTATGAGCATCAAAATCGATCAACAGACATGCGTAGGTTGTCAGCGGTGCGTTAATATTTGCCCCGGCAGCTTACCGGCTATGAATGAAGCGGGCAAAGCCTTTATGGCCTATCCGAAGGATTGTTGGGGCTGTATGGCCTGCATTAAGGAATGTCCCGTAGGCGCTATTGCCTACTTCCTCGGTCCTGATATGGGTGGCCTCGGCGGCACCATGAAGGCTCGTCGCGACGGTCAATATTGGAATTGGGAATATACTTCGCCGACCGGTGAGAGTCAGACCATCGTGGTGAATGCTCAAGAATCCAATAAATATTAAGCTTTGATATCTCAGATACGACAATTTTAAAGTTTAGATTTTTTCAACATTGTAGTATCTTTGCAACGTTTAAAAGTTAAGATATTTTTCAAAATAAATTATAGAGTAAAAGAGAGAAGGTTTAGCATGAGTGAATACAGCCATTTAGACGAATTGGAAGCGGAAGCCATATATATTATCCGCGAAGTAGCGGCGCAGTGTGAAAAGCCGGTTATGTTGTACTCCATCGGTAAGGACAGCTCGGTAATGCTCCACTTGGCGCGCAAAGCATTTTATCCGGAAAAACCGCCGTTTCCGTTTTTACATGTAAACACAACGTGGAAATTCAAAGAAATGATTAAATTCCGCGATGAAACAGCCAAGAAATTCGGCCTCGATATGATCGAATACATCAACCAGGACGGCGTGGATCAGGGTATCAACCCATTTGACCACGGCTCGGCTTACACGGATATTATGAAAACACAGGCCTTAAAACAGGCACTCAACAAATACGGTTTCACGGCAGCGTTTGGGGGCGGTCGTCGTGACGAAGAAAAATCCCGTGCGAAGGAACGTATCTTCTCCTTCCGTAATGCGTCGCACGGCTGGGATCCGAAGAACCAGCGTCCGGAAATGTGGAAACTTTACAACGCTAAAATCAATAAGGGTGAAAGTATCCGTGTTTTCCCATTGTCCAACTGGACCGAAAAAGACATTTGGCAATATATTAAGCGTGAAAACATCGACATTGTATCCTTGTACTTCGCGGCAGAACGTCCTGTTGTATACCGTGACGGCAACATCATCATGGTGGATGACGACCGTTTTAAACTTCTTCCGGGTGAAAAAATCGAGCAGAAGAAAGTTCGTTTCCGTACCTTAGGTTGCTATCCTTTGACGGGCGGCACCGAGTCCAATGCGACCACCTTGGATGAAATTATTGAAGAAACCTTGTCGGCTGTATCGTCTGAACGCACGACCCGTGTTATCGACAGTGAAGCGGCGGGCAGCATGGAACGTCGCAAACGTGAAGGTTATTTCTAATACATACATGACGATGAGGGCCATTCTTTTTGAAAAAGAACAAGCCTTGGGGATGACAGAGAGGATACAACGATGAAAGGACTTTTAAAATTTATTACCTGTGGCAGTGTGGATGACGGTAAATCCACACTCATCGGCCACATTTTATATGATGCAAAATTATTATATGCGGACCAGGCGAAAGCCTTGGAATTGGAAAGTAAAGTGGGCAGCCGCGGCGGCGCCATCGACTACTCTTTATTGCTCGACGGCCTCATGGCGGAACGCGAACAGGGGATTACCATTGACGTAGCGTACCGTTATTTCACCACCGACAACCGCAGCTTTATCGTAGCGGACACACCGGGCCACGAAGAATACACCCGTAACATGGCCGTAGGTGCGTCCTTTGCGGATTTGGCCATTATCTTGGTGGATGCTTCGCAGGGCATTTTGGTGCAGACCCGTCGTCATGCACGTATTTGTGCGTTGATGGGGATTGAGTCGTTCGTGTTTGCCGTGAATAAAATGGACCTTGTAGGCTATAAAGAAGACGTGTTCCGCAAGATTGAAGCGGACATTGCAGCCCTTGCTAAAGAAGTAGGGCTCAAGCAAGTACAGGTGATTCCGGTTTCGGCTACCGAAGGGGATAACATCACCGTTAAAGCAACGACCATGCCTTGGTACGAAGGACCGGCCTTATTGCCATACCTTGAAAACGTAGATGCATCCGGTGCAGCGGAAGACGGTTTCTATATGCCCGTACAACGCGTTTGCCGTCCGAATCACACCTTCCGCGGCTTCCAAGGCCAAGTGGAATCCGGCAAAATTACCGTTGGCGATACCCTCACCGTATTGCCGAGTGGAGAATCAGCTAAGGTTAAAACCTTGATGGTCGGTTTTGATGAAGTGCAGGAAGCGAAAAACGGCCAGCCGTTGACTGTTGAACTTGACCGTGAAATCGACGTGTCTCGTGGCAGCGTGTTGGTAAAACAGACCGGCATTGAAATCGCTCAGACGGCCAGCGTTAAACTCCTTTGGATGGATGACGAACCGCTTGAAGTGGGCAACGAATATCTCATAAGCCTCGGCACCAAACAGGTGGCCGCTACGGTGACGGATATTCAGTACCAAATCGACGTGAACAGCGGTGAACATTTACCGGCTGCGGAACTCGGTAAAAACAGCATTGCCCTTTGCACCTTGCACTTCCAGGCGCCGGTTGTTATGGATGAATTCCGTCGTCATAAGACGTTGGGTGAGTTGATTCTTATCAACCGCGTAAGCAACATGACCTCCGCTTGCGGTGTCGTAGAAGCGGTGGGTACTACTGCGGAACAGCACAGCTTTGAAGGCAATGGCTTGAAAGCACGTGGCGACGTGTTTGATGAATTCTACTACAATGTAGAAGGTCTCAAAGTAGATAAAATCCGTCCTAACCGCACGACCTTTAATATTGGCGACAGCTTGCCGCTCGCCGGTGCCAGCTACAACTATCCGGCTAATTTTGATATCTTGGTTCTCCGCGATAAAGTGGCTATCGAAGTACGGGACGGTAAATTGGCTAATATCGTACCGTTGGCTGAGTATACATACAACGACGTGCCGGTTGTGAACGGTCGCGGTTTTGCCGTGCAGGTTAACTCTGCCGACGATGTAAAACAATTCATCGAAGAGTCTTCCGATGATGCGTTGCAGCATGATGGCGCATGGCATGATAAATGGCTCCGTTTTGAAACGTACCGTAAGATTATTTTCCATGATTCTTTCTGGTCGATTTAAGAGAATAAGCGAATAAGACTAAGCAGTCATACAGTACATTACTGTGTGGCTGCTTTTTTATTGGTCTCATACATCTTAAACTTTGAGCAATATTGATTGATTTTGAGCGACATATATTTTATTCGCATAGTCCTATATCCGTCAAAATCTACGGTTATTCTCTTTTTTAATCACCAACATGTTAAAAATAAAACTCTATTGACATAAATAATCTATTCAATTTGAGTCCTTGGTCAGTTTTGATTAATTTTAATATATAGAATATATTTTACAATGCAAAAGAGGTATTTTATAAATTCACTTAGAATATATATAATAGTGAGTATAAAGTAAAATATCGATATGGTATTTTGCAAATTTCTAAGCTGTGTTTACCTACAGTGGGTCGCAAAAGGCCGACGTGGGACGTAACTGTTTTTTGTTTTTCAATGTATAAAATATACAGTATATTACACAAGGAGAACAGCATGGAACAATTTGATGCAATCGTTGTAGGCGGTGGCTTAGCAGGTGCGGCAGCTGCTTATCGAATGGCCAAAGAGGGTGTGAAAGTGCTCTTGGTTGAACGAGGGAGTTATGGGGGCGCGAAAAACATGACGGGTGGTCGTATTTATACGCATTCGTTAGAAGAGTTAATCCCTGATTTTAGAAAAACGGCTCCGTTAGAACGTAAAGTAACGAAGGAGCGCATCTCCATTTTGGAAGGTGGCAAGGCAACGACCGTTGAATATGAAGCGGAACCGGCTCAGCCAAAAGACGAATCCTATGTGGTATTGCGCGGCGTTTTTGATAAATGGCTCGTAGAGCAGGCTGAAAAAGCCGGTGCCGTGGTGGTTAACCGCATTCAGGTTACGGATCTTCTCATGGAAGGCGGCAAAGTGGTAGGCATTCGCTGTGGTAAAGATACGTTGCGTGCTGACGTAGTGGTATTGGCTGACGGCGTTAACTCCTTATTGGCTGAAAGAGCCGGTTTACGTGCACCGATTACGGCTGCCGAAGTAGCCGTAGGTGCTAAAGAAGTATATAGCTTTAATAAAGGTGTGTTGGAAGAACGCCTCGGCCTCGACGGCAATGACGGTTTGTCTTGGCTTTTCATGGGTGATATTACGCACGGTCTCATGGGCGGCGGTTTTATCTATACTAATAAAAACAGCTTATCCATCGGCGTCGTAGTAGGTCTTGAACATATCGGTGAATCGGATGCTACTATCGAAGATATGATGAACGAATTCATGGCTTATCCGACAGTGGCTCGCTTGTTAAAAGGGGGCAAACTCCTTGAACGCAGCGGTCACATGGTTCCGGAAGCGGGGTATAAAATGGTGACCACCTTGAGCGGTGACGGCTTTATCATCGTCGGTGATGCGGCCGGTTTCTGTATCAACATGGGTTACACCGTGCGCGGTATGGATTTTGCCATTGCGTCCGGCATGTATGCCGCCGATGCGATTATTAAAGCCAAACGCTTAGGCGATTATTCCGCCGGTGCGTTACGTTACTACGATATTATGATTGAGGACAGCTTCGTAGGTAAAGATTTGAAAACCTATCGTCACTTCCCTGAATTCCTCAACAATCCGCGTATTTTCCAAAAATATCCGGGAATGGTCAACGGCATCATGTCCGATGTATTTACCGTTAACGGCGACGGCGCGAAACCGCTTGTTCCTAAATTATTGAAACGGGCTACCGGTGTAGGCCTTGTTAACTTGGCTATGGATGCCCTTAAAGGAGGTCGTGCCCTATGACAAACTTAGAAGAAAAGTTAGGCGTCAATAAATATTACGTAAACGAAGGTCATCCGCACATTGAAATCATTCATGATTATCCGGATATGAAGGAAAAAATGAAACTCGTCAATGCCTGCCCGGCCGGTTTATATACCTTAAACGACGACGGTACGCTTGCATTTGACTACGCCGGTTGCGTAGAATGCGGTACCTGCCGAGTTTTATGCGGCAAAACGATTGTAACTAAATGGGAATACCCGGACGACACGAAGGGTATTGAATTTCGTCAAGGCTAATAGGGAGGCTGACTATGGAATTACTCGTATGTATCAAGCAAGTGCCGGATACGTCTGAAATCAAGCTCGATCCGGAAACGAACACTTTAATTCGTACCGGCCTGCCAAGTATTGTCAATCCGTTCGACATGAATGCATTGGAAGCGGCTTTGACCGTTAAAGATAAATATCCGGGAACCCGCGTTTCCGTGATTACCATGGGACCGCCGCAGGCGTCCGTGGCGTTAAAAGAATGTATCTCCATGGGGGCCGATGATGCGTACCTCATTACGGACCGTGCCTTTGCCGGTGCCGATACGCTCGCTACCAGCTACACCATCGCTTGTGCTATATCCAAAGTGCAGGAAGACCAGGGCAAACCGTTTGATATGATTTTCTGCGGTAAACAGGCCATCGACGGTGATACGGCGCAAGTAGGTCCGCAGATTGCCGAAGAACTGGGTATTCCTCAGGTTACCTATGTGTGCGGCATCGAAGTGAACGATAATATTGTACGGACCCAACGTGAACACGAAGAAGGCTTTGAAGTATTGGATACGGAAATGCCGATGCTCCTAACGGCCGTTAAATCCCTCAACGAACCACGCTATCCGACCCTCCATAATTCCATTCGTGCTACGCAGTACGAAGTGAAGACGATTACCGTTAAAGATATGACGACGGATCCTAAGCGTTTGGGCCTTCAAGGTTCGCCAACCCGTGTACGCAAAGTATACAGCCCGCCTATGCGCTCCGCCGGAACCATGTTGACCGGTGCCGTTTCGGAATCCGTAGCAACCGTTATGGATGTGTTAAAACAAAAAGAACTTATCTGATAGCTAAGGAGGAATTACGGTGTTTGAAGAATACAAAGGTGTCTATGTCATTGCTGACTGTTTCGACGGTCAGGTGCGCAAAGTCACATACGAATTAATTGGTCAGGCCCGCCTCATAGCGGATCAGTTGCAAGAAGATGTACATACATTGCTTCTCGGCGCCAAAGTGGCCGGCGAAGCACAAAGCCTTATCGAGTATGGCAGTGATTACGTTCATGTATTTGAACATCCTTTATTGGCACGCTACACGACTGACGGCTACACTAAAGTCATTACCGATTTCTTTGCTCAGAATAAACCGAATGTTATCCTCATCGGTGCTACTAACGACGGTCGCGATTTGGCACCGCGTATTTCCGGTCGTATGAAAAACGGCGTTGTAGCGGACTGTACGATTTTGTCCGTAAGCACATCCGACGGCCTTGTAGAATGGACTCGTCCGGCCTTGGGCGGTAACATTTTGGCGGAAATCATCTGTCCGGAACATCGCCCGCAAATGGGCTCCGTTCGTCCGAATGTGTTCAAAATGCCGGAACGCCAGGAAGGTCGTCAAGGTCATATCAACAAGGTCGAAGTTCAGCTCACTGACGGGGACATTCGCAATCGTTTCGTAGAAATGATTAAGGTGGACATGAACGATGTTAACATCGAAGAAGCGGAAATCATCGTGGCCGGAGGTCGCGGCATGGGTTCCCCTGAAAACTTCAAAGTGTTGGAAGAATTGGCCGATGCGTTGGGCGGTGTGCTCGGCGTAACCCGTCCGATTGTTGAAAAAGGCTGGTATCCGTTGAGCCGTCAAGTTGGTCAAACCGGTAAGACAGTGGCTCCTAAATTATACTTGGCCTTCGGCATCTCCGGTGCCATTCAGCATACGGCCGGCATTACGGGCTCCGATATGATTGTGGCCATTAATAACGATCCGGAAGCCTCTATTTTCAAAGTGTGCGACTACGGTATCGTAGGCGACGCTATGGAAGTGGCTCGTGAAATGATTGCGCAATGCAAGGCTATAAAAGGATAAAGTGAAAATCCAATTATTTACTTATTAATAAAATTTGTGAAAAAGCTATGGTGTAATGACACTGTAGCTTTTTCTTTTTTATATGATGAATAGTGCAAAAATATAAGATGTGTGAAATTTTAACACGGCGGTATGAAATATAATTTTTATTCACCGGTTTATGTTTTATGAGAAACAGTGATAAAATAATGATTATATGTCTTGTGAGGGGGCACAAATATGATAGTATTTAACTATAAATGAAGTCGTGATGAATTGATTGGTATAGGTAATAATCAATTCACTGTTTTCAAAACGTTAGTTAGTGGACGTGCTTTGAGAGGAGTTTAGGTATGAAAATCAAGAAAAATGGTCGTCATGTGATTAAAACATCTTTGAGCAGTGCTGTTTTATTGAGTTTGTTATTAGGGGGACAGGTTTTTGCAGCGGATAATATTGTTGTAGATAGTGGTACGGCTACAGGTACGATCAATACCGTAACCGATGATACGACGGCTCGTGTTGTAGGAACTGGGAATACAGTTACAACAAGCAATGATGCTGAAGTATTTGGCGATGATAATACAGTAACTAATAGTAAAAGTCAGACTGTGATTGGCGATAAGAACAGTGTCACAGGGAGAAACTCAGGTACTGTTTCTGGAAAACAAGACGTTAGAACAGAAACCGTATCTGATTTACTTATCGGTAAAGGAAATACGATTAGTGGTAATGATACTTATATGAAAGGCTATGAAAGTCTAACTGTTATTGGCAACAATAATACTTTTAAGGCTCCGGGTGGAGGTATTGTGATTGGCGATAATCGGATGAATAACGATTTTAAAGATTCGGTTATTATTGGCTCCTTAACGCCTGAAGAAAAGAAAGCTGCGAATAAAAATATTAGGGGAATGAACATGACTGTTGTTGGTAATCATGCACAGAGTGGTGCCTCGGGTACAGTAGTAGGTTGGGGCGCTCAAGGTCTTGGATCTTTTGGTACAGTCACAGGTTTTAATTCAGTAAGCAGTCTGGGTACTACCTGGTCTTCGATTTATGGCGTTGATAATAAAATTACCGGGTCTGAATATGCCCCCGTGACTATGGTTAATGGTGCTTTTGGTACGATGAATAAGGTAGACTATTCATCGAACTCTATGGTTTGGGGCACCGGTAACTGGGTGACAAATGCCGGTGGCAATATGATTGATGTGGTAGTAAACGGTTTTAGTGATTATCGTTATAATGAGTTTATATTGCATGGTAGTTATAATGACGGATATTCAGATCATATGTCCGAGATATTTAGAGATTATGCTTCACTTAACGGTGGATCTGTGTTTGCTATGGGGAACAGCAATACATCAGATTATGCAAGAAGATCTTCAATTATAGGGTCGGGGAATACTTTAAATGGGACTGAAAATACGGTAAGTGATTATAATACCATTGCAGGTTATCAAAATGCCGGTATTAATGTGAATAATACTTCAGTCGTGGGGACCGGAAATACATTAAATGGTGGAAATACGGCAGTAGTGATTGGTGATTATAATATATTGACTGGAGGCAGTAATAATATTATTCTTGGTTCAATGGAAACAAAAGATGAAATTAAGACACAAATATATACGCCAAAGATGGACATTATCACCCGTGATCCGTATACTGGTACAGCAATTCCTTATACAATGAAAGTAAAGGTAGCGGTAAAGGCTCATACAGAAAACATCAGTAATGCCGTTATGCTCGGGTATAATACGGATGTGCAATATGACGGCGGCGTTGCTCTTGGCAGCAATTCCATTGCATCTGTAGATAAGGGAAGATATGGATATAATCCAATTACCGGTACTGCTTTTGATAGCGATACAGCAATTGCAGCTCTTTCAGGAAAAGAATCTCGATTAACGGAATTGAATAATAGTTTAGGTGGCTTAGAGTCAACATATACAACAGCTAAAGATGATTATCAAAGTAAGGTCGATAATTATTTAGAAAAGGCTGCAACTTATTCGGAAAAGGTTCAATTTTATAACGCTGCTGATGCAGGATCAGCAGATCAAGCAAGATATAAGGAACAAATGGATGCTGCGAAGACTGCGTTGGATGAAGCTGAAATAGCAATGAATACTTCTGAAACTACTATGAACAATGCTAATAAAGCTTATACTGATGCTGTATCAGAAAAGAATCAGATTACTTCTGCGTGGAAGTCCAATGCTGCCGCTGTTTCCGTTGGCGACAGTGAAGCAGGTATTACTCGCCAAATTACTAATGTAGCAGCCGGTACAAATGACACTGATGCTGTTAACGTAGCTCAACTTAAAGCAGCCGTAGATGCTGCCGGCACGGGCTTGCAAAAAAGTAACAATGCTTTGAGTTATGAAAATAATAAACTATCCTTATCTATTAAAGACTCGGATGGTAAGGACTTCATTACAGGGAGTGTAGAAATATCTGATTTAGCCAATTCAATTAATACTCGTAATAGTGTAGGTAACTTTGATGGCGACAATACTATTACTATTGAAAAAGCTGAAGGCTTAAATGAATTTAATGGTGTAAAATACCAGCTTAAAGTTAATACCGATGGCAAGGTAGCTGCAGATAATAAAGGTGTTGTTAATGGCAGTACTGTTTACAACGAAACTCGTGTAGCCAAAGATGGTACTTACGTTAAACAATCTAAATCTGCAGGAGAAAACTTGACTGCTTTGGATAGCCAAGTAGCTGCCAATACGACTCAGATTACGCAGAACACTAATAATATTACTTCCATTTCCAACGAAGTAAGCAATATTACCAATAACGTAACCAGCTTGAACAGCCAAGTTAATAAATTGGATAATCGAATTAATCGTGTCGGTGCCGGTGCCGCCGCATTAGCTGCTTTACATCCGCAAGATTATGATCCGACTGCTAAGTGGGATTTTGCGGCCGGGTATGGCAACTACAAATCGGCCAATGCAGTAGCTATCGGTGCATTCTATCGTCCGACGAATGATTTGTTATTCTCCGTAGGCACCAGCATGGGCGGCGGTGAAAACATGTTTAACGCCGGTGTGAGCATTAAATTTGGTAAGGGTAGTGAATACTCCAACTACTCCAAAACTGATTTAGTCTCCGTAATCTCTAGCCAGCAAGCGGAAATCAGTGCAGTTAAAGCCGACAATGAAGCTATCAAAGCGGATAATGAAGCTAAAACTAAACGTATCGAAGCGTTAGAAAAACAGATGCAGGAAATTTTAAGCCAAATCAATCGCTAAGAGATTTCATAATGCATGTACTGTAACCGATTGTGAGGTTAGTTCCCCTCAATCACAGCACCCAAAAACCAAAAATTCATTTTAAAACACTTTTATCAAAAACTCACTAAAAAGGGACGTACATCAATACTAGAGCAACCCGGGCTCTGATGAGATGTACGTCCTTTGTGTTATGCAATGGTCTTTTTATTTTGTAACAAGGACTCTTACTTTATGACTCAATACAATTATCGATAAATCTCTATAGGTCAAATTATTTGACTTATAGAGGTTTTTAGATTTATAATTAAATTGTAAAAAGTTTTGACTGAAAAGAGGGATTATATGAAGGCAGTGGTTGTCTATGAAGCGGGCGGTGTCGATAAGCTCATATATGAGGACGTGCCTACGCCGGCGGTTAAACCGGGTTGGTCTTTGGTTAAGGTGAAAGGTTTCGGCATTAATCGCTCTGAGATATTTACGCGAAACGGTTATTCGGAATCGGTAAAGTTTCCGCGGATTTTGGGGATTGAATGTGTCGGTGTCATTGAGAAAAGCACCGATGTAAAGCGTTTGCCACCGGGTACGAAGGTCGTATCCGTTATGGGGGAAATGGGCCGTGATTTTGACGGATCCTATGCGGAGTATGTATTACTTCCGAATGAGCAGATTTATACGGTGCGTACAGACTTACCTTGGCCGATTATGGCGGCTATACCGGAGACGTATCATACGGCTTTTGGCACGCTGCAGAATTTAAAAATCGAGGCTGGCGATGCTGTGTTGGTACGCGGTGCCACGAGTGGTGTGGGCGTAGCGTTTGCCAAACTTTTAAAAGCTCGTTATCCGAAAGTGCGCCTGTATGGTTCGACGCGTTCCATGAATAAGCTTGAACAGCTCTTGGCGGAAGGTTTTGACGAGTGCATTCTCGATGAGAACGGTCGTTTGGATACTGATATATCTTTTGATAAGATTGCCGATATGGTGGGCCCGGCTGTATTAGAAGATAATCTGGCGCATTTAAAGCCGGGCGGAATTCTTTGCAACACGGGCCTTCTCGGTGGTCAGTGGTATGTGGAGAATTTTGATATTATTATGACTTTGGGCAGCGGTAAATATGTGACCGGCTTCTATTCCGGCATTGTGAATGAACCGATGCTGCAAGCCCTATTCGATTATATTAAGGACAACAACATTACTGTTGAGCCGGCTATAGTTTTTAAATTAGCCGAAATTCGTGAGGCACACGCCTATTTGGACAGTGCTGACAGTTTTGGGAAGGTGGTGGTAGTGAATGACTGATATTTTACCGGCAACAAAAGAATATTCCAGAATTCGCGACAACCAGATGTCGATTTTTGAAAACTATGCTCGTAAAAACGGCATGCAGAGCAAGGCGCTGACGATTCTGATGTGGATTTACTATAATCCGAATGGAATTACGCAGCAACGCATTACGCGCAAGACGTATTCCACGAAACAGGTCGTCAATGCGACCATAAAGAACTTCAAGGACAAGGGCTATATCTTTTTTGAAGAAAATCCTGAAGATAAGCGCACGAAAGTGATTAAATTGACCGAAGACGGTCGCACCTATGCAGCATCTATATTGGATGCTTTGGAAGCAGCGGAAAATGCGGCTATGAAGGAATTAACGGCCGAGGAGCAGGATGTATTACTCCGGGCCGGTGAAAAGTTTACCACGGCATTGGCCAGGAACATTGATGAATTACGGGAACGGCAGGTGAAACAATGATTGAATTTAAGAATGTAAGTAAATTATATAAAGAGAAGGCGGCGCTTCGTAATATCAACATGACTATCGCGTGCGGGGAGTTTTTCGTCCTCGTCGGTACGAGTGGTAGTGGTAAAACGACGACGCTCAAGATGATTAACCGTCTTTTGACGCCGACGGAAGGCACGGTTTCGATTAATGGTGTCGATGTACAGCAGTCGGAGCTGAGAGAATTGCGCTTAAACATCGGTTATGTATTGCAGGCCGGCGCTTTATTCCCGAATTTAACGGTATGTGAAAACATCGAAATCATCCCGGAAATGAAGGGTTGGCCTAAAGAAGAGCGGGTTAAAACAATCCATTCCTATTTGGAAATGGTGGGCCTTCCGCCGGACCAATATATGAATCGGTATCCTCATGAGCTCTCCGGCGGCGAACAGCAACGTGTAGGGATTCTACGGGCTATCGTGACGCGTCCTTCGATTCTCCTCATGGACGAACCGTTCAGCGCCCTCGATCCGATTAGTCGCAATCAGTTGCAGGAGCTCATTAAGCGCCTCCATGATACGTTCAAAATGACGATTGTCTTTGTAACCCATGACATGGCGGAAGCGGTGAAACTGGGCACGCGTATCTGCGTCATGAGTAAGGGTGAAATTGTGCAGCTCGATACGCTGCAAGTGATTAAAGAACATCCGGCGCACGAAGTGGTTAAGCGTTTTTTCTACGAGGGGTAAATCATGGACACATTATATAGTACATTCATTGAACGACAAGGTGAATGGGTACAATTATTGGTAGAACATGTGCAAATCTCCATGATTGCGCTGTTTATTGCCATTTTATTATCTGTACCGTTTGCTATCTTCGTCGTTAAATACAAAAAAGCGTCGGAAATCACCTTGCAGGTGGCCGGCATTTTACAGACCATTCCGTCATTGGCCTTATTGGGTCTCTTTATTCCGCTTCTTGGTATCGGCAAGGTGCCGGCCATTGTGGCGCTCGTTATTTACGGTTTGTTCCCGATTTTGCAAAACACGATTACCGGTTTGCAGAGTATTGATCCGCTCCTTCAGGAGGCGGCCGATGCGTTTGGTATGAATCGCTGGGAAAAGCTTAAAAAGTTTGAATTGGTACTGGCCATGCCGTCCATTATCGGCGGGATTCGCACGTCGTCGGTTATGTTAATCGGTACGGCTACGTTGGGCGCCTTAATCGGGGCCGGCGGTCTCGGAGCCTTCATTTTGCTCGGTATCGATCGCAATAACTCCGCTTTAATTCTCATCGGGGCTATTTCGGCCGCTCTGCTCGCCGTGTTGTTTAGCGTGATTATTAAGTTTTTAGAAACAAAATCGTTAAAAGTTATCGGCTCTTCCTTCGCGGCTGCCTTGGTATTATTGGTGCTTTCTACGATTAACGTGGGCGGTCTCGGCGGCGTTGGCAACATCGGCGGTCATCCGACCTTGATAGCGGCCGGCAAGCTGGGTTCGGAGCCGGAAATCTTGATTAATATGTATAAAGAACTGATTGAGGATCAGACGGACATAAAAGTGGTGGTCAAACCAAGTTTCGGCAAGACGAGCTTCTTGTATGAAGCGCTTAAAAAAGGTTCCATCGATATGTATCCGGAGTTTACCGGCACGGTAACATCCGCCTTGTTACAACCGCCGTTGACGAATATCGGGAATAATCCGAAGACCGTGTATGAAGCGGCTAAAGAGGGCATTTTAAAACAGGATAATTTGGTATTGTTGGAACCGATGGCGTATCAGAATACGTACGCCTTGGCGGTCAAACGCTCCTATGCGGAAGAGCATGGGCTTAAAACGATTTCCGATTTGCAAAAAGTCGTAAATACGGCTACAGCCGGTTTCTCCTTAGAGTTTAATGACCGCTCCGACGGTAACAAGGGCTTACAGTCCCTCTATGGGCTTAACTTCCAAGTGGTGACCATGGAGCCGAGTTTGCGCTATGAAGCTATCGACCAGGGCAATGTGGATGTCATTGATGTATTCTCCACGGACCCTGAAATTATCACGCATGATTTGGTAATGCTCGAAGATGACCGCGGTCTCTTCCCACCATATCAGGGAGCACCGTTATTACGGGCCGATACGCTTAAAAAATACCCTGAATTGGCACCTGTTTTGAATAAGCTGGCCGGAATGATTACAACGGATGAAATGCTTAAAATGAACTACGAAGTAGACGTGGACGGCAAGACGGCTAATGAAGTAGCCGTGACTTACCTGAAATCTAAAGGGTTATTATAACACAAATAGTATGTAAGGCTTGCGTGATTAAACAGATCCGTCAAGCATAATAATGCTTCGGCATGACAATAGTATGATACCTTCCTTTAAAAGGCTTTGCGGCGTGTCCGTGAAGCCTTTTAAAATATAGAATTTTACAGCCCTTATTATATGTTATAATCAGATTATCAGCTTTTTGAGAGACTTATGAAAGAAGGGATTGTATGCCTGGGTTAGGTACTTTAATTAATATGTTAATCATCGTAGTTGGGGGACTCATCGGATTAACAGCACGCAATTATTTGAAACAACAGCTATTGGACACGTTGATGGTGGCCATGAGTGCTTGCATTATTTTTATCGGTATTGCCGGAGCCGTTCAAGAGTCACTCGTCTTTGACGGTCAAAAATTCGCTCTTACCAACTTGATGATGTTGGTAGTAACCTTTATTATCGGTACTGTCATCGGGGAATTTATTGATTTGGATAAAAAATTAGAGGATTTTGGCGCCTGGCTCCGTGTGAAAACTAAGAACGAAGGGGAAGGCGGTTTTACCCAAGCTTTTTTAACCGCATCTTTTACCGTCTGTATTGGTGCTATGGCGATTATCGGCTCTATTAAGGATGCCACGGGCGATCCGTCAATTTTGATTGCGAAGGCTATGATGGACGGAATTGTCGTTATGATTATGACCACCACTTTGGGCAAGGGCTGTATCTATTCCGCCATTCCCGTGGGCATAGTGCAAGGGCTGGTTACCCTGTTGGCTATTTTTATTTCTCCATGGCTGACGAATCAGGCACTCAGTAATATATCGCTGACCGGCTCGATTATGATTTTCTTAATCGGTGTGAGCTTGCTTACAGGTAAGCATTTTCGGATTGCTAATATGTTGCCGACCCTTGTGGTGGCAGCGTTGTGGGCGTGGTTGTAAATACCGGAGCCTATGGACAGTTAACTAGATAGTTGATTTTTTAAAATAAACTCTGTCGTAAAATTGCGGCAGAGTTTTTTTATGGCTTATATATGATTTTTGACTATGATTTTTTATCTTTTATCTTTTGGCATCTATATGGGGAATTTATTTTTGCCCTTGACTTGAAGCCAACTCTAAGGGGTACAATAGAATTGTACTTAGTGATAGCACATATGTAAGAGAAGCTATCCGGCAGTTTACTCGTATATATTTTATTTTGTTGCCCGTGGACCGGTGTAGTATTAGTCGGCAATCCAAGGCAGAATTACTTTTATAATTTGGAATACGTGGTGTAAAAGAAAGGAAAGGATACGTTATGTTAGGTACATTTACTTTTGAAAATCCAACTCGAATTCATTTTGGTCAAAATGCATTGGAATCATTGAATCAGGAGCTGCCAAAATTTGGTAAGAATGTTCTGCTTGTATATGGCGGCGGCTCCATTAAGAAATCGGGACTTTATGATCAAGTGGTTGAAATTTTAAAAGCCAACGGCAAGACGATAACCGAAGATGCCGGTGTTATGTCTAATCCTACGGTAGATAAATTATATGAAGGCGTGGAACGAGCTAAAGCAGGCAATGTAGATTTTATCTTGGCTGTAGGTGGCGGCTCCGTTATTGACTATGCGAAAGCTGTGTCGGTATCGATTAATTGTAAGGAAGACCCATGGGAAAAATATTTTGAACGCATGGAGGATGTGGATTGTGAAATCGTACCGGTAGGTACTGTTTTAACAATGGTAGGCACAGGCTCTGAAATGAACGGTGGCTCTGTTATTACGAATCATGCTAAAAAATTGAAAATCGGCCATGTATTCGGCCCTAATGTATTCCCTAAATTCTCTATTTTAGACCCTACGTACACTTATACTTTGCCTACGTATCAGATGGTAGCCGGGTTCTTTGATATTATGTCCCATTTATTGGAACAATATTTCTCCGGTACCGATGATAATACATCGGATTATGTGATTGAAGGGCTCTTACGTTCCGTGATTCACAGCGCGCGCATTGCCGTGAAAAATCCTAAGGACTATGAAGCACGTAGTAATATTATGTGGACGGCTACTTGGGCACTGAACACATTCACTCATATGGGAAAACCGGGCGACTGGATGGTTCACATGCTTGGTCAGGCGGTAGGTGCCTATACTGATGCTACTCACGGTATGACCTTGGCTGCTGTTTCCATTCCGTACTACAAACACATTTTACAGGCCGGTTTGCCTAAGTTTAAACGCTATGCCTTGAATGTATGGAATGTAGATCCAACCGGTAAAACGGATGAAGAAATTGCATTGGCCGGTTTAGACGCTATGGCCGATTACATGCGTGAAATCGGTGTGGTTATGAATTTAACCGATCTTGGCGCTACACCTGACATGATTGAAGGCATTGCTGATGCTACCTTCATTCTTAAGGGCGGTTACAAAGTATTGACACGTGATGAAGTAGTCGCCATTTTAAAAGCCAGCCTATAATTTCCGTATATTGAGCCATTATTAGGCTGAGTTTATGATATATCGCAAGCTTGAGCGTATGTTATATCGTAAGGAAAGGATACACAGTGATGACGAGACCTTATATTTTTTGCCATATGGAAACGAGTTTGGACGGTAAAATAATGGGGAAATACCTTTGGCGCCCCAATGCCGTCGATGAAGGCGACTCTTTTGACATAGTGCAACATCAGAAGTATGAGTACCAAGCGCTTATTTTAGGCCGTACGACGATTGATGATAATTTTACGTATTATGAAAAACCGCAGGTGAATGAAGCGGCGCCTGAGGTTCCGGCGGGCGACTTTATCGCTGAAGGCGCTTCTTTGGGACAGTTCATGATTGCCATCGATAGCAAGGGGAAATTGGCATGGCCCGATAATACGGCAGAAGATGGCGATATGAAGCCACATGTGGTGTCTATCTTAACAGAAAGTACGCCGAACAGTTATAAAGATTTCCTTCGTCAAAAAGGCATCAGCTATTTAATCTGCGGCAAGGATTCCGTTGATTTGGCACTTGCTTGTGAGAAGATTAAAGACGTGCTCCATGTTGAAAAAATGATGCTCGGCGGCGGTGCCGTGCTTAATTGGAGCTTCCTCCAAGCAGGTCTCGTTGACGAAGTGAGCCAGGTTATTGCACCGGCTGCGGACGGCAGTACTACGACGCAAACTCTTTTCATGGCTAAGCCGGGTATCACCAAAGATCAGCCGATAATCTTCAAGCCGTTGAGCGTTGAAATCATGGAAGATGATGCGGTTTGGATTCGTTGGCAGGTGGGTGAAAAGGTCGATTTCGACTTCGACAACGACCCGACCTATAAAGAAGTAATGGGCATGATTGAGGCGCATAAATAAGAGCCGGCTCAAGTAGATAGTCAAAGCTAACGACTAAATCTTAAAAAGCTTAAAAAGCTTAAACCTTTCAAACTATATAACAAAACCCCTGTTCATCAGCACATGCCGGTGATATGCTCCCTTTTAGGTAGACACAAGAAATAATAAAATCTTGTGTTACTTGA
>OJAC01000626.1_pt1 | contig 25536 bp, 31 predicted proteins | sample 1588701 | NCBI WGS metagenome assembly OJAC01 (sample SAMN03283256) | human gut metagenome | biome: human-associated habitat; material: feces | host: Homo sapiens | place: USA | collected 2013 | reverse complement strand
GTTAATAGCCCCCGCCGCCGTCAGACCTCCGGCCAGCGTCATGTTGCCGGAGGCGGCCACTTGGGGCATGGCCTCAAGGGCCTGCTGGGCCGCCGTCGCGGAGTTAGCCGACTCCGTGGCGGATGTCGCGGCATTAGTCGCGGCCGTATTGATGCGTCCCTCCGCCTGATCTATAGCCTCTTTAGCGGTTTCGGCGCGCTGGACAAGGGGCGTAATCGCCCCCACCGCTCTCTCCTGCGCCGTTTGCACGGCGGCAACGGCATCCGTTCGTGCGCCGGCTATATTCTGCTGAGCGGTCTGTGAGGCACGTCCCACGGCAAGAACAGAATCGGCTTGCTTATCCTGAATGGCAGTAACAGCCTCATTCCTGGCTTCAATAATCTGTTGCTTCCCGTTGTTGACCGTTTCCGGCCAGGTGGCGGCCAGCGACTCCACAGCCGTTTTAGCGTCATGGGCACTCTTAGCGTCACGGGCCGCGTTGGTTGCGGACGTGCCGGCGGCGGCCTCGGAAGCGGCGGCGGCCCTTTTGGAGGCCAAAGCGGAACCTGCATAACCTTCCGTTTCTTCGGCTCTTTCCAACACAGTTTCATACATCATTTCCCATTCCGGCCGGGCAGAATTCGGCAAATGCTCATCTCCTATCAACCCCGGCTCCAGATAGAAATTCAATGGAAGCGAATGATAAACACCTTTCCCTTCCTCCGTCTCCACCAGCACGGCCACCCGCGCCTCTATAGTTTTGCCCTCCGCTTCCCTGGCCGCCGCCCGTATTTCCTGTGTATCAAAATCAACCACCATTTCCACGGCCCCGCCCGTTATTTGCCCTTCTTGGTAAGCCAATAACTGCCCGTTCCTCTTATGATAGGCCGCCAACGTAACGCGCCCGGCATCAAGCTCACGCCCCAAAAAGGATAAAGACACGGGCACATCCTGCCTGCGGACAAGACGCACCCCGCACAAATTCATATTTTCATCACCCGCGCGGTTCCGAAAAATCCCGCTCTCAATATCCAAATAAAGCTCCATCCTACCCTTCAGGAGCTTTTTCAAAAGTCTTGGAATCAGGACCGCTAGCATGCAATATCCACCACATCACCCGCGCGCACGCTTCACGCAGCGTCTCCCCATATTGCTCTTGAAATTGCCGGTAAAAAGACATCTGCCCGCAATGAGCGGCACATACCCCGCTCTTGGCAATTTCCGCAATCTTGACCAGCAGGGACGGATCACATGTCCGCACGCCGATTAAATGACGCCCTCCGCGGAACTCCAGCATATCTACTCCTTCCCTCCCGTAGAGATAAGCCACAATTTGAGAGATCGTCACATCTTCCGGGTACTTCTGCTTCCCCTCCGGCCATTCCCTTTGCGCCAATAGCTCCAGAGCATCCCTCATGGCAGCCCTGGTCATCCAGTAGCAACAACCGCTCCACGCCAGAGGCTCGGCACATTGCATACCCCCGGCAAGCTTGTTCCGCTCTTTCAGGGATCGGACAATTTCAGCTTTATCCATAAGCAAGGTATCTGCATCTATCTTCACCACAGGCTCTTTGCCCGGTATATCCAGCATGCAGCCTAGGATGCCCCGCACACATTCCAGACCATTCAAATTTCCACGCCGGGGAAAATACGTCACCTTGTAACTCACATCCTTCCCCGCGGGTATCTGCCCCGGCTCTAACGGGCGCGCCCCGTCATCAAATAAATAAATTCTGGCATTACAATCCGCCCGCCGAATTTGCTTAACGCACAATTCAAGGCATTTATAGTCTTCCCTGTAACAGAATATTGCGTAGTTCATTTTTATCAATTTATCGGTGAATAAATTTTGGAAGTCACAATCCATTCCCCCTGCTGGATATAGATTTTCCCGTTTTCGTCCCGGTGCAGGCGTATTGCGTGGTCGCTATCGCAAGCCAACACCGTCCATGAATCGCTTATAAGATTATCAGAGCCATCCGGCTCCGTGTCTGCGTACAGCTCCACAGCCAATTTATTATTCCGCAGAAACAGGCCTGCCTTCACACCGTTGACGGCATCAGACCAACTTGATTCATAATCCAGCACCACATATTTCCCATTTTGGCGGAGTGGAGCACGGAAAGACAATGATTCTTCCGGAGTTCCGGGAGTTACTTCCAAAGACAAAGTACCCCTGCCCACCGCAGACAAGCCCACTTTATATCCTCCGCCCACGTCATGCTTCTGCGTGTCCACAGTCAAATCCAATTCCCCCTTTAGCCCGGCTGGAGATACGGACAAATTCACCGGCCATTTCCCGCCATCATCCACGCTAGAACCTACGGAGGAATCAATTTTTATTTTTAATATATCAGTTTCTTCCTCAATTCCTTCTCCGTTCTGCTGCTTTTCATATTCAAGACCATCCCCCGCTTCCGGCATTTTACCGGATGCGGAAAAATAAATGCGTCCATCTTCTTCTTTGAGCAACACAGAATCATCAGAAGCACACAAAAGCTTGAATTTGTAAGGTTTTCCCTTGTTCCCTTTTTCACCGCCTTCTTCACCCTCCCCCGCGCCTTCCTCTTCTTCATAAATCAGGGAACAATCTCCGCTGGAAGGTTCCTTTGCGTCCTCAATAAGAGCGGCAATTTCTTTTTCCCTCTCTTCCGCTGAATCCACAATCTCTATCCCCTTCCCGGCTTTCAACCCCAATTCATCAGGAGCAACCCCGCAATAAACCGCTCCCAGGGCATACTGTTTTACCGACACCAGAGACGGCAAATTACCATCCTCCGGCAAGGGTTCTTCAAGCTTCTCCACCTTCGCCAATAGGAAGCAATAAGTGAATTCCTCTTCGGCTGCTTCATCATCCGGTTCCGCTACATACTGGAGCGGCTTGGAAGATCCTTTCGTTTCTTTCAGTTCCGCACTTTTAATGACGCCATCCCCGGTGCATTTCACTTCCAGCCAAATTTCCCCCTCTTCTTTCGGCGCCACCTCCCAGGTGCCTCCGCCGCGCTGCGCCAGTTGCCCGGCTATGTAAATATCGCCCTTCTTTACATAGGCCATATCCGGCGCGCCTTCTTCATCCGTATCAACCACAACCCTCCAACCCTCATTCAGGGAACTTTGAGCATAATGAACATGGCCGCTCCACGCCTCATGATACTTCAAGACCTTTTCTCCGGCTTCATCCGTTTCTTCCTCGAATTCCCCAAGATAAATTCTGACCGCGCGCGCCAGCCCTATTTCCTCCGCCGTCACTTCCGCATATGTAATGCAATCATGGTTATCCGCGCTCCGCTCAAGATACAAAAATACCTTATCCCCTCCCTGCACGGACAAAAAAGGCGGTTCCTCCGCCTGATCCATCTTCCCCCCGTTAAGTTCCGGCTTAATGCGCCGCACGCCTCCCGGATGCACTTCAAAAACCATGCCGGGCCAGAAATACGCCTTATATCCCGCATCCCCTTTTTCCAGCCTCTTCAGCGTAAACGGCTCTCCGTCTCCTGCTTTGTTCCTCCCCCCCGTCGGCCTTATGGTTAATGACGTGCCGCCCAGCCCTCGGTTAAATGTATAACCAACCCCGTTCTGCAAGCGGCAAGACTTGGCCAACTGCTCCAGCTCCCGGCACCCCTTAACCAGACGCCTCAACTTAGACGCGCTCAACTCTTCCCCTTGATTAAAAAACGGCCAGCTAATCATAAATCAATATAAATCAGAATCCCAGCCATCCGGACCGCTCAACCTCCAGGAAACCGTCTGACGCCAATTCCCGGTTCCCGTCCTGCGACCGCTCACGCCCTCTTTGATCCAATCATATTTTCCGCTTACCGCGGGCGCGCCGCTGCCCGGAGCCCCTTTTTTTCCGACCCCGGCCATGCTCAACGCCTGAACGGTAGAAGTGACGGAAAAAACCCCTCCGGGACACAAAAAACTAACCTGCCCTTTACGCATTTTTTCCATGGCCTTCTTCCCGGCCTCCGATTTCACAACATCCTCAATCACCTTATCCTCTTTCCCAAACGTATCTTTAGGAGAAGCCCCGGACGCCATAGCCATCAATGCGTCTTTTTCTTCCCCATCTATGTCCTGAAAGTTCGGATGCGTCAGCAACGGCTGTTCAGAGCAGGAATAATCCATGGAATATTCCACTTCCTCCCCTCCACCGAATTCAAAAGACGTTTCCCGCGGCAACTCGTAATAGAGCGTCACCCTCACCATATCCCCCTCCATTCCTTCCATGCTTATCTTTTTGAGCCTCAAAGCGGCATCATCAGGATAAGCGGACCCTATTGACGGGCACCGGGTATTCCAGCCCTCCTGATTGTCCGTGTAAACAATCCTCCCCACAGCCCTTACTTCCCCTTCATCCCCCCGTTCTATTTCCAGCGTCTTTTCATGCGTTTCCCGCTTCTTAATGTTAATTTTTCTTCCCATATTTATTATTCTCTCTCTATCATTTAGCGGCTATTTCAATATCCCAGCACGGCCGCCGTTTTCAGGGTTCCCCTCCGCCCCGCGCCCGTGTTTTTCACGATCTGCTGAAGCAAATTTGTCTGCTTCCTCGCTTCCGTAAGTTGCGGCATGCTCCCCATCATGGAGCGGCCCCCGCCGCCCACTTGCGCCAGACTGTCCGCTATGGGTCCGCTCCCTTCCTTCCGGTCCTTCCGCCGCTCCACCATATCCTCCAACCCGGCCATGCCACGGGCACGCCTCATGGCCGTCTTCCTGTCTATCCCCAAGCCGCGCTGCTGGTCATAAATTTCCTTCATGCGCTCCGCCATCTTCAGCCGCCGCTCTTCCGCCTTGTTTCCCTCCGCCTGAGCTTTCAACAGGGCCATTTGCCGGCGGTATTCGCGCCCGGCCTGCGCCCGGTTCCTGTTCTGCTCCAGGGCGGCTATTTCACGGGCCGCCGCGCCGGCGCGGGCCTTGCTCATGCCATCCGCCTCATATTGGTTTTGCAGCTCCAGCACGCGCGCCTGCTCCTGCAACACGCGCAGCTTATCCTTCTGCCCGTGAATTTCCGCACGCAGCAGGGCAGCCTGCTTCTGGTGTTTGGCTTCCGCCTTGTCCCATTCCTTATTCCGCTCCACTATTTCACGATCCACCTCTTCCACCTTGCCAAGCAATTCATACAGGCTCTTGATTCTGGACTCCACCCCCTCCAGATTCAACATGCCGTCCACGGCGTCCCCGCCATCCAGCAGGGCTTTCTGCTCCGCAATGGCCTTCTTGAGGCCCTCCATGCTCCCATATCCTCCCAGCAGGTCTTTTTTCCGGTCCTCCAGCCCCATTCCGCTGCGCCGCCTCTCCCTCTCTTCTTCCGCCCGGTCATAATCCAGGGATAACAATTCATCTTGTATTTCCCTGATTTTCTCCAGCGTCTTCTTCCGTGCCTCTTCCGTCTGCTGCCCGCGCTGCGCCGCCCGTTCCCGCGTCTCCGCCGCTTTCGCGTTCGCTTCCGCCACCTGCTGCAACTCCTTCCGCTCACGTTGCAACAGCACCAGCCTATCCTGCACCGCAACCGTCATTCTCCCCAGCGGATCTTCCGCCAGCAGGTCTTCTTCTTCGCGCTTCAGGCGTTTAATTTCAGAGTCATATTCATCCATGACGCGCCCCACGTCCAGCTTGCTGGACGCCTCCCCGGCCATCTTTTTGATCCGTTCATCAAAATCAATATTATCCCGGCCAAAATTTTTTTCCTTTTCCTGCACGTCTTTAGGCACATGGCCAAACGCATCAGATCCTACCCTATACAACTCCGATACAGCATAGGAAATAGCCGCAATGGCCGCCATAATGGCCGGCCCCTTCAGGGAAGCGGCCAAATCGGCCCCCATGCGCGCCCATGTGCGTTTCGCGGTCAACCCCACCGCCCGAACGGCTGAATCAAACCTCTTCATATTTCCCCCGGCCAGGCGCAATTCATTGTTGTAATCCACCCGGAAAGCCGCGGCCGCCGCCTGAATGGAACGCCCCACGGAAGAATTTGCCGCCATGCCTACAGCCTTCCACGCCCCCCAGGCCAGAATGCCGCTACGGATCATCTTTTCAACCCGGCCGCCTCCCGCGGCTACTGAAGCCAGGCCGCCCCCTACTGCGGAAACGATAGGCGCGGCCGCTTTCACAATCCCCCCCAGCAATTCACCCGTTTTCCTCAAGCCGCGCTCCACCTCCGGCCCATGACCGGCCCATGACGCGCCTATGGAGTCCATGGCATCCTTGATGCCGCTTGTTACCGGTTCCGCAAAAATACGGCTCAACGCTCCAACCTTGCCTTTCAGGGTCTCCACTCTGCTCTCTATATCCTGCGTATTTTTCTCCATCCCCCCCGCAAACTGCCCGCTGCCGGAACCCATGGATTTCAAAGCACTAAAAACTTGGCTAAATCCGACCTTCCCTTTAGACATCATATCCTTTAACTCCGCCCTCGTTTTTCCCGCCTGTTTTGCCATTTGCCCCATAACGTCAATACCGCTTAACGTAAATGGTTCTAATGTTTCCACATCCACCTTCCCCATTTGAAAAGCCTTGGAAAGCCGCGCCGCTACTGTTTCCAGACTGGCACCACCACCAGCCGCCACATTCCCAAGAGCCTCCAATGTACTTTTTAACTCGCTCGCCCTGACGCCGCACCCAAGAAGCAACTGCGCCGCCCGTTGCGTTTCCGCCAGCCCGAATGGCGGCGTATCAGCAAAATCCACCACATCCCGCGCCGCTTCCGCCGCGCTTGACGCGCCGCCCGTGAATGCCTCCATGCGCCGGGTTACTCTCTCCAGGTCATCCCCGCCCGCCAGCATGGCGGAAAATTTGCCCCAGCCTGCCCGCAGGCCGTTAATGGCAGCCCCTACCCCCGTAATGGTGGCGCTCATATTGATAAGACCGGCATTCAGCCGTTTACACGCCTTCCGGCCCTCCTGATCCATGCCCTTCAGCCCCTTCACGGCCTCCCCCGTGCTTCCGCCCACGGCCCCCTGCAAGGCTTCGGACATGCCGCTTGCCGCTTTCCTGCTTTCCTCCGTTGCGGCAATAAAGCCGGAAGCGTCCCCGTCAATTTTAATAGTTGCCCCTTCGCTCATAATCGTTTTCCGTTGACTATTATTGTAAATGTTCTAAATTTAACCTATGGACTTCATTCTTTACGTCCTGAAAAGAATTCTTGCCGTTGCCTTTCTTGCGGGGGTATCGCTTGCCATCCTGTACCATGGCACTCCGTGGATTATTGCCTTTGTCCTCGTACTGCTCTACCTGCTTTTCCACGGCACCTCCACCCCTGCCAAAAAGTAGAGCAACCGGACTATTCCAGTTGCTCTATCTGTTCTCTCCACGCTTCCCGGGCCTGCTCCAGCACGTCCCCCACATGCCCGGAGGGTTCCGTGTAGCAGCTCCACCGGCACGGCGTCGCGTCATAGCTCCAGACCGCATGCACGTACTGCACCAGCCGCGCCAGCGGAATTTCCCACAGAATTTCCCGCTCCGGCCAGCCCGTGGCACGCGCCACCGTCATCAGCATGGCCGCGCCCCAGGACGGCCACGCCCTAAAGGGTCCTCTTCATCCTCCCCTTCCGGCTCCGGATTCACTATGCCCGCCTGAATCACTTCTATATCCCCCAGCACGGCGCATTCCAGTTCCACCAAATCCCGGCCGGGAATGTTCATAGCAGCCGCTTCCACCAGGGCGAGCCGGTCTTCCTCCGGCGCAAAAACCCCTTCCCTGACTTCCTCCCGGTCCCCCATGTGAACCCACAAGAATTCCGCCAGATAATAGACAATTTGCGCCTTGTCGGTTACGCCCAGGGCTTCCCACATGGAAGGGTGCCGCCCGTTTTCATCCGGTGCCAGGTTAATTTCCCCCAAGCGGCTGTAAGGATTCCCGATGCGCTGCAACTGCAGCATGCTCCCCAGGGTCATACACCGCAGCCGGTAGTTCTTCCAGCGGAATTCATTTCCCCCGATCAACGCCGCTTCCGTCAGGGCGCGCCTTTCCTGTTCCTGTAGTTCCATCTTTCTTGCTTTTTTGGTTGTCAATTAAGTTAGATTAAAGGCCGGCCGCCAAGAAAACCCTCCGCCACGCCCTGCCAATACGGATCCGCATCCAACCGCACCAGGGCCTTCCTTTTCCCCTTGCGGATGACGGCAAGCGGCACCTGGCTTTTCACAAAATCCAATAACCGCTTGTAATTATGGAACGCGCACGCCACGTAAGCCAGCGGGCTTTCATTTTCCGGGTCAGTCAGCCAATTCTTATCCCCGAAAAGCTTGATTACTTCCTCCGTCCTAAACCTTCCATCTTCGCTTTTCGGCTCAAATTGCCAGGTAATCACCCCGCCCGGCGCGGAAAGGCGCGCGCCGCTGCCTATCAGCACGCTTCCGGACGTGCATTTCATGTTTACTCCCAGCGTCAGCAGCAACGCGGCAAGCATGGTGTTTTCCGTTTCGTATCTGGAGGCGTTTTCGGTAAAAACTACCACATCACTTTCCAGTTTTTTATTGTCTGCGGCATTCATCAATCTTACTATCTAACTTTTTTATTCAGGCTTCAGACAGCCGAAGACGACCCGAACCCGTAAACAGTGCCGCTCACGTCCATCTTCTGCGCGTCCGTGTTCTTCAAACTGCGCTTCACCCCCTTCAGGAAGACCGTGGTTCCGGTGGGAGGGGTGTGCCAAATCTGCGGAATTTCATTGGCAAGCGCCAGCGTCCCCCCCATCTTCAAAGATGAAGAGCCGGTTGATAAAACCGCGCCGGACATGGAAAAAGAAAGTTCTTCATCTACAATCACCAAACCACACTTTTTCCCAACATTGTTTTTCTGTTCATAAATTTCCTGTTGGCCGTCAAAGTCGATCGACTCAACAAAAATACCCTGTTCCGGCGAATCAATACCGTATTTGGGCACGTCTCCAATATGTGCAGGCATATAATCTATTTCCTTTCGTGTTAGAGTTCATCTATCTACCATTCAGGAGCTTTTTCAAAACTGCACGGGCGCCGTCATTTTCCAAGTCACCGCAAACGCGCCTTCCTCCGCCGCCGCATCCTGCGCGGGCCCCAGCCTCACCTTGCCGATGACCAGGAAATTCCGATAGGGCCGCAGGCTCTCCACGGCATTCAGCCCGGCGCGGTCCACTTCCTTCAGCCGCTCTTCCATCCACGCCTGCAACATCCGTATTTCATCCGCCGTCCGGTCATTGGCGTCCAAATGCAGCTCCACGGATATTCCGGCGTGATACGTACAGTACCCGGCCACAATTTCCTCCATTTCCGCCGCCTGGAACAACGCATATTCCTTCCCTTCCCGGTCTTCGTCCACCGCCATCTTCAACGGCACCGGGAACCCGTCCGGAATCCCCCGTTCCGTGTTCCCCCTGTCTTCCTGAAAACGCGCCTCCAGGCACGCAATCACCGCCTTAATCAAACAATCTGCCTGTGTCATCATGAATTAAGTTCCTTTCTCAATTTGGCCATATACTTCCTCATAACAATCAACATATCCTTCCCCGCCGCATCCAGGGCATACGATGCCAAGCGGGCCATCTGACCCCGATCCGGATATTGAGGGCAATTCTCCATTTCAAAACGCACCCGGCAACCCTTCACTGTCAGAGACGCCGCGCCGTCATAATAGGAGGCGTGCCGCGCGATCCACGCGGGTACCTTCTTCAGCCCGGCCACCTGCGCGCCCCGCAGCCACCCGGCCGCCATCCTCCCCACATGCCGCTTTCGCTCCGCCAGAGCCCTTCGCACGTCTCCCGCCTGCGCCACTCCCGGAGACATCAGGCCGCCGCCCTTCAGCACGCGCACGCTGCTTTTCCGACCCATTTTCAGCAGGGTATGGCTCCGCAAAAAGGCATCCGCAGAAACGGTGGCTATGCCCTTAAACTTCTTCCCGCGCACCCCCAGCAACACCCCGTCGCGCTTCTTCCGGGGGTAAGCATAGGGCACCAGCCTTCCATCCTCTCCACGCTTCAGCCTTACATCCGTTTCCAACGGATCCCCGCCAATATCCCGCGCAATATGTTCCTCCAACGCTCTTTTTCCGTTTCCGCCATTCTTCAGGCTGTTTGGCGGCGTGGTGCGTATGGCCTTGCTTGCGGCCCGCTTGGCATATTCAAGGGTCAATTCCCTGATGCCGTCAGCCCCCACCCTTTTTGCGGCCTCCAACTTTTCTAGCACGCGGGAAATATCCACCTTATACTTGACATTCGCCATTTTTTTGCCCCTTCCCGCTACACTTCGCTCAACTCCAGCACCAGGGCCACGTCTCCGGCCCAGTCACGCACCCGCGCAATGCGGAAGGCCCGTCCGCTCCGGACCGCCACCACCTTCCGCCCGGCCGCGGGAACGCCCTTCAACGCCTTCCGACGCACGCGCAGGGACGTTTGCACCTTGTACACCCGGCCGCCAAGCTCCACCTCATACCAGCCTTCCAGCGGCGCAAAAACGCCCCGGCATTCCTGACCGTCCACCGTCACGCGCTCCCCCCAGGCTTCTTCCTGCTCATGATCCCCAAGGTCCAGCAATTTTTTTATTTCTCCTGATAAGCTCATATCCGTTCAACAAAAACCGGCGCACGGAATTGACACCCCGCGCGCCGGTCCTTTGCTCTCTTTTATCCCATGATTCCGCCAAAAACCCGTCAGGCCCCTTCCTCTTCAGTCGGCCCCGTTTCTTTCCCGCCGCCGTCCCCAACGCTTCCACCTTCCGCCGCCGTCTCCGGAGCTGCGCCGGAAAGCTGTCGCAAATGATTCTTATTGCCCACCGCCACGCCGGCCAAAAGCTCCGCGGAAATGTAAACCGTTTCCGTCCCCTGGTCAGGCCAGCACTTCAGCAACAGGGAAATCCCCAGCTTAGGAGATTCCACCACCTGCGTTTCCAAATTCAGCTTCGGATCAATGTTCGGAAGACGGACGGCAACGGCCAGCGCGTCCGGCCGCGTCGCAAAACCAACCCCGGCATTCCCGGCAAGCACGTTCACCCCTTCCACGTAGTGAATTCCCCCCGGAATGGAATATGCCCCGTCCGCCAGGTTAAGAGCAAGCGCATTCGTGGGAATCAGCCTGGAATAATACATCCGGTCCAAATAAACGGCATCCGCGCCATTAGTCATGGACGGCCAAATCACATCCGCCATCATTTCCGGTTTGAACCCGGCCCGCGGGCCAATATTCACCACTTCCGCCCCGGAATCGGCTATGGCGGCCATCAGGTCCTTCCAAAACGCTTTGGCGACCGTCCGCACAAGCGTTTGCACTTTATTCGCAAGCTGCACCCCGCTTTTCCTTTCCTTATAGGACAGGCCAGCCGGCCGGGAATAACGGTTCAGCGTCACGGAAACGGAGCTGGTTTTCAGCTCGCTTTGATTCCAGTCTTCCGTATTTTTCAACGCCTCCCCGGCTCCGTCAATCACTTCCACCTTGACGGAATCGCCGTCCGTCTTGAACTCGCCGGACACGTCCAGAGAAAACCGGCTGATTGAAGCCAATTCTTCCTCTAGGGTGGCAATAGCCGCCTGTGAAACAATGGTCCAGTTCAGAGCGGCGACATCATTTCCTTCCATCACGGCATTCCGCGGAATGTTCATCAATGTTTTCTTGTTCATATTTTATTTATGTTTAGGTTCTGTTAGTAAAAATCTATCTATGGCGGCCAAGATGCTATTTCCCCGGCTGCTCCGCCAGCCGCGCGGCCTCCTGCGGATGCCCCATAATCCATTCCAGCGCATCCTGCGCGGCCATCTCCCGCAGCTTTTCGTTCGTCATGGCAGGTTCTTTCTTTCCGGTCTCTTCCGTGGCTCCCTCCGCAGGCGGCAGCCCTACCGGAGCAACCCCCATAGCCGCCATTTCCCGCACAACGGCCTCCTTCACGCGTTGCTCAAATTCCCGCTCGTGCGCCTCCATCACGCGCGCCTGCTGCCCCTGCATGCCCCGGAACCCGTCATTTTCCGCCGCCAGCCTTTCGTTTTCGGCCACCAGCCGGGCAACTTCCCGTTCCAGTTCCTCCACGCTGTTTTTCCCTGCAAGCCCCACGGCGGCCATCATGCGGCGCAATACCGTGTAATTCTGCGGCGGCCCGCCCTTCTCTTCTTCGCCTGGGTCTCCCTCTTCCCCGCCGCCGTCCTCTTCTTTCCCCGGCGCGGCCGTTTCTTTTTGGCCGGACTCCGCAGCGGCCGGAGAAATAACCTCGTCACACCAGCCTTCCTTCACGGCCGTTTCCGCGTTCATCCACGTCTCCGCGTTCAGCACGGCCAGCACGTCTTCCGCGCTCTTTCCGGTACGCTCCGCGTAAATGCCTGTCACTTGCCCTTCCGCGTCCTTCAGATCCGCCGCGTAAGCCTCAATCTCTTCCACCGTCCCCACCGCGCACCCGCGCGCCCGGTGGACCATATAACGGGAATTTTCCGAAATCAGCACACGGCCCGCCGCACAGGCAATCAGCGTCGCGGCGGAAGCGGCTACCCCGTAAATTTTGGCCGTCACCTCCATCCCGCACCCCTTGATAATGTCGTAAATCCCGGACGCCTCAAACAAATTGCCGCCCATGGAATTCAGGATGACTTCAAACTTCGTGCACCCCTCCGCCTTCAACTCTTCAAGGTGCTTCGTAAATTCGTCAACCGTGGCATTGCCGTAACCGATATAACCGGAAATGGTAGCCACCCCTACCTTCTCTTCCGCCTCCATGATGCGGGAAAAGGCAAGCATGCCCGTTTTTTTCTGTTCACCGGCACCGCTTTCCAGACGTGCCGCCATCTGCGCAAAAACAATCTTATTCATCACTTATTACTGTTCTGTACCCTTCAGGAGCTTTTTCAAAATTGCTATTCATGGGGATGCAAGCCATCTTCCTCTTCCCCGCCGCCCGTTCCCGGCTCTTCCTCTTCCGGTTTCTCCGCCGCCGCGGCTACCCCGCCGCGGTTCGCTCCCGGAATCACCTCTTGCAGGGTCAGTCCGTTCCGGGCGCATGCCTCCTTGGCCATCTTCAAATTCCGTATCTTATTCTTCACGATTTCCTCAAATGTGCATCCGTAATTGGCCAGGCACCAGCCATCCTGATCAGCCAGCGCGGAATCCACCAGGTTAATCATCAGACTCCCTTCCCGGCCCAGGTCAATAGTCATGTCGCTCATGGGCGTCCACAGGCACCGCACCCAATGCGGATCCCGGCACAAGCGCAGCCGTCCCAGGGCCATTTCCCGCGCCAGCATGAAACGCCACACCCGCACGCACCACATTTGCCTGTAAGCGTGCCTGATTTTCAGCCAACGCTTCAGCTTTTGCATCACGAACCGGATGCCGCCGCTTCCCAGCTTGTCAGGCTCCCACAGCAACGCCGGAGAAAGCCCGATGCCATAAGCCACCTCATCCATCAAATGCTTCAGCAACGCCATCACATTAGGAGACGGCCTGTTATCCGTCAGCACCTTCAAATCCCGGCCGGGCGGAAGCTGGTGGACAGTAGCCCCCCCCAACACCTGCTCCACCCTGCGCCCGTCCGGCCCCACGGACACCTTGCCCACGGTCCCCATGCCCGGCCGTTTCTCCGCGTCCCCCGTTTCCACCAGCCCAACGGAGGCGGCCAGCTTGGCAGACTGCTTGACATACCCAACAATATCCGCCTCATCATGCAAATTCCGGATAGCGCGGTGCAAATCGGACAGGCCGCGCGGCTTCCCGCCGCCCATGTTATGCCGGTACAAAATAGCATCACGGGCCGGAATCACCGTCACCTCCCCCTTGTCCGGATGCCGCAGCCCATAGGCTGCCGTCCTCCCGTTTTTATCCCGCATCACGCCGCAATTCCACGCCTTCCCCCCATCAGCCGGAGATTGCACCTGTGGGGCCTCGTAAAACGCGAACGCCCCGCCGTCATCCGGCCCGCTGGTCAGCACCGTCAGCATGTCGCCGTCAATCACGCGCTGCCGCTCGCTCCAAATTTGAGCCGTAAAAAAATTCAGCTCTCCGCGGGCGTCAAACAATTCCGGATTCACGGCCCGATTCATAAAAATCTGGTCCGCCTCATGGTTCCAATCTTCATCCGCCGTGCAGGCATGGGGCACCAGCCAGCCCAGCAACTCCACCACATCCGCCACGGCCTTCCCGGCAAGCCCGGAATTCGCTTCCAGATTCCGCGCATTCCGCCAAACCCGGTCCAGCGTCCAGGAATCCACTTCAAACCGGCTGTCCAGCGTCGGCCAGTACAACACGCTGGAGCCCCCGAACTGCAACGCGGCCGCATACCCTCCCCACATCTCCCTCCGCGCCGTTTCCGGTTCCCGGTTCATCTTCACCCGCGCGCCATGACCGCGGCGCGCCCCGGCATACACGTTCCTTCTGTTCCTGCCCATGGTCAAAAGCGTGTTATGGTATGGTCAAACCGCACTTCCCGCACTCCGTCATCCGCGGCGGCCAGGCCGGAAAAATCCCCTTCCTCCATCTTCTTGACCGTGATTGCCTCCTGCAAGCAGGCTATATGATCCTTTAAATTCATGGTCTCCTGCGCGGTGTAGGACGTTCCGCCGCCTGTGGAGGCCCCGGTTATTTCCTTGCGCCCTTCCAGAATCGCCAGCTTTTCCCGCAGCATTCCCTGCAAATCCGGCAAATCATAATTTTCCACATAAGCCTGTACAATGGGGTTCATACCCTTCAGGAGCTTTTTCAAAACCCGCTATCATCCGCCACAACTCCCGAATGTCATTGACTTCCTTTCTCACATATCTTTCCATATATTCCCATGACTGAAGAGAATAAAGAATTCATTGATGCCTACATCTTCATGACCTATGAGAACATGCTTAAAACATTGGAAAAAGGGCGTCTTAAACTCCTTGACCCAGAAAAATGCAATGATCCATTCGAATTTATGCCAGCCTCGCCAACAATTTCAGAAGACGGGGCTACCTCTTTCGATAGCAATTATTTGCGCAAGGAAAACGGCTTACTTTGTTTTACCAAAACCTATAAATCCCCCCCCATGTGGGCACACTATGCTGATAACCATAAAGGATGTTGCGTGCATTTCAGATTCCCTGCTCTCCCGAAACAAAATAGTTGTGAAAGAAACTTGGGGTTTCCAGAATATCCTTCCTACATATATAGGAAATTGCTTGTAGAGCATGAAGGAAAATCCCTTTTCCCAATAACACAAAAAACAACTAATCATACTATACTATTGGATGTTCTCTATTTAGAAAAACGTCTCGGATTAAATGAAATTTCATCAGTGTATAATAAATTCGGGAACCAAGAAGAATTCGCAATAGATCCTGTTTTTATTACTAAAGATAAATCCTGGGAATATGAACAGGAACAACGTATTATTATCCCGAAACCATTTCCTACAGAAGCAGAAAACAATTTAATATTCGTGGGAGGATTCAATGAGTATATAAAAAGCGTCATGTTGGGGATGCACTGCCCCCATTCTGAAGAAGCGACACAATCTATCATCAATGCTCTTACTTTAGGGGAAAAAAATGGCTCAAATATCACTTATAAAGACAGGCTTACTTACGATGATCAAATAAATGTCAGCAGGGTCAAACCAACGAGCAATACTTTTGAAGTCATTTCGGATGAACACGAAGAGCTTCTAAAATTGTTTAAAAAAAACGAAAAATAACACTTTTTTTAAATCAACCCCCAATTAAACATCATCTGTAACAGACCAATCGCCTGATTAGGAATCCCCATGACGAAAGAGAATAAAGAATTCATTGATGCCTATATCTTCATGACCTATGAAAACATGCTCAAGGTGTTTGAAAATGAAAAACTAAAAGTGATTCTACAGGAAGAATGCAACGACCCAACAGAATTTATTCTTCAACATCAAACTTCGCCTAATCGCGCTAACCTGAATTATGGATTTTTAAGTTTTTCCAAGTCCTACCATTCTTCTCCCATGTGGGGACACTATGGAGATAAGCACAGAGGCTGCTGCCTTCATTTCAGATTTCCTCATCTCAAAAATTATCAGGGAGATCTTAATTTCGGAATATCAGACAGAAAAAATGACAAATACTATGTTTTAAATTTCAAACACGACCCGCCCAGTTTTACAGATTTTTCAACCATTGACTCTAAAACAGGAGATCACCTATTCCAATATGACCACACCTTACTATGGGAGGTCAAATACGCTGAAATGAGAGTAGTTCGAAAAATCATGTTATGCGGTTATACATCGATAAATAACGAAATTACAGCATACCGTATAGACGACTCGTTTATTACAAAAGGAAAATCATGGGAATATGAGCAGGAAATGAGAATTATCATCCCTATATATACTCCTTCATGCGTTCATGGACGTTATTTCTTCATAGGTGGATTCAATAAATTTATAAAAAGCGTTATATTAGGATTAAAATGCAATGAATCTCCTGATACGACCCAAAAAAGAATCAATGGGCTCACCCATGAATTTTTAAGAGATAAAATGATGCCTATACACAAGGCTGAAATACATCCTATAAAATTTGATATAATATCCCCTGAACACGAAGATTTTTTAAAAAAGCTTAAAGAAAACGGAGAATAACATTCTTTAAAAATTAAACTCCATTTGCACATCATCCGTAACAGACTGCTCCACCTGTTCCAGCACATCCTAAAAAGCCGCCTTCAGCCTCTCCAGCACGTCATTCTTCCGGTACTCCTTCATTCTGCTTCCTTTCTTCAATCGCGTTCATTTCTTCCGCGTAAAAATCCCCGCGCCGCACCCACCAGGACACCTGCCCGATTTTTACGCAGTCTCCATAATGGTCATTCGGCAGCTTCCGCCATTGCGCCAGGCCGCCGCCCCTTGGCTTCTCAAGCTGCTGCCCGGACAATCCGGCCAGCAAATCCTGATCCGCATCTTCCGGCAAATGCAGGGCCGGAGCCGCCCCTTTCTGGATGCGCCCCGCGTAAAGCTCCATTTTGGCGGTGCGGTCCACGTACAAATAAAGCTCCAGCCCCGGATGCGACTTCACTTCGCTAACATTCCAGCTTCCGAAATTCGCGCCGCTCCCCTTCGTAGGCCATAGCTTGCCGTAATACTTATAACACTCGTCATAAACCTTCTGCGCCCAATCCCCGGAATCAATCAGCCCAAAATCAGGACGCACCCCGCCCCACTCCAGGCTTTCAAAATGGGCCCCTATGCCCGGCGTCGCGTCCGTCGTGCTGATGCCCAGCAGGGTCCCCCAATCAACCACCCATGTTTCCCCGCCGCGCCCTATCGCCTGCGCCACCCAGTGAGTTTGATTCTGGCCGGGGTCATAGGCCACTACCATATAATAATAATGCCGCGGCAACTCTCCGCGCCGGCACACACCGCGCAGCCCCCGCACACTGTCATCCCCCACCTTGATTTCATACTGCGTAAACGGCAACGCCTCCCAGCCGTTCCGGAAATTGTGCAGGGCCACCTGCCGGAACAGGTCATTTTGAGCCACGATGAACTTCCGCGCCATCTGCCCCCATGTCACAAACGGGGAATAAAGGGAATTCAGGTGATACCCCCGCCGCGCGCGGGAGGCGTTCGGATTCGTCGGCCGCCACTCCCCCTTTTCCATCATCCCAATCTTCTCCCAATCCTCCACCCGGCCCTCGCAATGCGGGCACACGTAAAACGTATGATCCTGCACCCAATCCGCCAGCGCATCCCCTTCCAGATCCTCCCGCCTTTCCCATTGCACCGTATTCCGGCTAAACTCCAGGGGCATCATTTCCCCGCAGCGCGGACACGGCACATAAAACTTCCTCATGTCCGTGGTAATAAAATTCTGCCAAAAATAAGAATCTTCGGAAGAAGGCGTGGACGCATGCAGAATCTGATACCGGTGAAAGCCCTTCGCTCGCTCTTCAATCAGGTCCACCGGGTGCGCTTCTTCCTTATTCTCATGCTTATACTTCGCTTCCTCGTCCATCACGCAGCGCATAATGGGCCTGCTGGACAAATTGCCCGGCTCCGACACCCCAACCATGTAAAGCTCCATGGAATCCAGGCGCATTTCCGCCGCCGTGAAGGCGTCAGGGTCACGCCGCTTATGCCGCGCCAGCACATCATTCTTGGATATAAGCGGCTGGAGCCGCGCCCGTGAAAACGACCTGGCAAGAATTTCCGTAGGCAACGCCCACAACATGGGCGCGGGGTCATTGTCAATAAAATACGCTGCCGCAATCAACAGCGAAACCGTCTTGCCGGACTGCGTGCCGAAGCACCAGTAAATATGCTGCAACCCCTCTTCCCTGATACTTTCCAGCGGCTCCCTCATATACGGCATGCGCGCCGTGGAAAACCGCCCCGGCGCGTTCGGTGAAGTCTCCCGCGGCAAGACCAGGCATCTTTCCGCCCACTCCACCACGCCCGGCTTCTCATGAATCTTCAACTTGCTAAACATGATTCAACAATCCATTTATTTCCGCGTTCAGATCATCAATCTTCCTGTTCCACTCCCGCGCCCATTCGTCCCAGGCTTCATAAAAACGCGGCCGCCCGGCCGCCTCCAGCCGGGAACCGATAAAATCCCTCTGCTGCGCCATCAGCTCCGCCAGCGGCGCAACGCCCCGCGTCCGCATCTCGTGAAACACGTGAACCGGCACCAGACTTCCGGCCGCCTCCTGAAGCCTCTGCTCATGCAGGCCGGCCCGCTCCCAATTCGCGCGCGCTTCGCGCACGGCACGGGTGAACGACGCAATCAGCCCCACGTCACCGGACCGGGCGGCCGTTTCCAGTTGCTCTTCCATCCTCTTCAAAATCTGCCATGCGCTTTCCTTCGCCTCCCCGGCCCGCGCCAAATCGGACGCTCCGCCCATGGGCGCGCCCTCTCCGCCGCCTCCGGCCGCTTCCGCGGAGGACGGCGGAAACTGCGCCGCCAGAAAAGCCCTCCATGCCGGGGAATCCTTGGCCGCTTCTATCTGCGCCCAACGCAAAGACTTCCCGTGTTTCTCCGCGAAAGCCTTCTTCAACGCGCCGTTTACTCTGTCTCTTTTCTGTCCCATATCACGAATACATGAGAAAGCGAACGCCCGGAAAGCCGGACAAGCCCCAGCTGGAGCCTGCATGCTCCCGGAGCCCCAGCGACCCGGCAAATGCTCGTCTCATTCACCGGGGGAAGCCTCCCGCGCCGCGCTACTCTTCTCCGCCGTGCACCTATTCACGACGGCGGGCGTTCGCTCTCTCTACTATTAAGCGAAATTTTCAAAAACGAAAAAATGCCCTCCAAATCAGCCGCTTTCCCCCGTCCGCCGCCCGGAAGACGAAAAAAACGCCGCCATCCGTCCGCTTTTGCGAAAAAACCGCAGACCCACGCGAACAAAAACACGGCCATCCCCCTTCATGGTGCGCTAAAAAAATCCCTTCATGAACACTCCCGCTTTTCCCTGTGTCCGCCGAACTCCGCGATCAGGGCCCCTCAATTAAAAGATTCCTTGCCGCCCACCCGGCACCTGCCATCATGCGCCCGCATGGCGGCCCTGCCTTCCCCATGCCGGCCTTGCCTGCGTGCCGTTCGCGCCCTTGCCCCGTGTTTTCTTTTCGGAATCTTTTTTATATATCATTCTTCTATCCGTTATTATCCGGTAATAAGTACGCAAGTACGCTATAAGATACATATTCATCTTATCATCAAACGCTTATTCCCTGCGCCGTCATCCTGCGCCACGTTTCAAAAACGCGCCGTTATCTGCCCACGCTCCGGCATGTTCCTCCTTGCGAAGCACTCTTCAAAACCCCACGCCCCCTTTCAATTCGCACAAAAGCGCGCCGTTCCCGGACAGGAACGACGCCTCCCAAATCCAAAATAAAAGTGTGAAAACGCCCTAAAAACGGACAAGGAGAAGAAGGCGGGAGAAAGGGAAGAACGGCACGCGGCAACGACGCGGAAGAACACAAAAAAAGGCGTCATGAACTGCTCATGACGCCGGAAAGAATAAAGAAAACTGGCATCGCGTACGGGACTCGAACCCGTGTTGCCCGCGTGAAAGGCGGGAGTCCTGGACCGCTAGACGAACGCGACTTGAACCGGCTTTGACAACATCTTGGAGGCGGGAGCGGGAATCGAACCCGCGAGTTATTCCGGCATATATTCAGGGTGTATTTTGTCATGATTTTACTAGGTTTTTTATGTTTGTTGTTGATGGATTTACTACGCTGTACTACGTTGCTCCTATGGCGTCCTACTACAAGCGCAAGGATAGTCCCTATTATTGGGTTGGCGTGATGCGTCCGGATGGGCGGCGGAAATACCGTGCGACAAAAATCAGGCATGACCAGCCTGGGGCCCTGCGGCGTATTCTGGAATATGTGCGCGGACTGGAGAAAGAGGAACAGATGGCCCGGAATGAGGATGGCCGCCAGTTGTTCAAGGTATGGGTTCCGGCGTTCCTGGATGAATTTCAACGTGAAGGCACGCGCCGCCGTTATCAGGTGGCGTGGAGGCATTTGGATTTGTTTTTCAGGCTCCGGGATGTTCAGCATCCGGGGGAAGTGGATTATAACCTGTTGAAAGATTATGTGGCTTTCCGGACGGATGCGGCCATGGCTAAGGAGTACGGTTGGCGCGCGTGTACCCGCAATAGTGCCATTCTGGAGCTGAAGGTGCTGGGGCGCATCATGACGGAGGCGGTAAGGAAGGGCTATATTTTCGCAAACCCGTGTTATCACATGGGCTTGAGAAAAGACCCGGCGCGGGAGAAAAGGGAAATCACGAAAGAAGAAGAACGGCGCATTGTGGAAGCCTTGAAAGAGGCTCCGGAATGGATGCGGGATTCTTTCATGATTGCCATGAAGCAGGGATGCCGGCTGAAGGAAGTTCAGGTGCCCGTGGAACGGGTGGATCTGGAACATGATACTATCCGTTTTCTTGGCAAGGGGGGCCGGATGCACGAGGCCCCTTTGCATCGGGACATTAGGCCGATTGCGGAAAAGGCCATGCGGGAGGGGCGTTCCTCCCTGGTTAAGTTGCCGGGGAACGCAAGCAAGCAATGGTGCCAGTTTTTTGACGATTTGGGGATGCCTGATTTGAGTTTCCATTGTACGCGGGTAACGGTAGTGACCCGGCTGGCGCGCGCGGGCTTTTCCGAAGGGCAATGTATGCAATATGTAGGGCATGCGTCGGAGTTGGTACATGCGATTTACCGCAAACTGAAAGCGCGTGATGTGGCTCAATTAGGTGATGTTTTGTAGGCGTCAAGGTTGCGTTGCGGAATGCCGTGAGGGCCGGTAGGGCTTTTGCGTTCTTTGTACGGACGGAATTCCGGGTTTGCTTTGAGCCATGCCAGGGCGTCTTTAATCAGGATGCGGCCGCCCGGGAACGGGCAGCCCCATTTTTTCATTGCGGAGCAGAAAGCCATGGTAACTCCAAGCGCGGCGGCAAGCTGGGTCTGGTTAAGCAGTCGCGGGGAGTTGCTTGGCAAGTTGCGGAGTTCTTCTTTTTCTTTTTGGGTCATTGGTGTGTGGGTGGTTAGAGGTGGATGATATAAGGGGTGATGGCAGTGCAGGGGAGGCCGTGGCGTTTGATGTGTTCGGCGTAGGGTGATGTTGGGATGTGGTAGCGGCAAAAGGTTCCGGAAGTCCGGTGGGTTTGCAAGTAACAGGTTTCCCCGTCCTTCCCGGTGCGGCGGCTGATGATGCAGGCTCCTAAATTGAGGGGGGTGGTCGTTACGGTAGTGTCGGTAATGTCTGGATCGGCGACATTGATTTTGTAGTCAATTTTCTGTTCCGGGGCCCATAGCTGGCAGTTTCCGCAGCATTGGCAAGAGGCAACGGTGAAGTTGTCTTCAATGTAACTTGTTTCTATTTTATAAACATACATAATTTTTTAATTCATAATGTTTTAAGTGTTTTTTTTGAAGATGGCGCCGTTTTGGCGTTTTTTAAGGGTGTAATTTATGATAACTTTTTTATATTTAATAGGTCATCTAATGGCGCCGTTTTTGTCTTTCGAGTTTCCCGGGCGTTTCTGATTCTCATTCCGAGATCTAGCCGGTTGTGGCAACGTTGGCAAAGAACGATTAAATTCGGATAGGCATTGTTTTCCGGTCCTTCCAAGTATTGGATATGATGGACGGTGAGAATAACCTTGCTTCCTATAATGGGGTGTGCCTGATGGTTTGTTGCTTGGCAGAGTTCACACTTGTTTCCGGCGCGGTGTCATTCGCGGAGGCTGATAAACTTCCAGTCAGGCGGATATTTAGATTTGTCTTTGATCGGCATAGTCGAAAAGTGTTAATTGGGGGTTGTAATTTAGCCATAAGCATTCAGTTTTTTTGTTCCCTTGCGTATCGTGGGAAGGTGTTGTTTCCTTTCTCCAGCCGTCGAGATATTTTGTGTAAAGCGGAGAGTTGTAACCGGAAAGAACAACATACCCTTTTAAGGTTTTAAGAAATTTTAGAAGGCGAATGTGTTGCTTTATGGTGTATTCATAATGGTATCTTGTTCTTTTGCCGCGTGTGGATTGAACGTAGGGAGGGTCAACATAGTGGAGCGTGTTGGGGGAGTCATATCTTTGCATGATTTTGAGTGCGTCCATTTTGTTGACTTCAATATTTCTACGCCTTAATTCCCATGCACATGCTCTTATAATTTCAGGGTATTTTCTCCATGTCGCGGGATATGTTGTATCTCTCAATAACCCGTCTCGCTTGAAGCCTGGTTTGTAAATGCCGCCGCCGTAGCTCAACATGCAGTTTGTAACAAAAAAATAGGCATCTTCTACGGTGTCTTCTGATGTTGCAAATGACCTGTTATAAGTTTCTTGAGCATAGGGTGTCAGTTCAAGCATGCGTGCAAGGCGTTCTGATTTTTCATTGTCTCTCAAAACAGAAAAAAAATTAACAATCCGGTCATACATGTCATTGTAAACCTCAAGAAATGCAGGCTTTTTATTTAGCAGTACGGCTCCTGTAGCACCGAAAGATTCAGTATAAAATTTGTGTTCTGGAAAGAAGCTAACTATCCACGGAGCCAATTTATGCTTGCTTCCTAAATATCTTAATAGTTCTCCTTTCTTGTTCATTTTTTTTCCCTTCTTTTCCGGTTGAGTATTTTTCTTTTAATTTCCTTCCAGTTGTTGCCGATGGAGCCGGTGCATATATCCTTGACTATGGAGCCGTCATACATTGCTTCAATGTGCATGGCGTCAATTTTTAAGTGGGCTTTCCATACGTTAAGGCCGTGTTTCCTTCTTTTGGCCGGAGCTTTCATAGTGATATTTGATTAAGCGGTTTTCTGGTTGAGGGTGTATTGGTTCTTCAGGGCATCCCAAATCTTCAGAAGGGAAGAGGTTTGTTCCGGGGTGAGGTGATAGGCGGAGCGCAAAATGTGTTCTATGCGGTAGCGGGCCGCGTGGCCAGGTTCGTAAGTTGTTTTTTGGAGCCAGAGGGCCGCGCGGGTGTAGTTGTCTTCAGGTGCGTCCGTATTTTTTTCTTCCGGCGCGGGACATAGGGGGGCAGTTGAAGAAGGAACAATGATGCCTAAGTAAAGAGTGTCTTTTGTGGCGGCTATCGCATGGACGGTAGCCGCTGTTTTTTTTGTTTGATGAAACATTCTTACGTAAAGCAGGAGCGGCGTTGTTTGTTCAAGTTTGATGATGGGGGAGTGGGTGGTGTGGATGAATCCTTGATTTGAGAGTTTGGATAGATCCTGTTCGTCCAGGCAAATGTATTGAATGGCTTTCCCGGTATAGGGAGCTAAATCAAATTCCGTAAGGCTTGGCGTTTTGATGGAGTGTGTGATGGTGTTCATGTTTTTTTCTTTAATGGTTTGGTTGAGGTCAGGCGGCGGGGCGGTTGAGGGTGGTGGTTTTTGATTTTGAATATTGGTCCAGGGCGTATGAGATGATTCCGTGGACCAGGTCTTTCACCGGGATATGGATGTGTTCAGCAATGCCTTCCAATGCCTGGAAGTCTTCTTCCTTCAGCCGGATGATGAGGTTGGTTTGTAATGATGTCGTAGCCATGGCTTTCTTTTCTCAAAAAGAGAATAATCCGTCAATCATTTTCTCACTTTTTGAGAAAGTAGAAATTTAGGTTTGATTTTTTTTCATCTTTTGAGAACTTGAGCACATGACCGACTTCAGAGACCAACTAAAATCCTTCTTGAGGGAAAAAGGGGAGGATCGTGATTGGCTAGCCGCCCGGATGGGGGTTTCCAAAAAAACAGTTGATAATTGGTTTTCTAAAAAACCGATTCCAGAAAAAAAGCAAAAGTTGCTCCGGGAATTGATGGAGAAAGAGCAACAACCGAAGCAGGTTGAGATCAGTATGGATTTTACGCCGGAACAACTGGAAATGATCCGTCAGGCTGCGGCGTTGAGGGGGGAAACTCCCGGAGAATGGTGTGAGCGGGCGATTAAGGCCTTAACTGCTGTGTCCGTAGCCCTGAATGATTATCACCGGTTAGGCGGGAAGGGAGGATAAAAAAGCCGTGCCTGGTGAGAGGCACGGCGGGAGAGGGTGAACAATGTTGCTATTTTTTGACGATGCAAACAAGAAGCTTGATGATGCTGGCAGCAACAAGCCACCCCATGGAAAGAAGAAGGGCAAGCAGGATAATAAGGCCAAATCCGGCCAGAGGTATGCGGGATATTTCCGGTACCGGATAAGTGCGGATGCCGGTGATGAGAGTTCCGATAAAGGTTAGTACCGCAAAAAAGATGCAGACATTAGCTGTTCCGGTGGCAAGGGAAAGGGCGGATTCCTGTTCAGAGGCTTTCTCCTTCCCCTTTTTGGAATTGGGGGCTGTCTGGCTGATGACGGTGGGAATAGCCGTGAAACTGTGCTGGCAGTGCGGGCAAATGCAGGGCTTGCCTACATAGTGGTCCGGGCAGGTGATATTATTGTTGCAGTTTGGACAAATAGTGTTCATTTGCGGAATAGAAGAAACTCCTATATTAGGCTTGATTATGATTGATTAGGCAAGTTTTTTTCTGGATGTTGAAAGGAATTGACAAGCCATTGATATAATAGTTTCATTGGTTCGTTATGCGTACTTTTATCTCTATCATGTTTTTGTGCCTTCTTTGTTCCTTAAGCGGATATGCCGCCAGAGAAAAGGGTGAGATTATGCTTTTCCCTAAATCTGAAAGAGCGGTAGCAAAATCAGAGAAGAAGTATCTGGAATTTTACCGGAATTTGAATAAGGGGGTGTTAATGTATGAGGTGAAATTCGAAGAGAAAAAGCAATGGATTGAAAGGCCGGCTTCAGAGATGGGGAAATTGGGTGAAAGAAGCCGGAAAGCGGGGAATGGAAAGATTGAGGTCTTAAAAAAGGTGAGAGTTAAGACGAGAGGGAAAAAGGTTGTGCTGGTAGGCTTTAAGAAGCCGCTCGCCACAGGGGAAATCATTAAAGTTACGGTCAAGAAAATAGGCGTTTATGAGCGGACGGAAAGAGGGGATGGCGATACTTGGGCCGTATATCAGTATGAGGAATAATGAGGGAGGAAAGAAGTTTTTTGCCGTTCTGCGTAAATAATTCTTGCCTTTTGGCCTCCGGTAGTATTTACTCCTTCGCGCAGTCCCTGCAACCCTAAAAGTCGCGTTCGTCTAGCGGTCCAGGACTCCCGCCTTTCACGCGGGCAAC
>OJAC01000610.1_pt1 | contig 26073 bp, 17 predicted proteins | sample 1588701 | NCBI WGS metagenome assembly OJAC01 (sample SAMN03283256) | human gut metagenome | biome: human-associated habitat; material: feces | host: Homo sapiens | place: USA | collected 2013 | reverse complement strand
GAACAGGACGGCCGCCCGCGGGCGGCAAAAAACAATCCTGCGGATTGTTTTTTAGTCCGCGGGAGATGGACGCACGGGTCACCAAAAAGCACTACTTCATTTGAGGTAGTGCTTTTTTCTTTGTATGCGCTTTTTAATAGGTGTCGGGCGTAAAAGGTGACCCGTGCGGGAATCGAAAAGCCCGGGCCCCGCGTCCAGCGTACCGCGGGGCAAAAACAGCCCCGCGGGCTGTTTTTAGGGCGGGGGAGATTCCCGCATGAGCGGAAAGTTGATGTGGTCGGGGTGGTTGGCGGGGGCTGTTGTTTAAGATTGGCGTAGAGGCTTTCGGAAGTGCGCGGGCCGGGCATGCCCGGCCCCTACAGGGCGGCGATGGGGAAATGAGGGATGGCGGTAGGTTTCGGCGGGGTGTGGGCACCCCGCCCTACGCACGGATTTTAAGTGGGGGTCGTAGGGCGGCCAGCCCTCTGGCCGCCGCCAAAGGCTTGCGGCGGCAGGAAGTTGCCCGGGAGGGATGAATCCCTCCCCTACGAATTGACCACAAAAGGGATATGGCATCGGGTTGCGGGCCGGGCATGCCCGGCCCCTACAGGGTAGCGATGGGGAAATGAGGGATGGCGGTAGGTTTCGGCGGGGTGTGGGCACCCCGCCCTACGCACGGATTTTAAGTGGGGCCGTAGGGCGGCCAGCCCTCTGGCCGCCGCCAAAGGCTTGCGGCGGCGGGAAGTGCCGGGAGGGATGAATCCCTCCCCTACGAATCAACCGAAAAAGGGGGGCGGCGGTAAGTTGCGGGCCGCATATATGCGGCCCCTACAGTTGAACCGCAAGAGGGATATTGCGTCGGGTTGCGGGCCGGGCGTGCCCGGCCCCTACGGGGCGGCGATGGGTAAACGGGATATAATAATAAGTTTACGGCTGTGGGAAGGTGCAGCGGCGGCGAATTAATGTTGCGGATGTAGAATTTCCGAGTGCATTTTTGTTGGTTATGACTAACAGTTTTCGTTGAAAAGTTTGCGCAGATTCTGTATACTTAGTTACAACATACTATATAACCAAAGGCAGCATCGCGCAATTCTCAACCATTGGGCCGGGGACGGCTTCAGGGCGGGGTTTGTGTGGTGTTGCCATGCAATTTCGTTGAAATTCTGGTTGGGAAGTTGGTTGTGCGGTGAAAAAAATTAGGATACAACGGGTCAGTGCGTTTGACATCATCATTACGCTGGTGCTTGCGGTGGTTTTTGTTGCCCTTTCGCTGCGGGGCACCGGGGAGCTTACACAGATGCAGCGCGCCACGGACGATTATATCCAGTGTGAAACGCTGGCCCGCCAGCTGCAGAGCGGGTCGGATTATCTGGTGGAGCAGGTGCGGATGTACACCGCGACCGGTCAGCGGGAGTACATGGACAACTACTTTGAGGAGCTGAACACGACCCGCCGCCGCGAGACTGCGCTGGAATATTTCGCTGAGAATTACAGCGACACCGATGCGTTTACCCTGCTGAAATCCGCCATGTCCACCTCGCAGTATCTGAGCTATACCGACCGCTATGCCATGCGTTTGATGGCGCAGGCCACGCTGGCCGACACCGCCGACTGGCCGGCCGAGATACAGGCGGTCTCGCTGCATGACAGCGACCTGACGATGTCGGACGCCGATAAGATGCGCAAGGCCCAGCAGTTGGTCAGCAACAGCCAGTACCAAAATATGCGTGAGGATGTGACGAACAATATCTCCGAGAGTCTGGCGGCGCTGATCGAGCTGACCCGCTCACGCCAGAACCGTGCCGAGCAGATCTTTACCGATGTATACCGCAAGATCGAGCTTTGCGCGGCTGTGCTGGTCGCGCTGATGCTTGAGATCTGCATCATCACCCGCCATCTGGTCGTGAAGCCGCTGCTGCAATACGGCCAGAGCATCCAGCGCGGCGAAATCTTCCCGGTGGTGGGCGCCGCCGAGCTGCAGGAGCTGGCGCTGACCTACAATGAGGTCTACCGCGAAAATCAGGAGACGCAGAAGCTTATCCGCCATGAGGCCGAGCACGATGCGCTGACCGATGCGCTGAACCGCGGCGCGTTTGAAAAGATCCTGAACATTTATGAGGGCGGCGAAAAGCCTTTTGCAATGATCATCTGCGATATCGATATTTTTAAGCAGGTCAACGACCTGCACGGTCATACGGTCGGCGATCTGATCTTAAAGAAGGTGGCGCGCTTGCTGACGACCACCTTCCGCAGCATTGACTATGTCTGCCGGATCGGCGGCGATGAGTTTGCCGTGATCATGGTGGATGTCGGCCGTGAGCTGAGCCACACGGTCAGCGACAAGATCGAGCTGATCAATGACGCCCTGTCCAATCCCACGGACGGGCTTCCCGCAGTTTCGCTGAGCGTGGGTGTGGCCTTTACCGACCGCGAAAACCCCGGCGAGAGCATCTTTAAGGATGCCGATCAGGCGCTGTACCGTGTAAAACAGAACGGTAAGCACGACTGTGGCTTCTATTGAGCGGCGCGCGGAGGTGACGCGCGCACGGCTGCTGGCGCTGCTGTTTCCGCGCCGATGCCCTTTTTGCGGGGCGCTGCTCGGGGCGGATGCCGTGCAGGGGACAGTCTGCCCGGCCTGCCTGCCGGAGGAGATGCGGCTGCAGCATCTGCCGCCGCGCCTGCCGGAAGGAGAGCATGCTTTTTACGCGCTGGGGGAGGCGGCAGCCGCCTACTACTACGCCGATGCAGTGCGCGGCGCGATTTTGCGCTGCAAGCGCGGCGGCCGCCCGTGGTATGCGCAGGAGCTGGCCGACCGGATGGCGGTGCTGATCTTCGGCGCGCTGCCCGCCCGCAGGGTGGGGGAGCTGCCGCAGTACCGCGGACTGCATACGCTGCCGCTGTACAGCTGTATTGTGCCGGTGCCGCCCAACAAGCCGCGGCCCGGCGTACCGGGGCTGCCGCTTTTGCTGGCGCGCCGGTTGAGCGCAGTGCTGGGAATCCCGGTGGTGACGCCGCTCTACATAAAGAATCCGGGCCGCCCGCAGAAGGAGCTGACCCGCGAGGAACGGCTGCGCCGCGCGAAAGCAGCCTTTGCCTGCCGCCCCGGCACCGACCTGACCGGCAAGCGGGTGTTGTTGGTCGATGACATTATCACGACAGGGGCCACAGCGTCCGCCTGTGCGGCGGCGCTGCTGCAGGCCGGTGCCATTGAGGTGACCGCCGCAGCCATTGCCGCAACCGAGGAGTTGCCCAAGGCACAGCAGAAAAAAGAACGCTGAAAAGAAAAAGGACCGCGGCCGCAGCCGAAAGAATGCGCCGGCTGCGGTCTTTTTTTGCGCCCTGTGAGGCAGCGCCTGCCGGGCGGGTTTTCTGTCAAAAAACCGTGCAAAATTTTGGTACATTTGCCACGCGATTTATTTTTAGACATCCTGTATAATATAGGCAACAGAATCGGTTTTCCGAACCACAAGGAGAATTGCGATGGCAAACGAAAAGTACATTATGGCGCTGGATGCAGGCACGACCTCCAACCGGTGCATCCTTTTCAACGCCCGGGGCGAGATGTGCAGCGTGGCGCAAAAGGAGTTTACCCAGTACTTCCCCCAGCCGGGCTGGGTGGAGCATGATGCCAACGAGATCTGGACCACCCAGCTGGGCGTGGCACTGTCGGCCATGAACCAGATCGGCGCCTCAGCGGAGGATATTGCCGCCATTGGCATTACAAACCAGCGCGAGACAACGATCGTCTGGGACCGCGACACCGGCGAGCCGGTCTGCCATGCCATCGTATGGCAGTGCCGCCGCACAAGCGAATACTGCGATGCGCTCAAGGCGCAGGGCCTGACCGACAAAATCCGGGAAAAGACCGGTCTTGTCATTGACGCTTATTTCTCGGCGACCAAGTTGAAATGGATTCTGGACAATGTGCCCGGCGTGCGCGCGCGGGCCGAGCGGGGCGACCTGCTCTTTGGCACGGTCGAGACTTGGCTGATCTGGAAGCTGACCTGCGGCAAGATCCATGTGACCGACTACTCCAACGCCAGCCGGACCATGCTGTTCAACATCCACACGCTGGACTGGGACGATGAGATCCTGCAGATCCTTGACATACCGCGCTGCATGCTGCCCAACCCCGTGCCCAACAGCGAGTTTTACGAGTATGCCGACCCGATGCACTTCGGCGGCGAGATCAAGATCGCCGGTGCAGCGGGTGACCAGCAGGCGGCGCTGTTCGGGCAGACCTGCTTCCAGCGGGGCGAGGCAAAAAGCACCTTCGGTACCGGCGGCTTTATGCTGATGAATGTCGGTGAAAAGCCGGTGTTCTCTCACAACGGGCTGGTCACCACCGTGGCGTGGGGGCTGGACGGCAAGGTGAATTATGCGCTGGAGGGTTCGATTTTTGTGGCGGGCGCGGCCATCCAGTGGCTGCGTGATGAGCTGCATCTGCTGGAGGATGCCAGGGACTCCGAGTATATGGCGCAGAAGGTGCGGGACACGAACGGCTGCTATGTCGTGCCGGCCTTTACCGGTCTGGGCGCGCCCCACTGGGATCAGTACGCGCGCGGCGCTATTGTGGGGCTGACCCGCGGCGTCAACAAAAACCACATCATCCGCGCCACGCTCGACAGCCTGTGCTACCAGATCAACGATGTGCTGACCGCGATGGAGGCTGACAGCGGCATTGCGATGACGGCGCTCAAGGTGGACGGCGGTGCCTGCGCCAACAACTACCTGATGCAGACGATGGCGGACATCAGCAGCCTGCCGGTCAAGCGGCCCTGCTGCGTGGAGACCACGGCGCTGGGCGCGGCCTATCTGGCGGGGCTGGCTGTCGGCTACTGGAAGTCCACCGAGGATGTGCTGCAGAACTGGGCCGTAGATCGCAAGTTTACCCCCGCCATCACCGAGGCAGAGCGCGCCGCGCGGCTCAAGGGCTGGAACAAGGCGGTGCGCTGCTCCTACGGCTGGGCGAAGGAGGATTGACTCCCTAAAGCCCTCCCCACGAACCAACAACACGAGGTACAACATATGCATGATATAATCATTATCGGCGCGGGCGTGGCCGGGTGTGCCTGCGCGCGGGAGCTTTCGCGCTACAGCGCGGATATTCTGGTGCTGGATAAGGCGGAGGATGTCTGCTGCGGCACCTCCAAGGCCAACAGCGCTATTGTACATGCCGGCTATGATGCTGCCCACGGCAGCCTGATGGCGAAACTCAATGTCGAGGGCAGCCGCCGGATGCCCGCGCTGGCCAAGGAGCTGGATTTTGCCTACGCCCAGTGCGGCAGTCTGGTCGTCTGCCTGAGCGAGGAGGACCGCCCCGCGCTGCAAAAACTCTATGAAAACGGCATCGCCAACGGCGTGGAGGGGCTGCGCATCATCGAGCGGGATGAGCTTGCTGCGATGGAGCCGAATGTCTCCGATCAGGCGGTGGCAGCGCTCTGGGCGCCCACCGGCGGCATCGTCTGCCCGTTCGGGCTGACCTACGCGCTGGCAGAAAACGCCGCAAAGAACGGCGTACAGTTTCAGTTCAACACGGCGGTCACGGGGCTGCACCCCCTTGCGGACGGACGCGGCTGGGCCATCGAAACCGACCGCGGCACGCTGGAGGCGCGCTGCATCGTCAATGCGGCGGGCGTCTATGCCGATGTGCTGCACAATATGGCGGACGCCGACCACCCCATGAAGATCACGGCGCGGCGCGGCGATTACTTCCTGCTTGACCACACGGCCGGGCAGCATGTGCGGCATACCGTGTTCCAGCTGCCGGGCAAGTACGGCAAGGGCGTGCTGGTCACCCCCACGGTGCATGGGAACCTGCTCATCGGCCCGACCGCCATTGATGTCGAGGACAAGGAGGCCACCGCTACCACGGCGGCAGGCCTTGATGAGGTGCGCGCCAAGGCCGGGCTGGCGGTCAGGGATCTGCCGCTGCGCCAGACCATCACCAGCTTTGCCGGACTGCGCGCCCATGAGGCGCGGCACGACTTTTTCATCGGGGAGATCGCGCCCGGCTTTGTGGACTGCGCGGCCATCGAATCCCCGGGCCTGTCCAGCGCGCCGGCCATCGGCGCAATGGTGGCGGATATTGTGCGGGACAGCCTGCACTTAAAAGAAAACCCGGCCTTTGACCCGACCCGCAAGGGCATTCTGGACCCCAAGACACTGGACTTTGCTGCGCGGGCGGAGCTTATTAAACAGAATCCGGCCTACGGTCAGATCATCTGCCGGTGCGAGAGCGTGACCGAGGGCGAGATCGTGGATGCCATCCACCGTGTGCCGGGCGCGCGCAGTCTGGACGGCGTAAAGCGGCGCACCCGCGCGGGCATGGGCCGCTGCCAGGCGGGCTTCTGCAGCCCGCGCGTCATGGAGATTTTGGCGCGGGAGCTGGGCGTGGACCAGAGCGAGATCACAAAATCCGGCGGAAATTCCAAAATCATCGTCGGCACGAACAAGGATACATTTTAAAAGGGGGCTGCGTCAATGAAAAATGTTGATTTGGTCATCATCGGCGGCGGCCCGGCAGGGCTTGCGGCGGCGGTGGCGGCCCGCAAGGGCGGTGTGCAGGATATCCTGATCCTTGAGCGCGACAGCGAGCTGGGCGGTATCCTCAACCAGTGCATCCACAACGGTTTCGGCCTGCATACCTTTAGAGAGGAGCTGACCGGCCCCGAGTATGCGGCCCGGTTTATCGAGCAGGTCGAGGCGCTTGGCATCGCCTACAAGCTCAATACCATGGTGCTGGATCTGGCGGCGGACAAGACCGTGACCGCCATGAATAAGACGGACGGGCTGTTCCAGCTGCACCCCAAGGCGGTCATTCTGGCAATGGGCTGCCGGGAGCGGCCGCGCGGCGCGCTGAACATCCCCGGCTACCGTCCGGCGGGTATCTTTACCGCAGGCACGGCCCAGCGGCTCGTCAACATGGAGGGCTACCTGCCCGGGCGGCGGGTGGTCATCCTCGGCTCGGGCGACATCGGTCTGATCATGGCGCGCCGGATGACGCTGGAGGGTGCCAAGGTGCTGTGCGTGGCCGAGCTGATGCCCTATTCCGGCGGCCTGAAGCGCAATATTGTACAGTGCCTTGATGATTTTGGCATCCCACTGCGGCTGAGCCATACGGTCGTGGACATTCAGGGCAAGGAGCGTGTGACCGGCATTACGCTGGCCTGCGTGGAAAACGGAAAACCCGTCCCCGGCACCGAGGAGCATTACGACTGCGATACGCTGCTGCTCTCCTGCGGGCTGCTGCCCGAGAACGAGCTGAGCCGCGCGGCAGGCGTGGCGCTCAGCCCGGTCACCGGCGGCCCGGCGGTCAATGAGAGCCTTGAAACGAACCTTCCCGGCGTGTTTGCGGCGGGCAATGTGCTGCATGTGCATGATCTGGTCGATTATGTCTCCGAGGAGGCCGCGGCGGCCGGCGCACACGCTGCCGACTTCATCCGCAGCGGTGAGCAGCCCGGCGGGACGGTGCTGCCCGTGCGGTGCGAAAACGGCGTGCGGTACACGGTGCCCACGACCATCCGCCCCGGCTGCGCAGGGGATACCGTGACGCTGCGCTTCCGGGTGGGTAATGTCTACAAAAACAAGAAAATCGCGGTGTATCGCGGTGATACCTGCATCTACAGCCGCAAGCGGCCCGTGCTGGCCCCCGGCGAGATGGAGACCGTCCGCCTGAAGGCCGAGCTGCTGCAGGGCCCGGGCGAAGCCGTGACCGTAACTTTGGAGGAGGGCTGACGATGGAAAAGCGTGAATTGACCTGCATCGGCTGTCCTATGGGCTGCCCCCTGACCGTAGAGCTGGAAAACGGCGCGGTCACGGCGGTGTACGGCAATACCTGCCCGCGCGGCGATGCCTACGCCCGCAAGGAGGTGACCGCACCGACCCGCATTGTGACGACAACGGTGCGGGTGACCGGCGGCGTGCTGGCCGCTGTGAGCTGCAAGACGCGGACGGACATCCCCAAGGACAAGATCTTTGCCGTGGTGCGGGCGCTCAAGGCTGTGACCGTGGCCGCCCCGGTGACCATCGGGCAGGTCGTGCTGCCCAACGCCGCCGACACCGGCGTGGATGTGATCGCCACAAAAAATGTGGCAGTAAAGTAAGCGGAGAAGCCCCCTCTGACAGGGGGCTTCTTTCATTCTGGTGCTTACAGTCGCTGTGTTATGAAAATAACTTTCCCGAAAAGGTTAAATATTTCAAGAATTTTGGGCAAAAATCAACGGCGTGTTTGAATAATGCACAAAAAAACTGTCGTATTTTCAGCTTTTCGACAATTCTGCTAAAAACACTTTCTTTTTTATGAAGAATATGTTAATATCTAATTAACAAAGTGCTTCGGCTGCAGAACCAGACAGCCCCGGCACCGAGTTGGGAGAAACCCACTCAAAAATTTGGAGGAATGCTTTTATGATGAAGTATCTGCAGAAGCTCGGCAAAGCTCTTATGCTTCCCGTTGCTGCACTGCCCGTCTGTGGTATCCTGATGGGCATCGGTTACGCTTTCGCTCCCGCTGTTATGGGTGCTGAGGGCGCAACTTCCGGTTTCGCTTACACTCTCGGTTTCCTGCTGATCAAGGCCGGCGGCGCCCTAATCGACAACATGGCATGGCTGTTCGCCATCGGCGCTGCCGTGGGTCTGTCTGACGACCACGATGGCACTGCCGGTCTGGCCGGTCTGGTCAGCTTCCTGATGATGCAGCAGCTGCTCAGCCCCGGCGTTGTCGGTGCTGTCCGCACGCTGGAGGAAGGCACCGTCGATTACATTGCTTTCAGCAAGATCGCCGGCAACTCCTTCATCGGCATCCTAGCCGCCATCATCGGTGCTGCCTGCTACAACAAGTTCAAGAACACCCAGCTGCCTGACTGGCTGGCATTCTTCAGCGGCAAGCGCAGCGTTGCTATCGTGACCGCCGTTGTTTCCATCGTGGTTTCCGTTGTTCTGCTGTTCGTCTGGCCCATCATCTTCGGCGTTCTGGTTGCCCTCGGCAACGGCATTGCCAAGATGGGCGGCATCGGCGCCGGCATCTACGCTTTCCTGAACCGTCTGCTGATCCCCACCGGCCTGCATCACGCTCTGAACAACGTGTTCTGGTTCGACACCATCGGTCTGGGCGACCTGAGCCACTACTGGGCCGGCGATGTCACCGGTCAGAATGGTGTCACTTGGGACCTCGGCATGTACATGTCCGGCTTCTTCCCCTGCATGATGTTCGGTATTGCCGGTGCTGCTCTGGCCATGGTCCAGACTGCCAAGAACAAGAAGGCTGCTATCGGTCTGGTTGTTTCCGCTGCTATCTGCGCTTTCGTCTGCGGCGTTACCGAGCCGTTCGAGTTCGGCTTCATGTTCCTCTGCTTCCCCCTGTATGTTGTCTATGCTGCTCTGTACGGCATCTTCACCATCATCACCTACTACTCCGGCTTCCGCGCAGGCTTCTGCTTCTCCGCCGGTGCTACCGACCTGATCTTCTCCGCCAGCCTGCCCGCACATGCTAAGACCTGGATGATCATCCCTCTGGGCATCGCCGCTTTCGTTGTCTTCTATCTGGTGTTCAAGTTCGCTATCGTCAAGTTCGACCTGAAGACCCCCGGCCGTGAGGACGAGGATGCCGAGGCTGCTGAGGCCAACATCACCCTCGCCAACAACGACTTCACCGCCATCGCCTCCGGCGTTCTGGCTGCTGTCGGCGGCAAGGACAATGTTGCCAACGTTGACTACTGCGCCACTCGTCTGCGCTTCGAGGTCAAGGACAGCACTGCTGTCAACGAGAAGGCCGTCAAGGCTGCTGGTGCTGCCGGCGTTATCCGCCCCAGCAAGACCGCTTGCCAGGTCGTTATCGGACCCAAGGTTCAGTTTGTCTACGATGAGCTGAAGAAGATGCTGTAATTTCCGACATCTTTCGGTAAAGGTCTGGTTCCCTTTATCAAATCCGCCGTGGGCGGGCCTACGCCCGCCCACGGCCTTTTGTTTGGAAACGAAATTTTGGTATAAAATTCAAATTTAGGTCATGGTATACCATGGCGCAGCGTGGTATAATGCAAATAAGAATAACGGAGCGCGCCCGCTCCGAAATATCAGGAGGTATTTTCTTATGAAGATCATCCGTGCTAAGGATTATTACGACATGTCCCGCAAGGCCGCCAACATCATCTCGGCGCAGGTCATCATGAAGCCCAACTGTGTGCTGGGTCTGGCCACCGGCGGCACCCCCGTGGGCACCTACAAGCAGCTGGTCGAGTGGTACAACAAGGGCGATATCGACTTCTCCGAGGTCACGACCGTCAATCTGGACGAGTACCGCGGCCTGCCGAAGGAGCACCCCGAGAGCTATTGGAGCTTCATGCACCGCAACCTGTTTGACCATGTGAACATCCGCCCCGAGGCCATCAACCTGCCCGATGGCACGAACCTCGACGCTGCGGCCGAGTGCGCCCGCTATGACGCCATCATCCACAGTGTCGGCGGCGTTGACCTGCAGCTGCTGGGCATCGGCAACGACGGCCACATCGGCTTCAACGAGCCGAACGAGGCCTTCGAACTGGGCACCCACTGCGTTGACCTGAAAGAGGAGACCATTGAGGCCAACAAGCGCTTCTTTGACGGTAACGCCGATCTGGTCCCCAAGCAGGCCTACACCATGGGCATCAAGACCATCATGCAGGCCCGCAAGGTCCTGATGGTCGCCAACGGCAAGGGCAAGGCCGACATCGTCAAGAAGGCGTTCTTCGGCCCTGTCACGCCGGAGGTCCCCGCCAGCATCCTGCAGATGCACCCCGACTTCATTCTGGTTGGTGACGAGGAAGCCCTGAGCGAGATCTGATCAGCGGAGGAATACTGCTATGATCATCAAAAATGCAAAAGTTTACAGCGACGGCTGCCGCTTTGTAGAGAAAGATCTTATCATCCGTGACGGCCGCATCGTCTTTGGCGCGGCCCCGCTGGAGGGCGAGGATGTCATTGACGCGGGCGGTGCCTACGCGCTGCCGGGTCTGGTGGATATCCATTTCCACGGCGCGGTCGGTCATGATTTCTGCGACGCCGATGCAGCAGGCCTGCAGGCCATCGCGGATTTTGAGGCGAGCAAGGGCGTTCTGGCCATCTGCCCCGCCACGATGACCTTCAGCGAGGAGATCCTGAACGGCATCATGGATGTGGCCGCAGCGCACAGGAACGAGCGCGGCGCAGATCTGGTCGGCATCAATATGGAAGGCCCCTACATCAGCCCCCGCAAGGTCGGCGCCCAGAATCCCATGTATGTCATGGGGGCGGACGCAGCCATGTTCCGCCGCCTGCAGGCGCGCAGCAACGGGCTGATCAAGCTGGTCGATGTGGCGCCCGAGGAGCCGGGCAACCTCGACTTTATCAAGGAATGTCACGATGAGGTGCGCATTTCCATCGCGCACACCTGCACCGACTATGATACGGCCAAGGCCGCCTTTGCCGCCGGTGCCACCCACATGACCCACCTGTACAACGCGATGCCCGGCATCACCCACCGTGAGCCCGGCCCCATCATCGCCGCGCTGGAGGAGGGTGCCGAGGTCGAGCTGATCACCGACAATGTACACATCCACCCCGCCATGGTGCGGTTCACCTTCAACACCTTTGGCGATGACCATGTGATTCTGATTGCCGACAGCATGATGGCCTGCGGCCTGCCGGACGGCGAGTACAGTCTGGGCGGTCAGGCCGTCACGGTGCGCGGACCCCGCGCCACCCTGACCGAGCAGCCCGGCACGATCGCCGGCAGCGCGACCTGCCTGTTTGACTGCATGAAGCGCGCCGTTCTGGAGATGGGCGTGCCCCTTGTAAGCGCCGTCCGCGCCGCCACCCTGAACCCGGCGCGCAGTATCGGTGTCGATGCCGACTACGGCAGCCTTGACGCCGGCCGTTACGGCAATGTCGTGCTGGTCAATGACAAGCTGGACATTGTCAAAGTGATCCGCCACGGAGAGGTTATCGGCTAAAGGATTAGCGGCAGCCTCCCGGGAGGTCCTACTTTCTTTTGTGACCAAAAGAAAGTAGCAAAGAAAAGTCCCGCTGTTGCGACGTGGTGCGGGGTTGTGAGTCAGGGGCCACAGTTGAGCGAAGCGAAACTGGGGTGGCGAACAATGTTTGCCCCTGTGGGGCAAACAACCGCAAGAGCGGGTTTGCGAAGCAAACTGGCGGCGCTCGTTGTGCGCCGCCAAGCGGGACCCCGCCTTAGGGGCTGCACGCCCCTAAGAACCCCAATAAGGAAGTCGGAAGGGCCGATGGCTAAACGGACGCAGTATTACTGTCCGTTCTTAACGCCATCGGCCCTTCCTCCACTTTTGAGTCGGGTGTTGCGGGGTTGCGAGCGCGGGGCCACAGTTGAGCGGAGCGAAACTGAGGAGCGAGCAATGTTTGCCCCTGCGGGGCAAACAACCGCACGAGCGGGCCAGCTTTGCTGGCTGGCGGCGCTCGTTGTGCGCCGCCAAGCGCCCCCGAACCCCCGATGCCGATAACGGCTGCTTTGTAGGGGCGGCATATATGCCGCCCGCAACCTACCGCGGCAACCCGTCAACGGGAAAAGGAGAGGGCTGCCGCCCTCCCTTGCCCCTCTCGTCCACAAGCCGTTTACGGCAGTCCGTAGGGGCCGGGCATGCCCGGCCCTCCACCTTGCCATTACCACCCCGTATCCTTTGCATCGTAGGGAGGGATCTTGACCCCTCCGCGGGGCATTGGGGACGCCGCCCCCTACAGCGGCAAACCACAGGGCTTCGCATAACCGCCCTGCGCCCCCAAACAAAAATATCCTGCCCGCGACCTCTCGTAGACAGGATATTTTTGTATCATTTTTAAATTCTTTTCGGATCCTTTTCTTCTAAGAAAAGGATCAACCCCCGCTCACGTAAAAATCACTTCCGGTCGATCGCCACAACCACGCCGGACAGTGCCAGCAGCGCCAGCAGGTTCGGGATCGCCATCAGGCCGTTGAACAGATCGGCCAGCGCCCAGACAAGATCAACCTTCAAGGTCGAGCCGACCAGAATAAACGCAACTACAATGACGCTGTACACCGGCAGCAGCTTCTCGCCAAACAGCGCCTTAAAATTCGACTGGCCGAAGAAATACCAGCCGATGATCGTGGAAAAAGCGAAGAAGAACATGCACACTGCGATGAACACCGGCCCAAACCCGCCGAATGCCTGGCTGAACGCGGCCTGCGTCAGCGCCGTGCCGGTCAGACCCTGCGGCACCAGCCCGGAGGTGATCAGCACCAGACCGGTCAGCGTCAGAACCACAAAGGTGTCGATGAACACACCCAGAATCGCCACGGCACCCTGATCCTGCGGACGCTTGACCTTGGCCAGCGCGTGGGCATGCGGCGTGGAGCCAAGGCCCGCCTCGTTGGAGAACAACCCGCGCGCCACGCCAAAGCGCATGGCCTGCTGCACGGTCACACCCGCGATGCCGCCCGCCATGGCCTGCGGCTCAAACGCCAGCACAAACACCTGCGCCAGCGCGCTGGGTAGCGCCTTGGCGTTGATGACCAGAATGGCGATGCAGCCCAAAATGTAAAATGCCGCCATGACCGGCACAACCTTTTCCGTTACAGCGGCGATTCTCTGCACGCCGCCCAGAAAGATGAACGCTGCAATGGCTGCCACGATGACGCCAACCACCAGCCGGTTTATACCGAATGCGTTGTGGAACGCGTCACCGATCGAGTTGGACTGCACCATGTTGCCCATAAAGCCCAGCGCCAGAATAATAAGCACCGAAAAGACGGTTGCCAGCACCTTGCCGCCCTTGCCCTTGAACGCGGCGCGGATATAAAACGCCGGGCCGCCGGTCACATGGCCGTTCACCGTGGTACGGTAGTGCTGCGCCAGCACGGCCTCTGCATAGATGGTGGCCATGCCGAAAAACGCCGACACCCAGGTCCAGAACAGCGCGCCCGGGCCGCCGCTGACCAGCGCGGTGGCGCAGCCCGTGATGTTTCCGGTACCAACCTGTGCCGCAATGGCGGTCGTCAGCGCCTGAAAGCTGCTCATGCCGTCGGCGTCAGCCTTTTTGCCGCGCAGCGTAAAGCCGCCGAACACCCGATGAACCCCCTCGCCAAAGCGGCGCACCTGCACGCCGCGCAGCCGCACGGTAAAATAGAGGCCCGTGCCGACCAACAAAAACAGCAGCAGCGAGTTCCACAGAACATCGCTGAACTGCTCGATCCATGCCGTAAATACTGCCATGTTTTTCCCCCTGTTATTACACCATTTTACTTTCCGTGCCACCGCCGCCGCAGGGCAAGTGACTTAATAACTATACAATGATTTGCGTATAAAGTCAAGTGTATTTGTTCCGCGTACAGATTGGCGGCCTGAGGCATAAAAAATATTTTGCAGATCCTCCTCCGTGTAACATCGGGGACACAACTGCATGGTACACTGGCTGCAAACAGGAAAGGAGAAATGCCCCATGAAAAGTATCTGCCCTTGCTTGCGGCCGCCTTGGCCCTGACCGCCTGCAGCGCCTCACCCGCCGAGACCGCCGCCCCCGCGGCAACTCCGCCCGCCGAGAGCGTCACAGCGGAAACCGCACAGGTGAACGCTTCCCAGTGGGGACGCTGCGTTCGCCGCGTGAAGCGGACGATGCCGAGGCGTTTTACAGCCTGTACTCTGATTCCGAGACGCACAAGTACCAGATGCTTCGCATCGACTATGCCAAGGCCGAGCAGGAAAAAATGTGCGAGGTTGACCACGAATCAGCATACAGCTGCTTTACGGCGAACGGAAATGTGGTCGTTGTTTGGAGTGATTCCGACCAATATGGCTTCACAGTGATTTCCCGGGACGGAGCAGCGCAGGACAAGCCTATGGAACGCGAATTTAATGTAGATGTGTATGATGAGAATGCAGCCTATGAACTCACCTCAAAAAGCTGTTTCCGGCTGGATTTGCAGAGCGGGGAAATCACGCGGACGGATGCGCCGCTGACACAGCTCCGTGCAGTTTACGGCATTGTGGATAACAAGGTATTCGTCAGCCGCTATGTGACCGATACACCGCTGCCCGATGCAAACGACATGGGCCATGCGGAAATGTATCAGGCCATCATTCAAAACGCTTTGATTGAGTTTGATTTGTACGATATTGCGACAAACACGATACAAAAGCTGTTCGATTGGGAGTATGGCTCCAACGAAGCCGGGTCAGCGCAGTACATCGGCAGCCGCGGCAGTGTGGCGTATTTTACAATGTCGCAGTGGGACGGAAACGAAAGCCCACCGATCACGAATGCCCTGCGCGGGTTTGACACAGCCACCGGTACATGGCAGGAGGTCCACGCGGAGAGTGCAGAACCCGGATACTTCGGCACACTTGGCCTTAGTCGTGATAGGCAGTTGGAGTATGTAGTGCTGAACTGGGGCACCGGTACGCTGGCGTTTTACAAGCTGGCCGATGGTACGACCTACGAGGTGCCTTACAGGGATACATCCTACGGTGACAGCAGCAACGGTGGTTTCCCGATAGCCCTGACCGGAGACGGACGCATACTGGTGACGGATGGAAAGGTGACGAACCGCGATAAGGATATAGGTTACGGCCTGATCGACCTTGACGCCTACCTCTCCGGCAGCACCGACTACACCCCGGTACAGATGTGGCAGGATGAGTAGGGGAGCGGCGTTCCCTACCTACAGATGAACCGCATAAGGGATACGTCGTCAGGCTGCGGGCTGGGCATGCCCGGCCCCTACAAGCAGGCGGAAGGTTTATGGCAACGATTGTAGGGGGCGGCGTTCCCGGCGCCCCGCGGGTCAGCAGTCCTTCCTGGGTTATATGTAGGGCGGCCAGTCCCCTGGCCGCCGTGGCCGCTTGCGGCAGCGGAAAGGTACCCGGGAGGGATGAATTCCTCCCCTACAAACAAAAGAGCAAGAGCCGCTCCACTCGGGGCGGCTCTTGCTGTATGGATAAAATCACTTATTCTTTTTGCTGGCGGCCTTCATGCGCAGGTCGTGGTCCAGAATGCGCTTGCGGATGCGCAGGTTCTCGGGGGTGACCTCAAGCAGCTCATCGGGAGCCAGGAACTCAAGGCAGCCCTCAAGGCTGAACTTGGAAACGGGCACCAGACGCAGGGCATCGTCACTGCCGGAGGCGCGGGTGTTGGTCAGGTGCTTGGTCTTGCAGACATTGACGGTGATGTCCTCGCCGGTCGGGGTGTAGCCCACGACCTCGCCTGCGTAGACCTTCTCGCCGGCGTTGACGATCAGGGTGCCGCGCTGCTGGGCGTTGAACAGGCCGTAGGTGACGGCGTCGCCGGTCTCAAAGCTGATCAAAGAGCCAGTGGAGCGGGTCTGGATGTCGCCGCACCATTCCTCGTAGCCGTCAAAAATCGTGTTCATGATGCCTTCACCGTGGGTGTCGGTCAGGAACTGGCTGCGATAGCCGAACAGGCCGCGGCTGGGCATACGGAACTCGATGCGGGAACGGCTGTTCATCATCTGCATGTTCATCAGGATGGCCTTGCGGGCGCCCAGTGCGGTCATGACATTGCCCTGATAAATCTCGGGCACATCAATCACAACGCGCTCCATAGGCTCCATGACCTTGCCGTTCTCCTCGTGGGTCAGAACATGCGGGGGGCTGACCTGCAGCTCATAGCCTTCGCGGCGCATCGTCTCGATCAGGATGGACAGATGCATCTCGCCGCGGCCCATAACGCGGAAGGAATCGTTCGTGGCGGAATCCTCGACCTTCAGGGCGACATCCTTCAGCAGCTCGCGCATCAGGCGGTCACGGATCTGGCGGGAGGTGACGTACTTGCCCTCCTTGCCGGCGAACGGGGAATCGTTGACCGAGAAGGTCATCTCGACCGTGGGGTCGTTGATCTTGACGAAGGGCAGGGGCTGCACCTTGCTGGGGTCACAGATCGTGTTGCCGATGGAAATATCGGGCAGACCCGCGAAGGCGACAATATCACCGGCCTGTGCGCTCTCGATCGGCTCACGGCCGTTGGCCTTGAAGTCGAACAGCTTGGTGATGCGGCCGCTCATATGCACATCGGGGTTGTGCCAGTCGCAGACCTGAATCGGGCTGCCGACCTTGATGACGCCGTTCTGCACGCGGCCGACGCCCATGCGGCCGACAAAGTCGTTGTAGTCAACGCTGGAAACCAGCATCTGCAGCGGCTCATCAGGCTCGCCCTCGGGGGCCTTGACATACTTCAGGATCGTGTCGAACAGGGGCTTCAGGTCGGTGCCTGCGCTGGGATCGGTCCAGTCGTAGCTGGCGGTGCCGTTGCGGCCGGAGCAGAAGACCATCGGGCTGTCCAGCTGCTCATCGGTGGCGCCCAGATCCATCAGCAGTTCAAGGATCTCGTCAATGACCTCGGCAATGCGGGCATCAGGACGGTCGATCTTGTTGACGGCAATGACGAGCGACAGGTTCTGCTGCAGGGCCTTCTGCAGAACAAAGCGGGTCTGGGGCATGCAGCCCTCGGCTGCATCGACCAGCAGCAGAACGCCGTTGACCATCTTCAGCACGCGCTCGACCTCGCCGCCGAAGTCGGCGTGGCCCGGAGTATCGACGATGTTGATCTTGACGCCCTCGTACTCGCAGGAGCAGTTCTTGGCCAGAATGGTGATGCCGCGCTCACGCTCAATATCGCCGGAGTCCATAACGCGCTCGGCCACCTGCTGGTTGGCACGGAAAGCGCCGGACTGCTTCAGCATCTGGTCGACCAGCGTGGTCTTGCCGTGGTCAACGTGCGCGATGATCGCAACATTGCGGAGATTTTCCTGAATCATATACGTTCCCTCTCAAAAATGAAAATGCCGATAGACTGATATTTGCAGGGGCAAAGCCCCAATATCCACATACTATTTTATAATACGCTATAATGTCTTACTTGTCAAGAATCGCAAAAAGCAAAAATGTGTGCTATAATAATCAATATTATAGGCAGGCTGTCCAAGAATACGCTTGTAGGGGCGCATTCCATATGCGCCCGCGGGCGGAGCAGAGCCCCGCCCCTACGAACAGCCTGGGGATAAGAGGGGCAATAAGAGAGGAACACACCTATGGCAAACACGACCCGCCACATCAATATCATCGGCCACCAGAACCCGGATACGGACTCGATCTGCTCCGCGCTGGCGTATGCATGGCTGAAAAACCGCGGCAGCCTCAACGGTCTGTATGAGGCCCGCCGCGCCGGGCATGTAAACCGTGAGACGCGGTTTGCCCTGCAGCATTTCGGCATCGAGGCACCCCGCCTCTGCACCGATGTCAGCCCGCAGATCAAGGACATCGACATCCGCAAGCAGGCCGGTATTGACGGCGAGATGAGCGTGCGCGCCGCATGGAACCTGATGCGCGATGTCGAGATCGACACCCTCTGCATTGTGGACGATGAGAACGAGCTGCAGGGCCTGATCACGATCAAGGACATTGCCGATGCCAACATGGATTTGTTTGACACGGCCGTGCTGGCCGCGGCCAACACCCGCTGCACGAACCTGCTGGAAACGCTGGAGGCTGAGCTGGTGGTCGGCAGCGCCGACGCCCGCATTGACAGCGGCAATATCTGCATCGGCACCAGCCCTGAGATCATGGAGGAGCTGGTCAAGCCCGGAGACCTTGTGCTGGTCTCCAACCGGTACGAGACCCAGATGTGCGCCATCGACTGCGGCGCGCAGGCCATCATTGTCTGCTGCGGCTCCGCAGTGCCGCGCACCATCATTGCCCGCGCGCAGGAGAAGGGCTGCGCGGTGCTGGCGACCCCCTACAACACCTACGCCGCCGCGCGGCTCATCTCGACCGCCGCGCCGGTGCGCCACTTTATGCGCACGAAGGAGCTGCTGAAATTCAGCGTAAATACGCCGATCGAGGACGCCAAAAAGGTTATGGCCAGCGTGCGTCACCGCTATTTCCCGATTCTGGATGAGAACGGCAAGTACTGCGGTGTCGTCAGCCGCCGTAACCTGTTGAACCTCCACCGCAAGCAGCTGATTCTGGTCGATCACAACGAGCGCACCCAGGCCGTGGACGGTCTGGACGAGGCGGAGATTCTGGAGATCATCGACCACCACCGCATCGGCAATCTGGAAACGACCGGCCCGGTGTATTTCCGCAATGTGCCGGTGGGCTGCACGGCCACGATTTTGTATCAGATGTATCAGGAGCAGGGCATGACCCCCAGCCGCGAGATCGCGGGCCTGCTTTTGTCGGCAATTCTGTCCGATACGCTGGTGTTCCGGTCCCCGACCTCCACCCCGCAGGACGAAGCCGCCGCTAAGGCGCTGGCCGATATCGCGGGCGAGGACATCCCGACATATGCCGAGCAGATGTTTGAGGCCGGCGCCGACCTGACCGGCCGCACGGCGGAGGATGTATTCAGCTCGGACTTCAAGGCATTCAGCCGCGGCGATGTCAAGTTCGGTGTCGGGCAGTCCACCTACATGACCGACAAGTCCCGCGCCGCCGCCGAGGCGCTTGTGGAGCCGTATCTGCCCGAGGCAAGCCGCCGCGAGGGGCTGCCGCTGATTTTCTACATGTTCACCGACATGAAGACCCAAAGCACCGACCTGATGTGCTATGGCCGCAACGCCGAGGAGATCATCCGCGATGCGTTCCATGTCGAGCCGGAGGGCAGCATGGCGCGCCTGCCCGGCGTTGTCAGCCGCAAAAAGCAGCTGATCCCCCCGCTGCTGGCAGCACTGCAGGCCCGGCAGTAAGCGGCAGCCTCCCGGGAGGCTTTACTTTCTTTTGTGACCAAAAGAAAGTAACAAAGAAAAGTCTCGCTGTTGCGACGCAGCGAACCCGCGCCTCGGGGGCTGCACGCCCCCGAGACCCCCAAAGAGGAGGTCGGAAGATTCGGCGGCTAAACGGACGCAGTATTACTGTCCGTTCTTAACGCCGCCGAACCTTCCTCCACTTTAAATTCGGGTGTTCCCCCGAACCCCCGCAGGGATAAACTTCTTATCGCCCTGTAGGGGCCGGGCATGCCCGGCCCGCAGCCTTGCGTCAGCTCCCGGTTTCGCTTTGTGCCCCCTTGTATGTTACATCGTAGGGAGGGGGCTTGACCCCTCCGCTACCTTCCGTTAAACTGCCGTCAACGGTTCATCCGTAGGGGAGGGATTCATCCCTCCCGGGCATTTCCCGCTGCCGCAAACCTCCACGGCGGCCAGAGGGCTGGCCGCCCTACAACCCCACTTAAAATCCCGCCCTACACACAAAAAAGGACGCACAACCGTAAAGGTCATGCGTCCTTTATTTTTTATGCCAGCTTTTTTATGGCCTTGCCAAGCGGACGGCTTACCGCTGTCAGCACGGCGGCCAGCGCAAAGCTGACGGCCAGATATACCGGGAACATCCCGGCCAGCGGCAAATTGAACCGCGCCACGAACCGCAGGAACACCAGTGTCAGTAAGACATGATGCACCAGATACACCCCGTAGCACCAGCCTGCCAGCCGCCGCAGGGCGGGGCAGAACCGCGCAGGCATCTGCTGCCCGGCGGCATAGACTGCCCAGAACAGCACCGACGCCAGCACCAACAGCACGGCCAGACGCGGCACGGCCGTCACCCAGAGCAGCGGCAGCGTCAGCAGCCCTGAGGCCATCCATTTCGGCGGTGCAGCGTCTTTTTGCAAAAGACTGCCGAACCACACCCCCAGCGCAAACGCAGGCAGGCGGCCCAGCACGGTGTGCCAGGCCTCCCACGGGGCGGGGCAGATGAGCGGCCAGACAACGGCCAGCGCCGCCATGCAGACGGCCAGTGCCCTGCGGCGCAGCTGCGCCTCCATGCACCGCAACAGCAGCGGGAACACGAGATACAAAATCAGGATAACGCCCAAAAACCACTCACCAATTTTGTAGAAGGTGACAGTCACGGGGGTCAGGTAGCCGTCCAGCCCCAGCAGCGAGAAGATAACCCGCCAGCGCGGGATGTCGGCGTTGTTACCGTGCAGCACCTCGCCGTAGAGGAACAGTGCCGCAAAGCCCAGCCAGAACGCCGGGTAGGTAGCGGCAGCACGGCCCGCAAGATAGCGCCGCAGGGCAAACCGCCCCTGCCATTGCAGGCAGAGCGCCGCGCCCGAAAGCAGGAAGAACCACGCCAGCCCCAGCTCCACCCAGTCGGCCATGCCCCGGCCGATCAGCGCCGTGGGCACCGCAAAGCCAAGGCGCGCGGCCTCGATGCAATAGTGATAGCACAGCACCGGCAGCAGCGCCGCCAGACGAACCACATCCAGACCGGGCCGATAATGTCTGGGCATCTCAGGCGACAACAGCGCCGAATGCGGAAACACCCAGCACACTCAGCGCGCCCATGATGCAGCCTGCCAGCAGTACGCCGCCCATGCAGGCGCGGACGCTGGACTTGAAGTCCATGTCAAGCAGGCTGGCAGCCAGTGTGCCGGTCCATGCACCCGTGCCGGGCAGCGGGATGCCGACAAACAGCAGCAGTGCCCAGGGCAGGCCGCGGCCGGCCTTGGCCTTCAGCTTCTCGCCGCCCTTGTGGCCCTTCTCAAGGCAGAAGGTGAAAAACTTGCCGATGACCGGCTTATCCGCGCCCCACTCCAGCACCTTGCGTGCAAAGAAGAAGATGAACGGAACAGGGATCATGTTGCCGATGATGGCAATGATGTACACCTGCCACAGCGGCAGGCCCAGCCCCACGCCGACGGGGATCGCGCCGCGCAGCTCAATGATGGGAACCATCGAAATGAAGAAAACGCTCAGATACTTTGACAGCATTTGAAAACCTCGCTTAGTCGTTAAAACAATAGTACAGACAAAATTAATTATACAGGAGATTGCCGCCCCATGCAAGGGGGCGCAGTGTAAAATCGGCGGCAAAATCCACCGGCGGTTTGGTGCAAACTGTGCAGTTTCAAGTGGATTTGCAAAGAGGGGGCAGGCCGTAAGGTTTACTGCTGCCGCAAGCGGGCACGGCGGCCAGAGGACTGGCCGCCCTACGCATGACCCCGGAAGGACTGCTGGCCTGCGGGGCATCGGGGACGCCGCCCCCTACGGTGATGGCCCGCAGGGCTTGCCACCTTGACAAAGGCGGTTAGTCTATGCTATCTTATAAGTGGTTAGAAAAAACTAACCAAATAGTATCGCAATGTCCCATTCCGGGCATACTGGAAAAGAGTATTCATAGAAAGGATTTTGCACCATGAGCTATCTCGAAATTGAAAAGGTCATTGGCCGTGAGATCATCGACTCCCGCGGCAACCCCACGGTTGAGGCCGAGGTCTGGCTGGCGGACGGCACCGTGGGCCGGGGCGCGGCCCCCAGCGGCGCATCCACCGGCGAGTTTGAGGCACTGGAGCTGCGCGACGGCGATAAAAGCCGTTTCGGCGGCAAGGGCGTCAGCAAGGCGGTGGAGAACATCAACACCGTCATCAACGAGGCGCTGGTCGGCCTTGATGCCGCCGACACCTACGCCGTGGACGCCGCCATGCTGAAAGCCGACGGCACAAAGGACAAGTCCAACCTCGGCGCAAACGCCATATTGGCGGTGTCCATCGCAGCGGCCCGCGCGGCGGCCGCCTCACTCGATCTGCCGCTCTACCGCTTTTTGGGCGGTGTGTCCGGCAACAAGCTGCCGGTGCCGATGATGAACATCCTGAACGGCGGCGCCCATGCCGCCAACACCGTGGATGTGCAGGAGTTCATGATCATGCCCGCCGGTGCGCCCAGCTTCCGCGAGGGGCTGCGCTGGTGTACCGAGGTGTTCCACGCGCTGCAGGCGCTGCTGAAGGACAAGGGGCTTGCGACCTCTGTCGGTGATGAGGGCGGCTTTGCGCCCGACCTTGCCAGCGATGAGGAGGCCATTCAGTATATCCTTGCCGCCATCGAGAAGGCCGGCTACCAGCCCGGCAGGGATTTTGTGCTGGCCATGGACGCTGCCTCCAGCGAGTGGAAGGGCAGCAAAAAGGGCGAGTACAGACTGCCCAAGTGCGGCAAGGTGTTCACCAGCGAGGAGCTGGTCGCACACTGGAAGCAGCTGGTCGAGAAGTACCCCATCTATTCCATCGAGGACGGCCTTGATGAGGAGGACTGGGAGGGCTGGCAGCAGATGACGAAGGAACTGGGCGGCAAGGTCCAGTTGGTCGGCGATGACCTGTTTGTCACCAACACCGAGCGTCTGGCCAAGGGCATTGACTTGGGCTGCGGCAACTCGATCCTCATCAAGCTGAACCAGATCGGTTCTGTTTCCGAGACACTCGAGGCGATCAAGATGGCGCACAAGGCGGGCTACACCGCCATTGCGTCCCACCGCTCCGGCGAGACCGAGGACACCACGATCGCCGATCTGGCTGTGGCGCTGAACACCTGCCAGATCAAGACCGGTGCCCCCAGCCGCAGCGAGCGCGTTGCCAAATATAACCAGCTGCTCCGCATCGAGGAGGACCTCGGCACCGCCGCGCAGTACCCGGGATTTGGGGCGTTTAACATCAAAAAGTAATAACAGGGAAAAATCTCCGGGTTCGACAAAAAGCGTGCGGTAGGGGCGGAGCAGAGCCCCGCCCCTACGCATTTGTAGAAAAGATCGCGCGTTTTTGGCGCAAGAAGATTTGTAAAATTTCTGTAATGTTGCCGAGACAACATACGAAAACCCTGATTTTCTGGTATAGTATCTTTGCCGGGTGGGAAAACCCGGCTGTCCATAACTTAAAAGAGGTGCATAATGACAGATTTCAAACAGTGGGAAGGCTTTGAAGGCCGCATTTGGAAAGAGGAAGTCAACACCCGTGACTTCATCCAGAAGAACTACACCCCTTATGACGGCGATGAGAGCTTCCTCGCCGGTCCGACTGACGCTACCAACAAGCTGTGGGGCGCTCTGCAGAAGCTGCAGAAAGCCGAGCGTGCCAAGGGCGGCGTTCTGGATATGGAGACCGAGGTCGTTTCCAGCCTGACCGCCTACGGCCCCGGCTACATCGACCCCGAGCTGAAGAACCTTGAAAAGGTCGTCGGCCTGCAGACCGACAAGCCGCTCAAGCGTGCCTTCATGCCCTACGGCGGCATCAAGATGGCGGAGCAGGCCTGCACGACCTACGGCTACCAGCCCAGCGAGAAGCTGCACGAGATTTTCACCAAATACTGCCGCACCCACAACCAGGCTGTGTTTGATGCCTACACCCCCGAGATGAAGAAGGCCCGCCACAGCCATATCGTCACCGGTCTGCCCGACACCTACGGCCGCGGCCGCATTGTCGGCGACTACCGCCGTGTGGCGCTGTACGGCATCGACTACCTCATCAAGGCCAAGCAGAATGACTTTGCCAACTGCGGTGACGGCACCATGACCGAGGAGGTCGTCCGCCAGCGCGAGGAGATCGCCATGCAGATCACGGCCCTCAAGGGCATGAAGGAGATGGCTGCCGCCTACGGCTTCGACATCTCCCAGCCTGCTGCCAACGCCAAGGAGGCTGTCCAGTGGCTCTACTTCGGCTATCTGGCCGCCATCAAGACCCAGAACGGCGCTGCCATGTCGGTTGGCCGCGTGTCCACCTTCCTTGACATTTATATCCAGCGCGACCTCGACAACGGCACCCTGACCGAGAGCGAGGCGCAGGAGCTGATCGACCATATGGTCATGAAGTTCCGCATGGTCAAGTTCGCCCGCATCCCCAGCTACAACCAGCTGTTCAGCGGCGACCCCGTCTGGGCGACGCTGGAGGTCGGCGGCATCGGCATGGATGGCCGCTCCATGGTCACCAAGAACGACTTCCGCTTCCTGCACACCCTCGAGAACATGGGCCCCGCCCCCGAGCCGAACATGACGGTGCTGTACTCCAGCGCCCTGCCCAAGACCTTCAAGGATTATGCGTCCAAGATCTCCATCGACACCTCCAGTGTCCAGTATGAGAACGATGATGTCATGAAGCCTGTCTGGGGCGATGACTACTCCATCTGCTGCTGCGTTTCCGCCACCCAGACCGGCAAGGAGATGCAGTTCTTCGGCGCGCGCGCCAACCTCGCCAAGTGCCTGCTCTACGCCATCAACGGCGGCATCGATGAAAAGCTGGGCGAGCAGGTCGGCCCCGCTTACGCCCCCATCACGGCCGAGTACCTCGATTACAACGAGGTCATGGCCAAGTACGATGTCATGATGGACTGGCTGGCCGGGCTGTATGTCAACATCCTGAACCTGATCCAGTATATGCACGACAAGTACTACTATGAGGCTGCCGAGATGGCCCTGATCGACACCGAGGTCCGCCGCACCTTTGCGACCGGTATCGCCGGCTTCAGCCATGTGGTCGACTCCCTGTCCGCCATCAAGTACGCCAAGGTCAAGTGCATCCGCAATGAGCAGGGCCTTGTCACCGATTACGAGATCGAGGGCGAGTTCCCGAAGTACGGCAACGATGATGACCGCGCTGACGACATCGCCGTTGAGCTGCTGCGCAGCTTCCTCGAGAAGATCAAGCGCCGCCACACCTACCGCAACTCCGAGGCTACCACCTCGATCCTGACCATCACCTCCAATGTTGTCTACGGCAAGGCCACCGGCGCCATGCCGGACGGCCGCAAGGCATACACCCCGTTTGCCCCCGGCGGCAACCCGAGCTACGGCGCCGAGACCCACGGCCTGCTGGCGTCCCTGAACTCCGTTGCCAAGCTGCCCTACCACTGGGCACTGGACGGCATCTCCAACACCCAGACCATCAACCCCGATGCGCTGGGCCACAGCGAGGACGAGCGCGTGACCAACCTTGTGCAGGTCATGGACGGCTACTTTGACCAGGGTGCCCACCACCTGAACGTCAACGTCTTTGGCGTGGAAAAGCTGCTGGACGCCATGGAGCACCCCGAGAAGGAGGAGTACGCCAACTTCACCATCCGTGTCTCCGGCTATGCGGTCAAGTTCATCGACCTGACCAAGGAGCAGCAGCTGGATGTTATTGCGCGTACCTGCCATAAGGTCCTGTGATTTTCTAAGCTGAATAAGGCCCGCAGCCGCGGCTGCGGGCTTTTTTGTGGTATACTATGTTATACCACCCGGTAGGGGCCGGGCATGCCCGGCCCGCAGGTTTGCGAAAGCTACCCGTTCATGTTTTACAGCACCCCTTTTCAAATTGCATTGTAGGGAGGGGTCTTGACCCCTCCGC
>OJAC01000570.1_pt1 | contig 27586 bp, 28 predicted proteins | sample 1588701 | NCBI WGS metagenome assembly OJAC01 (sample SAMN03283256) | human gut metagenome | biome: human-associated habitat; material: feces | host: Homo sapiens | place: USA | collected 2013 | reverse complement strand
GAGATCCGCCGGAGCGGTGCTTAAGCCGTTAGGCGGGAATTGTGCGGTGTTGCCTAAAGGCATATATTTGATTGTAGCTTATTTTCGCAGAAAATGCAACAGACACGCCGCAACATGCCACCCGTCCAGCCCGGGCAGGGGCAGCAGGCTGCTGCCGCCAACCAGCAGATTGCAGCAGGCGAACCAGTAGCCGCCGCAGCTGTACCCTGCCCACTGCATAAAGGCAAGCACCGCCGCGCAGGCCAAAACATTCGCCAGCGGCCCGGCGGCGGCCAGCAGCAGCTCCTGCGCAGGCGTCATAAGCAGCCCGCGCAGCCGCAGGCAGATGCCGAGCGGCGAGATCTCCAGTTCCGGCCAGTGATGCCACAAAAGCCGGTACATCAGCGCATGGCCGCTCTCATGCAGGAGCGCACAGCCCAGCCCGACCCGCAGGATGCCGCTGCCGTCCAGCGCCAGCAGCACCGTCAGACCGAGCAGCACCGCCAACGGCCTGCGCCAGCGCAGCCCGCCGGGCCTACGAGGCATGCTGCAGCGCTGCCGCCGGGTCATACCGCAGCCCCCTGTGCAGAATTTCAAAATGCAGGTGGGGGCCTGTGGCGTTGCCCGTCTGGCCCACCGTGCCCAGCGTCTGCCCGGCGCTGACTGCCTCCCCCGCCCGCACGAACAGATACTGCAGGTGGGCATAGAGCGTTTCATCGCCATCGGCATGAAGCACCCGCAGATAGTTGCCGTAGCTTTTGTGGCGCCCTGCCATCCGCACAACGCCGTCCGCCGCCGCCAGCACCGCCGTCCCCTCAGCTGCCGCAAGGTCGTTACCGATGTGGAAATCCTCCTCCAGCCCGCCCATCGGGTCGGTGCGCCAGCCGTAGCCGGAGGTCCTGCGGTCATGCTGCCCGGGCAGCGGAAAGCAAAGGGCAAACGCCGGCTCATAGCTTTCCTCGCTGGCATAGGCCGGCGGGGAGGGCTGGCTGTGGCGCGTGCGGGCCGTCTCCGGTGTGGCGGTCACATCCTCCCACATGCTGCGGGCGGCATCCGCCAGCTCCTGCGCCGTCTGCTCGGTAAATCGGAGCAGGCCGCGCTCCTCCCCCAGCAAAAGCGACTGCTCCGGCTGCAGAGCAGCGGCAAACGCACGGCGAAGCTCAGGGTAGACCGGCCACCCCAGCGCCCTTGCCGCCAGCACAAAGCCGATGGCTGCAAGGCAAAGCAGCACCTGCGCCCACAGGACGAGATCCTCCTCGCTCTTTGGGCGGCAGGGCCGGGGCTTTTCCTCCGGCTGCGGCGGCGGGGCTGCATTTTCCCACATGGCATACACCTCCCCTTTTTCAACCGTATGCGGGAGGGGCAAAAAATATCCGCCCCATTTACGGGGCGGACAGCCGGGGTATTGGCAGAGCGCGCAGCTTACCGCCGCTTACGCGCCGAGGGTCTTGTGCAGCATATCGAAGTGTGCCTCCAGCAGCTTGGCGGGCTTGGCAAAAAGTCCCAGCCCGTTCACATCCAGTGTACATTCTACACTGGTGGAGTCACCTCCGCCCAGCAGCAGCGCCGTAAAGCTGCCGCTGATCTTGCCCCGCTGGAAGCTGCAGCTCAGGCAGCGGGGCTTCTCCTTGCGGGTAAAGGTGATCTGGGTCTCGCTGCCATCGGTATGCTTTTCCGTTGCCGTCATACCGTCGCTGCTCTCCTCATAGGCGCTGACATCTTTGCACCAGTTGTTGAGGGTAGGCTTGGTCAGGTAGAGCCAGATCTTCATGGGGTCACAGGCAAAATTTTCGGTCACTACACAGCTTTTCATGTTTCGGGTTCTCCTTACTTTTTCCCACGGCCGAACAGGCTTTGCAGCAGGCTTGCGCGCTTGGGGCGCAGGGCTGCACGCTGCCGGACAACAGGTTTTACCACAGCTTTGGCGGCTGCCGCCTGGGGCTTGGGGGCTGCTTTCGGCTCCGGTCTTGGCTTTTCCGGTGCCATCTCAAAGCCGTCCTTGAAATAGCCAAACATCGCCATCTGGCTGTCTACCGGGGGCTGCCCCTCGGCGGGGTGTACCTTGGTATAGGTGCCGTCCGGCTGCATTTCCCGGGCATTGACGGTATCGCGCAGCTGCAGGTCAAGGATGCCGCGCAGCTTCTTTGCGATGGCGGGGTCATCCACCCGGACACCCACCTCCACACGGCGCTCGGTGTTGCGGGTCAGGAAGTCGCCGGACGCAATGTAGATGCGCATCGCCTCACCGCTGCCGAAGCAGTAGATGCGGGAATGCTCGAGATACCGCCCCACCAGACTGCGGATATGCACATTCTCGGTGCGGCCCGGCACCCCGGCCCGCACGCAGCAGATGCCGCGCACGATCATATCCACCCGCACGCCCGCGCAGCTGGCCTCGCTGATCTTATCAATGATCTGCGGATCGTTGATAGAGTTGTTCTTCAGGATAATGGACGCAGGCTTGCCCTGTATAGCCAGTGCGATCTGGCGGTCCATCTCCTCAAGCAAAACGCTCTTGAAGCGCAGCGGCGCCACCAGCATCGTATCGGCCTCGCTCGTCAGGCGCTGCAGGGCCATGTTGTTGAATACGCTGCTGGCCTCCTCGCCGATCTCCTGCCGGGTGGTGATGAAGGACAGGTCGGTGTACAGCTCGCTTGTCTTTTCATTATAATTGCCGGTACCGATCTGCGTCAAGTACTTATACTGGCCGTTGACCCGGCTGGTAATGAGGGTCAGCTTGGAATGGACCTTGTAATCGTCAAAGCCGTAGAACACAGTACAGCCCGCATCCTCCAGCTGCTTGGACCAGTCGATGTTGTTCTGCTCGTCAAAGCGGGCGCGCAGCTCGACCATGGCCACGACCTCCTTGCCGTTTTCAGCGGCGGCAATCAGGGCGTTGACGATCTGGGAATCGCTTGCCATACGGTAGAGGGTCATCTTGATCGAGACTACATCCGGGTCAGCAGCCGCACGCAGCAGCATCTTGATGAACGGACGGATGCTCTGATACGGATAGGCCAGCAGCACATCATGCTTGCGGACCTCGGTATACAGGTCATAGCCCGCCGGGGCCTGCATCGGCCTGGCCGCCGGGTAGAACAGGTCCGCATGGCCGCTGTCGCCCGAGATGCGCCCTGCCAGCTTGAACAGCGCACCTGCATCAAGGGGCGAGGTCTGGGTATAGCAGCGATCCGCCGGGACCACCAGCTTGTCCCGCAGGAATTTCACGACCTCCTGCGGGGCCTCGGGCCAGAACTGCAGCCGAACGGCAGCCAGCTTGCGGCGCTTTTTCAGCAGCTCGCTCATGACATCGCGGAAGTCCACATCGTGGTCCATCATACCCTCGTCCACCGTAATGTCGGCGTTGCGGGTCACACGGAACAGACACTGCTTCTGCGCGGTGCTGGCTGTAAAGATCGTAGCGGCGTAGTGGGCGATCAGCTCCTCCACAAAAGCGAAGCAGGCCGTCTCGCCGTCCTTGACGAAAAGCACCCGCTCAAACTGGCTGCTGACCGGCACGATACCGTAGCTGACCCCCTCGTTTTTGGAGTGCAGCTGGGCAATATAGTAGATGTCCTTGTTGTTCAGGAAGGGGAACGGATGGCGGGAGTCCACGATCTGCGGACTGAGCAGGGGCAGCAGCTCACGCTGGAAGTAGGTTTTCCAGAAATGCTCCTGCTGCTTGCTGAGCTTGGTAAAGTCCACCTTGTGGTAGCCCTGCTCCGCAAGCGCCGACACAAGATGCTGGAAGTATTTGTCGCACTTGGCCTGCAGCTCCGCCACGCGCGGCGTGATGGCATTGATCTGCTCCGCCGCCGTCATGTGGGTGACATTGTCGGTCTTGTTGGTTTTCAGCAGCGTCTGGTCATACAGAGAACCGACACGAACCATGAAGAATTCATCCATATTGCTGCCGAAGATGGCGGCAAACTTGATGCGCTCCCCCAAGGGCACCGTTTTTTCTTTGGCAAGGGCGAGAACGCGGCTGTCAAAATCCAGCCAGCTGAGTTCGCGGTTGATGAAGATGCTCTCCGGCTTTTTTTCCAAATGGATCTCCTCCTATTTATTTTGCGGCGGCAAGTCCCGCCCAGCTTTCTGTCATGCGTAGAGATATGCCCCTGACCGCAGCTGCATCGGCCAGCGATGCAAAGGCACCGTGCTCTGTGCGGTATGCCACCAATGCTGCGGCCTTCCGCGGGCCAAGGCCCGGCAGCGCGGTCAATTCCTCTGCCGTGGCCGTGTTGATGTCGATAAGCTCCGGCTCCGGCGCAGGGTTTTGCGCTGCCGTGACTGGGGCATAGGCGGCGGCCGGGCGTTGCGGCTGCCACACGGGGGCGATCAGGAACAGTGCACCGGCCGCGATAAGCACCACCGCCAGCGCAGCCGCCAGAATCTGTTTCCGCGTTGTCTGCATTGCCTGTTCCCCGCCTTCCATTGAATTTTAATTATAGCACATTGCGCCAAAAAAAGCATCCATTTTTGCAGGATTTTACACAAAATATACGATTTTCATGCTTTAGCGGCGGTGTTTTCCCGGCAAGGGGTCTGCATCGACCATAACCACATCAGTGCCGATGCTGCGGATGCTCTCCCACGGGAGGATAAGATCATCCTCGCGCCCCAGCAGGCCAAAGCAGTGCGCGCGCCCGCGCAGAATGACGGACTGCAGCCGTCCGCCGTTTTCGTCAAAGGCCAGATCATCGATGCGGCCGAGGTTTTCACCGTTTTTAAGCCGGATGACATCCTTACCGCTCAATTCACGCAGCGTCATAGCAGCACCCCCTTCTCTGCCATCCTATGCAGCAAAAAAGGAATTGTTTCCTTGCCGGATTGCGTGTATAATAAGGATGAGAAACGAAGCAGACCCTTACCGGAGGTTTTTATGTATAAAAATATCATTTTTGATTTCGGCGGCGTTGTTGTGGATTTTGCCCCCAAGGATTTTTTGATGGATCACTTTATGAACCGCCGTGCCGAGGAGGAAACCTACGCGCTTGTGTTCGGCAGCCAGGAATGGCTCGATCTGGACCGTGGCATCATCAGCCGGGAGCAGGCCAACCAGCTCATGCTGGAAAACGCTGCCCGCGCCAACCGCGTGTTTGAGGTGCAGACCTGCATCGAGGAGTGGGCTGCCATGATGCAGACAAAAAAGACCACCGTGCAGATCATGCGCAAGCTGAAAAGTGCAGGCTACCGCCTGTATTACCTGACGAATATGGCATCCGATATGATGGACGAGCTGCGTCAGCGGGAGTGGTTCTCACTGTTTGACGGCGGCGTTGCCTCCTGCGATGTCCATCTGCTTAAGCCAGAGCCGGAGATCTTCACAACGCTGATGCAGACCTGCAACCTTGCGTATGACGAGACGATCTTTGTGGACGACACAAAGGCCAATGCCCAGGCCGCGTACAACCTGGGCATCACGGGCATCCTGTACAAGAACCCGAAATCCTTTACCCGTGCGCTGGGTGCGTGCGGGATCGAGGTGGACTGATTTTCTGCTCTCCTGCTTTGCAGCCAAGCGGCATCCCGGCGGATGCCGCTTTTTTTATTGGCTGCATATCTGCGCCTTGATGCGGCTGAGCGCGGCCTTTTCCAGACGGCTGACCTGTGCCTGACTGATGCCGATTTCCCGGGCCACCTGGGTCTGGGTCTTGCCGCCCAGATAGCGCAGTGCAATGATACGGCGTTCCCGCGCAGAGAGTGCCCGCACCGTATCACGGAACATCATATCGCTGATCCAGCTTTCCTCGCCGGTTGCGTCCCGCAGCTGATCGACCACGGCAAAGCTGTCCTCTCCGTCCGAGTAGATCGGCTCATACAGGCTTGTGGGCGTCACGGCGGATTCCAGCGCCATCGCCACATTCTCGGGGCTTTGCCCCACCTGCGCCGCAATCTCGGAGATTTTCGGCTCGCGGCCGTTTTTCTTTTGCAACTCCTCCCGCGCGCGCATCGAGTGGCAGGCCAGATCGCGGATGGAGCGGCTGACCCGCACGGCGTTGTTGTCCCGCAGATAGCGCTTGATCTCGCCCACGATCATCGGCACACCGTAGGTGGAAAATCGCACATTCTGCGCCGGGTCAAAGTTGTCGATGGCCTTGATAAGCCCGATGCAGCCGACCTGAAACAGATCGTCCATGTTCTCGCCGCGCCCGGCAAACTTCTGCACCACGCTCAGCACCAGACGCAGGTTGCCCTGCACCATCTCCTGCCGGGCCTGTCTGTCCCCCGCCCGCGCCGCCTTGATGAGACGGCTTTTTTCCGCTTCGCTCAGCACCGGCAGGCGGGCTGTATCCACACCGCATATCTCGACTTTTCCTGCATACATCCTTTCAACCCCCAAATCAAGCATTTCCTTGCTGGGAGTATAGGCAGCTGTGTGCGTTGGCAAACCGGCAAATTTTGGGCAGCACCGCACACGCCCTGCCGCTGCGGCATAGCATACGGAAAAGGAGGGCTTGTTATGGTAGATTCCCTGTGGTTTGTCCTGACGCTGGTGCTGCTGGCGGTCGTGTCCGTGGCGTTGGTGCTGGTGCTGATCCTTCGGCGGGAGGAGACCCGCCCCGCACGCGAGACACGCACGGAATATTTACATCCCGACTACGGCCAGGCGTGCGGGTTCCGGGTAGCCTCTGCCCCCAGCAGCGAGGTCATTCTGCCCTACCGCTACTGGCTTATCGAGGAGCGGGTGTCGGAAATCGACTACGACATTGTGCCGGGCCGCCGCATGAGCCTGCGCACTGCAAAGCAGGGGCAGATGCTTTACCCCACCGACTTCTTTGAATTTGCCTTTGAGGATGTCCAGCAGTACGATATTGACGGCATCACTGTTACCCAGCGGCAGAACGCCGGGCGCATCTCCAGCATCTTCTGGGTGCGGGACGGCTATGAGTATCTGCTCTACTCCATGCAGCCCGAGATGAATATGATTGCCGGGCTGGCCGTACCGTTTGTGACAAACACCCGGGTGGAGCCGGCGGTGTAGAAGGCATTGCCCTGTAGGGGCCGCACATGTGCGGCCCCTACGAAGCTGCAGATTTTTTAGCCCACCGCCTCCAGCTCCCGGCGCAGGCGGCGGATAATGCGCTTTTCGAGACGGGAGATATAGCTCTGCGAGATGCCCAGCGTGTCGGCCACCTCCTTCTGGGTATGCTCCTTTTCATGGTTCAGGCCGAAGCGCAGCTCCATAATGCGGCGCTCCCGTGGGGAAAGCCGGCCTACCGCCCCCCGCAGGGCGGCGCGCTCGGCGCTGCGCTCCAGTTCCTCCCCAACCTGTGGGTCATCGCTGGTCAGCACATCCATCAACAGCAGCTCATTGCCATCGGTGTCGGTATTCAGCGGCTCGTCAATGCTGGCATCCTGCCGCCGGTTGGAGCTTTTGCGCAGATACATCAGGATCTCATTCTCAATGCATCGGCTGGCATAGGTCGCCAGCTTGATGTTTTTGGTAGGCTCAAAGGTGTTGACCGCCTTTATCAGCCCGATCGTGCCGATCGAGATCATATCCTCGATGCCGGCGGTCGGCGTCTCAAACTTTTTGGCAATGTACACAACAAGCCGCAGATTATGTGTGATGAGCAGATCCCGTGCCGGGGTCTGCCCCCGGGCGAGTGCAGCCAGCGCCTCACGCTCCTGCTCGGGCGGCAGGGGCGGCGGCAGGGTATCGGCCCCATTGATGTAATGCAGCTGCTGCGGTGCCGCCAGCCACAGCCACAGGCGGTACAGTTCTTTGCGCATGTCTTGTTTTCCCCCTTACATGAAATCACTGCCGTAAAGCGCCTCATAGTCGGTGCTGCCGAAGCTGCGCGGCGCAAATACCACCGCGCTGCGCCCCAGCCCCAGCACGCCCTTCTCGGTGATAAGGCTGATGCCCTGCACTGCAAAGCCGGGCAGCAGTCCCTTCTCTGCCGCCGTGCCGCAGGGCACCAGCCGCAGCCGGGTCCCGGGCGGCGGCTCGGCATGGTCCTGCCCTGCAAACCACTGCGCGAGGAAGGCATCCGCAGCGGCAGGCAGCCGTGCTCTTGCATCTGGGTAGCTGACGACCAGCACCGGCAGGCAGGTCAGCGGGTCCTGCAGATGACAGCCCGTGTCCAGCGCTGCCCGCAGACGGACAAGCTGGCCGCACAGCTCAAACTCCAACCCCGCCGTTTTTACAGGCGGCTCCCGCCGGGAAAGGAGCCGCAGTCCCAACTCAACAGCCGCACAGCACCCCCCGCACAGCCCCAACAGCAGCAGCGGCGAGATGTGCAGGTAGACCGTCAGGTTGGCTGCGTCCAGCCACCGCGCCCCGGTGTTCAGCATGACGAGCATCACCACCCCCGCCAGCACAATGTTGAGTGCCGCATACCAGCAGGCCGCCGTCAGCAGACGGCGCAGGCTGCGCCGCCCAAAGGCCGCCGCCGTGATGCCCAGTGCCGTGGCGATCTTGTAGGCAGCCTGCACCGGGTAGGGCTGCGGCGGGGCAAACAGAACAAGGGCCGAGAGCGCCGCCACACCGCTGCCCGCCAGCATCCGGCCAAAGCCCGCCCGCTGGCCGCTGAGCGCCCCCGCCGCCAGCAGCAGAAAATAGGCCAGCAGAAAATTGGTCAGCAGCAGCACATCGAGATATACCACCGTTTTGATACGCCCACCTCCCCTTTTTGCCGCCATGCTACCACTATATGCGCTGGTGGAAGAGAAAATCCGCGGACGGTGGGATGTGCGAAAAGCTGACAAGATGAATGCCTTCCCCCACGGGGGAAGCCAAACCAAACAAAAACGCCCCGCTGCAAAATACAGCGGGGCGCAGGTGCTTATGCTGTTTTACTTGGAGGCACAGCCAGAGCAGCTTGCACAGGAGGTGCAGCCGGGGTGCTCCTCTTCCCAGATACGCTCAGCAGAGGGCGTCCACTGGTCAGCGTAGGGGCGGCAGCGGCGGAATACATCATCGGTGGATTCCGGCTGCTGCATATCGGTGCTGTGCGCACCGCTGCGCTTGACCATCTCACCCAGCAGCTCGGGGTTTTCAAGCATCGGGCAGGGGCGCAGGTGGTTGTTGTTGAAGGGCTGGCCCTTGTGGTATTCCTTGAACAGGGGCTGCTGCAGGCACTCGAGCAGGCTCTTGTCATGGATATTGGCGTTGGAGTAGTGGATAAAGACGCAGGGCTCCACATCACCGGCCGGGTTGATATGGGCATACTGGCGGCCGCCGGCAATGCAGCCGTCAATGTACTCGCCGTCATTCTGGAAGTCGATGCAGAAGATCGGCTTGCCGCCGGTAAAGCCGCGGATCTCACGGACGCGGTGGATCATGTACTCGCGCTGCTCGGCGTTGAGCATCAGATCGACATTCGCGCCGTCACCGATGGGCATGTAATGGAAGTACCAGTTGAAGCGAACACCATGGCTGATGAGCATATCCATGAACTCATCGCTTGTGACAGCCTTATAGTTAGCGCTGGTGTAGCAGATGGAGGTGCCGAACAGCAGACCATTCTCCTTCATCAGGTCCATGGCGTGCATGACGCGGTCATAGACGCCCTCGCCGCGGCGGTCATCGGTGGCATCGCCGATGCCCTCGATCGAGATGAAGAAGGCCATGTTGCCCACTTCCTTGACGCGGTCGCAGAAGGCCTGATCGATCAAGGTGCCGTTGGTGAACAGATGGAACACAGAACTCTGGTGCTTGGCAGCCAGCTTGAACAGATCCTCCTTGCGGCAGGTCGGCTCGCCGCCGGTGCACATGTACCAGTGGATGCCCAGCGCCTCGCCCTCGGTAACGATGCGGTCCATATCCTCAAAGCTGAGGTTCAGGCGGTTGCCGTACTCGGCAGCCCAGCAGCCCTTGCAGTGCAGGTTGCAGGCAGAGGTCGGGTCGAACAGCAAAATCCACGGCATGTTGCAGTCGTACTTCTTGCGCAGCTCCATGACATAGTTGTAACCGGCGAACATACCCTCATACACAAGGTTCAGGGCGTTCATCTTCAGGATATGGGGGTCGATCTCGTTGATTGCCCTGTAGGCATACCCCATCCACTTGCTGTTGGGGTCGGACACAAAGGCGCGGACCTTATCCCAGTCGGCATCGGGGTAACGGTGGGCCAGCAGAGGCTGAGCCAGATTGACGAGCTTGACGGCCTGCTCGGCCATATTTTCAGGACCCTTGCCGCGCACTGCCTTGATGGCAGAGTCAAGGGCAGCGCTGAACGCTGCGCGCTGGGCGGCATGGACTACTTTATTCATCGGCATAGTTGATTGCACTCCTTTTCTCTCCGTTAGCGTATGCCCTATTGTAGGCTTTTTTTTGCCGCAGTGTACATAGACAAAAGCCGGCGAATGTTCAATTAGAAAGCCCTGTTCCCGGCCGCGGCGGGCAAAACCAAACACTCGGGATAATTTGTCATACAAATCACAGCGCAGGTCCTGCGGGGAATTTCACGAAGGCTTGAAACCTCTTTCGCATTTAATACTAATATTTTCAGGGGAATTTCACGAATCATTTGCACTTGACGCAGAAAATGTGTTATAATGCAGGTACGCTGTTTACCACCCCATTTGCAGGAGGATCACTATGCCTCGTTCCAATCAAACCAAACATCTGCTGGCCGAAAGCCTGCAGGAGCTGATGGTCACGACCCCGCTTGAAAAGATCTCGGTCAACGACATTGTGGATCATGCGGGCGTAGGCCGCAACACCTTCTACTACCATTTTGAGGACAAGTACGACCTCGTCAACTGGTATTTCCAGAGCGGCATCACACAGTTCCTTGTGGAGCGCGGCGCCTACACCAGCTGGGATTCCCTGCTGGCAGCTATCAGGGATTATTTTTTGGAAAACAAGGTGTTCTACTGCAACGCTTTGGCCTACAACGGCCAGAACAGCCTGCAGAAGTACATGTTTGATTACCTGTGCTCTATTTTTGAGCAGAACGCCCGGGAGCTGAACCCTGACATCAGCGCCAGCGAGACATGCGCCATCGGCCAGTTTTTTTCCGGCGCGCTGATGGGGATCCTGATCCCGTGGGTGCTTGGCGGTATGCGCACCAACGGCCTTGTCATCTCTGACCTGACGATCCCGGTGTTCAACCACGACATCCTGCAAAAGCTGCTGCGCGGCGATACCTGAAAAGCCAAACGACCCTGTAACGATGATACCATCGTTACAGGGTCGTTTTTTGTTATTATTTGCGGTTTCAGCCCAGCTGCAGGGGGAAGGAGCAGCCCTGCGGCAGCGCATTGCCGAAAACCATGTGCTCCGAGATACGCTGATTCAGGTAACTCACATCGCCGTCCCAGTCGAGCAGCAGAACCGGCTTGCCGGTCTCCATGCGGCCCTCCACAATGCTGCGGCGCAATCTGTGGGAGGCTTCGTCCGAGATGCCGTTTTTGCGCGCGCAAACGCAGAACAGTGTCTCCTGCGCGATGCTCTCAAGCCAGTCGTCCTGCATGACCTCGTCCACGGTGTCGTCATCGACCAGAACGGTCAGGGCGTAGAACATGTTCTGCGCCTTCATACGGCGGGCGGCGCGGCAGGCCTCAGGGGTCAGCTCCGGCGTGTTCAACAGCGGCATCACCACCAGATTGCGGCAGGCCGCCAGCGCAGCAACGCAGTCCTCGGTCAAGGCGGCGGGGTCTGCCAGCAGACCGAAGGCCGTTTGAGGGTTGGCCTTTGCCAGCGGCACGACCTGTGCCGGATCAGTAGAAAGGGCATCCAGCAGCCAGACATAGCTGCCGCGCTTTGCCGCCTCGGGGATCATCTCCGCCAGGCGTTCGTCCCCGCAGCGTGCCGCTGTGATCCAAGAAGTAGGCTGGCCGTCCGCATCGGCCTTCTTTTTCAGCTCGCTTGCACCGTAGATCAGGCCGCAGAAGCCCATATTGACGCCGACCGTGCAGATGCGATCCTCATCCACGGTATCCAGCAGGCGGTGGATCAGGCTGTAATAGCAGCTGTCGGTGCGCTGCAGGGCCTTCTGTGCGTAGGCAAAAAAGTCTTTTTGCTGCGGCATTTTTGCCAGCGTGGCACACATGTCCACATAATTGCGCAGCTGCCGGAAGCCCCCGCGGCGGATGTCCCCTACCGCGCGGTGCGCCAGCGTCATCGTAAAGCTGCGTGTACTGTTATAGTCCATTGGCAAAGCGTTCACTCGCTTTCATTTCATTTTAAAGGCAGACACTCATACATTCCATGAATAGCATAGCAGATGCAGCCAAGGATTGCTATAGACAAAAAGGGTGGATTGTTTTGAATTTTTACTTTAATTCCACCACGGTCACGCCGCTCTCGCCCTCGCCGTAGCGACCCAGCCGGAAGCTTTTGACCGCCTTGTGGGTGCGCAGATGCTTCTGGATGGCGGTGCGCAGGGCGCCGGTGCCGTTTCCGTGGATGATATACAGGGTGGACTGCCCGCGCAGCATGCCGCTGTCGAGGAACTTGTCCACCTCGTTGAGGGCCTCGTCCACCGTGTAACCCAGCAGGTTCAGCTCCATGCTGGTCTTGCGGGACTTATCCAGCTGCACGCGGGTGGAACGACGCGGCTCGGCCGGCTTGCGCTTTTCCATCTTGTCTGGGGCACGCAGGTTGGACAGCGGGACCTTTGTTTTCATGATGCCGGCGCGGACCTCCACCATGCCGTTGCGGTCGGGGCGCGCCGTGACGGTGGCCGTCTGGCCCAGATCGGCAATGATGACCTCCTGACCGATCTGCACTTCTTTGAGCGGGACGAACTCTTTGACAGGCTTCGGCTTCACATCGGTCTGCTTGAGCAGGCTCTCGGTGTCCTTGCGGGCGATTTCCCGGGCGCGCACAGCACGCTGGGCCGCGCTGGTCTTTTCGTCCTTCTGGATGCGGCGCAGCTCATCGGTCAGGCTGTAGGCCTCGTTCTGCACCTGCTGCATCAGATCATGGGCCTGACGGCGGGCGTTCTCCAGTTCCTCCTCACCCTTTTTGATGAGGTCATCCCGCTTTTTCTCGGCGCTTTCCAGCGCATGCTCTGCATCGTACTTGGCCTGCTCGGCCTCGGCCTGCGCCTCCTTCAGCTGGACCTTCAAATCGTCCAGCTGCGACAGTACGCTATCCAGCCGCTTGTCATCGTTCGACATGTGATTGCGCGCGGCGTCGATAATTTCCTGCGGGATGCCCAGCTTTGCGCTGATCAGGAAGGCATTCGACTTGCCCGGCACGCCGACGCTCAATTTATAGGTGGGCATCAGCGTTTCGACATTGAATTCGCAGCTGGCATTGACAACGCCGGGCGTTTCCAGCGCATAGACCTTCAACTCGGCGTAGTGGGTCGTCGCCATGAGCAGACTGCCCTGACGGCGCAGCCGTTCCAGAATGCTGACGGCCAGCGCTGCACCCTCGGCAGGGTCGGTGCCCGCGCCCAGCTCGTCCAGCAGGGTCAGGGTCGCCGGGCCGGCCAGCTCCAGAATGCCGCTGATCCGCTTCATATGGCCGGAGAAGGTAGACAGGCTCTGTTCGATGCTCTGCTCATCGCCGATGTCAACGAGATATTCGTCAAAATGGCAGACAACGCTGCTCTCATGCGCCGGGATCAGGAACCCATACTGCGCCATCGCGTTGAGCAGGCCGGCTGTTTTCAGCGATACGGTCTTGCCGCCGGTGTTGGGGCCGGTGATGACGAGGGTGTCATAGTCGCTGCCCAGCTCAATGTCCACCGGCACGACCTTTTTCTTGTCGATGAGCGGGTGGCGGGCCTTGTTCAGCTTGAAATAGACCTTGTCACTGACGGCGGGCATAAAGGCGTTCTGCTCCACGGCCAGCCGTGCCTTGGCCAGCAGCAGGTCGATCTTGAGCATCGCGTCATAGCTGTAGGTAAACTGCGGCTCCAGTGAGCCGACCTGATTCGAGAAGGAGGTCAGAATACGGGTGATTTCCTCCTGCTCCTGCGCGCGCAGCTGCATAATGCGGGCATTGGCCTCGACTACGGCGGTAGGCTCCACAAAGACGGTCGCGCCCGTGGAGGATACATCGTGGATAACGCCGCCGACCTCACCGCGGTACTCGGCGCGGACCGGCACGACATAGCGGCCGTTGCGCAGCGAGACAACAGCGTCCTGCAGAAATTTATTGGTGGTGGAGTTGCGGATGATATTATCCAGCTTGGTGCGGATGGAATCCTCGGTCTGGCGGATTTTGCGGCGCAGATCGTGGAGCGTCATGCTGGCGGTGTCGGCCATCTCCTCCGGCGAGAGGATGCTCTCGCTGATTTGTTTTTCCAGCACCGGCTGCGGGGCCAGCGAGAAAAACAGATCGTCCGTGGGCAGCATCTCATGCTCACTCAGGCCGTACCACTGGGACAGGCCCGAAAAATTGCGCAGCGTTGCGGCGATCTCCAAAAGCTCCCCCATCGAGAGGATGCCTCCCTTGCGGGCGTGGGCAACAATGCGGCGCACCTCGTGCACGCTGCCAAAGCGGGGGCTGCCGTTTTTGATAAGCAGTGCGTTGATGGCATTGGTCTGGGCCAGATCGTAGCGCTCATCCTCCACGGTGGGGGCCGGCTCCAGCGCCTGCATCATCTCCTTCGTCTCCTGACAGGCGCAGAGCTGCACGGCCCGGGCAAGGACCTTGTCCAGTTCCAGTGTTGTTTTATAGGCGGTATCCATACAGGGTCTTGGTCTCCTTATTCAAGTACAGTTTTGAGAAAGTCCAGGCTTTTCAGCCCATGCTCAAGGTGGGCGAGCGTATACTGCTCACTCGTGCGGGAAAGCTCTTTCAGACTCTCCGGTGAGATCTTGAAGCCGAACAGCTTTTTATCCTCCGCAAGGCAGATATGGCGCAGGGCATAGAGCGCACCGTTATCCAGATTGGTGATATGCCGCGCTTTTTCGGCACAGTCCGCGCAGAGCAGGCGGCCCTCCACAGGGTCGAGGTAGAAGTCCCCGCCCTCATACTTACCGCAGCCGGCACAGGCCAGCACATCGGGCATATAGCCCGCAAGGGTCAATGCGCGCAGTTCATAGATGGCTTTCAGTTGGCGGCAGGGGTAGCTGCGCTCACTGAGCATGTACAGGCAGTTCAGCAGCAGCCGCATCTGGGCGTCCGCCTCCGGCGGGGCGGGGGCAAGCTCCATGGCGATCTCCGCCATATAGCTGGCCAGCGCCATCCCCTCGATGGTGGCGGAGATGCCGTGGAACACCTTTTTGACCTGCGCGTTGTCCACAAAATAGTGGCTGCGGCCGCTGGAGAGGGTAAATTCCGAATAGCAGAAGAGCCCTGTTGCGCTGAACAGGGCGCTCTTCATCCGCAGGCTGCCGCGGGCCGATGCCGATACGACCCCCAGCTCAGGCGTCAGGATCGTGATGATCCTGTCCGCCTCCCCCACCTTGACCTGACGCAGCACAAGTCCTGTCGTTGCCGTCTGCATACATGCCCTCCTGCGCTGCGTTTTGCTGCAATTTGTACGCTAAATAGTCATAAACACTGCCGGACTGCGCAAAGCGCAGCCAGCCTCCCGCCGCGTCAGTCATACCGGTCACCCCCCATGGGTACAGTGTAACAGAGGGGGCGCGGGGATGTTGGCGGAATACGGAATAAAATAAATTTGCGGATGCTGTAGGGGCCGGACATGTCCGGCCCGCGGCCTTACGGATAATGCTCTATAACGGGTAGGCTGCGGGCGGGGCATGCCCCGCCCCTACGATGTGCAGCATCATTACGGCTTCGCAAAGCCCAACGAATTTAACTGCAGCTCGTTGTCGCGCCAGTCCTCACGGACCTTGACCCAGCACTGCAGGTTGACCTTGACGCCGAGCAGCTCCTCAATATCCATCCGGGCGGCGGAGGCGATTTTTTTGAGCATCTGGCCCCCCTTGCCGATGATCATGCCCTTGTGGCTCTTGCGTTCGCAGTAGATGTCCACATCAATGTCGATGAGGTCCTTGTCAGGGCGCTCCTTAAAGCGCTCGACCACAACGGCAATGCCGTGAGGGACCTCCTCCCGCAGGAAGAGCAGTGCTTTCTCGCGCACCAGCTCTGCCACCAGTTCCTTTTCCGGCATATCGGTAAAGGCATCGTCGTCAAAGTAGTGCGGGCCTTCGTTTCCGTATGGCTTGAGCATGGCAAACAGCTCATCACAGCCAGTGCCGTCCTTAGCCGAGATCGTGACGATGTGGTCAAAGCAGCCAAATTCCTCCAGCTGCTTTTTGCGGGCCTCCAGCGCAGCAAAGCTGTCGAGCAGATCCACCTTGTTGATAACGGCGATGGCAGGCCCGCCCTTCTGCAGCGCCTTGACCATCGTCAGCTCTGCATCGGTAAACTCCCCTGCCGGCTCAAACAGCATCATCGTCACATCAACATCCTTGAGGCTGGCGGCGGCGGTCTGGGTCATGCGGGCGTCCAGCTTGTTGCGGGCCGCGTGGATGCCGGGGGTATCCATCAGCACATACTGCACCGGGCCTTTGGTGATGACGCCGGTGATGCGGCTGCGGGTCGTCTGGGGCTTTTTGGTCACGATCGCGACCTTTTCGCCCACAAGGTAGTTTGTCAGGCTGGATTTGCCCACATTGGGGCGGCCGACCAGCGCCACAAATACGCTGGAGGGCATTTCAGGAATCGGTTTTGCCATTCGGTTGTTTGCCTTTCTCTGTTGAGTTGGAAGAACGGAAAATAAATTTGTAAAATACGATCAGCGTGAGCAGAAGCCACAGCGGGCGTGTCGGCCGCGCGGTAAAGGCCGCCCACAGAATGTCCAGCCGCGGCCAGAACAGGCATACCGCCACAATGACCGTGCCGATGGCCATGACAAGCACCGCACCTGCCGCCATATCCTTAGCCGCGCCCGCGGTCCACCAGTGGGTGGTATCGGGCTTGTCCACCGCGCGCTCGATTGCGGAGTTGACAAGCTCCATCGCCAGCACCGCCGCCACACAGAGCGCGATCAGGGCTGTTTCCACCGCAGGCAGCTGCGCCCAGTAGGCTGCCACAAAGGCATAGAGCGCCGCACACAGATGAAAGCGGAAATTGCGCTCCTCCCGTATGGCGGCGCGTATGCCGTTGTAGGCATAGACAAAGCCCCGGGCAAAATGCGTCAGCTTCTCAAATTTCATCGCTCGTATACGAAACCGTGCGGGGCAGGCCCAGCTGGATCAGGACGGCTTCTTCTTTTTCGCGCATGCGCACAGCCTCCAGACCGCCGGCCTCATGGTCGTAGCCCAGCAGGTGCAGCATGGAATGTACAGTCAGGTACGCGACCTCGCGCTGCAGGGAGTGGCCGTACAGTTCAGCCTGCTCCATTGCACGCTCCATCGAGATGACGATGTCTCCCAGCAGCTTGCAGCCGTTGTCCTCGTCAATGTCATACTCGCCGTTTTCCCCCAGAGGGAAGCTGAGCACATCGGTGGCGGAGTCCTTACCGCGATACTCCCGATTCAGCTCATGGATGCGGCTGTTATCCACAAAAGTCACGCTGATCTCGGCCGGGCCGTCAAAATGCTCGAAATCCAGCACCGCATTACAGCTGCGGCGGATCAGGATGCGCAGGCCGGAAGGGACCTTTACCACATTCTGGTCGTTCGTGATCAATACCTTATTGGACATGGAAATCGACCTCCGTTTTCATTTTATTTATGGTTTGCTTCGCCGCGGGTCTTCTCCTCGGCGGCTTTTTCATAGGCTTTTACGATCTGCTGCACCAGCCTGTGGCGCACCACATCCTTTTCGGTCAGACGCACCTGCGCGATGCCCTCGACATCCTGCAGGATATGCAGTGCATCGATCAGACCGCTGCGGACCTTGTCGGGCAGGTCGATCTGGGTCACATCACCGGTGACAACGACCTTACTGCCGACACCCATGCGGGTCAGGAACATCTTCATCTGCTCGGGCGTTGTGTTCTGCGCCTCGTCCAGAATGATGAAGGCATCGTCCAGCGTGCGCCCGCGCATATAAGCCAGCGGCGCGACCTCAATGACCTGCTTTTCAAACAGCTTTTGAAAGGTTTCTGCACCCAGCAGATCGAACAGACCGTCATAGAGCGGACGCAGATAGGGGTCCACCTTATTTTGCAGGTCGCCGGGCAGGAAGCCCAGCTTCTCTCCGGCTTCTACCGCCGGGCGGGTCAGGATGATACGGCTGACATCCTTGGACTTGAACGCCTTGACCGCCATGGCCACGGCCAGATAGGTCTTGCCGGTGCCGGCAGGCCCCACGCCGAAGGTGATGGCATTTTTGCGGATGGCGGCCAGATATTCCTTCTGCCCCAGCGTTTTGGGGTGAATGGGGCGCCCTTTGGCTGTGACGGCAACGAAATCATCCGTCAGCTCCCGCAGGCGCTTTTCCTCCCCGCCGTGGGCCAGACTGATGCAGTACCGCACAGTCTGCTCCTCAAGCGGGGTGTGGTTCTCCATCAGGGTCACCATGCCGTCCACAGCGCGGGCGGCGGCGTCCACATCACGCTGCTCCCCCGTAAAGCGCAGCACCGAGCCGCGGCAGACCGCTGTGACGCGGAATTCCTTTTCCAGCAGATGGATGTTCTGGTCCCCGCTGCCGAAGATGGCCGCCGCCAGCTCAATGCTGTCCAGTTCAAGAGATCGTTCTGCCAAATTTGTATCCTCCCGATCATCGGGCATTGCCGCACTCCTCTATGCACCAACGCGGTAATGCCACAGCTATACATTTAGATTATATCACAGTTTTCTGCAAAAGAAACTGTGAATATTGCACAAAATTTTACCGGTGATTTCGTCACACTACGCAAAAAATGTTGAATCATTGCCGCGCGGCGATGTCCGCCGTAAAAATGTAGGTCACACAGGCCTGCACCGCCTGATTTTGCGCAGAAATTTCGCGCTGCTCCGCCTCTATCTCAGCATCGGGAAATTCCTTGAGAAGCTGCGCCCGGCAATCGCGCAGCGCCAGCGCGGCGGCGGTTTCCTCCGGGTAGGTCAGCGTCTGCACTGCCCGCTCCCGGCTTGTCACGCAGCAAAGGCAGCCGGGCAGTGCCAGGCGTCCCAGACGCAGGGGCTGCCATTCTGTCTGCGTCTCTGCGCTGCGCAGCGGTGCGCCGGTCTCCTCCGTGCGGGTATAGCCGGGCAGATACAGTGTTGTCCGTTCTGTGCTGCGGCCCGTATAGGCACAAGTCCTGACCGTCAGCGGCCGGCTGGCCGTGTACTGCCGCTGCACCCGCGCCACAATGCGCCCCTGTGCGCCTTGTATCACCGCATTTCCCTTGCGGTCCAGCTTTTCTGCGGCGGCCAGCGGTTGACCCGCCGTCACTGTCTGCCCCGGCTCCACCGCAGCAAAGCCGCTCTCGATCTCTACTGCCAAGATCACACCATCCGCCCTCGCATACAACCCCGCCGTGGGCGGTGGTTCCCGGACAGTGCGGGTCTGGGCGGGGGTGCTTTCGATAGAAAGGCAGCCGCCGATAAAATTCAGGCTGATCCAGCCGAATGTCTCACTGCGGCGCAAAGCCTTCGCCTGTGCCGCCTGCAGCAGCGGCTTTGTCAGGCGGGTTCCTTCATGGATAGCACAGTCGGCAAGCAGCTGACGCATCATGGGCTGCAGGTCGGCATCCATCGCGCCGAAGTCCACGCACCAGACAAACCCGCCCAGGAATTTCAGCAGCACCAAAAACAAAATCATGCCCGCCGCCAGCCCGGGGCGGGTCTGCAGCAAGGCCTCGGCGCGGCGGCCGGGGCCGCGGCGCGCTGTCACTGTGATGACCCAGCCGCCGTCCGCCGCGATTTTTTCCAGCCTGCGGCGGTCTATGCCATCGGCGGCTGCACTGCAGCCATCCTTCTGCCAGCGGACGCGGCGCAGGCGCACCCCCGCTGCAGACGACTGGTTGAGGAACCGGTGGATCTCTGGTCCCTGCACCGAAAAGCGGAAGGTATCCGCAGCCCAAAGCCTAAGTTTCACGGCTGCGTCACCTCCCACTTGCTGCGCAGCTCGACCCGCGCAAACCGCCCGGCCAGAATCAATCTTTTGCCCGCGAAGGATTCTATCCGCAGCTCCTCGCCATACAATGTTACCAGAGTGTCCCCCATATCAAGGCAGATGCGCTGCGGGGTGAAATCCAGCACCCGGCGGCAGCCGTCTGTCAGCAGGCTGCCGCCCCGCAGTTCCATCTCCGGCAGGCGGTAAAAGCCCTGCGGCGGCGGGGCCAGCATACGGCGCAGGTCGGGGCGCCCATGGTGCTTGCGGGGATGCGGCTTTTTCGGTTTCATGGCTGTTCCCTCCCCGCGCAAAACTGTTACCCAAATATACGCAGTGAGGTGCGCAATATGAACAACTGCAAAAACCGACAGCGCGCGGCGGTGGCAGCAGCGGGGGTGCTGGGCATACTGCTGCTGGCCGCACCGGAGGCTGCGGCGGAGGGCTTTGCCTCCGGCACAGCACTCTGCCTTGCGAGCGTGCTGCCCGCACTGTTCCCTTTTTTTGTGGTGTGCGAGCTGCTGACGGCTGCCCCGCCGCCTGCCCGGCTGCTGCGCCCCCTGCAGCGGCTGCTGGGGCTGGAAGCCCCCGAGGCCGCGCAGGCCGTCGCACTGTCCTGGCTGGGCGGGTATGCGGTATCGGCACAGCTGGCCGGTCGGTTATACGGCACGCATCGCATCAGCCGCCGGGACGCCCGGAGGCTGCTTCTGCTGGGCTGCTGCTCCGGGCCGGGCTTTGTCATAGGCTGCCTGGGTGGGCTGCTGCTGGGACGCCTGCAGCTGGGGGTATTATTGTACGCCGCACAGCTTGCGGCAAACCTTGCGGCAACGGCCTGTCTGGATCTTTTTTCTGCCTCTGGCCGTCCAAGCCGCGCTTTTTCCGCCGCCCGGCCGGCACCGCCCGCCCCGCCGCAGACGGCTGGGCTGCCCTGCGCCATCTCCTCGGCCGTCAGTGCAAGCCTGTCTGTCTGCGGGTGCGTGGTGTTTTTCCGCATCGTGGGCGCGGTCATCCGGTCGTTTTTACCGGTGCCGCCCCTGCTGCTCAGTGCCGCGCTGGAGATCAGCGCCGGCTGCGCGGACGCTGCCGCGCGGGGCGGGCAGGCGGCGCTCTACGGCTGCTGCGCTGTTTTGAGTCTCCTCGGCCTTTCAGTCTGGTCCCAGATACAGCTTTTTTCCGGGGATGCGTTCTGCCCGCGTGCCCTTCTGGTCAGCCGGGTACTGCACTTTTTCTTTTTGCAGGGGTTGATCCGGCTCTGCGTACGCTTTTTGCCGGGCAGTCTGGCTGTCTGCAGCAGCCTTTCGGCAAGGGTCGTGCCAATTTCCCGGCTGCCGCCCGATGCAGCGCTGCTGGGTTTTGCCTTTCTGTGCGCAGCACTTTACAAGGTTCGACAAAACCTTTATAATAAATAACAGTATATTTTTGTTTTTAGGGGTGAGGCTAATGTTTAAAAAGAGTTACTACGGCGCGCACATTGCCCCTGCCTGTGCCTATTGCCTGCACGGCTCCCCCGCCGCCGACCCCAAAATGATCCTGTGTCGGCACAAGGGTGTTGTTTCCCCCTATTACTGCTGCCGCAAATTCAGCTATGACCCCCTGATGCGTGTACCCCGCCGTCAGGTTCTGCCCGAGCTGGACCCCAAGGACTTTACGCTGGACGATTGAGAAGGAGAAGCCATGGACCACCCCAAAACCGATTCCTTTAAAAAGGCCCGGCGCGAAAAGCGTTCGGTCACAATGGTATATATTCTGCTGCGGACCTCGGTCGTGCTGGTGATGCTGGCACAGATTTTCAACCGCAACTTTGAGAATGTGTTTCTCTGCGTGCTGACGCTTCTGCTCTTTATGATGCCGAGCCTGATGGAGCGCAAGCTGGATATTGCCCTTCCAAACACGCTGGAGATCATCATCCTGCTGTTCATCTACGCCGCCGAGATCATGGGAGAGATCGGTGCGTACTATGTAAACTACCCCTATTGGGATACGGTCCTGCACACGCTGAACGGCTTTTTGTGCGCTGCCATCGGCTTTTCCCTGCTGGACATTCTGAACCGCCACAGCGAAGCGCGGTTTCATCTTTCCCCCCTGTATCTGGCCATCGTAGCGTTCTGCTTCTCGATGACGGTGGGCGTTATCTGGGAATTTTTTGAGTGTACGATGGATCAGCTGTTCTTCCTTGATATGCAGAAGGACACGGTCGTCAGCACGATCGGCTCCGTCATGCTGGACCCCACCGGCGGCAACACCCCCGTTGTACTGAAGGACATCACCGATATCATCATTGTTCAGGCCGACGGTACCCAGACCGCACTGGGTCTGGGCGGGTATCTCGACATTGGTCTGCTGGACACGATGGAGGATCTGTTCGTCAACTTTATCGGCGCGCTGACCTTCTCGATCATCGGCTATTTTTATGTATGCAGCCGCGGCAAGAACAAATTTGCGAAGCGCTTTATTCCGGTAGCGAACAACAGCACCCCGCCCACCGAGCCGAAACCGACTGAAACCGAATAAATAGTACGGCGGCCGTGCAGATTCCTCTGCACGACCGCCGTATTGGTTTACATACAACCGGGCCGCCCAGCCCGGCAGAACATAAAAGCAAAACGCCGCAGAACGAAATTCATCGCTCTGCGGCGTTTTCTTGTCTGAGTGTGATAAAAAAGATACCCTACTTTTCCATAACTGTGTTGTCTGGTTTCTGTTAGGTGTATTTTCTTTGCAATTATGAAAGAATGTCGCTATAATAGAATCATATTTTTGAAGCAAGATTTTTTTCCATGAATTTATATATCAGCGCCGCCGAGTACTAACTACCACACCCTGTTGAAAGGGCCGAGATGGCCTAGCTTGCCAGAATCATCGGCTTTCACGAAGCTGGAGACGGATATCTAATAACTTTCCCGGATGGTAACAACATCGAAGCCCTCATCTTGTTTCAAATATTTTTTCGTGTCGATATAATAAAATAAAACATGCGAAAGTGGGGTAATTATGCAGGAAATGACACATAGACACAGCCGCGAATTGGATGTGTTTCACAATGAGCATAGCGATGCTTGTACGAACTGTGGGAGAAAATTCCAAAATGGTATGCGTACACATTTGGGATATGACATAGAAAGAAATCCTGTTGTTCTTTGTGATGATTGTGCATATTTGCTATCAGAAACCGTAGTTCGTTATCGTTGGACGGAGTCAGAATACGAAAAAGTCCCACCCGAATCCAAACTTTGGCGTTACATTGATTTAAGCAAGTTCCTTTCGATGATTGGTAAAAAAACTCTATATTTTGCATCAGCAGAATCATTTGAGGATATATTTGAAGGCGCAAAAGGCACATTGGAATTGAAAGAAAAATGGGACGCATTTTATCTTGATTTTTTTAAAGAAGCAATTCAAACTGCGCCCGGTATGAAACCAGAAGATTTAACAGCCGAGTACATTGAGGAAAATGCAATACGGTTGTTGTCTGAGTTGAACGCCAGCGAAAATGTCAAAAGAAAACATACATTTATAAGTTGTTGGCATTGTAACGAATCCGAGTCCGAAGCAATGTGGAAATTGTACTCAACAAATGTGAGTAATGCGCTTGCAATTCAAACTACATACCAACAGTTGTATGAGGCGCTTGACAAAGACCCCTCAATAAAGATTGGAAAAGTTAAATATATTGATTTTTCAAAAAGATTTTCTTCCGTAAATGGTTCGTTCTGGTATAAACGGAAATCATTCGAACACGAGCGAGAGGTACGCGCTATTATCACAAGTTATCAAGCACATAGCGGTGGTATAGAAAAAGCAGTCAACCTTGAGAAGCTAATTTCAGCAGTATATGTTTCTCCTTATGCACCCAAATGGTTTGAGGATGTAGTGCGTGATGTAATGCAAAAATATGGATTGAATAAACCGTTATATTGTTCAGAGATGTTAAAAGCACCATTCTATTGATGGTTCAGTTAAAAGGTTTAGCAGGAAATCTTCCAAAGTTTCCCTGCCTTTCTTATGCCGTTTTTCAGGAGAACTATTACTACATATGCGTGATTGACCTATTTTCTTGCAAGGTCATTGCTATACAATTTTCAAAAAACAGCACCCGACTTGTGACCTCAACCTTCAAACAAGCAGTCATCGAACGCAGCTATTCCCACAGCCTCATCTTTCATAGCGACCGCGGTTTTCAATACCTATCGCACACATTCCAGCAACTCCTACATCTATACAAAGTAAAATCGTCTCTACATCATAATTTCACACTAATAACTGTGTCAGGAAAATGCTGGCAAAAAGTTTTTCCTAATGAGGTGATAATCACATCTGGCTTTTCAACCAACGGGGCATCAAAAGACTGTATTTCCACGCCTCCAAGTCGATTTCTAAGTTGGAGTAAGCCTAACGAAATCAAACGGTCAATCGGATATAATTCTCTTCCCTCTAGACGCATGCCATCATTCTCATATACTTTTTGAAGAATTTCGTAATCATTGACAAACATCCTTCGATTAACCTCTGCTAGTTCGCAGAACTTTTCCCACGAGATTGCACCTCTCACATATGCGCTATAAAAACTTCCCAACACTATCGATTGCTGATTTTCTATATGATTCCCTAAAAGGATAATTACTCTTTCTAATTCTTTTTCTGCTTCCACCGGGTTTGCTTCTAATTTGACCCTGTGTTTATCAATCACTGCCTGATCAAGTTTTTTCTCATTAAATCCTCTAAGGAATTCTATCGTCTGCTTTATTAAATTACGTTCATGAAGGTTATACCCAACTTTGCACACTGCCGAAATCGTTCCAACAACAGGAATAGCTTTTAGTGCATCACTCTCCAATACTGCATCAATACCAATTTCCGCATAATCTCCGATTACATCTGCGGCCGAATTAAATATGGTTTTTCTCATCGCCGGTACTAGCTCTGTCATCGTCATCCTCCTCGAACCACTTCCTAACAATAAGCATCTTTCTAATTTGAAAATCCTACAACCACTTTCTTGTCCAATTGGTACTTATCCTTATTCTTTTCCATTTTATAAAGAGTCACTTTTTCTTTCTCACAATATTCCCTTACACTCTTTTCAAAGTCCCCCTCTGCCCTACACCCCAAAGTAATAGATGTCGGCCGTATCATTTCCAACAAAGCGCCCTTAGCGGCTTTGTTCCATCGCGTTCCGCAGGCTGCTTCATCCCGAATTATACGCCATTCTTTCTCATAGTTCCACTCTGAAGATTTCGTAGTGATGCTTTCTACAAAAATTTTCATAGTATCGCGATCTAAATTTTCAGATTCCAATGAGCTTAGAGTTACTCTATCATTTGTATATATAACAGGAACTGGCGTAAACTTCAATTGGTTCGATATCTTTAATAATTCATATTCAACGCACATTCCCTTATGGTTATTCGCATAATGCGCCCACATCAGTAATGATGAATCCGATTCGCTTAAGCAGGAAATTCCCGTTGTCCGTTTGGTTTCTTCAAATTCTTCCTGTAAATTATGAATTTGCTTATGTACAACACCTTTCAGGTTCATCCACCCCGAACTTCCTTGGCGGATTCTCCGTTCCTGAGATGCCTCCTTCAAAAAGCATTCAAATAGTGCCTTCTCATTAATTGAAATGTCACAATCAAAAGCATCATTAAAGTTGCATGGTGCTGAATACCACATTTCATGTTTTTTTGATTGCATCAAGATTCAACGGGTTTTCTGAATAATATTTGTACAGATATTTCGGCGCATTGAAATAATAAAATTCTCCAATTTTTTCGTATACCGCATCACGGGACCGCCCTGTTTCTGTCAACGCAGTGATAATTAGAGTCCGTAAGACACGATTATCTTGTTCCCGTTCATCAATTGGCACAGCCATTCTCCTTTTCTGATCAGAAAATTTCTTAATTCTGCCTACGGCTTTAACTCATGCACTTATTCTTCCGCCGCCTCTATCTGCAACAGTCTGTGATCCTCTGTCAGCACCTTCATCTGGCTAATTGCAATAGCATTAAGTTTTGCCAGTCTTTCTGCTTGTGGCATTCCCTCATTGATGAATACTGCATTTAGGTTTTCCAAATTAGACAAGCAAACAAGCTGCGAGACATTCGCATAATCGCGGATATTTCCCTTTAAATCAGGATTTGCATCACGCCATTCTTTAGCTGTCATACCGAACAGTGCCATGTTCAAAACATCTGCTTCATTGGCGTAAACCAAAGAAATCTGTCTGGCAGACAATTCCGGCGGTATTAGATTTTCCTTAATAGCATCTGTATGGATACGATAGTTGATTTTTGCAAGGTTTCGTTTGATATCCCAGCCGAGTTGTTTCATTTCCTCGGTCTTAAGCCGTTCAAACTCCTTGACCAAATAGAGTTTAAATTCTACCGATATCCATGATGCAAATTCGAATGCAATTTCCTTATGTGCATAAGTGCCGCCATAGCGCCCAGCTTTAGATACAATGCCAACAGCACCTGTTGCCTCCACCCATTTTTGCGGTGTCATCACGAAGCTGTTCAACCCAGCCTGACTTCTAAACGCATCGAATTCGACACGGTTAAAATCCGGATTGTAAAGTGTCTCCCACACACCAAGGAACTCAATGGTATTTCTATTGCGGAGCCAGTTCTGGATAATGTAGCGCGGATTATCGCTATCCTTAATTTTGGCGATATCAGTTAAGCTAAGGAAATCATCTCTTTTGAGATCCCACTGTACATTGATTTCTGTTCCTAGAACGACCAACTTGTCCATCCCTGTTACCCCGCAGTCAAATCATCACTTTTTTCTTCAGTATAGCATACTTTTTTCTTCATGTCGAGATGCTTTTTATATGTGCAACCACTCTTCGTTTTGAAATTCAACGCCCCGCACTTTTTAATATAAATAGAGATTTTCCTATGTCGATGAATCATAATCATCAACATAAGAAAATCTCTTTTTCTATAAATACTATTTACGTTCGTTATTGTATCAGCATCATCACCTTTTCATATCTGCCAATAAAACGAATCAGGATTTCATTGCGCGACCTCACCGTGATTTTCTCAATGATTCGCGCAGTCAGCGCATCGTCATATTCTTGAATTTGGAGATCCTTGGCTGACAGCAGCATCTCCGGCTGGCTGGCTTTTTCCTGTTGTGCAGCGCTATCGTCAATGGCTTCCCTCAGACGCTTGATTTTGCTGTTCAGCTTTTTCAACCTGTCATCCAGAAACGGTGTACCCTCATCGAAGTCCAAGGACATTTCCAGCAGGCGGTCAAATTCCTGCTGGGTCTGTTCCAGCTGCTCCTGCAAATTGGGCTTTGCGCTTTCGCCGGTCTGTATGTCATGCAGGATGCCGTTGATCTGGGCAGCAACTTCATCGGTGAAATTTGCCGCCAAACCCTGTACCGCTTTCAAAATGGCGCGGTGCAGTTCTTCTTCCGGGATGGACGGCGAGCTGCCGCAGAATTTCGTTCCGTACTCGATGCGGTTCACGCACCGCCAGACGATTTGCTTTCTGCCGTGAATATTCCAAGTCACCCGCTTGTAAGGGCTGCCGCAGTCACCGCAGAACAGTCGCTCGGACAAGGCATACTTGCTGTTGTAGCGGCCACGGCGGCGCTTGCGCTGGTTTGCGGCTGACTTGCTGTTTCGGCGGGCGATCTCAGCTTGCACCTCTCGGAACATCTGTTTGCTGACAATGCCCTCGTGGTAATTTTCAATGTAATATTGCGGGAGCTGCCCGGTGT
>OJAC01000543.1_pt1 | contig 28756 bp, 27 predicted proteins | sample 1588701 | NCBI WGS metagenome assembly OJAC01 (sample SAMN03283256) | human gut metagenome | biome: human-associated habitat; material: feces | host: Homo sapiens | place: USA | collected 2013 | reverse complement strand
TTTTGCAAGCAAAAAAGACCCTTAGATGTGGACCTCTCCATTTCTTCTTCCCAGAGTACTTTATGTCTGTTTTTAGCGACGCAGAGCACTCCATCAGGGGCTTTGCGCAAAGAACTTTATGCCTGTTCTTACCGGCGTTGGTGGGAGATAGAGGCTTGGTTTTGCAAGCAAAAAAGACCCTTAGATGTGGACCTCTCCATTTCTTCTTCCCAGAGTACTTTATGTCTGTTTTTAGCGACGTAGAGCACTCCATCAGGGGCTTTGCGCAAAGAACTTTATGGCCGTTCTTACCGGCGGAGGAGGATAGAGGGGAGGTTTCTGCAACGCAGAAACCTCCCCTCTTCTCCCTCTCCCCGTTATAAAACGGCGAGAGGTTTTCTGCGAAAAGAAGGCCGTGATACAATTTCTGAGAGTCTTTTTGCTGCGCAAAACCAAGCCTTAGAAATTGCATCACGGCCTTCGCAAAAAAGCTCGCGTGTTTTACTTAACTAATAAAATTACTATCGGCAATGTAACGGCCGACAGCACGGTGGTGGCGACGACTAGTTGGGTGGCGTATTCAGTTTCGGTACGAAGTACGCCCGCAATGAGTGCTGTGGTTACGCCGGCCGGCACAGCCGCGGAGATAACGAGGACTTGCATAACGAGTTCCGAAACGGGGCCGGCTATGAGTTCATAGGGCCAAATAACGAGCCAAGCCATTAATGGTCCCACAATCAAACGGACCGCGCTACCCCACATAACGTCGCGATTAAAGAAGTTGAACGGGGTTCTGGCCAGTTGTACGCCCAAAGTAAAGAGGGCCACCATGACGAGAGCGTTACTCACATTGGTAAGGACGGGCCAAAAGAATGTTTGATCCACGGGAATTTTACCGAAATTACAAATTAAAGCCAAGGCTACGGCGTAAATAATCGGCATTTTAAAAACTAATTTGACCGCATCAGTGCTACTCATTTTGCCCTGTCCCGCAAAATAAAAGCCAAGGCTGTTGGTCACGATGTTTTGCCAAACAAAGACAACGATTTGAATGGCGATAGCCGCCTGCAGCCATATAGGCGAGCCGTCTTGTAAAAACGGTTCATTGGAGTAGATAAATACAATAAGCGGCACACCAATGTTACCGCAGTTATTAAAGAGTACCGCATTGCGGAAGATACCGCTTTTTTCACGGGACAGGCCCAACATTTTTTCAAAAACCAAACTGGCCAGCCAGGTGGCCGCAAAACCAATCACCGTGAGCCACACTACTTGGGCACTTTCAGCGGTCACGTTGTAACTGTATGTATTCGTAAACAAAAATGCCGGCGCCACCACATAGAAGTTCATTTTACTGAGTGTATCAAGGTCCATGTGGAATTTTTTATCCATAAAATAGCCGATGAGGACCAATAATAATATAGGCAGAACCGTCGTCAGGAAAATATGCAAAATCATTTATTACTTGGCACCCCACACTAAATTATACAGCGATTCGCCGATAGTGCCTGCCTGAATGGCGGCCGGTTTGGAATCATAAGTGTATTCGCTTTTATCGTAAGCGATGCCGGTTTGATGGAAATACTGCATATCCAAGGTTTGGATGGTGCGTTCATTCTTCTTAATTTCCATTTTTTCAAAATAATAGTCTCCACCCGGTTGAATTACACGAATCCAAAGTTGGGCTACATCGTCTTCTTTGTCGACGCTGCTGTTGTCGATGGATGTTGTGTTATCATGAATGTCGGCACCTACATAATACCAATAATCCGCTGCCTGTACAGGCGCTAACAATGATAGGCTCAATGTACCTACCAGGCCTAACATGGCCAATGTTCTATTCAGTAGTCTCATAATTAGCCTCTTTCTATATAAATTAAAACCTAAATAAATCAAAAGTTACATTATAAAATATCCATGCTAATGGGCATGCTAGTGTCATGCTAATATCCATACTAAACTATATCGATTTGTTTAGCATACACAACATTATACCCACTTAGACTGAGTTTTCAAGTCTAAAAAAGTGAAAATGGTCTGAACTGCTATCATTCAGACCACTACAAAAAGCCACAGTAAGCCGTAATCATCTTCGGCTACCATGGCTTTATTTAATTTATTTGTAAATTAAGGCTATTTAACGCGCCAGGAAACCCACGCAACCTTATCTTCCGATGTATTACGAATGCGGCCGTCTTCCGTGCGATACGGCGCCAATAAAGGCAAAATTTCAGCACGCATAGCTTCTTCCGTACCCCATTCTTCCGAATGAAGGCGCATAGTAAAGTAGCGAAGGGCTTCTTCTTCCGTGAAAAATTCCACTTCCGGCACGTTTACATATTCCACTGCCACGTCTTGGCCAACTTTTTTAACCGTAGCAATAACATCATCTACATTAGCCTGCCATTTGAAGTCGTCTTTTTGACCGTAAAAGTGTTCATATAAAGCGTCCACGATAGTGTCCTGACGACCGGCAAAACCAACGAACAAGCAGGCATTGCGGCTTGTCTTGGTCAATGCTTCAATATTGTTCATGTCAAACATAACAGGACAGAAAAAGCTGTAACTCAAATCAAATTGACGTTCCCAGCCGAGTTCTTCACGAGTGGTTTCACTCCACGGACCTACGTAAAGGTCCAAATCAAGATCTTCTTTTTCCGCTATTTTACGAGCGCCCGCAATCATACCATTCGATAAATCGATGCCCGTAGCCTGATACCCCAGTTTGGCAAGGCCCAAGGAGTAGTCACCGACACCGCAGCCTACATCGAGGGTACGACCGCCCGGAACCGGTAACAAGTTATGTTTTTTCAAAAAATCTATAAAATTCGTAACTTGCGCAGCACGTTCTTGTTTGTCATGTAATTCCACAAAAAATTCGGAACGATTATTCCACGCCTCTTGTTCTGAGCGCCATTCCACTTCATTTTCGTGAATATTCGTTACTCGCACATTGCTCATAAAAGTCCTCCTATTGATAATTTATATCAATTCTAATATTTTCTATATATAGAGTACTCTTATTTTGTTCCTGTGACAAATACCAATTACGAATAATAGCCTATTTTCAGATGCATATTATCTTGAGATATAATCTCATTTTCATAATATATCGGCCTCTCATTTACCTAATATGGGGGCCTCTCATTTTCCTAATACATCGGCAAAGGATTCCACCGTACGATCGATGGCATCAGTCAATGTCTTATTATCCGTATTGAGCGGCGGATTGAAGTAGAGCACATCACCCAATGGACGAAGCAATAAACCATGGTCCAATGCTTTTTTGTATATCTGATAGCCTGTACGTGCTTTGCTTGGCAATGGTTCTTTCGTTGCCGGATCTTTAACCAATTCAATGGCATTAATGAGTCCGATATGACGAATTTCACCCACATTCGGATGTTTACCCAATGCATCTTCCAAGGCATTGTGCAAGAAGACCGCTTTATCTTGCGCCGCCGCTAAGACACCGTCGTTTTGCAAAATATCCAAAGTAGCCAGCGCAGCTGAACACCCCAATGGATTGCCCGCATAGGTATGACTGTGCATAAACGCTTTGTACTCGAAATAATCGGCATAGAAGGCATCATAAATCTTATCGGTAACAGCCATGATGGACATCGGCATATAACCGGCGGTCAAGGCTTTGGAAATGGTCATGATATCCGGTGTAATGCCGGCATGGTCGCACGCAAACATTTTGCCCGTACGGCCAAAACCGGTGGCAATTTCATCCGCAATAAGAAGGACGCCGTATTCATCGCAAAGAGCACGTAATTTTTTCAAATACAATGGCGGATAGATACGCATACCCGCACAGCCCTGTACGATTGGTTCCACAATAACAGCCGCCAATTCATGACTATGTTTGGCGAAATTTTCTTCCATATGCTCGAAACATTCGCAGCCACAGGTTTCACGCGTCTTATTATATGGGCAACGGAAACAATCCGGCGCTTCCGTATGGATTGTTTCCATCAGCATTGGCTGATACATTTTAGCAAATAAATCCATACTGCCAACAGCCAAAGCACCCATGGTTTCCCCGTGATAACTTTCAGTGAGACACATGAATTTCTGACGTTCCGGATGCCCCGTTTGATATTGATACTGGAAAGCCACTTTAAGAGCGCATTCAACGGCACCGGAGCCATTGTCGTTAAAATGTAATTTGTTGAGTCCTTTTGGCAATACTTTAGTCAACTCTTCCGCCAAGGTAATAGCCGGTTTATGACTCAAATTAGCAAAAATAACATGTTCCAATGTATCCAGCTGTTTTTTGATGGACGCATTGATTTTCGGATTGCAGTGCCCCAATAAATTACACCACCAAGAGCTGATAATATCGATATATTCATTGCCGTCTACATCATATAAATACGAACCTTTGCCATGGTCAATAACAATGGGCGGCAATGTTTCATAATCCTTCATTTGTGAACAAGGATGCCAAATATGCGCTAAATCTCTTTCAACCCACACCTGTGAACTCATGTTGAACTCCTTTTACCTCTAAATACCTATACCTAATCATTACGTATGTTAACTGTATTCGCAGCCTGATACGCGCCTAACTTAACTAATACGTAACCTAACTTAATATGTAAAAACTTATATATAACCCTTACATGTTGCTGTTTGAAAAAAATATTGCTTACACTTCGTCATATAAGGCGGCTAACGTATCCGCGGAAACACCTAAGTCCTTAGCCCCTTCCGGTACGCAAGCAATTACCGGTACGCCCGTTAATTCTTCAATCATCAGCTTATTATCCCGTTCCATCGGGCTATCCGTATAGAAGTTTAAAATAACCCCTTTAACCGGAATATTACGAGCCCGCAAGTATTCGATGGTCAAGACCGTAGCATTAATCGTACCCAATCCGGCATGAGCTACCAACAAGGTCGGCAAATTGAACCATTGGATAACGTCTTCCAGAAAAATATGTGCCGTTTCATCATAGCGCAATGGACACATAATGCCACCGCTACCTTCCATGGTGACGTATTCGAAGTTTTCTTTTGCTTTCGCAAAAGCCGCTTCTACTACGGCTTTTTCAAGAGGATGACCTTCCCATTGAGCTGCCAAATGAGGCGATACGGCATGATCATATAAATAAGATAATAAATCTTCGTCCGGTACATCAATGCCGGCCACTTTTTTCACATAACCCGCATCACTGGCTGCAATTGACGGCGCACCACTGACCGCCGCTTTATAATAACCGGCCTTATATTGACCGTCTCGCAATGTTTTCACCAAAAGGCCGGTAATGAATGTCTTGCCGATATCCGTTCCCGTGCCCAATACAAATAAGCCCTTACTCTTTGATTCGAGTTGTGCCATAATAACATCCCTTCCTCTATTATTACCCTATTTGTTAACACGTGGTTAACAAATTGATTTTGATTTAATTTAATCACGCCAAGGGGTTATTGTCAACTCGAACCATTTTAGTATGGTTTATAATTTAATCGAAAGATTTTTAAAAATTGCATTTTTAATATACCCAAAAGGCATTCAATCATCGTTTTTACCACTATTGATTACATTTGTTCAAAAAACGTCATTCATCATTGACTAAATGAGCGATTATGATTATATTATAGTTAAGATAAACCATAATTAAGCAAAATACTAATATAATTAATAAAATATATGTGATGTTACACAGAGGAGATTCCCATGCTATCAGAAGAACGGCAATCCTTAATTCTCGAACGGTTACGGACTAAACGGGCCGTTACCGTACAGGAGTTGGTGCAAGACCTTGATTCCTCCGCGGCCACGATTCGTCGCGATTTAACCGAACTGCATCAGAAGGGCTTACTACAAAAGGTGCACGGCGGCGCTGTAAGTTGCGATGTAGACTATTTCACCACCGAACCCGATATGTCGACGAAAGCCAATTTGTTTACTGATGAAAAAACGGCGATTGCCCAAGCAGCAGCCACTCTCATTGAAGAGCACGACTTCGTCTTTATCGATGCAGGCACCACGACGGAAATGATGTTACCTTTTGTAAATGCTAAAAATGTAACCTTTGTCACAAACGGCACATCTCATGCAGCAGCGCTGGCAGCCCGTTATCGTCGTGTCATTCTCCTTGGTGGTCAGGTAAAAGCGGTTACCGGTGCCATCATTGGCGACACAGCTTTACAACAATTAGATGTTTTTAATTTTACCAAAGGCTTCTTCGGAACCAACGGCGTCAGCATAAAAGGCGGTTTCAGTACACCGGATCCGGCCGAAGCAGCTATCAAAGCCAAAGCGATTCATAAATGTCATCGTGCTTACGTACTTTGTGATTCGTCAAAATTTGACAAAATATCGTCTGTTACGTTTGCCCCATTGGAAAGTGCAACGATTATTACAACTAAAGTAAAAGGTGCTTATCATAACTATACTGAAATTAAGGAGGTAGAGCCATGATTTACACGGTTACTTTTAATCCGTCCCTCGACTATGTCATGCGCGTTAACGGCTTTGAAGCAAACGGCGTTAATCGCACCTATGAAGACTTCATCGTAGCCGGCGGTAAAGGGATTAATGTATCCATTATGTTGCGTCATTTAGGCCACGAGAACACAGCCTTAGGCTTCATTGCCGGTTTTACGGGCGATGAAATCGTTCGTCAACTGCGCGAAGAAGGTTGTGAAGAAGCCTTTATTCGACTTGAAAAAGGGTATTCCCGCATCAATGTGAAATTAAAGAGCAACGGTGAAACAGAAATCAATGCGCAAGGTCCGGTTATCACCGAAGACGCCATGGCTAAGCTCTACAAACAGCTTGATACGTTAGAGAGCGGTGATACCTTAGTTCTCTCCGGCAGCATTCCCAAAGGACTTCCGGAAACAACCTATCGTGATATCATGGAGCGCCTCAGCGCTCGCAATATTCGCATCATCGTCGATGCCACCCAAGATTTACTCATGAATGTACTCGATTTAAAACCGTTTTTAATTAAGCCGAATCATCACGAATTAGAAAGTGTATTCCATACAAAATTTACAACGGAAAAAGACATCATCGAAGCCGCCCGCCAATTACAGGCCAAAGGTGCTCAGAACGTCCTCGTATCAAGAGCCGCTGACGGAGCCGTATTAGTTGATGCTAACGGCGAGGTACGAACCAGCCCCGTACCGAAAGGCAAACTCGTCAATTCCGTAGGTTCCGGTGATTCCATGGTGGCCGGTTTCTTGGCCGGCTATATCGAATCGGATGGCCAATATGACAAAGCCCTGGCTATGGGCGTCGCCGCCGGTTCAGCGTCCGCCTTTGAAGAGTGGCTCGCAAATCGTGAACAAGTAGAAGCATTATTGGAGAAGGAGTAATATCATGAAAATTACGGATTTACTACAGAAGCAATCAATTCAATTGAACGCCCATCCGACCAACAAAGATATCGCCATTCGCCAACTGGCCGAATTGATGGATGCAAGCGGTAATTTAAAAAATAAAGAACAGTACATCAAAGATGTATTGATTCGTGAAGAATCCGGCTCCACCGGTCTCGGCATGGGGCTTGCTACCCCGCATGCTAAAAGTATCGGCGTAAAAGCACCGGGCCTATCCGCTATGACGGTGCCGGAAGGCATGGACTTCGAAAGCCTGGACGGCGAACCGACCCGCCTATTTTTCATGATTGCCGCCCCGGAAGGGCAAGCCGATACCCATGTGCAGGTTCTTGCCAACTTAGCAACCCTCATCATGGATCCCGAATTTAAAGAAGCGCTCATCAAAGCACAAACCGTTGAAGGATTCCTCGCTTTAATTGATGTAAAAGAAGCAGACCAATTCAAACCGAAAATGACAGAAACGGAAGCATTAGCTATTGTGGAACAAAACGTAACCACAGCCGCTACCGCTGCGCCTAACGCTAAACAAGAGGCTCAACAACCGGCAAAAGCACCAAAAGCAATGCCGGCTAAAGCTGCCGACGGCTCTTATCGCGTACTGGCAGTAACCGCTTGCCCTACCGGCATCGCTCATACCGCTATGGCCGCTGAAGCCTTAACCCGCACAGCTGCTGACATGGGCATTACCATTAAAGTAGAACAAAACGGTGCAGCCGGCGTTAAAGACGCCATCACCGCCGAAGACATCAAAAATGCGGAATGTATCATTGTGGCAGCCGACAAGAGCGTTCCTATGGAGCGTTTTAACGGCAAACCGCTCATTCAGGTAAAAGTAGCCGACGGCATCAATAAAGCCAAAGAATTATTGGAAGAAGCAACGTCCGGCAAGGCGCCAATCTTCGAAGCAGGCGAAGAAAAAGCCGACAAAAATGCCATTACCGCCCAAGACAGCTTCGGTCGCCAGATTTACAAACATTTGATGAACGGCGTATCCCATATGTTACCGTTCGTTATTGGCGGCGGTATCCTTATTGCCCTCGCCTTCTTATTCGACGACTTCAATCCGGCCGACCCAAGTAAATTCGGTTCCGGTACGGAACTGGCCGCCTTCTTCATGAAAATCGGCGGTGCCTCCTTCAGCTTCATGTTGCCGGTCTTAGCCGGTTTCATCGGCATGAGTATTGCCGACCGTCCGGGTCTTGCCGTCGGTTTCGTCGGCGGTTATCTCGCCAACGCAGGCGGTTCCGGTTTCCTCGGCGCCCTCTTGGCAGGTTTTGTGGCCGGTTATCTCATGCTCTTATTAAAACGAGTTTTCTCCGGCTTACCACAATCTTTGGAAGGTATCAAACCGGTTTTACTCTATCCGGTATTGGGGGTACTCTTCATGGGTATCATCATTACCTTCATTATTAACCCACCTGTTGGTGCACTTAACGAAGGCTTGATGAACGCCTTGAAGAGCATGGACACCAGCAGCCGTATCGTTATCGGTATCATCTTTGCCGGCATGATGGCCGTTGATATGGGTGGTCCGGTAAATAAAGCGGCTTATGTAATCGGCACAGGTCTTCTCGCTACCGGCGAATACGGTGTTATGGCGGCCGTTATGGCCGGCGGTATGGTGCCTCCATTGGCTATCGCCCTTTGCACAACGTTCTTCCCTAATCGCTTCACTCCGGCTGAACGTAAATCCGGTATTACCAACTATGTTATGGGCTTCTCCTTCATCACCGAAGGAGCTATTCCATTCGCCGCAGCCGATCCGGTTCGCGTAATTCCATCCTGTATCGTTGGGGCAGCTGTAGCCGGTGCTTTATCCATGGCCTTTGAATGTACCTTGCGCGCTCCACATGGCGGTATTTTCGTAGTACCTACCATCGGCAACCCGCTCATGTACTTATTGGCTATCTTAGTAGGCTCTGTTGTGACCGCTTTATTATTGGCTATTTTGAAAAAACCGTTAAAAGCCTAATATCCGGCTAATAGACAATAACCTCATGCATAAAATTTTTACACGCAATGCCTAACCCTTATAAAAATACCCCTGAGTCCTATGGATTCAGGGGTATTGCCATATTGCCTATTAAATTTTAATCTCACTTGATCATTCAGGCAGACTTGAATAATTTAAGTCGCATGAAAACTCTATTTGTTCAATTCTTCACGGATACTTGCCACCGAACGACGCAAGAGCCAATCCGTATCGTTCGAATCACCTACCACAAAGGTATGCTCCCCGAATTTTTCAAAACCGAATTTAGCATAAAATTTCTGAGCTTTGTAGTTATGTTCCCACACACCGAGCCAAACATAATCACAGTCTGTTTGGGTCGCTAATTGCAGAGCCTTTTCAAAGAGAAGTTTACCAAGGCCGAGTCCTTGGTAATCAGCCAATACGTAAATACGCTGTACTTCAAAACCATGTGGCAATTCCTGCTCAGTTTGCGCACGGCCTACATTAACTTTCAAAAAACCGACCGGCTGGCCGTCTACTACGGCAAAAAAGTGTTGTGATTCGGAATCAGTTAGCTCCGCTTGTAACGTTGCTTCCGCCAACGAGGTATTAAAATAGGTGTCGAACTCTTCGTCAGTGTACTCATCCCTAAATGTTTCTGAAAATGTTCTCATCGATAAGTCGCGCAATGTTTTCACATCGTCCGCCCCAATCGGTAAAACATCGATATTCATAGTATCTCCCCCTCCTTTTTCAGGTGTAATATATCCGCTTTATTATAAAACATTCTCACCCTATTTTCAAACGGTCTGACAATAAAACATTGCAAGCATGCGCCGCCTGTGCTATAATCACGTTAGAAAATTCAGGGGAGCTTATGAACGTAGGCTGAGAGGAAGTCATCAAACTTCGACCCTTATACCTGTACGGATAATGCCGTCGTAGGAAGATGTTATAGCGACTTTCTCACGGAGGCACCGTATTGGTGCCTCTGTTTTTTTATGCTGTCTGTCAAAACAGACCGGCTGGCGGGGGAGCGCCCGACAGCTGTCATTACAGCGAAGGGAAGCCGTGTTCCGGCGTGAGAGGAGACCAGTAAGTCTCGACCGCTACAGGAGTTTGTAATGAACGAATCTACCAGTAATGTAAAAAAAGTAACCATGGCCGGTATTTTAGTGGCCGTAGCCGTAGTAGGCAGCACCTTTTCCTTTCCCGTTGGCATCAGTAAATGTGCCCCCGTACAACATATGATTAACATTCTTTGCGCCGTATTATTGGGTCGCTATTACGGGGTGGGCGTAGCTTTTTGCGCCAGCACTTTGCGTCTCGTTACGGGCCTTGGCAGTGTACTCGCCTTTCCGGGCAGTATGTGGGGTGCCCTCTTGGCCGGCATTGTCTATAATCGTACCGGCAATCTATTCTTAACGCTCTTAGCCGAAGTATTTGGTACCGGCATTCTTGGCGGTCTTTCTGCCTACCCGCTGGCCATTATCGTTTTGGGTAAATCGGCCGGTCAAATTGCGTTTTATACCTATGTGGTTCCTTTTTTGATTTCTACCATAGGTGGCTCCCTATTGGCAGGGATTTTGCTCTATACATTACGCAGCACCGGAGCCTTAGCGCAATTAAAACAGCATCAGTAGGCCTAATCTATAGACCGTGCCTAAGCCCTTGTTGACGCCTCAGCATAGCTGAAAGCGCCGATTGTCGGTTGGCCGCCTATGGTCCCCTGATGCCGGAGAAAGGGTATTCTATGAGTACAGCTACTTCTGAAACGAAATTATTATCTCACGGTCTTTTATGGTTTGGCGCCGCCTTATCCATTGCCGAAATTTTTACAGGCACGTTATTCGCACCACTCGGCTTTGAGCAAGGCGTCATTGCCATTTTGCTGGGCCATATTATCGGCGGTTTTCTTTTTTTCTTAGCCGGTCTCATCGGTGCCAACACGCGCCGCAGTGCCATGGAAACCGTTCGTATCGGCTTTGGCCGTCAAGGAGCGTCCGGCTTTGCCTTGGCCAACGTACTGCAATTAATCGGTTGGACTACCGTCATGATTATTACCGGCGCCGCCGCTACCAATGCGATTTTACCTTGGGGTACTGCCGTTTGGTCCCTCGTAATCGGCGTTCTCATCATTCTTTGGCTCGTCCTCGGTTACAGTAATCTTACCCGTTTAAACCTCGTAGCCGTAGCACTCTTATTCTGCCTTACCATTTGGCTCAGTTTCATTATTTTTGATCCGTCCTCAGCCGTGGCCGGTGCTTTACAGTTAACGGAAGACCAAGGTCTTTCCTTCGGTGCCGCCGTTGAACTGGCCGCTGCCATGCCGTTATCGTGGTTACCGCTCGTGTCTGACTATACACGTACAGCCAAACGCCCCGTAGCAGCCACGGTAGTGAGTACCTTAACATATACCATTGTCAGCATTTGGATGTATATTATCGGTCTCGGATCCGCTATTTATGCCGGCGAAACAGACATTGCCGCCGTTATGTTAAAAACGGGGCTCGGCCTCTGGCCTTTATTAATCATTATCTTTGCCACCGTAACGACAACGTATCTCGATGCGTTTTCCGCCGGTGTCAGCTTTGTCAGCATTTTTCCGAAATTGTCTGAAAAAACAACGGCTATCAGCCTCACGGTACTCGGCATTGTATTAGCCATTTTAGTACCTATGACAGAATATGAGAACTTCTTGTTCCTCATCGGTTCGGTTTTCACGCCCATGATCGCGATTCTCTTTACCCAATACTTTCTCCTTAAGCAGGATGCATCTGGGCGTAAATTTTACCTTCCCAACCTGATTCTTTGGTTAGTCGGGTTTGTCTTATACAGAAATGTGATGACCTATGAAACACCTTTGGGAACCACATTCCCGGTTATGATTGTCATTGCAGTTCTGACATACATCGTCGGCCGTTTTACCGGTAAAATTCAAGATTAATAAAAAAGAGCTTTGAGTCACGACTGATTCAGAGCTCTTTTTCATTCTTATTTCCGGCAAACCATATTTATAATAGCCTAAATTTATATTTCGGGGCACAAATTTACTTTACACTGGCTTAAATAATAGTACATTTTACTAAAATATCGAATTTCTATAATTAGTTTCAAAAAAATCGATATTTTATATATACACTGCTCTCGTTCTATGCTATACTGAATTTGCAATAATAAGTCGGTATTAACTATCATAAATCATAATGACCGACAACTATAAGTAAACAGCCAAAGTGGCTGTGTATAAGTTTTTAGACAGGGGCGTATATCCATGAACGATTTTTTAAGAGGTTTTAAAGATTTTGCATTGCGCGGCAATGTAATTGACTTGGCAGTCGGTGTTGTTATCGGCGCTGCTTTCGGTAAGATTGTATCTTCCTTAGTTAGCGACATCATCATGCCACCGATCGGTTTACTTTTAGGCGGTATCGATTTCTCCGATTTCTTCATCAGCTTGAACGGCCAGCAGGCAGCTACTTTGGCTGAAGCTAAAGCAGCCGGTATTCCGGTTATCGCTTACGGTAGCTTCTTGAATGCGGTAGTTCAATTCCTCATCGTAGCATTTGCGATTTACTTAGTAATCAAACAAATCAACAATCTATATCCTAAAAAAGAAGCACCGGTTAAACCAATGCGTACTTGCCCATTCTGTAAACAGGACGTAGACGAAGAAGCAACGCGTTGTCCGCATTGTACTTCTGAATTGACACCGGAAGTTAAAGCCAGCTAATTGGCCATCCAAAAAAATCCCACATTATCGAAGAGCTTGCCTCGTAATGGACAAAGAGAGCGACGGACTTAACAGTTCGTCGCTCTCGCTCGTTTTAAATATTAATAATTATTTTTCACCTTCACTAATGCTGTCCATTAATTTAATGTACTCGTCCTTAGTGAATACAGGTTTGTAATTATCCTGCACTTTCTTAGCCCCTTCACCGTCGCCATATAGCAAGTCAACAATGGTCATGGTCAAAGCTTGCGCAGTTTTGGTATAGGCTACTTCAGGAATGGAAATCTTGTAATTGGCACCGTGAAGAACGCCTTCAATACAGCCAACCCACGGATGAATAACCGGTATAATATGCGCTACATCGCCCATATCCGTACTACCGGCCATGTGTTCGCCTTGAATTACATTAGCCTCGCCAAATAATGGAATGGAATTTTCTTTTAAAAACTCATTCATAATGGCATCATTACGCATCGGCAAATAGCCCGGTAAATCGTTGATTTCGCAAGTTGCACCCACTGCATCGGCACCGGCCTTGAGAGCGCGATTAACGCGTTTATTAGCCGCTATCATGGCCTCTACATTGGCCGCCCGCACATAGCTTTCCATAGCCACATAATCAGGCACTACATTTACTAAGCTGCCGCCACTGTTAATAATCGGATGGAACCGCACATAGTCGCTTTCTTTGAAGGTATCACGAATGGCATTGACTCCCATAACCCCCATCATAGCGGCTTGCAATGCATTGACACCTTCGTGAGGGGCGCCGGCTGCATGAGCCGCTTTACCGTGATAATTAATCAACTTACCGATAAAGCCATTCGATGTAGAGCCCAAGCCCATTTCACCGCCTTCGGTGTGCGCTGTTTCCACATGCATTTGCATAGCCATATCAATATCGTCAAAAGCGCCTTCATAGATAAGCTGCTGCTTGCCGCCTAAATACTTAATTTTGCCTTCTTCGCGCAATTTATTGCGATAGTCAATTTCTACATATTCTTCAGCCGGTACGGCAAAAATAACAACTTCACCGTTTAACTCCGGCAAAACACCTTCGGCCTGCAAACCGATGGCCACGGCCAACATATTGGCAATCTGTACATTATGGCCGCAACAATGAGCCGCACCGGTCACTTCATCGGCGCGCGGATGTTTAGGGCAAATGATGGCATCCAATTCACCAATCATGGCAACGCGATAAGCATCGCTTTTACCTTTTAAACGGCCCTTCACCCCGGTCAAAGCATGGCCGGTCGTAAACGGAATATTTAACTCTGTAAACAACTGCTGTACAAAGGCCGTTGTTTTATTTTCTTTATAGCCCAATTCAGGAGCTGCCATAATAGTTTCGGCAATTTCCATTAATCTTGGCATCGCCTTCTCAATGGCTGCACAGACTCGTTCTTTTACTTCTATTTTAGTTAATCCACTCATGTTAAATTACGCCCTCCCAATATAAAACTACTTGTGCTACTAAAGCGGCACAAACGAAGGTCCCTGCCGCAACGGCTAAGGCAACCGGAACAATACGCCACGACAATTGTTTAAAAGCGCCTAAATCCTTGCCCAAGGACAAACCGGCATACGCCAATACCGGTGTTGTTGTGGCTAAGAAGGTAACCTGAGCCGCTTGTTTGGTAATCCAGTCACTACCCGGTACGCCCGGAATCGATAAAATAACGCCTAAAATAGAAACCCAGAATACCATCGGTAATTTTTTAAATCCCGGCAAATACGAAAGCACGGCACCGGCAAAAGCGATACCGGCCAATACAAAACAGCCTACCAAACTCGGTCCGAAGGCATGCTTACCGTCTAAAATATTACCGGCCGCTGTAATCACAGCCGCTATAATAACAACTACCAAGAATTGAATTATTTTTTCCTGTAAGGTCATAGTTTTTTCCGTACTCATTAGCGCACCTCCTCAGAATCATGACGTAATACACGGGCACAGAAGCCGTATAAGCGTTCCATAATCGGCAACGATACAAATAAACTGAAGTATACGCCCACAACACTGGTTAATAAGTTGGCAGCCCCTGCCATGGCCATAATTTCACGTTCAAATTCAGGATGTACTGCCACGATGGATCCGGTGGCAGCCGCCATCATACTGGCACTACCGATACCGGCACCCATAGCGAGGGCTATCGGATGGAACCAGCCTAGTTGAGCAATCATGCCGGCCAATACGGAAATCCACATAGCACCAAATAAAGTACCGCAAATGTACATGCCCATAACGCCGCGACCTTCCGGTGAATGGAATCCGTAGCGGTCAATAATAATCGCCACATTGGCTTCACGGTCAATGGAGTAACAAGCCCCTACCGCTTCACGACGCATACCCACTAAGAGGGCGATTGGCAAACCGAGAACAATGGTTCCGAAGAAGTGACCCAACTCTTGTAAAATCAAAGCCCAACCGGAATTCATTATGATATGCAAATTAGGCCCGATGCCAAGACCAATCTTGGTCATCAAAATCATAATTGAAATATTCAGATAATCAGTAGCTGCTACCATTTGCTCTTCCGTAACAATCTTAAGTTTAGGAATTGAAATAACAAGACCGATTACCAAAGAATATAACAGTGGCAAAAATACAACAATGCCGAATTTTTGGATGCCTATCCCCTCCGCCACCAACGTAATCAGCAAACACAGCAGATGAATCTTCCAGTTTTTTAATAATCCCATAACCTTGTCCTCCAGAAGAAAACAAAAATACATATAAAAACTACACACACACCAATTATACGCTATAAATCATATTTTGACTTATATTATTTTGTAATGGTACTTGATAAATTTGTAATAGTTCTTGATAAGTCTAAAAATAAAAACAGGTAATAATGCACGCATTATTACCTGTTTTAACTATTTATTTATTTTTTAAATATATAATTATCAATTTTACAATTCTCCCTTATGTTTTCTATGACAATCGGGATTTTATAAAATTCTTATTAATAATTTAAAATAAGCCCGTACGTTTACCGTAATGCTTAGAGTCGCCGTTTTGTTTCCAGCCAACCATATCACCGATGGACATAACGCGGCGAGTCAAGCAATCCTTACATTTATCGGCATTATCGTCTACGCAAGGTTTGTTATCGTAGAGTAAGTACTTGGCACGGTGTTCCGGAATCGTAATAATCGGCATCAAAATATTGGCGCCGGCCGCAAGACCTTTTTCACGTCCCAATTTATCGAGGGCCTGTAGGGCTGTGGTAGCCGCGATATTAACGTCTTTTAAGAATAAGCGGGTCAACGCAATCATCTTGAGCCCCAGCTGAATACGACGTTTTTTACCCGCTTCATCATCAATCCCCATGGCCAATGCTTCTTGACCGAGTGGGGTGTCATGATGTACCACATATGGTCCCATACCGATCATGTCGATATCCATATCACGGTAGAAGAGAATATCATTCACCAAATCTTCTTCCGTCTGATGAGGAAGACCGATCATAACCCCGGTGCCCACCTGGAAGCCCACTTTGCGAAGACTCTTTAAACAGTTAACGCGCGTTTCAAAAGAATGGAGTTCATCATTCGGGTGGATTTTCTTATATAATTCCGGATTACTTGTTTCAATACGAAGCAAGTAACGACTGGCACCCTCTTCCACCATGCGGCGATAACTTTCTTCAGTCTGCTCACCGACACACATGGTAATCCCCAAGGAGCCGTCGCCGATAGATTTAATTTCACGAATTAAGTCTACTACATAGTCCACGAAGGCCGCATCACTGCGCTCGCCAGACTGCAAGGTAATGGAGCCGTACTCATGGTCATAGGCCCACTGCGCCATTTTAATAATATCTTCGCGCTTCATATCAAAGCGTTCCGTTTTATCGTTCTCACGACGAATGCCGCAATATTCGCAGTTTTTCACACAGCGATTGGAGAATTCAATCAAACCGCGATAATACGCCATCTTATCTACATATTTAGCCTTAACTTCATAGGCCTTTTTATAAATAGCCTGCAAATCATCTTCGTCGGTGACGCTCATCAAAAAGCGCAACTCATCGACGGTCAACGTGTCATTGCCGACCAAATCTTTCTTAAGTATATCTTGTACTGTCATTTTTTGAACTGTCATATTCCTCCATTTATTCCGAACGACGATAGGCCCCCATCAGTGAATCCGCTGGCTTCACCGTCTTCATTGCGAACGACGATAGGCCACGGTAAGCGGCTCTGTCAGCGTAGCCGGCAGGTCCGTATCTTTTACAAAACCATCCAATTCAGCGGGCAAATCGGTCCATTCGGTTAATTCATGAGCAATCATATAATGGGCGAGGCGGCCGCGCATCTGTTTTGACGAGGTGCTGAGCTGCTTCCACACGCCCTGTTTTAATTCTAAAAACTCAACCGTCACTATATGCGGATGAGTCACTAATTTTGAATATTCCTTGGATGCCAAGTTCAAGAGCCAATCTTCCTTTTGAAAATAGGCCGTTACCTTGCCGGTCCAGCAATCATAAAGTGATTTGGCGTCTTTAAGGAGATCTTCAGCTACCGGCTCGGTTATCACGTTTTTGGCAAAAATCCGGTCTACCAAATCGAGCCGATAATCGGTAACCGGACTCTGCGGCGTTACTACGCCATACAAAGCGGATAAAATACATACATGGTCATTACCGAAGGCCTGTGCTTTTTCAGACAAATCCTGCCAAGCCAAATTTTTAAAGGCAAGGCCCGAATAGCTGAGTGCGGCAGCCCCTTCCGGCGCCGTTTCATAGTTTTGATAAAACTCGACCAAGTCAGCCGCCATATCTTCCTTAACTTTAAGAGCCTTCATGATGGCCTCCGCCGATAAAGTTTGCATATGGGCCACAATGGCTTCGGTTAAGGCTTTAGCAAAAACCGGTGCTGTAGCCTTGCCCTGCAAGGTTTTCGTTTTACTAGGAGACAGGAGTATTTTCATGCTTACTCATACCTGCCTCTTCATGCATAGCTTCGTCTTCGGCTACTAACTGCGCCTGCAAGTCTTTACTCCAAATCATCATTGGCAAGCCTACAACATACTTGGCTTTCATTTCCTTACACATATGAATTGCTTCATTCAAATATGGCGAACCTTCATCAATACCGTCAGTCAAAATCACAACATGGCGATTTTTTAAATCCATGCCGGAATATACCATATGTTCACCATTGTAGAAAATCTCTTCAATGAATAATTTATCGTGCATAAACTCGTCCATGCGGTGCAATATAATACGATCTAACAAGGCATTAGCCGGCGTCGAAACTGGTTCCGTAGTAGCCAGGCCTTCCGGCTGCAAACGAATAAATACAGTCTTTTGGTTATGACCTTTGCGGTACTCCAAAAGAGCCTGTTCCAAAGCGCCGTAGAACAAGAATTGTTCTGCCGGATCTAAGGTATCACTCAAAAACATATCTATAACGGAGCCTGATTCGGCCGTTTTCAACTGTGCTGACAACTGAACCGCTACATCTTCTACAACTTCTTCATAATCGGAATGTTTAACTTCTGCCATTACGCGATCCTCCTACATCAATACACTAAATCGAAACAGTCAAGCTTCTTTCTAATTCTAACCATATAATTATAGCATTTTTACCTAAAATATTCTATATCCCCCATGGACAATACCATATAATATGTTTTTCATTATATTTCGTCAAAAATCAAAAGGACTTCCGCAGAATTTGCGAAAGTCCTTAGTATAACCAATATTGACTGTTACATTGACGCGTCATGCATACACGCGGTCAATCTGCAGTAAACGATTAGGCTTCAAATATAAACGATTACGCTTCAAATAAGAGATAAATATTCATCCCCGTCACCACAAGCCCGATAAGCCACAACATAACCGCCGTAGACGGTTTGTTTTTGTATACCCCCATAACCTTGGCCGAACCGGTCAAGTAGAGCTGCAAGAAAATGGTAAACGGCAATTGCAAACTGAGGAACATTTGTGAAACGAGGAGTGCTTTAAACGAGTCTTGAATGAATAAAATGAGCACGAGCGCCGGAATATAAGTAAGTGCGAGCCCGATGCGACTGTGCAAATCCTTCATATCATAGGATTCACCAAACATCCCCGCAAAAATACTGGCTCCCGCCATACCGGCCGTAGCCGACGAAGCAAGCCCCGCAAAGAGTAAGGCGATGGCAAAAATAACCCCTGCCGACGGCCCGATTAACGGTACCAACAATTCCTGAGCCTGTTCTAACTCTTCTACCATTACGCCTTGCGCAAAGAACGTAGCGGCCGCCAGAATAATCATGGCGGAATTGATGGCCCAGCCAATCCCCATGGAAAGAATAGTATCCAAGAACTCATAACGCAAGCGTTTCTTCATAATTTCCGGATCTTTTTTATTGAACTCACGGCTCTGAATAATTTCCGAATGAAGAAATAAATTATGAGGCATAATAACGGCCCCTAAAATACTCAAGATAACGAGCATCGATTCATTCGGCAATGTCGGATTCACCCAACCGAGTCCTGATGCAGCCCAATCTACATCAACCATGGAAAGCTCTGCCAAATAGGCTAACGCAATGAGCGATACAAAGCCGGCAATAACTTTTTCAAGCTTACTGTACGAATTTGTCAACAGCATGACGGTACACACAATGGCCGTCAAAATAGATCCGATAAAAAGGGGAATGCCGAACAGCATTTTTAAAGCTATGGCCGCCCCGATAAACTCGGCTAGTGCCGTAGCCGCAGCTGCCAACCCTGCCGTACTCAACAAAGTACGGGACAACCAACGGGGCAATGTCTCATAGGCACATTCCGACAAACAACGACCGGTTACAATGCCCAAATGGGCCACATTATGTTGCAACAAGATGAGCATAATCGTTGAAAGGGTAACAACCCATAACAAACTGTAACCGAATTGGGCTCCGGCCGCTAAGTTGGCAGCCCAGTTCCCCGGGTCGATAAAGCCGACCGTTACTATAATCCCCGGTCCAATGTATCGGAAAACTTCCGAAACTCCCTGTTTGTGGACCGTATTTAGTTTTTCTTTAATACGTGACAACATACCCTTCACCATTTCCTATCTTTTATAATCCAACGACACCGATTCACATACACTCATAATTACGGCTTGGATTTCAGCAAGGGTCCCCTTCCTGTCACAGTCCAAACACTATTGTGCAGCAGATGCACTTTCAGCAGCACTATTTGGATTTACCGGTTTAGCATCGGCGTTGGCCTCGCCATTATTAGCCGCATCAGCTTGAGCTGCTCCCTGAACTACCGGGCCGGGCTGAGCCTGCGCGCCGGTCTCTTTATTACCGGATTTGCCTTGTTCCTTGGCAGCTTCTTTATCTGCTTTAGCCTGTGCTTTCGCGGCTGCTTTATCAGCTTTAGCCTGGGCCTTAGCCGCTTCTTTATCGGCTTTAGCCTGTGCCTTAGCTGCTGCTTTATCCTGTTTAGCCTGTTCTGCTTTTTCTTCCGCTTCTATGCGTGCACGATTTTCCTGAAATTTTTCACGCGATTTAGCCGCTTCTTCATCAGCCTGAGCAATCGCCTGTTTGCCTACTTTATCATATAAAGCATCCGGTGCTGCCACACCACTGCTCGAAATGACCACACCTACACGAGCCCTGGCATCACTGCGGCCGCGATTATCAAAACGAAGGCGCACATCGCCACCGGTTTGCACCTTGCTGCTGTCCACTTCAAAATGCTTCATTTTTTCCGCAATTTCTTCGCGGGTTAATGCCGGCTGTTGACCTTGCGAAATAGCATCTTCGCCGCGCTTACCTTCGCGAATTTCCTGATCCCGGTTATATTGCATCAAATCCTCACGGAATTCACTATACAAGCGAATGGCAATATTTTTATCCGTATCATTCATTGTCTCACGACGTTCCACAATATCCGCCACCAGTGGTGTCAATTCATAACGCGTATATACTTGCGTACCCAAATTTAAACCTTTAGTATCAGTAAGTGCCCCATGCTTTTCGAGCGTCATTAACGCCTGATACGCCCAATCCGACGGTTTCACATCGGCCAGGCGATTATCGGCCTGACTGATACCTACAGTACAAACGGTACATAAACCGGCTACTAATAAAGCTTTTTTCCAATTCATGGTCAATCTCCTTATTTTCTTAAATTCATCAATATTATACCTTGTTTTTACGAACTTTGCTATCATTGAAAGTCATTATCAAAATTAATTAAAGTTATTCGCCTGTTTCCAAAAGCTTCGCCTGTTTCAAGCAAACATAGCCCTAACTTTTTCAAAAAAATCCTCCCATTTCAAGCAAATATGGTCCTAACAGCACTATACAAAATTCATTTCGGAATTTCATGAAAAACGGCTTTTTACCAACATACTAATGTTTAAGTAAAAAGCCGTTTTTATCTATTCAACTGTTATCCCTTACAATGTTTTAACTTACACGGCACTCAGAACAGCCGCTTTCATAGTTTTTACGTACTCCCCTAACGCTTCATCAGCCGCATCACCATGAGCTTCAATGATTTTTACAATAGCCGAGCCTACGATAGCCCCATCCGAAACGGCTGCCATAGCTTTCGCCTGTTCCGGTTCAGCAATGCCGAAGCCGATGGCCACCGGCACATCGGTATATTTTTTTATCGTTTGCACTAAGCCTGCGATATCGGTAGTAATTTCTTTGCGCACGCCCGTTACCCCTAAGGAAGATACGCAGTAAACAAAACCTTTCGCATCAGATGCAATGCGTTCGATACGCTGTTCTGAAGTTGGGGCGATTAAGGAAATCACGGTAACTCCCGCAGCAGCCGCCACATCTTCAATTTCACCTTTTTCTTCGTAAGGCATGTCCGGTACAATGATGCCGCGAATGTTAAGCGCTTGGCAGCGAGCAAAGAATTTTTCCGCGCCATATACATAAACCGGGTTCAAATAGGTCATGAACACCAACGGAATCGTAACAGTTTCACGGACTTTTTGAACCATGGCAAAAATGGCATCCGTAAGAGCACCGCTTTTTAGCGCTCTTTGTGAGGCGCGCTGAATGACTTCCCCTTCGGCCACCGGATCGGAGAAGGGAATGCCGATTTCCACTAAATCGGCGCCCGCATCAGCCATAACCTTAATATAACGGGCCGTGGCTTCCAAATTAGGGTCGCCGGCAGTCAAAAATCCGATAAATGCTTTGCCCTTGGCAAAAGCTTGTTCTATTGCATAACTGTCTTGTTGTACCTTATTCATTGATGTCATACCCCCTGTATCGCGCCATAGCCGCTACATCCTTATCACCGCGACCGGAAATACAAATAATAATCGATTCGTCACGACCCATTGTCGGTGCCACCTTCATAGCATGGGCTACGGCATGGGCACTTTCAATAGCCGGAATAATGCCTTCGGTGCGCGACAAATATTCAAAGGCCGTTACCGCTTCTTCATCGGTAATCGGAACGTAAGTAGCTCGACCCGTATCGTGTAAGTACGAATGTTCCGGTCCGATACCCGGATAATCAAGACCGGCAGAGATGGAGTATACCGGTGCAATTTGGCCGTATTCGTTTTGCACGAAATAGGAACGCATGCCGTGGAAAATCCCCGGTGTTCCTTTTGCCAACGTAGCCGCATGTTCTTTCGTTTCGATACCGAGGCCCGCTGCTTCACAACCGACCAACTGAACCCCTTCATCAGGGATGAAATGATAGAACATGCCGATAGCATTGCTGCCACCACCGACACAGGCGAGCACCATGCTTGGCAACTTGCCTTCAGCGTCCAAAATTTGTTCCCGCGCTTCTTTACTGATAATGCTTTGGAAATCGCGGACAATCATGGGGAACGGATGCGGACCTACGGCTGACCCCATGGCATAATAGGTATCATCCACCCGGCGAGTCCATTCACGAAGCGTTTCACTGACTGCGTCTTTTAAGGTCATAGTCCCTGACGTTACGGGATGTACCTTCGCACCTAATAATTCCATGCGATACACATTAAGGGCCTGACGTTCCGTGTCTTCTTTACCCATAAAAATTTCGCATACCATGCCGAGAAGCGCCGCTGCCGTAGCCGCCGCAACACCATGTTGACCGGCGCCGGTCTCAGCGATGATACGTTTTTTACCCATTCGTTTGGCCAACAAAACCTGTCCCAATACGTTGTTAATCTTATGGGAGCCGGTATGATTTAAATCTTCACGTTTCAAATAAATTTTGGCACCGCCCAAATCTTCCGACATATGCTTGGCATAGTACAAAATCGACGGACGACCCGTGTAATTCACCTGTAGTTCTTCCAATTCGGCCACGAAATCGGGGTCATTTTTATATTTCTCATACGCTGCTTCTACTTCAAGGACGGCGTTCATCAAAATCTCCGGAATATATTGCCCGCCATGCTCACCATAGCGGCCCTTGCGTTGTACTTCACTCACAAAACTCACCTCTCCAATCTTTCTCTTTTATTGTTTTACTATTTTCAAAAAGTCTTCTATTTTTCGTTCATCTTTAACGCCGTCAGTCTCTACACCACTGCTCACATCAACGCCATAAGGCTTGGCAATGCGCATCGCTCGAGCTACATTTGTAATATTTAAACCGCCGGCCAACATAAAGGGTTTCGTAAAATCTCTTAAAAGCGACCAGTCAAAGCTTTGACCGGATCCGCCCCGTTCGCCCTTTACAAACGTATCAAATAGAATCATATCGGCTGAACTGTCACGCCATCGCGCTACATCGGCGGCTGACTTCACCGGAACGACTTTCCAAATGGCCGCCTTCGTCAATTGACGTAACGCCTCAATGTCCTCTTCCGTTTCATCACCGGAAAGCTGAATTACATCAAGGGGCACGGCTATAGCCAGCTTCGCCATAACTTCTAATGATTCGTTAACAAAGATGCCTGCTTTTTTTACTGTCGGCACCAAATGGGCCGCCAAGGTTTTAGCCTCAATACAAGTCACCTGCCGTTTGCTGGGAGCAAATACGAAACCTATATACTCCGGTCTTAATTCATGGGGCAACGCATTGATTAAGGCAATATCTTCCGGCCGTTTCAAGCCGCAAATTTTTGCTTTCACCGGTGGTACTTTGCCGTAGAGTTCGGCAATCGCTGTTCCCTTATCGGCCACTCTCATAAAACGCTCCCCGATAAGGGCGGCGCCGATACCGTTTTCACGAAGAGCTTCTATATCAGCGGCCGTATTAAGACCGCTTTCCGATACAAATATAACCGAATCAGGCACCAGCTTTCTAAGCTTCAAACTGTGATTAATATCTACCGTAAAATCACGCAAATCACGATTATTTACGCCGATAACCCGTGCCCCTATATTAAGAGCTTTAGCTATCTCTTCTTCCGAATGGGCCTCAACCAAACAGGCCAAGCCTAAACTGTTTGCCAACCCATGAAAATTCTTTAATTCTTCTTCCGATAGAATCGCACAAATCAATAAAATGGCGGAGGCACCGATTACTTTGGCCTCATATATCTGATAGCTGTCGATAGTAAAATCTTTACGCAGCACCGGAATCTGTACTGCCTTGGCAATCTCTGTGAGGTATGTATCGGCCCCTTGGAAAAACTCCGGTTCCGTCAATACCGATATAGCGGCGGCACCGGCCTTTTCATAATCCTCGGCAATCGCCAAATAAGGGAAATCTTCCGCAATAACGCCTTTCGACGGCGATGCTTTTTTCACCTCGCAGATAAAATTCATCGAGCCCGCCCGAAGCGCTTTTTCAAAATCAAAGGGGAATTGTCCGCCCTGTCTTGTCAGTTCGGCTCGTGCTATCACCTCTGCTTTGGCCTTGATCAGCTCCAAAGGCACACTTTCTTTTAACTTGGCCACCCGCGCTTTAGTGGCTGCTACAATCGTATCAAGAATCATTAAGCCACCTCATTGGTAGCGGCGATTAAACCTTCCAACACCGCCAGAGCCTTGCCTTCATCGATAAGCCGCGCCGCCTTAGCGATACCTTCAGCTAAAGTAGTATCTTCTTCTGCCAAACGGAAACTCATGCCTGCATTAAGAAGAACCGCATTACGACGGGAGCCGTTTTCACCATTCAGTACGGAGCGGGTAATTTCCGCATTAACCGGACCGTCACCGCCTACGAGTTCAGCCGGTTTGGCATAGGCAAGACCGAATTCAGCAGGATCCAGCACATAGCTGGTTAACTTACCATCATTAATTTCGCAAACATAGGTCTTATCACAAGCGGTGATTTCATCGAGACCGTCAAAACCGTGAACTACGGCGCCTCGTTTAACCCCCAGATTAGCTAATACCTGAGCCATCGGTTCAACTAATTCCTTAGCGTATACGCCCATGAGCTGCATGGTCGCACCGGCAGGATTCGTCAAAGGTCCCAGAACATTAAACACGGTGCGAATTCCTAAAGCCTTGCGCACCGGCATGGCGTATTTCATGGAGCTATGATAGAGCGGGGCAAACATAAAGCACATGCCTACTTTATTAAGCACATCCTGATTGGCCGGTCCCGGTACATTTAAATTGACCCCTAAGGCTTCCAAGCAATCAGCAGCGCCACATTTACTGGATACACTGCGATTGCCGTGCTTAGCAACCGGAATACCGCCGGCAGCGATTACAAAGCCTGCAGTGGTGGAAATATTAAACGTATTCGCCTTATCACCACCGGTACCGACAATTTCAAATACATCCTTAGCGTGCTTTACGGGCATGGCTTTTTCACGCATGCCTTGAGCAAAACCGGTAATCTCATCGATGGTTTCCCCCTTAAGGCGAAGAGCCCCCAACAAAGCACCAATTTGAGCCTCATTAGCTTCACCGTTCATAATCTCACGCATGGCTCCCAAAGCCATATCGTAGGTCAAATCCTTACCATCTACCACTGTTTCAATCGCCGTTTTAATTATCATGATTAGCTCCTCTCGGGCCCTGCCCTCTCTTATTTGTCAATACTCTCAGTTCTCAATATTTCATCGTAATTTACTTATACACTCATGTTCAAAAAGTTCTTTAAAATCTCAATGCCATGGGGTGTTAAAATCGATTCCGGATGGAATTGAACGCCGTATAGTGGTTCTGATTTATGTTCCATGGCCATGATTTCGCCGTCCGCCGTTTCCGCCGTAACCACCAACTCTTCCGGTAAGCTTGCTCTATCTACCGCCAAAGAATGATAGCGAGCCGCTTCGAAGTGCTTTGGCAGACCTTCAAACAACTTGGAGTCTTTAATTATATTGACCTCACTGGACTTGCCGTGCATTACCGTTTTGGCAAAACCTACGGTGCCGCCAAAACTTTCCGCCAAGGCCTGATGACCGAGGCAAACTCCTAAAAGCGGGATTTTACCGGCCACGGCCGGAATCAAGGTTTCGTAAATGCCCGCTTCATTCGGCCGACCCGGTCCCGGTGATAATACAATGTGACTCGGGTTCAGTTCAAGCACTTCCGGTACCGTTAATTCATCGCTGCGAACCACTTTAATATCCGAATTCAAGGTTCCGATAAATTGATATAAATTAAAGGAAAAACTGTCATAATGATCAATCAACAATATCATAACCGGTCACCTCTACCCCTTTCTTAATCGCTTCGATTATAGCCTGCGCCTTGTTGCGCGTTTCTTCATATTCATTGGCCGGTACACTGTCCCGTACGATACCGGCGCCGGAACGAACCGCTACATAACCGCCTCTGGCCACCGCCATGCGAATGCCGATGCAAGTGTCCATATTGCCGGCAAAATCTAAATATCCGATAGCCCCCGCATACACGCCGCGCGGTGCTTTCTCAAGTGTTTGCAAAATCTCTACGGCCCGAATCTTCGGTGCCCCCGATAAGGTGCCGGCCGGTAAGGTAGCACTTAATGCATCCAATGCATCCTTATCTTTTTGAAGTGTTCCCGATACGGCGGAACAAATATGCATCACATGAGAGAATCGTTGAATTTCTCTAAGCGCTGTTACCTTCACACTACCGAATTCACAAACACGACCTAAATCATTACGGCCTAAATCGACCAACATATTATGTTCGGCCAATTCCTTTTCGTCATTTCTCAACCGCTCTTCATACGCCATATCTTCCGCTTTATTCTTACCTCGCGGCATCGTTCCGGCGATTGGGAAGGTTTCCACCTGACCATCACGAACCTTCACCAAAGTTTCCGGTGAGGCTCCGGTCAATTCCATATGCGGGCTGCTGAGATAAAACATATACGGCGATGGATTTGTAGTACGCAAGATACGATAAGCATTGAGTAAACTGCCTTTAAACCGTGCGCGACGTCCGATGGATAACACGCCTTGGAAAATATCCCCTTTTCTAATATGCTCCTGTAAGGTTTCAATCTTTGCCATGAATTCTTCTTTGGTAAACTCGTCTTCAAATTCCGTTAAGAGGTTACCGGCCGGTTCATTCACTTCTTCCCCTGTCGCCACCAATTTGGCTAAACTTTCCAGCTCCAGTTGAGCCTTGTTATAATTCGTTTCCAACTCATCGGTGCGAATATTGGTAATTAAAATAATCTTTTTCTTATAATGATCAAACACAATAACTTTATCAAACAACAAAAGCTCCACATCGTTGAAAATGAGTATATCGTAAGGACCGGTGGACATCAACTTCATCCGTTGTGCTTGAAACCCGTGATCCAAATGCGGTTCTTGGTAGGTCATGTATTCATAGCCGAAGTAACCTACAAGACCACCTGTAAAGGTGGGTAAAAAATCGAATTGCGGACTACGGTATTCTTTCATTACCCGGCGAATTTCTTCATTCGGCTTGGTCGTCCGATAGGTTTGTGTCGTAGCGCCCTTAATCGTCATCGTGCCGGCCTTACAGGTGATTTCAAGGAGAGGATTATAGCCTAGGAATGAATAGCGACCCCAGTTCTCTTTGTTATCCGCACTTTCCAATAAAAAAGCGGTTTTGCTTACACGTTTTAACGCTTTAAGCACACTCACTACGGTACGCGTATCCGAAAAGATTTCTTTGTATACGGGCACAATCGGATAATCTGCAGCGTATTTTTTTAATGTTTCCAATGGTAACTGATTCATAATGGCAGCTCCTTTTTCTCAATCATTTGGGCCAACGCTTATAACATTTAATACTTTCCATGCCAAGCTTTTTATGCTAACTCTCTTTTGGTAACAAAAAAGTCCTTGGCAAATATATGCCAAGGACGGGTAATTATACTCGCGGTACCACCTTGTTTGACGTTCTACATACAATAAAACGCCCCCTCATTCGCAGGGTACTAACATACCCCTCATTGCTAACGCCAATGTCGCGTCGCTGTATACTAAAGCTATTAACATAACTCTTTCCCAGCGCCCTCAACGGTCCATTTAATAAGCTGCGTTCTGTGAAAATCTCAGCTAACTCCACTCTCTGTAAGTGCACGTCTTATTTTTATCTCCGTCTCAACGGTTTATAGGTTCGCTATAAAGTTATATACGAGCCACCACCCCGGCGGCCGTTAAAATCAAATGTCTCTCACTCCATATTGCCCGGCAATCCCTATGCCGAACAAATCCTTCTCTCTGCTCCCTCAAGCTACCTTCGTGTTATCTCGTGATGTACAATTTTTATCAGTTTGTTCTTTTAACAAGAAACTCTGTCCACTTAGGTTGTATTTATAATATACACAATGACGTCAAATGTCAAGATTTTTTTTGTAAGGTTTTCATAAAATTTAAAACTTGCTAATTGCAATATCAAATGCGACAAAATTTTAATCACGAATTTATATGTTTAA
>OJAC01000538.1_pt1 | contig 29199 bp, 16 predicted proteins | sample 1588701 | NCBI WGS metagenome assembly OJAC01 (sample SAMN03283256) | human gut metagenome | biome: human-associated habitat; material: feces | host: Homo sapiens | place: USA | collected 2013 | reverse complement strand
CACTGCGGAAAAACACTGCCGAACCCGCCCAACAAACATTGAAGCAATACACCGATGGCCTCCACACCCATGTAGTCCTCCAGCCTCCTCGCCTCGTCGACGCAATGGGCGACGGACCGCCACAAACGGGTGTCGGTCTCGTCCAATTGCTCGGCGAGCGTGCTGACGGGCAGGTGGCGGGCCATCTCCACGGCCCACGCCTCGAACAGGAGCGTGAACCCGCTGCCGGGCCTGGCCCACGGGGCGGGCACCGGCATCACCCCGCACCCAAACCACCCACCACAAACAGCGAAAGGCCAAAAAATAGTGACGAAACACGAAACACCGACTTGACTAAAAACACCGCCCGCCGGGGCATGGGTCAGGCTATACCGCCTGTGCTCGTGGATGATACACTCGAGGCTCGAACCCGTGAAGGAACCCGCCCGTCTGGTCCGCCGCCGCTTCGCCGAGGTCGTCGCGTACTTCGAGCACCCGTACGCCAACGCCGTCCTCGAGGGCGCCGACAGCGTCGTCCGGAACGTGAAGAGACGGGCCTGCGGCTTCCGTGACATGGACTACTTCGCCACCATGGTCTACCTGACCTGCGGCAAGCTCGACCTCAAAGCCGTCACCACCTCCCCCTCAGTGAGAGTTTTTTGCAAATTGGCCCGTACCCGCACCTCGTCACAGCTTGTATAATCACGATTATACTAATCGTGATACAATAAATCGTGATGCGATAGAAATACGCCGGCGTATGGCATAAAGGAGGCGGGCAGCATGGCATTCATCGGACGAGACGATGACCTCAAGCAACTGCAGGAATGTTTCACTGAGCGTAGGGCACAGCTTGTGTTCGTCTACGGCCGCAGGCGCGTGGGAAAAACAGAGACGCTTATTCAACTCGCAAAAGACAAGGAAACCTTATTCTTCGCGGCGCAGAATGCCACTAAAGATGAACAGCTGGCATCGTTCTCCCGTCTCATGTTCGAGGCGGGTGCCCCGGGCAAGGATTATCTGAGTCAATATCCTTCTTGGGAAAGGGCGTTAACCGAGTTAACCCGGCTGCCAGAGCCGAGCGATGGCGGCCGCAGGCTTGTGATATTCGATGAGTTTCCTTATCTGGTCAAATCTGATCCGTCATTGCCGTCAGTGCTACAGAATCTTTGGGACCACACGTTGCGTCATGCAAATCTGATGATTGTGATTTGCGGCAGTGCCATGAGCTTCATCGAAAAGGAGCTGTTGGGAGAAAAATCGCCGCTATATGGTCGTGCGACCGGCATCCTGAAGATGCTGCCGATGCCATATTGGGATGCAGCGCAATTCTTCCCCAACTATAGTGGCGAGGATAAGGCGCTGGCCTACGCAATACTGGGCGGTATCCCGCGTTACCTAGAGGAATTTGACCCAGATGAGACCATAGACGCAAATGTCAAGCGGCATATTCTGAGACGCATTGCTCCGCTATACAGCGAGGTTGAATTTTTGTTGCACGAAGAACTGCGGGAAACTGCGAAATATAACAGCGTGATACGGGCGATCGCGCTCGGCGCAACTTCGCTGAATGAGATCGCGACACACACGATGATGGCAAACGCAACAGTATCGTCGTATCTCGCCAATCTTATGGAACTGGGGATTGTGGAACGTGAGTTCCCAGTCACGGCGAAGCCTAAGGAGCGGGCGAAAGGTTCGCGTGGGCTGTATCAGCTGAGCGACAATTTCTTCCGATTCTGGTATTCGTTTGTCTTTCCGTATCGTTCGGAATTGGAGCGGGGCGATGTGGAAGGCGTATACGAGCGTCATATCAAGCCGGTATTACATGATTTTGCCGGCAAACCGTTCGAGGGTCTGTGCCGTGAATGGATGTGGCGTGAGAGTGCTGCTGGACGGTTGCCCTTCCGTGCGCGTGCGGTTGGCCGTTGGTGGGATCGTCAGGATGAGATAGACGTGATGGCCGTTGACAATGCGTCTGATGCTGCCATTGTGGGCGAGTGCAAATTCCGCAATGCGCCGGTGGACCGTTCCGTGCTGAATCTACTGCGAGACCGTGCTGCGCGAACCGGTATCGGCCAGCGAACATACCTGCTGTTTTCGCTCGGCGGTTTCGATCAATCACTGGTCGACGATGCTGCGGCGTCTCAATCCGACGTTCAGCTCGTCGGCATCGATGAGCTGTTTCATGAATAAATCCCATTTGCGAATAGCTCTCACTGAGTGCTCATCAGTGAGAGCTATTCGCAAATGGAGCCTTACTTCTTCGCCTGAGTGAGCTGGTAGGCGGCGAAGAGGATGGCCAGCCAGATCACGCCGGCGATAACGGCGACGCGGTAGCTGGCGGAGAAGCACATGAGCACCACCACCAGTGCCAAGAACGCCAACACCACCCACGGGGTCACCTTAGCGAACGGCAGCTTGAAGTGAATCGCGTCGAGCGCTTCCTTGCCGGACTTGCCGGCCAGTTCGGAATCCTCGGGAGCGCCGCCCGCGGCGACCACCTTACGGAACTTCATTTCGGTGAACATGATCATCGTCCAGTTGATGATGCCGGCGATGGTGGCAATCGACATCAGATAGTTGAACGCGAACTCAGGCCACACGAACACCACGACCACGGCGATGGCGGTGATCACGGCGGACGTCAGCACGCCGGCCACCGGCACGCCCTTAGCGTTGAGCTTGCCCAGATACGCGGGTGCATTGCCTTGTTTGGCCAGCGAATACAGCATGCGGGAGTTGGCGTACAGGCCGGAGTTGTAGACGCTCATCACAGCGGTCAGGCACACGAAGTTGAGGATGCCGGCGGCCGCGTGGATGCCCACGGAATCGAAGATTTGCACGAACGGGCTGGGAACATCGTCTCCGCCGATGGTGTTCCACGGTATTACGGCCATGATTACGCCGAGCGCGCCAATGTAGAACACGAGAATTCGCCAGATAATGTCATTGGTGGCGCGGGGAATCGTACGACGAGGGTCCTCGGTTTCGCCGGCGGTGATGCCGATGAGCTCGGTGCCGCCGAAGCTGAACATCACCACGACAAGCGCCATCAACAGGCCGGTCCAGGTGCCGTCCTTAGTCTGCTCCATGAGACCGTTCGGGAAGAAGCCCCCTTCCAAGGTGAACCAGTTGGCAAAGCTCGCTTTGATGCCGGATGCGGTGGGCAGAGCGAAGATGATGACGGCCAGGCCGCCGACGATCATGGCGATCACGGCCACAATCTTGATAATGGCGAACCAGAACTCGAACTCACCGAACTTGGAGACGCCCAGCAGGTTGGCGGCGCAGATAATCACCAAGAACACGGCCGCCGACACCCATGTCGGAATCGCCGGGAACCAGTAGTTTACGAATTTGCCCACCACGGACAGCTCAACCATCGAGACGAGGATGTAATTGAACCAGTAGTTCCAACCGGAGATGAAGCCGGCGCGCTTGGACCAGTAGCGAGTGGCGTAGTAGCTGAACGCGCCCGCCTTCGGATCCTCAACGGACATTTCGCTCAGCGCGCGCACGATCATGAAGATTGCGAAGCCGCCAACCAAGTAGGCGAGCAGAATCGAGGGGCCGGCCAGCGCGATGGATTCGCTGGAACCATAGAACAGGCCGGTTCCGATGGCGCCGCCCAGTGCAATCAGCTGGATATGACGGTTCTTCAGTGACTTGCGCAGCGTGGCCGGCACCGGCACGTCGTCGGTTTCGCGCGGCTTCTTAGGCGCATCAGCAGTACTCATTGTGCCCTTCTCTCACATTTCTTGGGTTTTGGCGCACGCGGGGCTTGCCGCGATGCGCAACGTTCGTTATTCTATGCCGCCGTATCGTCTCAGAAATGGTCAATCGTCTATTTGTGCGCTATCGCAAGCGCGGGCGTGGGCGCGGCCGGTGAGCAGGCGAAGCTATAGCGAGCGATGCTTATGAAACCGCACGCTTCACTGAGTTCACTGAATTCACCGTGTTCACTGCGTGGCAGGCATACACATGGTGAAGATGGTGTGGGACACCGATTCGGGAGAGGCCGCGAGATCGGTGGCGAGCCAGTATTGCAAAAGCCCAATGCTGCCGGACACGGCGAATCGCATACGCATCTGCGCCTCGGCTGGGTAACCCGCCGAAGATTGCAACTGTTCGCCTACGCCGCGCTGGCTGTAAATCAATCCCAGCAGCTGCTGCTGGAAGCCGATATCCGCTTTCGGGCTCATCAATACCTGCAGATGCTTGCGATTGTCGGCAATGTACTGGCAGATGCGCTCAATAACATGCTCGATGCCGGCAGAATCTGGCTGGGCGAGTAGCTGTTCGAGTGCGGTGGTGACCCAGGCCATGGTTTCGTCTTCAATGTCGTGCAGCAGTTCCTCGATGCTCGCATAATGCGCGTAAAACGTGGAACGATTCACATCGGCCCGCTCGCACAACGCTTTAACGGTGATGGAGCCGAGCGGCTGATTGCGCAGCAACTCGATAAGCGCGTCCTGCATGGCACGTCTCGTGTAGCGGGTGCGGCGGCTTTCCGTCAATTCTTTGGCCATGGCCTTCTCCCCAAATTCCGACAACCCACAATCCAACTGTTGGTTGCAGAACCGACACAGTGTTGTTTTACTTGAGTATAGCAGGAAGTTTTGGCGGGGCCTATGGGGCTAGGTGGCTGCCACGAGCGCGTTGGAGGTGTGCGATGGCGTATATCGAATTCGACCATGTGGTCAAGGAATATCCTTCTGGCAGCAGTGTGATTCGCGCGCTCGACGAGGCTAGCTTCACCGCCGAACAAGGCGAATTAAGCGTGATTCTGGGGCAGTCCGGTGCCGGCAAAACCACGGCATTGAACATTCTGGGCGGCATGGATACCGCCACAACCGGCCGCGTAGTGGTCGGCGGACGCGATATTACGGGTCTGCGGAAAAAGGAACTGGTGACCTACCGGCGCAACGATATCGGCTTCGTCTTCCAGTTCTACAATCTGGTGCCTAACCTTACCGCGCTCGAAAACGTGGAGCTCGCCTCGCAAATCTGCCCTGACCATTTCGATCCAGAGGAAACGCTGCGCAAAGTCGGACTGGGGGAGAGGGTGGACAACTTCCCCGCGCAACTGTCCGGCGGCGAACAACAGCGTGTATCCATCGCCCGCGCGATTGCCAAAAAGCCGAAGCTGTTGTTGTGCGATGAGCCGACCGGTGCGCTCGATTACGAGACCGGCAAGGAAGTGTTGCAGTTGCTGCAGGATATTTGCCAAACACAAGGCATGACCGTAATGATCATCACGCATAATTCCGCGCTTGCGCCGATGGCTCATAAAGTGATTCGCTTCCGCTCCGGCAAGGTGGCCAGCGAGGAGATCAACGCAACGCCGCAGCCCATCGCCGATATCGAATGGTAGGTGATTGGCGATGCTCACTGCAAGACACTCTGTGAAACGCCCCGTGAAACAAGCGAGGCGATTTGTGAAACATTCTGTGAAACGGCGGAACCTCGACGATAGCGGCGGTCGAGGAGCGGGCGTTTCTGCGGTATTTGCCAAAGATACGTTGCGTTGCTGGCTGCGCAGCTGGAAGAGGTTCGTCTCGATCGCCGTCATTACGCTGCTTGGCGTGGCCGTGCTGACCGGCATCTACGCCGGATGCCGCGATGCTTTTCTGGCGGCCGGTCGTTTTTACGATCAGCAGGGACTGCATGACCTGCAGGTGCTATCCACATACGGCCTGACCGATGATGATGCGGCGGCACTGCGCCGAATCGACGGTGTGCAAACCGTGCAGCCCGAACGTTCTCAGACGGTGACCACGTTGGTGGACGGCACCAAGAAAACCGTGACCATGCAGGAAATCGGTACCGAAGGGCTTGATCAGCCGTACCTGCAACAAGGCAAACTGCCGAACAAGGCCGGCGAAGTGGCGGTTACGCAGCAGTTCCTGAACGATAGCGGACTCAAGATTGGCGGCACCATTACTGTGACGCCACAAGACACCTCTTCATCCGTCATATCGGTAGCGGCCACGGAGACTGACGATTCCAATAATGCCGATACGGTAGGTGTCGCCGCCAATGCCTCGGCATCCGATGCGAAGTCCGCCGCCAATACGGACGCCGACGCCGAGCAATCCCCGCAGTTCCCCACGAAACTCACCATCACCGGCGTCGTACTTGACCCGCGCGACCTCAACAATCCAGACGGCTATTCGGGCATGACCTCCTTCCGGTCCACCTCATCCGAGGACTATACGTTCTTTGCACCCAGCGACGGCGTGACCGGCAATATATACACTGCGATATCGGTTGCCGTCACTGGTGCGTCCGATTTTGACACGTTTTCCGATGCCTACGATGAAGCCGTCAAAACCGTGGCCGACCGTATCGAACATCAGATACAGACCACACGCCAGAAAGCCCGTCGTCAACAGATCGTCTCCAGCGCGCAGCGCAAACTGGATGATGCCAAAGACGAGGCCAACGAGCAGCTGGACGAAGCCCAGAAGCAGATCGACGACAACTGGGCCGAGCTGGAAGCCAACGAAACGACATTGCAAGATAGCCGTACCGAATTGGAGAACAACAGGACAACCATTACCGATGGCGAACGGCAGCTCGCCGATGGACGTGCGCAGATTGCATCGGCCCGTCAACAGATCGCGCAAGGTCGCCAGCAGATAGCCGAAGCGCGCACCCAGCTCGAATCGGGCAAAGCGCAGCTCACCTCGGCTCGCAAACAGCTCGATGCGGCGCAAACGGAACTGACTGCCAATCGCACGAAAATCGAACAGGGCATTACCCAAATCGACCAAGGCGTGGCACAAATTGATCAGATGCTGCCCATGATTCAACAGGCCGACAATCTACTGGCGCAACTTGACCCGAATATCGACTTCAACTCACCCACATGGCAGGCCATCAAGCAACTGCTCGCGCGCCTTGGCATTACCCTGCCTGAAGTGCCGTCAATCAGTGAGCTGCGGCAACAGCTGGCCGCCAAGCAAACGGAACTGCAAACGCAGCGAGACAGTCTGACCCAGCAGAAAGCCGATTTGCAGCGCACATTAAACGAAACCATTGCCCCCGCACAATCCACCTTGGACCAGCAGAACGCGCAACTGACCGCCAAGGAACAGGAAGCGGCTGCAGGAGAGGCACAGCTCAATACCAAATCCGCGGAACTCGAAGCGAATGCCGCAACCCTCGAAACCCAGTCGGCGCAACTTGAAGCGCAGGCCGCCCAACTGGCCAGCGGCAAGCAGCAGCTTGAAGAAGGCGAGCGGCAGCTGGAAGAAGGCGAACAACAGCTCGCGGACGGCAAGGCGAAACTGGATGATGCGCAGTCTGAACTCGATGCGAAGCGAAGCGAAGCGGAAAGCGAATTCGCCAAGCAGCAACGGCGCATCGACGATGTGGCCAACGCACGTTGGTATGTGCAGACGCGCGCTTCGATCGACGGATTCAGCTCGCTCAAATCAGATGTCAGTTCCATCGAATCCATCGGCCGCGCATTCCCGATTGTGTTCCTGCTGGTCGCCGTGCTCATGAGCCTGACCACCATGACCCGCATGGTCGAGGAAGATCGCGGACTTATCGGCACCTACCTTGGACTCGGCTATGGCGGACTCGCCGTGTCCAGCCGGTATCTGCTGTTCGCGTTGCTCGCCTGCTTGGTCGGCGGCGGCATCGGTCTGCTGGTCGGATTCCTCGGCATCCCGGCATTCCTGATGGTGGTGATTGAGGGACTGTATATATTGCCCGGTGTGCGACTTGAATACGACTGGCTGTACGGCTCGGCCGGCATCGTGCTGTTCGTGGTCGGTGTGGGCGTGGTCACCGCGCTCGCCTGCCGCGAGGAGATACGGCACACGCCCGCCGCGCTGATGCGCCCGAAGGCGCCGAAGGCGGGCGCTCGCATATTGTTGGAGCGGATTCGCCCGGTATGGAGCCGGCTGAACTTCCTCGGCAAAGTCACTGCGCGCAATATCTTCCGATTCAAGTCGCGTTTGATTATGACCGTGGGCGGCGTGGCTGGTTGCACAGCGCTGATTATCTGCGGATTTGCGATTAACGACACCGTCGACACGACTGGCGTCAAGCAATATGAGCAGATCTACCAGTATGACTTGATGGTGGTGGCCAATGACGATGACGCCGCCGCGATGCGCAAGCAGGTGGCACAAGATGGCCGGGCCACCGAAACGCTGAATCTGCGCGTGGATAGCGGCGAGATGAGCAATGCGGCGCAGGAAAGCGAAACCGTGCAGCTGATGACGGTGCCCAACAATTCGTTGAACAAACTGAACGACATGGTCACGCTGGAAGAGGCCGGTGACGATGGGTGGTTCGAGCTGCCCAATATCTTCGGCAAAGCGGGTGGCGGCACTGTAGCGCTGGACGATAGTGGTGTGATTGTGGCGAAGTCCGCAGCCAATTCGTTGGATATTCATGCGGGCGACACCGTCACGTTGAGCAATGGCGGCAGCGGGCGGGCCAAGGTGAAGGTTGCGGCGGTGACGCGCAACCTCATCGGCTCTGATGTGTACATCAGTGAGCGACTGTACGACCAGAAGTTTGCGGCCGACGGTGTGACGTCTTCGGCTTCGGGAGATGGCACTGCCTCGACCTTGACGTGGAACGCGATGCTCGCCAAGCTGAAAGGTTCCGAGACCGAACAGGCCGAATATGCGGATCGGTTGGGCGAGGAATCGTCGGTGCTCAAGGCCGTGAGCTGTGCGCATCTGGCCGCCACGTTTAAGTTCGATTTGATGGGTGCCGTGGTGGCGCTGATTGTGGGGCTCGCCGGCGGCCTGGCGCTGGTGGTGCTGTTTACGTTGGCCAATACGAACGTGTCCGAACGCATCCGCGAGATGGCCACACTGAAGGTGCTGGGCTTCTATGACCGCGAGGTGCACAACTACGTGAACCGCGAGATGATGATATTGACCGGTATGGGTGTGGTGGTTGGTCTGCCGCTTGGCAGGTGGATAGGCGGATTACTGACTGCTGCGTTGAATATGCCGTCGCTGTATTTCGAAGTGGAAGTGCACTGGTACAGCTATGCGATTGCCGTGGTGGCGACGCTGGCGTTCGCGCTGCTGGTGCAGCTGTTCACCAACCCAGTGCTCGATTGCGTAGACCCGGTCAGCTCGCTCAAGTCCGTGGAATAGAGGTAGAAGTTCAATTTGGTGTTGATGAATTGAACTTTTTGGCGGAATATTTACAGTATCATCGCATGTATTCTTGAGCTGAGCGGTTTTCGTGACATATTTCGGTGATACAGTTTGAACTTGTTTTGAACGAGTATCGCGTCTGGTGCGTAACAATCGGGCGGCAGAGAAGAGAAATGAAATCAGTATGGCCGATACGAATGTGAATGGTGGTACACGGCAGGCTACGGGCAAACTCAAGTCTGTCGAAAGCCTGGACCAGACCAACGAGATGGAGCGTGGCCTGAGCAATCGCCACGTACAGTTCATCGCCATTGGCGGCACCATCGGCACCGGCCTGTTCCTGGGCTCGGGCAAGTCAATCTCGCTAACCGGCCCCTCGATCATCTTCGTGTACATTCTGGTCGGTGTCATCATGTTCTTCCTGATGCGCGCCATCGGCGAAATGATGTACCGTGACCCCAGCCAGCACACCTTCATCAATTTCATCACCCGTTACCTTGGCAACGGGTGGGGGCATTTCGCCGGCTGGACGTATTGGGCCGCGCTCGTGCTGCTGGGCATGACCGAGATCACGGCCGTCTCCACGTACTTCATCACCTTCTTCGACACGTTCGGCATCGACCTGACCCATTGGAAATGGCTGATCGAGCTGTGTTTCCTGGTGTCGCTGGTCTCCATCAACCTGATTGCCGTCAAGGTGTTCGGCGAGGTGGAATTCTGGTTCTCGATGATCAAGATCACGCTGATTTGCGCGATGATCGCCACCGCCGTGGTCATGATCGTGATCGGCTACCATTACCCAGCCGTGCAGATTCACGGCGTGGACCACGTGAGCCCGGCCGGCCACGCCGGATTCGACAACCTGTTCGCCAACTTCTCGTTCGCGCCGAACGGTTGGATGGCCTTCCTCATGAGCTTCCAGATGGTGTTCTTCGCCTACGAGATGATTGAATTCGTGGGCGTCACCGTCTCCGAGACCAAGAATCCGCGCAAGGTGCTGCCCAAGGCCATCAACGAGATTATCGTGCGCGTGCTCATCTTCTATGTGGGCGCACTGGTGGCCATCATGTGCATCGTGCCGTGGACCTCGTTCAAGCCGAACGAGGACGGCTCCTTTGCCTCCCCGTTCATTATGGTGTTCCAGTACGCCGGGCTGAATTGGGCGTCCGCGCTGGTGTTCTTCGTGGTGATCACCGCCGCATCTTCCGCGCTGAACTCGCTGCTGTACTCGGCTGGCCGCCACCTGTACCAGCTGTCCGAGGTGTCGCCGAACCCGATGCTGAACAAGCTCGGCAAGGTGTCCGATCGCAAGGTGCCGGCCCGCGCCATCCTGGTGTCCGCGGCGCTGATACTGCTGTCGCCGATCGTCAACGCCATCCCCGGTGTGTCCGGAGCGTTCGTGCTGTTCTCGTCCGCCAGCTCCGCGGTGTTCCTGTTCATCTACATCCTGACGCTGATGGCACACCGCAAGTACCGTCGCTCCGCTGATTTCATTCCGGACGGGTTCGTCATGCCCGCTTGGAAGGTGCTCAATACGGTGGCAATCGTGTTCTTCGTGTTCATCTACCTGACGTTGTTCCTTGCGGACGATACGCGCAATTCCGCGATTGCCGGCCTGGTGTGGCTTGTGGGCTTCGGTGGATTCTCTATGCTGCGCGAACGCTACCGTAGCCGCGATTTGAAGGCCGCACTGGAACACAAGGAGTGATTGGACGGGCTGATTGGCTGGCGGCTATTAGTTGGGTGGCTGTTGGCTGTTGGCGGCTGACTGGCTAGCGGCCGATAGCCAATGACTGGGCTGATCGTCAGCCAATCGGCTGCCTATAGGTCTCATTGATACATTCGGTCATCCGATTAGTGCATTTGCGCGGACAATTAGTGCATTCGATCATCGGATTAGTACATCAGTGTGCAATTATTAGTACAATTAGCCGCCTAATTAGTACATTAGGACATAAAACAATGTCCTAATGTACTAATTAGATGCTAAAATACGATAAGTGCCATGTCCTAATGTATGAATTATCGCTATGAAGGGCGGAATGCGATGACGCAGGATGAACTTATGCAAGTGCTGCAGGCCGGTGAATCATCTATGGTCGAGTTCAAGCGCTGCAGCGAATTGCCTCATACGGATACTTTTGAGACTGTATGCTCATTCGCCAATCGTTCTGGTGGCAGCATTTATCTTGGCGCTGACGATGACGGTCAAGTGCTCGGCGTCGATTCTAAGCGCGTTAGTGAGATAGAGCGCAACGTTGTCAACGTAGTGTCTAATCGTAAGATGTTCGAACCGGCTCCAATGGTGGAAACGGAACATATCGAGTACGACGAACGGATTATTGTTCGTATTTGGGTAGCTCCGAGTTCTTCGGTTGTGCGGTTCAAGGGCGCAGTGTTTGATCGCATTGCTGATGTGGATACACACATCGAAAGCGATATCCAGATTAGTCAAATGTATATTCGCAAGCAGAACTACTATTCCGAACGGCGAATTTTCCGTTACGTGACTCCGTTTGATTTGCGTCCTGAGCTGATTGCGCGAATGCGGCAGCTGGCGGTCGCTCAGCGAGCTGGGCACCCTTGGGGAACTATGTCTGACGAAGAACTGTTCCGCAGCGCCAAGCTATACGATCGTGATTACACGACCGGCGAAGAGGGCTTTAATCTTGCTGCAGTGCTGCTCTTGGGCAAGGATGAAGTCATTTCCTCGGTTTGCCCAGCGTATATTACTGATGCCGTGGTTCGGCGAGACAATATTGACCGATACGATGACCGACTTATGGTGCGGACCAACTTGTTCGATTCGTACGAGCAACTCCGTGAATTTACTGAGCGGAATCTGCCTGACCGCTTTGTGTTAAAGGGCGATAAGCGAGTGAGCCCGCGTACGATGATCGCCCGTGAATTGGTGGCAAACAGCCTCATGCATCGGGAGTATTCCAGTCCGGTGGTGGCGCGTGTCACCATTGATAATGAATCCATCCGGACGGTTAATGCTTCGCGCTCATTCTTTGAAGGTCGAATGAAGCTGGGCGAGTTCACGCCAATGCCAAAGAATCCGATTATCGCTAATGTGTTTGTGCAGACCGGCATAGCCGAGCAGCTGGGTAGCGGACTGCGGAATCTGATAAGAGCGTCCCGGCAATATACTGAGCGAGAGCCTGAGTTCCGCGATGGTGACATATTCGAGGCGACGATTCCTATTGTTCCTGCGCTGAAGACCGTGGATGGTTCTGGTTTTGCTAGCGTGAGATCTGTAGTTGAGAAAGATGCCGAAGAGGGTGCGAGGCTCATTGGCGGGGAACGTGTGGATGGTAAGAAAGCAGATGCAACCGCATCGGGTGAAATTGATTCGCGGGCAGCGATGCTGTCGGCGATGAATCGACGCTTGACAGAGGTTGACTATGTGACTGTACCTGAACTCGCCAAGATAACAGAGCTCGATAACAGAACAGTCCGTAAATTCCTAAACGGTTTAGTTGCGCAAGGAAAGCTGATTGCTGAAGGCAACACGCGTGGTCGGCGTTATCGGAAGGGATAGCGGGCGCGATATCTCGATGCAGTGGGATTCACTTAAGGGCTACGGCAAATATGATTCGTAGCGATTGGGCCAGCGCAATTCGAATGGCTCATGACTTTGTGCGTCGTTTGTGGTCTCTGAAGTTGTTTGCTGGGTGACGGTTTTGTGATAAAATCGCTCATATCAAAATGTTTGCGTAAACATTTTGGCTGCGCCGAAAGAAGGAGTCGACGTAGGTCATGTATCAGGCAAAGAGGCTGGCGCAGTGAAGCAAAGGCCGATTTTTCCGGTATAAGGCGGATAGCAGGAACACTAAGGAGACCAATGAAGGTACTGAGCAAATCGCTTGCTGCAATGGTTGCGGCGGCAACACTAGTGGGAGGAGGGGCGTTTGCGGTTGCCGGCACTGCGTATGCGGCTGATAACGATGCCATTACCGTGACCCCGAACCCGTGGTATGCCAACAGTTTCGATGGCTGGGGCACCTCGCTGGCTTGGTTCGCCAACGCCACCGGCAGCCTCGGCGAGGAATCGGCCATCACCACCAATCTCGGCGATGACGCTTCCAAGGCTAAGGCTGTGGAATACGGCAAACAGCTGCGCGAACAGTTCTACCAGTCCATCTTCGGTGATGAAGGACTGGACCTGAACATGGCCCGCTACAACGTGGGCGGCGGCAATGCCTCCGATGTTGCCTACGGCTACCCATTCATGCGCCAAGGCGCTGCCGTGCCTGGCACGTGGAAAGATGACGCCACCGGCTCCGGCACGTATGGCAATGGCGTAACCACCAAGCAGGCCGACAAAGACAAGCTGGCTGCGGCATTCGACCCGACTGACGACAACCAGTATGACTTCTCCAAGTCCGCCGCCCAAGACTGGTGGATTGAGCGCGGTGCCACCGGCGATAACCCTGACATCACCGACGTAGAGGCCTTCGCCAACTCCGCTCCGTGGTTCCTGACCAACAGCGGTTACGCCACTGGTGGACGCAACTCCGGTAGCAATAATCTTGCAAACCCTGCGAAATTCGCTCAGTACATGGCCAAGAACGTCGAGCACCTCGAAAGCCTTGGCGCAAACGTTGACACGGTCGAGCCGTTCAACGAGTCCGAGACCAGTTACTGGGGCACTCCGGGCGACATGGCTTCGAAGTACACCGATGAGAGCGATGACAACACCAAGCTCATTAACAACTACTGGGATAAGTACTACTCCGACAAAGATAAGTCCGTCACCCCATACTCCAACGCGCTGAAGAAGCCGCAGGAGGGTATGCATGTCAGCAACGCCCAGCAGCAGCAGACGATTACCGCACTCGCTGAGGCGCTCAAGGACAATGATGACACCATCATCGCAGCCACCGATGCCACGAACTCCGCCGACTTCGTCAAGTCGTACAACCAGTACCCGCAGGCGATCAAGGACCTTATCGGCCAGTACAACGTTCACGCCTACTCCGACAGCAACCAGATGCAGTCGCGCGATATCGCTCAGGCAGACGGCAAGAAGCTGTCGATGAGCGAGGTGGACGGCTCCTGGCAGTCTGGCTCCTACAACCCGTACGGTTTCGACAACGCGCTGGGCATGATGAGCAAGATCAGCTCCAACGTCACCCGCCTGCAGTCCAAGGACTTCACCTTCTGGCAGGTGGTCGAGGACCTCTACAACATGCAGATGGGCTCGAATGTGAATCCGGCCGGTGAGAACACCAACTGGGGCACCGTGCTCATCGACTTCGACTGCACCGTGGCTGGCATGGACGGCAAGCTCTACTCCGAGCGCCGCGTGAACAACAACGGCGGTACCACCGATGGACTTGAACCGTGCACGGTTATTGCAAACGCCAAGTACAACGGCGTCAAGGCCATCACCCACTTCATCCACGCGGGCGACAAGGTCATCGCCAACAACGATGAAGACAACAACATGACCGCCACCTCCGACGATGGCAAGACACAGACCGTCATCCACCGCAACTCCGGCACCTCTGACCAGACCTTCGTCATCGACCTGTCGAAGTACGGCGAGATTGCCGACAACGCTTACGGTGAGCTCTACCTGACCACCGAAACCTCTGCCGAAGACAAGAACGCGGGTGTCGATTCCGCCACTCCGGAAGTCTTCGCCAAGACCAGCAACGTCAAGCAAGCTGAAGGCTCTGTGATGATTGACAAGGCTGCCAAGACCGCTACGGTCACTGTGCCCGCCCGTTCTATCGCCTCCATCCAGCTCACTGGCGTGACCGGCTACGCTAAGGATGCTGCCGTCGAGACCGGCGACACTTACCAGCTCGTTGGTAAGCAGTCCGGCAAGGCCGTGGCTGATACCACTTCTGGTGATTCCGCGCTGTCCCTGGCCAACGTCGCTTCCGATGCCGAGAACGCCAAGAAGCAGACTTGGACCTTTACCCAGATCGAGCAGCCCGCCGACTCCGAGCGCCCTGATCTCAAGGCTTATGTGATTACTAACGCCGAAGGCAAGGTGCTGGTGTCCAAGGATGGCACGAACGCGCTTTCCAACGAAACGGTTGAGGCCGCTAAGTCCGACCCGGCTGCCAAGTGGATTCTCAACACTTCCGATGGTTCGACCTACCAGCTGCTCAATGCCGCGACTAAGACGAACCTCGATGTGGATAACTCTGGTACCACAGTCGGCACGAAGGTTGGCTTGTGGCAGTCACCGAGCGGCACTTCGCCGTCCGCCAACCAGACATGGACTCTACGCAATGTAACGCCGACCAGCCAGAAGACCGTGAACGTGCAGACCGCCGTTAACGAGAAGGCCGCGCTGCCGACCGAAGTCACGCTCTACTACACCTGGGGCGAAGGCAAGGCCACGGTTGCCAACTGGGATACTTCCAAGGTCGATGTGGCCAAGGAAGGCACCTACGAAGCCACCGCTACCGCCACCGATGTGTACGGCAACGAGTTCAATGTCGCCGCTACGGTCTACGTTGGCGCGCTCACCGTTTCCGATCCGGTATCGGCTACAGTGCTGGCCGGCACCAGTGCGAGCGAGGCGAAGGCCGCGCTTGAGGCTGCGCCGGTGTATCTGCACGTCAAGGCATCGCCTGCATTCGAGGGCGATGCGGCTAAGGTTACGTGGAACTTCGATGGGCTTGATACCAAGCTCGCCGATGCCAAGGCTGGCGACAACATTGCCGTGACCGGTACGTACCAGCTGGACGACGCGACCACGATTGCGCTGAAGGGCACGATCTATGTCACCGCCGCCACGCCTGAGAATGTGGCCGACACTGCTTCCAGCCTGACCGTGACCAACCAGCAGACGGAATACAGCAAGGGCGATCAGTGGAAGAAGCTCACCGATGGTGACACGTCAGCTGAAGCCTGGGTGACGTGGAACTCTGCTGGTGACTATTCCGCCAGCCCGACCGCCACGATTGACTTCGGCTCTGAGTGTGAGCTTAGCAGCGTGACCATTACGTATGGTGACAAGGCTCCGGCTTCCGCCAAGGCCGAGTACACCACTGATGGCGAGACGTGGATGCAATTCGGTAGCGATGTTAAGCCTGCCGCAGGCCAGACGGTGACGTTCAAGGCCGATAAGGGCACAGTGAATGCCACGAAGGTGCGCATTGTGAACACCGTGAACAACGACTACATGAACGCCACCGAAATTCAGGCATTCGTGACGCCGGTTCAGGGTGCTGCGAAGAACATCGCCGCGGCCTCTGGCACGAACTTCTCGGTGAACTTCCAGGAGGGTGCCTCCGCTTCCAAGGCCATCGATGGTGACACTACGTCAAAGGGTTGGTCCACTTGGGCTTCCACCGCCTCGACGGTGGACCCGGTCGCCACGTTCACCTTCGACGAAGCTCAGACCATCACCGAAGTGAAGACCTTCTTCTACTACGATGGTCGTGCGTCTTGGCCGAAGAGCCAGACGCTGGAATACCAGGATGAGGCTGGCGAATGGCATGGAGTCGGTACCAAGGATGGCTGGAAGACACAGGCCGGCGATGCCGGCTCTGGCTCCGACGGCATCACCGCCGCCGACACCCCGACCGTTGACTTCGTGCTCGACACCCCGGTAAAGGCCAAGGCCATCCGCCTGACCAACACGTTGCAGGACACCAAGGTGTACATCAACGTGGCCGAAATTCAGGTGTTCGCACAAGACAACAAGGTGATTACCCCGCAGCCGGCATCCGATGCCACGCTGGGCGACCTGCGTCTTGACGGCGAGACCATCAAGGGCTTCGCTGCTGATAAGACCGACTACACAGTTGATCTTCCGTTCGGTGCTGAGGCAAACCCGGTGCTGCAGGCCTTCGCCGCCGACAATGCCGCCACCGTCAAGGTGACTGGCGACGCGGTTGAGAATGGCAAGCTTGGCGGCAAGGCCACCATTACGGTGACCTCAGCCGACGAGTCTGAGACGAAGACCTACACGGTGACCTTCAAAGCCTTCACTTTGGCTTCGCTCAAGGTGACCGGACCCACGAAGATCGAGTACGCCATCGGCGACAAGCTCGATACCGCCGGTCTGAAGGTGACTGCCGTCTATCAGAGTGGCGACAAGACCAAGGAAGTGCCGGTCGCTCTTGACGACCCGCAGCTTGCGATTGGCTCGTTCGACTCCACCACCGCAGGCAAGAAGGCGATTACCGTCTCCTACCGTGGTGTGACCGCGACCTTCAACGTCACGGTCAAGGCCAACGCAGTCGCCCCTGGCCCTGAAGAACAGAAGCCCGGCAGCACCAACAAGCCCGGTGCCACCGGCAACGGCAACAAGAACACGGTGGCCAACACCGGTTCCAATGTTGCCGCCATCGCTGGCGCTGTCGCTCTGCTGGCCGCTGCCGCGGGTGCATTGTTCATGCTGCGCAAGCGTGCATAGCACCCTCGCACAGTAATGGGGGAAGGAACAAGCCGGCAATATTGACTATTGCCGGCCGGTTCCTCCGCTCTTTGAGCATAATTGGTCCGACAAGTTGAATACTGAGTTTTCAGTATCGGTATATTGATTTGTCGGCCCTTTTCTGACTTCGCGGATAGCGACATAACTGTTTGTTCAAAAAACCGTTATCATCAATCAAGGAACCAAATCAATGAAGATAAACAATAAGGGCAAGGGCGCTCTTATCGCGGCAATTACCGCCGCGGCAACGCTATTGTCATGCGGGCTGGCCGCTGCAAGTGCCAGTGCGGCAGGTGTGGATTACCTGCCTACCATCGGCCAAGTGCCGACATACACCAAGTTCCAGCCCACAGCCGATCCGGGCAAGAACGCTAGCGATTACTTCCAGCCATATTGGTATGCCAAGAACGCCAATGATAATGGCGGCACACACATCCAAGCGCACGGTGGCCAAGTGGTCAAGGTTGGCGACGCCTACTACTGGTATGGCGAAGACCGTTCTAACGGTTACGACAACAGCCCCGGTGTTCATGCTTATATGTCGACAGATCTATACAACTGGACCGATCTTGGTGTGGCGCTGCGTGCGGTGACCAGCAAATCTCAGTTGACGGATAAGAGCAATGCCGATTACGCCTACTTCGACAAGGCCTACAACCTGACCAAGTCCGACGGCAGTGTGGACGCTGCCAAGGCCGACGCAATCTTCCCGTACCTCAACACCAACCCCGATCAGGATGGTGATGGCGCGGTTGATTCCGTACAGGGCATTTTCGAGCGTCCGAAGATCATCTACAACAAGAAGAACAAGCAATACGTGCTGTGGTGGCATTCCGATGGAAGCACCACGCCGGGCGGTTCCAACTATGCACGTGCACTTGCGGGCGTGGCTGTTTCCGACAATCCGGCGGGCCCGTTCACTATGGTGGGTGCCTATCGTTTGCCTAACCAGAACAATTGGAAAGAAGCCGCAGGTAACCCCAGCTGGGGTGAGAACGGTGACAGCCGCGATATGACTGTGTTCGTGGATCCGAAGGACGACAGTGCCTATGTACTGTATTCTTCCGAAGCCAATGCCACGCTGTATATCGCCAAGCTTAACGATGATTACACCAATGTAGTCAAGACCACGAATGTGGACCAGTCCGAGGGACAAAAGCAGTACTCTGCTGACGGGCAGTACCCATACATTCTTGCAGACGGTACTACGGATGCCCCGGTGCGTGGCGAAGATTTCCAAATCGTCAAACAAAATGGTTCGCTGGAAGCTCCTGCCGTATTCCAATATGACGGGCGTTACAACATCATCGCATCTGGTGCAACCGGCTGGGACCCGAACAAGCAGACCTACTACACCGCCGACTCCATGCTGGGAAGCTGGACCCGTGGCGTGGAAAAGGACGATGCCAACGAGAACACGTGGTACAACAACATGCCGGAAGGCGCGGATGGTCTGTTGTCTGTGGGCGATACCCGCGGCACCACATTCGGTTCGCAGTCGGCTAGTGTGCTCGCAGTAGACCAGGAGAAAGGTCACTTCATCTACCTTGGTGACCGTTGGGATTCCGGTAAAGCCGATTCCACCTATGTTTGGCTGCCGCTGACCATCGGTGAGAACGGCACCATCGAAATGCATAATCCTGCTCAAGAAGGCGAGCCCGACGGCTGGGATCTGAACTATTGGGACAACCATGGTAGCGCCAAGGGCAAGCTGGTCAACTGGACTGTGGAAACCGGCGATGATCTCCCGAAGACCGTGAACACGGGCGGAACCGTTACTCTGCCGGACACCGTCAACGTCAAGGAAGGCGACGATACCATTGCTACCAAGGTGACATGGAATGTGGAAGGCGGTACGGCAGTCAGCAAGTCGACCAAGGCTGCTGGTAACACCTACGCATTCAATGTGCCGGGAACCTACACCATTACAGGCACTCTTGCCGAGAGCAGCAACTTCAACCCGGGCCGCACATTCCGCAGAACCATCGACGTTTCCTGCTCCAACCCGATTTCCGGAAGTTGGAAGGAAGCCCATTGGAAGGGCGGCAGCGCGTGCCAGGTCGCCGCATCCGGCGGTACCTATGACTTCACCGTTACGGACAACGCCAATCGTGGTGTCTGGACGGATCGCAACGAGGGCAGCGCGGTGTACCAGCCTGATGCTCTGGACGTGAACGAAACGTTGGAAACCACGGTCAAGCCGCTCGACTTGGGCGGTAATGGCGATCCGCGTGCCGGCCTGGTGGTTCGTAACGGTCTTGCTGACGCTAACGGCGGCAAGGGATATGCCACGTTACTTGCCAGCCCAAGCGGCATTTACATGCAGTACGATTCCAATGCCGATGGCTACATCGATAAGGAAACATCGCATGTTGGTGCCGGCTTCGGCGACCAAGTGCAACTCAAGCTGGAGCGCGCCGCAACCGATACCCTGAAAGGCTACTGGCGTGCTTCCGCGAACGATGAATGGCAGGATGTCGCTACGGTAACGCTGACCGGTGCGGACGCAACCGGGCTCGATGCCGGTGTCTTCGCCACGTCGAACAGCAATGCCGGCGCATTCACCGTGGCCTTCAACGGCACTGCGTTCGGTTCGCAGACTGCTGCTGTGGAGTCCATCGCGGCTAAGGACCCTGAAGCCACTATCGCCAAGGGGCAGATGCTCGCGCTTCGGGACGTGACGGTTACCGCCACGCTCACCAATGGCAAAACGCGTGTGCTGGAGCCAAGCGAATACACGCTGGAAGGCTTCGACACCACCAAATTGGGCGAGCAAACCGTGACGGTGCGTCTTGTCGCTGATTCTTCAGTAACCGCCACGTTCACCGTGACTGTGGAAAGCAACCTTGCCCGGTTGTTCTGCTCGTCCGCTGCGGCCTCGAAGTATGAGCCGGCCAGTAGCTGGGCCTCCGCTTCTACGGCCGACCTGACTTGCGACAACAACCTGAGCACCAACTGGTCGAACTGGGGCACCGGCGACACCTCGCCGTGGCTCAGCTACACCTTCGATAAGGCATATCAGCTGGGCAAGCTCAGCGTTGCGGTGGATAAGGCCAAGGGCGAGGCCGCTCCGAAGAGCTTCACTGTATCGTACCTAGCTGAAGACAGCGCCACGTGGACTGATGCCACGCTGCCGGCAGTCACTGTGAATGGTGCTGCTGGAGCCGTGACGGAAGCCGATGTGAGCGCTCTGCCCGCCACCAAGGGCATTCGCCTCAACTTCACCTACGCCGATGGCAATGACTATGCCAAGATCGCTGAAGTACGCATCGCCGAAGGTGAAGCAACGCCAAAGCCGCAGCCGTCTAGTAACGCCAATCTTGCTGATCTGACTGTGGATGGCAAGACGGTTGACGGATTCTCCGCGGATATCACCGAATATGCCGGTGCGCTGGCCGGAGACGCTGCTTCTTACCCGACGGTGGAGGCGACTGCTGCTGACGCGAAGGCTACGGTGCAGGTGGAGCAGGCTTCGACCGAGAACAGCGGCGTGGCCACGGTGACTGTAACTGCTGAGGATGGCACGGCGGAAACCTACACAGTGACATTCGGCGAACTGCCTCAGTTGGCCGAGCTTGCTGTGGAAGTGACCAAGGATTCCTATCAGGTAGGCGATAAGTTCAACGCTGCCGATGTGAAGGTATCCGCCATTTACAAAGTCGGCGATACCGAAACGCTGCGCAAGCTGATTGATCCAACTGATGGTGATCTGAAGTTCACTGGCTTTGATTCTGCCACCGCAGGCACGAAGACCATCACCGTCTCTTATCGTGGCGTGAACGCGACGTTCGAAGTCACGGTCACGGCCACGGAGGTCACTCCCGGCCCTGGAGAGCAGAAGCCCGGCGATACCAACAATCCTGGCAACACTGCTAAGCCCGGTAACACTGCCACGAATAAGCCGGCTGCTAATGGCGCTGCGCCCCTTTCGAATACGGGTGTTGCCGTGGCTGCCATTGCGGTCGTGGTTGTGGTGCTGACAGCTGCGTCTGGTGCCTTGCTCGTCATCCGCAAACGCCGCGCATAACCATGGCAACTGCTGAGTGGCGTGGATTGCGTTGCTATTGAGCAATCTGCGATTCACGCCACTCAGCGAGCGCACCCGAGTGCGCCCGAGCTTGCGCAATGCAGGCGCAATACAGTGCAAACAGTACAAAGCAACAATAATGGCCGGTCTGAGCCAGCTGCTCCATGCGAGGGCAGTTGGCTCAGACCGGCCATTGTGTCTGCAAGTACATGCAATTAGAGCATGAACATGTGGAAGCCGTTGAGCGTTACTGGTTGTTTTGCTTTGTTGTTGCGCTCAGCAGTGCGACGGACGTCCGCCCGCAGTGTAGTGCAGCGCTCCGTGAACCAGTGCCGATGTGAAATGCATGTTGCACATGCCCGCTTCTTCTGCTTCGTGCGTGCAGCCGGCGATGCTGCATAGGTTCATACCCCGAATCATGGTCATACCCCCTCTTTGGGATGGCATCCGTGCCGCCATCTGCCTTCAGAGCATAGCGGACAATTGTTGCATTGCCTAGGCGGTACAACGCTTTCTGTGGCCTGTATCACATCCTTGCCGGCGTTCTGCGGCGTGGTTGGGCGTGTACATGTGCACTTGTGCGGTTTTGTTGTGTGTGATTTGGGTATACGGATAGAGTTTCTTCTCTGCAGTGGCAAGGGCCTCTCGGCCGGCGAGCCGGCTGATTTCTCCCATGCGTTGCTCAATGATTTCCGTTTTGCGAGTCTGAACGGCAAAATAGCTCTGGAGAAGTGCCACTTCTTCTTTCTTTGGATCACCGTTTTGAGCAATGAGATAGCAGGCGTATCGGGTGAGCTTGACGTCCGCGATGGAGCGGGTGGCACCGCTGCCGAGAGTCACGTCTCGCGTAGTGTCACGGAAATGGGATTCAACGGATACGCCGGAATTGTCGCAAGCTTGCTTGGCTCGTGTAATAGCTTTGCTGAAGTTTTCCCATCTGTCGTACCCCATATAGGTCATTAGCTCGCGTGCATACCAATACTCAACTTTGGAGTCCTCGGTGGTGTGTGCGATAGTGCTGAGTTCGCTGGTTTTGCGTGTGATTTCGTCGCGGTTCATGGGTGTGTCCTTATGTTTTTCATGACCATTTTCGTGACTCCACGAAAATGGTCAAAGCCAATAATTGCAATGGTTTTGAGGTATGGGCGCGCTCCGCCCAACTGGTCTGTCTTCGTCCGCCTTTTCGACCAGATACCTCATGGAGCACAATGCCAACGTCGCTACCGTTGGCCCAGCAAATATTCTTAGACGACGCCCCGAAGTGAATATCTATGCGGCTTTCAGAATATCAAAGAGCGTGGAGTGTGTGCATTATGCGTTCCAAAAATAGTTTCTAGTAATGAATTGTTTACGGTGTGAGATATTCTTGGGGTGTTTGCGGCGCTCTGCCGTGTGGCGAATGGGAATGGATGGTGCTCTTATGGGATTTGAGCAGGAAGCAGTTAGTGAACTGTATGCCAGCGTGTGGGGCAATCGTTCGACAATGCAGAGGGAATTCACTCGTGGAGCCCATGGTGAGCAGTTCGTGCTCCGGGAGCTGTCCATGAAGGGGACGCAAACGCCATCGCAATTGGCATCGGCGCTGCAGGCCAGTTCCGGCCGCATCTCCACTGTGCTGTCGTCTCTGGAGAAGAAAGGCTGGGTCACGCGTGACATTGATTCCAAGGATCGGCGCATTATTCGCGTGAATCTCACTGATTCCGGGCGCGAGCAGTCTCATCGGATGATAGAGGAAATGCGTTCCGCAATTTGCTGGATTTTCTCGCAAATGGGGGAGCGGCGCACGCGCGAATTCGTTGACCTGGTGTCTGAGTTCACCATATATATGTCGATTTGCCATCCGGGGCGGCCTCGGCCGACGGCTGAACAAGTGCGTGAGGCATTCGTGGAGCGGGACAAGCGCGTGGCTGAACACATGGCAGCTAAGCGCGCGGAGAACTAATCGGCAAGGCTAATTGAGGACGCTCACAGCGAACATGCAGAAGTGCGCGTAATATCTCACAGTGTAAGTAATCAAACAATAGAAACTATTAAGACATCGTGAACCGATAATCGCCGATAACCCAGCCAACTTAAGAACCAATCGTCAATAACCAATAACCAACCCAACCAACACAAGGGGAAACCAATGCTTCGCATCATGAAATACCTCTCCAAAGCGGAGATCGGTCAGATGCTCATCGCTCTGGTGACCATCGTCGGGCAGGTCTACTTCGACCTGAAACTGCCCGACTATATGTCAGACATCACCACGCTGGTCGAAACGCCGGGCAGCCACATGAAGGACATTTGGATTGCCGGCGGCAAGATGCTGCTCATCTCGCTCGGATCCGCGGCGTGTGCCATCATCACCGGCTACATCGCTGCGCGCGTGGCGGCCTCGTTCACCCAGCGTCTGCGCTCGCTCGAATTCCGCAAGGTCGAGTCCTTCGGCCCGGCCGAAATGAGCAAGTTCTCCACCGCCAGCCTCATCACCCGCTCCACCAACGACGTCACGCAGGTGCAGATGTTCATCACCATGGGTCTGCAGCTCATCGTCAAATCGCCGATTATGGCAGTATGGGCCGTGTGCAAGATCGCCGGCGAAGGCTTCGAATGGACGCTCGCCACCGGAATCGCCGTAGTGATTCTGCTGGCGGCCATCGTCATCATGATGGCCATGGTCATGCCGAAATTCAAGGCCATGCAGGCCCTGACCGACAACATCAACCTCGTGGCCCGCGAGAACCTCACCGGCCTGCGTGTGGTGCGCGCCTACAACGCCGAGGACTACCAGGAAGCCAAATTCACCAAGGCCAACAAGGACCTCACCGACACCCAGCTGTTCACCAACCGCGTCATGGCGTTCATGATGCCGCTGATGAACACCATCATGAACGGTCTGATGCTTGCCGTCTACTGGATCGGTACCTACCTGATCGATGCCGCCGGGCTCAAGGACAAGCTCACCGTGTTCTCCAACATGGTGGTGTTCTCCAACTACTCCGTGCAGGTCATCATGAGCTTCCTGCTCATGAGCATGGTGTTCGTGCTCTGGCCGCGCGCCGACGTGTCCGCGCAGCGCATCATGGAGGTGCTCGACACTGAGCCAATCGTCGAGAACGGCACCAAAACCGCCGCCGACGTGGCCAAAACCGGCCAGAGGGGCACCGTGGAATTCCGCAACGTCAGCTTCACCTACCCGGATTCGCGCGAGGCGATGCTGGAAGGCATCAACTTCACCGCCGAGCAGGGCCAGACGGTGGCGTTCATCGGCTCCACCGGCTCCGGCAAGTCGTCTCTTATCAATCTCGTGCCGCGCTTCTATGACACCAGCCAAGGCCAGGTGTTGGTCGACGGCGTGGACGTGCGCGACTACGACCTGAAGGCCCTGCGCGACAAGATCGGCTACGTGCCGCAGCAGTCCGTGCTGTTCAAGGGCACCGTGGCCTCCAACGTGAGCTACGGCGATCAGCCGGGCGACCCGGCGGAGGTCGAGATGGCCGATACCTCCACCCCGGCCGGGCGCAAGCGCGAGGCCGCGTTGATCGCCGCTGGCGAGGCCGCGGAAGGTGCCGATATACCGGCCGAGCAGCTGAATCGCGTCAGGGCCGCCGCCGACGTGGCGCAGGCCAGCGAGTTCGTGGCGCGCATGGACGGCGGGTATTCCGCCGCGATCGCCCAAGGCGGATCGAACGTGTCCGGCGGCCAGAAGCAGCGCCTGTCGATTGCGCGCGCGGTGTACCGTCACCCGGAAATCCTGATTTTCGACGACTCGTTCTCCGCGCTCGACTTCAAGACCGACCGCGAAGTGCGCGACGCGCTCGCCCGCGAGGCCAAGGATTCCACCAAGCTCATCGTGGCCCAGCGCATCGGCACCATCATGAACGCCGACCGCATCGTCGTGCTCGACGACGGCAAGGTCGTGGGTCAGGGCACGCACAAGGAACTGCTCGACAACTGCGACGTATACCGCCAGATCGCCGAATCCCAGCTCAGCCAGTCGGAGCTTACGGCGTAGGGGGGGCGGCAGCGGTAGCTCCCCATGTCAGGGGCTGAGCCGTAAAGGGAACAGCCCAGTGGGCTGTTCCCAGGCGAAGACGAGCTGATAAGCGAGCGAATAAAACAGCACAGCTGACTGAGGGGTAGTCGCGTACGGCTTCTCTCCCTCTGGCGCTTCGCGCCACCTCCTTCATCAGAGGGAGGTCAATACGGACTTTTAAGGAGTAAAACAAATGCCAAGAGGACCAATGGGCGGCAGGCGTGCCGTCGAAGAGCCCCATGATTTCGGCAAAGTCATGGGCAAGCTCGTGAACTATTGCCGCAACTATCTTCCCGTCATCATCATCGCGCTCATCCTGGGCGCGGCCGGCACCGTCTGCCAGATCATCGGCCCGGACAAGCTCAAGGACATGACCAACGAAATCGTCAAGGGCCTGCCTGCCATCGTTAACGGCAAGCCGGTGATGAACTCGGTCGATTTCAACGCGGTCGGCCGTATCGCCTGGACTTTGGTGGCCCTGTACGTGGGCTACGCCGTGCTTGGCTACGTGCAAAGCTGGATGATGGCCAACGTCACCCAGCGCACCGCCCAGCGACTGCGCGAGTCCATCTCGGTCAAAATCAACAAACTGCCGCTCAAATACTTCGACAAGGTCAGCTACGGCGACGTGCTGTCCCGCATCACCAACGATGTGGACGCCATCGGCCAGACGCTGGGGCAGTCGCTCGGCTCGCTGATTACCTCGGTGACGCTGTTCGTGGGCGCGCTGGTGATGATGTTCTACAACAACGTGATCATGACCCTGTGCGCCATCGGTGCCAGCCTCATCGGCCTGATCATCATGATGGCCATCATGAAGTCCTCCCAGAAGTACTTCGCCCGGCAGCAGATGGCGCTAGGTGACGTCAACGGCCACGTGGAGGAGATGTACGCCGGCCACCTCATCGTCAAGGCATACAACGGCGAGGCCAATTCGATCCGCCGCTTCGAGAAGTACAACTCGGACCTCTACGAGTCCGGCTGGAAGTCGCAGTTCCTCTCCGGCCTGATGATGCCGCTCATGAATTTCGTGGGCAACTTCGGCTACGTGGTGGTGTGCGTGGTGGGCGCGGCGCTCGCGCTCGACGGGCAGATCGAGTTCGGCGTGATTGTGGCGTTCATGATGTACATCCGCCTGTTCACTCAGCCGCTTTCGCAGTTTGCGCAGGCCTTCCAGAACCTGCAGCGCTGCGCGGCCGCCGCCGAGCGCGTGTTCGGCTTCCTTGAAGAGCCGGAGATGGAGGACGAATCCGACAAGTCCGCTTTGCTTGGGACCAACGGCCACGAAGTGAAGGGCGACGTGGAATTCAGCCACGTGCAGTTCGGCTACGAGCCGGGCAAGCCGATTATCAACGACTTCTCCGCTTCAGTCTCGGCCGGTCAGAAGGTCGCCATCGTCGGCCCGACCGGTGCCGGCAAGACCACCATGGTCAACCTGCTGATGCGCTTCTACGAGATTTCCGGCGGTTCGATTTCGATTGACGGCGTGGACACCAAGTCCGTGCCGCGCTGGAACGTGCACGACCAGTTCTCCATGGTGCTGCAGGATACGTGGGTGTTCCGTGGCACTGTGCGCGAGAACATCGCCTACTCCAAGCCTGGCGTGACCAACAAGCAAATCGAGGATGCGTGCAAGGCCGTGGGCCTCGACCACTTCATCCGCTCGCTGCCGGACGGCTATGACACCGTGCTCGATGACAAGTCGTCGCTCTCCCAGGGCCAGAAGCAGCTGCTGACCATCGCCCGCGCGATGGTGCAGGACGCGCCGATTCTGATTCTCGACGAGGCCACCTCCTCGGTCGATACCCGTACTGAAGAGCTGATTCAGAAGGCCATGGATGCGCTGACCGTGGGCCGTACGAGCTTTGTGATCGCGCATCGCCTCTCCACGATTCGCGACGCCGACATGATCCTCGTCATGAACCACGGCGACGTGATCGAGCGCGGCACGCACGACGAACTGCTGGCGGCGGGCGGTTTTTACGCCGACCTCTACAACAGCCAGTTCGCGCTCGCTGACTGACGGATTGTTTCCTGCGTTAGCGGATTAGCGGATTAGCTATACTCGGCTCCCCTCTCCGAGGGGAGCTGTCAGCGTAGCTGACTGAGGGGAGCAACCCATCGGTCCACCCGAGGGAATGCTCCACTGGATGTGATACTGATGATTTCGTACATTAGTGTGTGGAAAAGCCGCCGGGAAAATTGGGGGATTGGGCGGCGGTGCGGTTGGCGTTGAGAATGGCGCATTCGAAGGGGAAGTGAGCGCGCAGCTGGGTGGCCGGGGTGGTGAACAGGGCGGTGGCGAGGCCGTCGGCCAGTGTGACAGGGACGTGTGCCGCAACGGTGTTCGACGAATCGTCGGTATCGCGGTTTGCCGTTGTCGAGGCATTGCTGCCATGCGTCGATGTCTTCGTGGTTATGGCGCTCGATGGCGGCGTGACGACCACCCATGTGGCGGCTACATCGTCAACCGGTAGTCCGTCGATGGCGTTGAGCAGATGGTGAAGTTGGTGACCTGCGGCGTCAGACCAGTGGCGGCGGCTGGGGGAGCTCGCGCAGAATGCGCCGTGGCTGATTTCGACCGTACCTACGGCGTTGGCCGGATCGGCAGGATCTTCAAGGGCGATGGTGATTGGTTCGTCCGTGTGCACTAGCAAATCACCCCCGGCGTCGATGACGTATTGAATGGGTTGAGGGTGGCCCGCGCCATCACCCAACATCCCCGCAAGCAAATCCACCAAATACCCCTTACCGCACGCACCGAAATCGAGCGCGACTGGGCTGTGGGTGATAAGTGTGGTGCCGTGCCGCTCAACATCGGCTGACCAAACGGCCCGTCCGTGGATCGCGCCTGCATATTCAGCGGCATCTGGCGTAGCCGCAAACGAATACGACTCGTCGTAGCCAAGCCGAATCAAATCCTCGCCCACGCACGGGTCGATCGCCCCATCGGTTGCCGCAAACAGGCGGTCGTACAGGCCAAACAGACCCGATGCCCAGTCGGGAAAATCGAACGTGCCGCCATGTGCGGCCGTGCGCATCCGGCCGACGATGGAATCATCGCGGAATCGAGATAATACAACCTCATATTCATGGATGAACGAGCCAATACGATCGCGTATCTCATCGTCCAATACGCTCTCGGTGTGCACCAGTAATCCGGTCCCCAACGCATCAGGAAAAGCGTATACGTATGGCAGTTGCTCGGTCAGACTTGTCATGCCCACTATCGTAGAGCGCATGGTGTGCCGGTGTATACTGGATTTTGACACTGTGTCAATGTTGATTCGGAGGTTGTGAGAATGGGCAATGCGACTACAGCAAGTGTAACGGGTGTGCAAGTTGCACCGGCGAAGTCAGCCATCAGAGATCTCCCCATCGCCAAAGTGTGGGCGTTTGCGGTCGGCCAGTTCGGGTGGGCGCTGCTTTCCGGCATCATCTCCAACTGGCTCGTGTATTTCTACCAACCTGACCAGGAGACCATCTCCCAAGGTCAGACCGTATTCGTGCCGCAGGGCCTGGTCGTTCTCGGCATCGTGACCGTGGTGGGCGGCATCACCGCCTTCGCCCGATTCTTCGACGCGTTCGTGGACCCGGCCGTGGCGTCTCTCTCCGACCGTTG
>OJAC01000536.1_pt1 | contig 29325 bp, 25 predicted proteins | sample 1588701 | NCBI WGS metagenome assembly OJAC01 (sample SAMN03283256) | human gut metagenome | biome: human-associated habitat; material: feces | host: Homo sapiens | place: USA | collected 2013 | reverse complement strand
TAATGTTCAAGCCACTTTTCAAATTGTAATTTATTAAAATACTTTCGGCAGGAGCAAATCCCTGCCTTACGAATAGTCTTACGAAATTTTAAAAACTCGGCACGGTTTAGCCACTTTATCGACAGTCTGTGACATCTTCCGAAAGGAAAATGTCGCTTTATTTTATAATTTTTTTAATTCATTTAAAAGAAAATTTCTATCTGTTACAAGAGTTGAGTCTATACCGAATTTCATTGCTGCAAGAACATTTTCTTTTCTATCGTCAAAGAAAAGGCATTTTGATTTATCGAGAGAATACTTGTCGCAAATCGCTTGATAAATTCTTTCATCGGGCTTGGTAATGTTAATCATATAAGACACCATAAGCCCGTCGATATCATTCATAAAATCAGCATATTCTGTATGCTTTTTAAAAAGGCTTTTTGGATAATTTGACAAAAGATAAATATGATATCCTGCCGTCTTGAGCCTATGTACCTCTTTCCAAATATCATATCTCGCCACGTGCATAAATTCGCCGTGATGCATAAAAAAGGTGATAATCTCAGCATCGTTTGGATACTTTTTGCAATAAGCGTTTAATATCTCCTCATCGCTCATAATCGCAAGGTCAAAGATATGCCACAAGTCATCATTATCATCAAAAAGTTCATGCCCTACCCTGATTGCTTCCTCTTCGCTCAAGCCGTAATCCATAAGCATTTGCTTCCAGCGATATTCAAGCAAAACGTCGCCGACGTCAAATATAATATTATCGTACTTTTTCATATATTATTTAATCTCGCTGACATATTTGTTGATTTTATCCGCAATCGGCTGTGCGTCCTCTCGCTTTACAGGCAGGAACGGACTTCTTGGGTTGCCGCACTCAATACCAAAACGAATAGACATAACCTGCTTTGCCACGCCGTAAAGCGACTTACAGGAGAGAAGATCAAAAATACACTCATTAATCTTGAATTGAAGTGATTTTGCCTTTTCAATCTCGTTATTATTAATAAGCCTGTCAAGTTCAACGAAAAGCTCAGGCATACAACCGTATGTTCCGCCGATACCTGCGTTTGCTCCCATAAGCCTGCCGCCCAAAAATTGCTCGTCTGAGCCGTTAAAGATAATAAAATCATCATTATTTACGGCGCTTGCATATCTTTCCATAAGATATACCGGCTCTGCTGAATTTTTAACGCCGATAACCTTAGGATTTTTAGCCATTTCGGCAAGAAGCTTCGGTGAAAGATTGAATGATGTAAGTTGAGGAATATTATAAATGATAAAAGGTAAAGAAGTTGAATCGATAATAGAGTTCCAATGAAGCTTTACACTTTCCTCACCCAAATGATAATAAACGCAAGGAACGGCAGAAACGGCGTCAACACCGACCTTTTCGCAATCCTTTGCAAGTTCTATACTTTCTTTAGTTGAGGCACAGCCAATATGAACAATAACGGTAAAATCATCGCCGGCAGCTTCTTTAACCGCTCTCGCAACCTGCTTTCTCTCCTCAGTTGAAAGTAAAAATCCCTCACCTGTTGAGCCGCACGCATAAACACCCTTAACGCCAAGGGATTTATACACCCTTACAAGCGCTTTCATTTTTTCCAAATCCACATTATCGTTTTCATCGTAAATTGCATTAAGCGCACAAAATACGCCCTTAAATTTATCTAAATTCATATTTTTCTCCTATTTAATAGCATCAACAAAATGCCTTGTTATATCTCTCGGTCTTGTAATTGCAGTGCCGACAACTGCGGCGTGAACACCGATATCAAGCGCCTTTTTAAGCTGTTCGGGTACCCAAATGCCACCCTCGGCAATAACAGGGGTGTGAAGTTCATTTACATATCTTTCCATTAAAGTAAAATCAGGAAGAGAAGTGCCCTTGGTATACGGAGTGTAGCCTGCCATAGTTGTGCCGATTAAATCAAAGCCAAGCTCCTCTGCCTTTTTGCCCTCATCAAATGCACTTGTATCCGCCATAAAAAGCTGATTTGGATATTTTTTTCTAACTTCTTTAAAAAAGCTTTCAAGCGTTATGCCGTTTGGCCTTAATCTGTTAGTAGCATCAATTGCAATAATTTCACAGCCGACTTCAACAAGAGCGTCAACCTCTGCCATAGTTGGGGTAATATAAACATCGCAGTCATCATACTCCTGCTTGATAATACCGATAATCGGCAAATCGACCTTTTCCTTAATTGCCTTGATATCAACAACGGTATTTGCCCTAATACCTACAGCTCCGCCAAGTTTGGCCGCCCAAGCCATTTTAGACATAATATAGCTGTCATAAAGCGGCTCACTTTCGAGCGCCTGGCAGGAAACGATAAGCCCACCGTTTATTTTATTCAAAATTTCTTCGTTAGTCATATTTCCTCTCTTTTCTTTTTTATTAGTTAAATTATATCACTATCAAAAGAGATAATCAATAAAAAATGAGGCGACCAATGGTCGCCCCTACGGTACTTTTTATTTTAGACAGTCAAAAATTGAAATTATTAACTCCATTTTAACGCTTTAATTGAAAATCCGAGCGTTGAATCGAGTTTGTTCTTTTGAACTACAGCCTGAACCTCTTTTACACCGTCAGCTTTAGAAACCTTACCTGTTACCTTATAAAAATTATTATCACCAAGGTCCTCTATCTTAGTAATCTTAACAGTTTGCTTCTTTTTTGGATATTTGCTGACAGAGAATGTATCGTTTTTGCTGTTGTATTTAATCGGTGTGGAATTGACCTTATTAACCTGAGTTTTGAAATTAACAACTGTTTGACCGTAGAATTTAAAAAGATTTAAAACAACGGGACTTGACGGATATGTGCTTGCTGTTCCGCCGTCGTGTTGAGCCATCCAAACAGCAGTATATGCCGCAATATTAATTGGAACACCGTTTGAATTTTCATAGCTTTCAAGATAAAGATACGGCACTTCAAGCATATTTGCGATAATTTGCTGATCCTCTTTCGAGAAATTAACTTCTTTGCCCGTTGCCGAGGTCTTAGGCACTGTTTCCATTCCGTCAAAAGCGGTTGTATCGTCCGACTTGGTAGCTGGTACATTCTTCTTTGTAGTACCTGTAACCTTAACGGGTTTGGTTTCCTTTGCAGTAGTTTTTGCACTGCCGGTTGTATCTGCATTTACTCTTGAAGTTTTGTTTTTCTTAGTTGTTTCAGCCTTAACGGTTACAGGTTTACCTTTTTTGTTTGTAACCGCCTTGCCGTCCTTATCAAGCTTTTGCGCATACGTATTTCCTTTTTTATCTTTTTTATAAACTACCGCTACGTCAGTTGTTACAGCCTTGCCTTTAGCGTCTGTTACAGTCTTTCCGTCTTTATCCGTAACATCCTCGGTTTCAAGACCGTATTCGTTGTTGTTATTTTCAAGGTCGCCGGCTTGAACGGTAGTATCTTTGCTATTCGTTGTGGTTTTATCGTCGTTCTTTTTAGAACAGGCGGCAAAGGTAAACGCCGCAATTAAAATCACACAAAGTGACAACACAAGTATTTTTTTCAAAATATAACATCCCCCTGAAGCCATTGCTTATTTATATTTATTATATATTTACATATTATATTTGTAAATAGCAATTCGTAAAAATGAACAGATTTTTAACTCATTATTCATACTATTTACATAAATTTAATTTAGTGATATTATGTTTAATATTGAATAAGACAATAGATTTGTGGTGCTTAATTTGAAAAATTCAACAAGGCTTGCCGTTTGCTCACTTTCTGCCGCATTGGGAGTGTTAATGCTGTTTTTAGGCGGGATAACAATGGTTTTGGCTTATGCGGCGCCTATGTTTTTAGGGCTTTTGGCGATTATGCTTAAAAGAACATTCGATACAAAAAGTGCATGGATAACATATATTGCAACAAGCATCTTATCGTTTATCCTTGTGACGGACAAAGAATGTATGATGATGTATGTAATATTCTTCGGCTACTACCCTATCGTGCGTGATTATTTTGAAAAAATAAAGGTAAAAGGACTTAGAATTTTTACAAAGTTGATTTTCTTTAACCTTATGATGATTTTATGCCAAATAATTCTTATAAAAGTGTTTGGTATTCCGTTTTTGGAGGATGGGCAAGGCAAATGGTTTATCGCAGTTTTTGCGCTTTTAATGAATATATTGTTTCTTGTCTACGAGGTGCTGATTAATAAGGTAACACTTCTTTATGTTTATAAGCTTGAAAAAAGAATAAAAAAGTTGTTTAAATAAATGCAAAATAAAAAATCCTGTTAATACCTTCGTATTAGCAGGATTTTTTTCAGACTGTCGATAAAGCGACTAAAACGCACCGTGCTTAAAAATAAAATTCCATTCGGGGAAAGAAGGAGCTGCGCAGTGAACGATAAATAAATTTCAAATAAGAATTAAGGAAATTTATTTTGAGTGATATGAAGTCAGCGACGACGTGGCGGCTCTAAATCATCAGGTCCCAAACGAGAATCATGCCTTGATTGGCGTCTTTTTTCAACCTTTTTCTTTTTGTTAAGGCTCTTGAAGAAAATGTAAACATATAAAACAATTGCCAGAAAAGCAATTACAAGAATGACTTTAACAACAGTAAGACCAAAAAACGCCTTGATTGCGTTAATCACCTTTAAAAATGTTGAAAGTTCAACGGTTTTTGCGGCAACGAGAGGTACGCTTGCGATAACCTCATCGCCGTAAATAATATTGGCACTGCAAACCTTTTGACCCTTTGTTACGGGAGCTTGAAGTGATGACGGCTTTTCTTGAATTTCAATGATTACAGCCGACTTATCAAGCCCAACAGGGACTATAACATTAGTGTCATTTGCCGCAACAAGAGCAACTGTATCGGCGTCCTTTCCGTTTTCAACGCTTACTTCACCTATTACCTCATCCTTAGCAACAATGGTTGTATACTTTAAGCTGTCAAACGCCCACTCAAAAAGCGACTTTGCATCAACAAAGGAGCATTTAGTTAAATAACTTTGATTTTTAATTTTCTGCTGCGGCGACTTCATAACAATTGCAAGATAATTGTATCCGTCCTTAGAAGCCTTAACAATAACGTTATATTCAGCCTGCTCGGTTGAACCTGTTTTGATGCCCTGAGCGTACTCATAATAATAAGTAACATATCCCGGATGAAGCATCAAATTTGTATGCGGCAAGGTATAACCCTTATATTCATATTCGGTAGTTGTTGAATACTTCACAAAATTAGCATTTTTAAGTGCCGCAAGCGTAATTTTCGACATATCACGGGCGGTGGTATAGTGGTTATCATCGTGAAGTCCGGAAGGGTTAGTGAAATTAGTATCGTTACAGCCGACCTTTTTAACCCAATCGTTCATCATTTTAACGAAATTTTCTTTAGTTCCGCCAACAAATTCAGCCAAAACCTCACACGCATCGCAAGCTGAATGAACCATAGTAAGATACAAAAGAGTATCAACGCTCAATTCTTCGCCGACAGTTATTCCTGCCACCTGAGCGCCCGTACCTACAGAAGCGTCATAAGCCGCTTGGCTCATTTTAGTTTTAACGCTGACGTCCTTAACATTTTCAAGAGTAACCATAGCCGTTACAATCTTTGTAAGCGAAGCAGGATAAAGACGTTCATCAATATTTTTTTGAGCCACAACAGGATACGAATCGTCATCAAGATTGATTAGCATATAAGCCTCGGCATATATTTTTCTGTCAGGCTTATAGGTTGCCGCCTGACTTGACACGGGAAGCGCCAAAAATGAGGTTATTAATATGATAAATGATAAAAATATACAAAGTGTTTTTTTCATAGACTTGACACCTTTTAAAATTAATTATATTATATTACATAGTTTAACATTTTTTTGACTGATTTTAAAGTCTATTTTTCATTTTTTTGGAGAAAGTTATGATATACATTACAGGTGACACGCACGGTGACATTTCGTGCTTCAAAAATCCTAAGCTTAACAAGCTTGGAGAAAAAGATATTCTTATTGTTTGCGGCGATTTCGGCTTTATTTGGAATCCTCACGACAAAAACGAGAAAAAAAATCTTGAGTTTTTGAAAAAAAGGAAATACACCATCTGCTTTGTAGACGGTGCACACGAAAACTTTGACATATTAAATTCCTACAAGCCATACAGGTGGAAGGGCGGCAATACTCACAAAATTGCCGACAATATTTATCATCTTATGCGTGGGGAAATTTTCACCTTTGAAGGCAAGAGCTTTTTTGTTATGGGCGGCGGAGAAAGCGACGACGCTTATATGAGGGAAGAAAGTGTAAGTTGGTGGGAAGATGAACTTCCGAGTGCTGAGGATATGAGAAACGGAGTAAACAATATTCGTGATACTGATAAAAATATCAACTATGTTATCACATATGAACCTCCGACAGTTGCAAAGGATATTTTAAAGCAAAGGTCTAATCAAAATATTATCATTTCTCCGCTTAATACATATCTTCAACAGCTTATGGAGAATGTTCAATATATGCATTGGTATTTTGGTTCACTTCATCTTGATTTAAACATCAGTAAAAAAATGACTGCTGTATTTAACGAAATAATACAAGTAGGCTAATATATTAATATAGATAAAACACGGAGCAAGTACAAAAAAGTACCTGCTCCGTGTTTTTAGTAAAAAATGAAAGAAGAAAAAAAGATATCATTCGCCTTTCGACTCGTTAATTACCTTTTGAGCAATATGCTCCGGTACACGCTCGTACCTTGCAAATTCAGTGGTAAATGAGCCTCTGCCTTGCGTAATTTGGCGCATTGAGGTGGAGAAAGTGCTCATTTCAGCCTCAGGAGCCTCAGCAATAATTTCCTGAATACCGTCGCCTGTCGGGTTCATACCCAAAACTCTGCCTCGCCTGCGGTTGATATCGCCTATGATATCGCCCATAGCATCATCATTTACCGTTGCACGCAAAGTTACAATCGGCTCAAGAAGAACAGGAGCAGCGTTTGCAACACCCTCTTTAAATGCAATGGAAGCAGCCATTTTAAAGCTCATTTCACTTGAATCTACAGGGTGATACGAGCCGTCATAAAGGGTTGCCTTAACTCCAACCATAGGATATCCGGCAAGAATACCCTTTTCCATACATTCGTTAAGTCCTTTTTCAACTGCCGGGAAGAAGTTTTTAGGAACAGCGCCGCCTACAATACGTTCAGCGAATAAAAGTTTTTCTGTATCGTATGGCTCAAACTCGATGAAAACGTCACCGAATTGACCGTGGCCGCCGCTTTGCTTTTTATGTCTGCCTTGGGCAGAAACCTTTTTAGTAATTGTTTCTCTGTAAGCTACTTTTGGCGCTTCAAGCTTAGCCTCTACGCCGAATTTATCCTTAAGCCTTGAAACAGCAACATCAATCTGCTGTTCACCAAGACCCGCTAAAATCTGCTGATGCGTTTCTATATTATTAGTATATTTAAGCGATGGATCTTCCTCACAAAGCCTTGCAATACCTGAGGCAATTTTCTCTTCGTCGCCCTTCTTAATTGCCGATACGGCAACCTTGTAAGAAGCAATAGGAACGCTTACTCCGTCAAGCTTAACTACGTTTGAAGCTGAGCAAAGAGTATCGCCGGTTGAAAATCCAGAAAGCTTAGTTACGGCTCCGATATCACCTGCCGTAAGTTCGCCTGCGTCAATCTGCTTAGCGCCAAAAAGTTTAACAATCTTGCCCATTCTTTCTTCCTTGCCTGTATTTGCATTAAATGCAGGAGTAGAAGAATTGAATTTGCCGCTGATAACCTTAAAGTAGGAAAGTTTACCGATAAACGGGTCAGCAACTGTTTTAAAGCAGATAGCTGCAAGAGGTCCGTTCTCGTCAGCAGTAAGTTCGACCGGCTCACCGTTTGAATCAATAGCATATTCGCTCTTAGGGCTTGGGCAAACGTCTGCAATAAAATCAAGAAGCATATCGCACGCAATGCCTGTGATGCCCGAAAGAGCAAAAACAGGAATGATAGAGCCGTCGGCAACGCCGAGCCTTAAGCCTTTGATTTTTTCCTCTGACGTAAGTTCTTCACCCTCAAAGTATTTTTCCATAAGTTCCTCGTCAGTTGACGCTACTGCCTCGGCAAATACTGCTTTGATAGCCTCAAAACGAGCCTCATCATCGTGGGTAAGAGCAGACTCTTTACGCTTAGTACCGTCATACTCATAAGCTTTTGAGTCAATCATATTATAATAAGCAACAACCTTGCCGTCGGAAATAATCGGAACAACAACAGGGCAAACCTGAGTGCCGAACTTAGCAACAATACCGTTAAAGCTCTTATAAAAGTCAGCTCTTTCGTCTTCCATTTTCGTTGTCACAAAAATGCGTGACAGACCGTGAGAACCTGCACTCTTAAATGCCTTTTCAGCACCGACCGCAAGACCTGAACGAGCAGAAACAACAATGACTGCCGTGTCAGCCGCTCTCATACCCTCGCTCATTCCCATAGCAAAATCGAAAAGACCGGGAGTATCAATCAAGTTAATATTTTTACCTTTATACTCAAAAGAAGCAACGGCACTGTTTACGCTGATTTTTCTTTTTTTCTCTTCACTGTCAAAATCAAGAACAGTATTAGAGTCAGCGGTTTTACCCATTCTTTCCGTAGTGCCTGCAACATTAAGCAAAGCCTCGCAAAGAGTTGTTTTACCCTTAGATGCGTGACCTGCAAAAACAACATTTCTAATATTTTTTGCCTGAATGCTCATAAAAATTACCTCTGATTTTTATTCTTGTGCATATTGTATAATAATTTTCAACATTAGTCAACACTTTACAGATATTTTTAACAATTTTCATATAAAAGCACTGTAATATTTATGCATAATGACAAAATATATATATGATTTTAAATTTTGCATTATTCTTTAATTCTAAAAAAAGATATCAACACAAATTCAGTAAAATTCGAAATTCATCAAACGAGCCAAACTGCACGACTTTAACAATTTATAAGCAAAAGAAAAAAGCACTCCATAGCGGAGTGCCTTTCTCTTTTTAAGGGGTAAAATTTATGTGAAAACGTAATTGGTATATATAAAAAGGTTGAGAAAAATTAATTCCTACAACCTTGTTGACTTGGATAACACTTCAGCAGTAGTTGAATCGTTGTTAAACCTTGTCTTTTTAGTATGATTCGGAACTGAATTTTTAACCATTGCACCTTTAAGCATAAAGAATGCAACGTCCTTGCTGATTTTTTCATAATCAACATTAAAGATTTTAGCCGATACATACTTGTTGAAGAAATTGATGAGCGGTCCCATACAAAAGGCTGTTATTATCGTGCCTATTCCGATATTTTTAATCTTCGAAATATCGCCTGAAAGAAGCGCCTTAGCGCCGCCGCTTACTATCAAGCCGATAAGCACAACAGTCACATCGGTTGCAACTCTCATCCATTTATATTCAAACTTCGTCGACCTTGCAAGCATAAAGCTTAATGCATCATAAGGACCGACTCCGACATTTGCCGTAAAGAATAATGAACAAGCAAAGCAAAGAGTAATTATACCTACAATGAGAAGGGGTACTCTTAAAGCGTAAGTGTAATGCTCATTGACTGCCGGAGCAAACAGACTTTGGAAAAACTCACACGTATAACCGCAGCCTACCATATTAAACACCGTTCCGACACCGACCAATCCCCGATGTGCCACAATAATGACAAACGTCAAAATCGCAAGATTGATTATCAATTGATATGTTCCGAAGCCCATACCTATTGTGCTCGCTATATTCATATTCATAGACGTGAAAGGATCAACACCGAAACCCGATAGGGAGAACATTGAAATTCCGAAGCCCATAACAATGATACTGATAAGGGAGAGAACCACTCGCTTGACCATATGGTGCTGAGCGAACATATCTTTTATGTATCCGTATGCTTCGTCTTGAAATTTCTTCATCTGCCTATCTGCACCTCGTGCGTTCCTTTGTTTTCCTCTCATTGCCTACATTATAGCCCGATAAAATCAAAAATCAAGACCTTTTTTATACTTTCTACCTATGTAACACATTGTACAAAAGTGAGCGTTGCTTTTTGTACAATATGCACAAATAATTATTCCATCTGTTTGCCCAAAAAAGCTGCCGCCACCTGAACAAGTTTTATGTCTGATTCGCTTGGAAGCGTGTGGTTTTCGTCCTCCATCATACAAACAGCACCCGAAACATCTCCGCCGTAAATAATAGGATAAACAATATTTGCTTTTCTGTCATATCCCTCTATCGCATTTACAGACGGAATTTTATCATTAGTAATATGAATTGCTCTGTTTTCCATAAGTTCCTCAAGATTTTTAGTCACCCTGCGTTCAAGGATTTCTCTTTTGCTGATACCCGAAGCGGCAACAACGTGGTCATTATCCATAATAGCAATAGGAAGTCCTCCGCTTTTGTGAAGTACCTCGGCATATTGACTTGCAAAATTAGATAATTCCCCTATCGGCGAATATTTTTTAAAAATAACCTCACCCTCCGCATCGGTGAAAATTTCTAACGGGTCACCTTCTTTAATTCTGAATGAACGGCGGATTTCCTTTGGGATGACAATTCTGCCCAAATCGTCAATTCTTCTTACAATGCCTGTTGCTTTCATATCCATTCTCCTAATAAATAATATAATGTAATTATTTCTGTAATATTTTGCACATTTTTAAAAAGTATATTCAATTAGTAAAATGGAATTTATTAACAAACAGTTTGATTAATTTTGTGCATAACACAAAAAACAGGGCGGCCAAGGGGCGTACTGCATAAAGAAGAATGTGGTTTAAACTTTCTGAGTTTTGCCTATAGCACCATTAAAAAATCCTGCTAATACGCAAGTATTAACAGGATTTTATTAATGCACACTGAATAAAATCAGTTTGTTTAATTATTCATATTTTTCATTTTCTTTAGATGAATGCAATGCAACCTTTTCGCCGTTAGGACTTAAAATTTTCCATATAAAAACACACTGAAAATCTGATTATCCCCTAAAACACTGTATTTATCAGCATACTCAAGGAAGAAAACACTTTGATTTACTACGAATTTACTACGATTGAATGAGCCTTGATACGTTGAATTTCCCAGATATGCAAAGATATGGTACAGCACATCAGTATTGAAAACTTAAAAATTGAATATCGCAAGTAGATTATGGAACGCCTGTATTGTCGTTCCTTTTCTATTTCCAGCCGTTCAGAAATGGACGGCTTTTTCTATATCCAACGAAAGGAGAATTTAAAGCTATGAAAAAGATATTGAAGCGATTAGCTACGGGCTTCCTTGCCCTTGCGACTATCGCTACCGCTATGCCGACTACCGCTGTCCATGCTTCTGAAAAGCAATACTGGACAGAAAGTGCGGAGCGTGTCGGTATCGTGGAAAAGGTAATGAATGACGGCTCTATCGGTTCGACATTCAATGAGGGACACATGACCGTTGAGGGAGAGGACGCTTTCTGCGTGGACATCAACACCAACTTCCGAAACGGCTATAAGACCAGAGTGGACGCAAGCACCCGTATGAGTGCCGACCAGATTTCAGATGTTGCCCTCTCCATTGAGTACGTCAGCCAGTACGCAAAGAACCACAGCGGATTAAGCAGTCAGCACGTCTATCTCTTGAAACAGTGCGTTGTCTGGCAGAGATTGAGCGTTCATCTTGGCTGGCAGTGCGACAACGTGCGAGCTTCTTATGATGAAATTCCAAAAGCCGTACAGGACGAAGTGTATTCTGGGGCGAAAGCCTTTGTCAAAGAGAACAAGGGACGCTATGAGTGTGGCGGTTACATCTATTCTGGCGAGGGACAGGACATAGGACAGTTCTGGGCGAAACTTGCCGTAGGAAATGCCACTTTGAAAAAGATTTCCAGTAATGCCAGCATTACAGACGGGAACGGGCTTTACTCAATCGCTGGCGCAACGTATGGTGTCTATTCTGATAAGGGCTGTACGAAACAGCTTGCCACCCTTACGACAGATAACAGCGGGAATACTGACACTGTGGAAGTAAAGGCTGGCACAGTGTATATCAGGGAATTATCCGCACCCGCAGGATATAAGGTGGACAAGACCGTGTATTCCTTAAAGGTGGAAGCTGGCAAGACAGCGACCTTAAAGGTATCGGACACACCAAAAATTACCGATACGCTTATCGAGCTGATGAAGATTGACATGGAAACACAGAAAGACGCTCCGCAGGGAAATGCTTCCTTAGAGGGCGCAGAGTTTACATGGAACTTCTATGCGGGACACTACACCGCAGACAATCTCCCTGCTGAACCCACAAAGACATGGGTAACAAAGACAATCGCTGAAAAAGACAGTGACGGCACTATCCATTACGTTTCCCGCCTTGCTGATGAATACAAGGTATCTGGGGACAGCTTCTATACGCAGGACGGAAAGAACGTGCTTCCGCTTGGGACGCTGACCGTTGAGGAAACAAAAGCTCCTAGTGGCTATCTTCTTGACGGTGCGTATATGCAGGCGAATGGCAGTGAAGAACAGATGAAAGGTATCTATGTAACACAGATTACCGAGGATGGCGACCTTGCCGTACTTTCTGGAAGCAACCAGTACCATGTATCTGACATGGTTATCCGTGGCGGTGTGAAAATCCAAAAAAGGGACTTGGAAACTGGCGACACGAAAGCACAGGGAAGCGCAACCTTGAAAGACGCTGAATTTGCAATCATTTCCCTAAATGACAGTGCGGTGCTTGTTGAGGGGAAACTCTACCAGAAAAATGAAGTGGTAAAGACAATCCAGACAGGCATTGACGGTATCGCTTCTACTTCGGCTGACCTCTTGCCTTACGGGAAATACCGTATCGAGGAAAGCAAAGCTCCAAACGGCTATCTCACAGACGGCGCAAAGGCAGTTGAGTTTGAAATTACAGAGAATGGGAAAATCGTTGACCTTACAGGAGAAGAAACTTCCATTTACAATCAAGTGAAGCGTGGCGACTTAGAGGGTGTCAAGATTGGAGCTGGCACACACAAGCGTCTTGCTGATGTTCCGTTCAGGATCACAAGCAAGACGACAGGAGAAAGCCATGTGATTGTAACAGACGACAACGGGCAGTTCTCCACTTCTTCTGACTGGGCTTCCCACAAGTACAACACCAACGAGGGCAAGACCAGCGAGGACGGTATCTGGTTTGGGACTTCCGAGCCAGACGACACAAAAGGCGCATTACTCTATGACACTTACATCATTGAGGAATTGCGCTGTGAAAGCAACAAAGGCTTTGAACTTATCCCTGCCTTTGAAATCGTGGTATCACGAAACAACGTAACCGTTGATTTAGGGACACTCACAGATGAGTATGAGAAAGAAATCTCTATCCATACCACAGCCACAGGTACAGACGGGGAAAAAGTAATCGTGGCAGGAAAAGAAGTTACGGTCATTGATACCGTTACCCTTGACGGCTTGGAAAAAGGCACAAAGTATCAGCTTACAGGCTGGCAGATGTTGAAAGAGGAAAATGCAGAGCTTCTAATCAATGGGGAACGTGTAGAAAACAGCTACACCTTTACCGCTGATAAAGAAGAAATGAAGATTGAAATGGAATATACATTCAATGCTTCTGCTCTTGGCGGACAGAACCTTGTAACCTTTGAGGAATTATATGACCTCTCTAATGAGGACGAACCTGTAAAAGTGGCAGAACACAAGGACATTGAGGACGAGGGACAGACCGTACTCATCACAGAGCGCATTATCTCTATCCATACCACAGCGACCAGCGAGGACGGAGAAAAAGAGATTGAAGCAGGAAAAGACGTAACTATCATTGACACGGTTACTCTTGAGGGCTTGGAAATCGGTACAAAATATCAGTTAAAAGGCTGGCAGATGTTAAAAGAAGAAAATGCAGAGCTTCTTATCGGTGGGGAACGTGTAGAGAATGACTATACCTTTACCGCCGACAGCGAAAGCATGGAAGTAGAGATTGCCTTTACCTTTGACGCTTCCTTACTTGGCGGGAAAGCCCTTGTAACTTTTGAGGAATTATATGATTTAAGCAATCCAGACGAGCCAGTAAAGGTTACGGAGCATAAGGACATCGAGGACGAGGGACAGACGGTAACGGTCAAAGAAGTGCCAGACACACCAGAAGAACCGACACCAGAACAGCCGACTACACCTGATACACCAGAAACACCTAACAGAACGGGCAACTCTCCAAAGACAGGCGATAACACGAATATTGCTTTCTTCTTGGGACTATTCGCCCTTTCTGGTGCTGGCGTAGCAGGGACATACTTCATCAGACGCCGTAAACGCTCTTAACAGGACGGTACAGCCATGATGATGAAGAAATCCCGTTCCCCTCCGAAATTGTACGCAGGCAGACTTCCCCTTATTCTGGCTTGTCTGCCACCCACCTGTAAGCACACAGACGGTCAAGGGTGCTGGAAGCATACATTTTACCCTTGACGGGCTGAGGGCTTGCTGGTATCACATAGCCAGCCAGAATAGGAACAAACAAAATCAAGAAAGAAATGAGGTAAGAACATATGAAATTAAAATATATCGTGCCAAACATGGCGCAGACCTTTGGAAACTTGGAGTTTGCAGGAGAAAATGAAGTGGAGCAACAGCGTATCAATGGTCGCTATGTTCCCGTAACCAGAAGCTACAACCTTTATTCCGACATTCAGCGAGCAGATGATATTGTCGTCATTCTTCCCGCAAAGGCTGGGGAAAAGCGTTTCAAGTACGAGCAGAAAGTGAAGCTCGTCAACCCGAAGATTACCGCCGAGGGAAAGAATGTGCGAGGTCGTGGCTACACAAACTATATCTTAACGGCTGATGATATGCTTCCAGCCGAGGAAAGCAAGTAAAGGGGGTATCTGATTATGAGATTAGCGAATGGAATTGTATTAGATAAGGAAAAGACCTTTGGGGTATTAAAGTTCTCTGCTCTTAGACATGAGGTGCGTGTAGAGAATGAGGACGGGACGACTACCGAGGAAATCAAGCGCAGAACCTACGATTTGAAGTGCAGTCAGCAGGAGCGCACGATACAGGTATCTATCCCAGCGGAAATCCCCGTCAAGGACTATCCCTACAATGCCGAGGTAGAGCTTGTCAATCCTGTTGCCGATACGGTGGCGAACGCCAACTACCGAGGGGCAGATGTGGAGTGGTACATCAAGGCAGACGATATTGTTTTGAAGAACAAAGGCAGTCAGCCAGCAGGAAATCCACAGAACCACGCTCCGCAGGGACAGCAGAAAAAATAACTGCTTTATTCACTCCTTAAATAAATTTTAAGAAAATCTTCTTTATTCTTTTTATGATTTTTCAGAAAAGAGTGATAGAATGATAACATCATATCAGAGAGGAGTGGGAAAATGATTTTTATGATGATTATTCCTATAATTTTGACTATTGTGCCTGTAATGTTGTATCAAGCTGGTATGTTATTATGCAAGAAAAAATCTACTGTTACTCATTATGTGTGGACATGGATTATGATGATTTATATTTGGCTTGTCTTTTCTGTTACAGGTATTGGTTCAATGTGGGATATAATTTCAAAAGGCGGGTTAATTGCAACATTCCAACAAGCAAATATTGGTTTCATACCTTTTCAATCAGATGGACTATTTACTTACTGTATGAACATTATCATGCTTATGCCACTAGGTTTTTTACTTCCGTATGTATGGAAGAATTTTAGAAATCCTATTAAAGTTGCTTTGACTGGCTTCCTATTTTCAGTATTTATTGAGTTCGCACAGCTTCCAACAAATCGTTTGGCAGATGTAGATGATTTAATGATGAATACTGTAGGAGCAATTTTAGGCTTTGTGATTTGGAAAATAATCGGCAACTATTTCTTCAATAAAAAAGAACAACAACGTACTATATCATTGGGAAATTCAGAACCAGTAATTTACTTAATGTTAGCTTGTATTTGTAATTTTACATTGTATAATTGGACGTGGTTTATTTAAGAATTAAAGCGGTTAGTCTTTAGAGATTGACCGCTTTTCCCATTTACAGAAAGGGGTGTTTATGAGCTTTTACAAATACAAGGGAAAGCGTATCAGAGCCAGCGACAAGAACCTTGTGTACCGTTTCTGCACTGGTACGCTCCTGTTTCTGTTCGTGGCTGTCCTACTGCTACTGAACATGGGACAGCTCATGCGTACCGACTGGGTGCATTTCAGCCTACTTAATAACGGTTTGACGCTTTCCCTTTATAACTTCATAACGATTTTGATAGCGACTGGTGTCTGTGCATTGGTCGCTTTTCTCTATTACCGCTTCCGCTATGACAGCTTCAAGAAGCTGTTGCACCGCCAAAAGCTGGCGAGAATGATACTGCAAAACAAGTGGTATGAAGCGGACACGGTGCAGGACAGCGGTTTTTTCACTGACCTGTCCTCTGGCAGATCAAGGGAAAAAATCGTCTGGTTTCCGAAAGTCTATTATCAAATGGACACGGGCTTGCTCCATATCCGCTGTGAAATCACGCTTGGCAAGTATCAAGACCAGCTACTAAGGCTGGAAGATAAGCTGGAAAGCGGGCTTTACTGTGAGCTGACCGACAAGACCTTGCATGACGGCTATATCGAGTACACGCTTCTCTATGACATGATAGCAAACCGTATCACGATTGACGAAGTACGAGCTGAAAACGGGGGCTTGCGACTGATGAAGAACCTTGTCTGGGAATATGACGCTCTCCCACACGCCCTTATCTGTGGCGGGACTGGCGGGGGCAAGACCTATTTCCTGCTGACAGTCATTGAAGCCTTATTGCAGACGGACGCAGTGCTTTACATCTTAGACCCGAAGAACGCTGACCTTGCGGACTTGGGTACGGTCATGGACAACGTGTATCACACAAAGGAAGATATGATAGATTGCGTCAATGCGTTCTATGAGGACATGATGATACGTTCTGAAGAAATGAAACAGCACCCAGACTATAAGACGGGCGAAAACTACGCCTATCTGGGCTTACCGCCCTGCTTCCTTATTTTTGACGAGTATGTGGCGTTCTTGGAAATGCTGGGGACAAAGGAAAGCATAAGCCTACTTAGCCAGCTAAAGAAAATTGTCATGCTTGGCAGACAGGCGGGCTATTTCCTTATCGTTGCCTGCCAGCGACCAGACGCAAAGTATTTCTCGGACGGGATAAGGGACAACTTCAACTTCCGTGTGGGCTTGGGACGTATCAGCGAGCTTGGCTACGGTATGCTCTTTGGGAGTGATGTGAAGAAACAGTTTTTCCAGAAGCGTATCAAAGGGCGTGGCTACTGTGATGTGGGAACAAGCGTCATATCGGAGTTTTACACACCTCTTGTACCAAAGGGGCATGACTTTTTACAGGCTATCGGTTCTCTTGCCCTTGCAAGGCAGGACGGGACGGCGACGTGCGAAGCGAAAGGCGACGGAACGGACTAGCCTGCGCTGGTGTGGCGCAAGCCACGCCAGCGAAAGAAACCCCTCGGTATCTAACAGAGGGGCACAATTCCGCTGGAAACTACGGTCAAAAAGTCTGGAAATCCCGCTTGGTATAAGGGTTTTCTCTCACTTATGGCTGACTGTGACAATCGGCGGAAAATATCACACTTTCACGATTGGGGGTATGCAGGCTGAATGAAAGCACCTTTATAACCGCCTTGAAAGAGAAACGTCAGTCTTACGGCGTGTCCCAGACAAGGCTTGCTATCATGGCTGGTATCAGCCGTGAACATTTGAACCGTATCGAAGCGGGCAAGGTAACGCTCACGGACGATATGCAGGACAAGCTCATGGAAGCGGTTGAGAAATTCAATCCCGACGCTCCCATGTTCCTGCTGTTCGACTATGTGCGTATCCGTTTCCCCACGCTGGATATACAGCACGTTATCAGAGATATATTGAAGCTCAATGTTGACTATATGCTCCATGAGGACTACGGACACTACAAGTACACAGAGCATTACTATCTGGGTGATGTGTTCGTCTACACTTCGCAGGACGAGGAAAAAGGCACGCTTCTGGAGCTGAAAGGAAAAGGCTGTCGTCAGTTTGAAAGCTATCTGCTGGCACAGGAGCGAAGCTGGTACGACTTCCTCATGGACGCTCTGGTTGAGGGCGGTGTGATGAAACGCCTTGACCTTGCCATTAACGACAGGGTGGGCATACTGGATATTCCAGATCTGACCGCCAAATGCAACCGTGAGGAATGTGTTTCCCTGTTCCGTTCTTTCAAGTCCTATGCTTCCGGCGAGCTGGTGAAGCACAACGAGCAGGACAAGGCGGGCATGGGACACACGCTGTATATCGGTTCTCTGAAATCGGAAGTCTACTTCTGCTGTTATGAGAAGAACTACGAACAGTACGCAAAGCTGGGCGTGCCGATTGAGGAAGCTCCGATAAAGAACCGCTTCGAGATACGGCTGAAAGATGAAAGAGCTTATTATGCCGTCCGTGAACTGCTGACCCATTATGACGCAGAACAGACGGCATTTTCTATCATCAATCATTATATCCGCTTCGTGGACAGAGAGCCGGAGAAGCGAAAGACGGACTGGAAGCTCAATGACCGCTGGGCGTGGTTTATCGGGAAAGACCGCCCGCCTATCAAGCTGACAACAGACCCAGAGCCTTACACGCTGGAAAGGACGCTGGGCTGGATAAGCCGACAGGTCGCTCCTACGCTGAAAATGCTGAAAAAGATAGACGCTGGAAACAGTACAAGCTATCTGAAAGAGATTGAGGACAACGCAAAGCTGACGGAAAAGCATTTGCAGATAATCAGACAGCAGACGGCGGACACAGAGGAACTTATCACAGAGTAAAGGAGAATTTTGATTATGGCAGAACTTGTCAAGGACTTGATGCTGGTATCGCTGGGAATGGGTATCGGCGTTGTCCTTATGTGTATCGCACAGGTCAGCAAAATGGCTGACGAACAAATGGAAGAAATCAAAAAAGAAAGGATTGATAAAGAATGAATTTCGGACAGAACTTATACAACTGGTTTTTAAGCAACGCCCAGAGCTTAGTGCTTATGGCAATCGTGGTAATCGGTATCTACTTAGGATTTAAGAGAGAGTTTTCTAAGTTAATCGGCTTCCTTGTGATTGCTTTAATCGCTGTCGGGCTGGTATTCAATGCCGGCGGTGTCAAGGACGTGCTGTTAGAGCTGTTCAACCGTATCATTGGAGCGTAACAATCAGCAGTTTGCGGTCACGCAAACTTACCTGTCCCCCTATGGGAGTTCGGGCATAGGGGGAATGAAAGGGGGTGACGGAATGGTACAAAAAGACATTTTTACAGATATGCAGGCAAAAATCGGGTGTCCGTATCTCTCTGACCTGCCCTATTACAAGCGTACAGTCTGGTTTGAGATGAAACGCCTTTGCCTGTCTGACTACCCTAAGAAACAGTTAGAAGATTTTTCACGCTATGTATTCGGTGTGCCTTATGCCGTCATACAGGAAGCGTTGACAAGAGAGGACGTGATGAAACATGGAAGAAATGCGTGTGCAGATTGAAGCCAGAGAACCGACAGACGGAGAAATCCGAGCCTTTTGGTTCACCCTGCCTATCGACACAGAACAAGTGGAAGAACTGCTGGGAATTGATGTAGACACAGACTATTACTATATCACAGGCAAGGAGCTTCCCTTTGCTGATGAAGTGCAGGAAGATACCACCGTGGAAAAGCTCAATGACCTGTACCATACCTACGAAAATCTACCCTCTGATTTGAAAGAGGACTATGCGGAGCTGATGTGCTATTTTTCTGACCTAGACGAACTGCACAGATACAGAAACAACATCATTCATTATTCGTGGTGTAAGAACATGACGGACGTTGCCCGCCACATACTGAACAATGACCCAGACTTTACTTCCCTTAGTGAGAGTGTCACCCGTTATTTCGATTATGAAGCCTACGGGCAGTACCTTGACGACAACGGACGCTTTGTGGAAACCGACCACGGTATCTATGAACTTCCGTAGAAAAGAGGTGTGTGCCTGTGGTTGACGACATGAGGGTATATATCGCTAATCTTGGCAAGTACAACGAGGGCGAACTTGTAGGGGCTTGGTTCTCTTTCCCTATCGACGAGGAAGATGTTGCGGAGCGTATCGGGCTGAACAGCTATTATGAGGAATATGCTGTCCATGATACCGACAACTTTCCTATTGAAATCGGGGAGTATATCTCCATTCAAGAACTCAATGAGATGTACGAGATGATTTGTGAGCTTCCCGACTATATCACCGACGCTCTGGACGAGTTTGTTTCCCATTATGGAAGTCTGGAAGAAGTATACGAACACAAGGACGACATTTATTTCTATCCAGACTGTGAGGACATGACCGATATTGCCTATTACTTCATTGACGAGTTACAGGTATTGGGTGAAATTCCGCTACCGTTGCAGAACTATATCGACTATGAAGCATACGGCAGGGACTTATCCATAGAGGGGACATTCATTGAAACAAGCCGAGGGATATGCGAGATACCATATTAGAGCTGGCAGATCAGCGACAGTAAAGGTCGCTACTGACAGCTTTTTGTATTTTACGGGGACGGCCAGAAGCGGGCTGTCCCTTAATCATTGAAAGAAATCCCACAAGGGGATACCTCTATGCCGTGAGGAACACGGCAGGGATAATGAAAGGAGCTGAAACGAATTGAAGAAGATTAAGAGCTACACGGGTATCTGGAACGTGGAGAAAGTCTTATACGCAATCAATGACTTTACTCTCCCGTTTCCCGTTACCTTTACCCAGATAACGTGGTTTGTCATCACGGAGTTTGCCGTCATTCTCTTAGGGGACTTACCGCCGTTATCGCTTATCGAGGGGGCGTTTCTGAAATACTTCGGTATTCCCGTCGCCCTCACATGGTTCATGAGCCAAAAGACCTTTGACGGCAAGAAGCCTTACAGCTTCTTGAAATCGCAGATTACATTTGCCCTGCGACCTAAGACCACTTATGCAGGAAAAGCCGTGAAGCTGGAAAAGAAAGTGTTCAGCGAACCTGTCACGGCGGTTAGGAGTGTGATGTATGTTCCCGATTAAGTATATCGACAACAACCTTGTCTGGAACAAGGACAATGAGGTATTCGCCTACTATGAGCTGATACCGTATAACTATTCTTTTCTGTCAGCGGAACAGAAATTTATCGTCCATGACAGTTTCCGTCAGCTTATCGCACAGAGCCGTGAGGGAAAGATACACGCCTTGCAGATAGCGACGGAAAGCTCCGTCAGAAGCATACAGGAACAGTCAAAAAAGCTGGTAACGGGGCGACTTCGTGATGTGGCGATACAGAAGATAGACGAACAGACGGAAGCCCTTGTTTCCATGATTGGGGACAATCAAGTGGACTACCGCTTTTTTATCGGCTTCAAGCTCATTGTGACCGAGGAAAAAGTCAGTCTGGAGAGTGTGAAGAAATCGGCGTTTATGACGTTCAAAGAGTTCTTGAACGAGGTCAACCATACGCTGATGAATGACTTTATCTCCATGCCAGATGATGAAATCAATCGCTACATGAAAATGGAAAAACTGCTGGAAAATAAAATCTCCCGCCGTTTCAAGTTCCGACGCTTGGACAAGAACGACTTCGGTTATCTTATCGAGCATATCTACGGCAGGGACGGCGTGGCATATGAGGACTACGAATATTCGCTTCCAAAGAAGAAGCTGAAAAAGGCAACGCTCATCAAGCAGTACGACCTTATCCGTCCGACCCGCTGTTTGATAGAGGAAAGCCAGCGATACTTGCGACTGGAACATGAGGACAGCGAGAGCTTCGTGTCCTACTTTACCGTCAACGCCATTGTGGGCGAGCTGGATTTTCCGTCCAGTGAGATATTTTATTTCCAGCAACAGCAGTTCACCTTTCCTGTGGACACCTCTATGAATGTAGAAATCGTCGGCAACAGAAAAGCGTTATCGACTGTCCGCAACAAGAAGAAAGAGCTGAAAGACTTGGACAATCACGCCTATCAGTCTGGAAGCGAAACAAGCTCAAATGTGGTGGACGCATTAGATAGCGTGGACGAGCTGGAAACCGACCTCGACCAGAGCAAGGAAAGTATGTATAAACTTTCTTACGTTATCCGTGTTTCAGCTCCCGACCTTGACGAGCTGAAACGACGCTGTGATGAAGTCAAGGACTTCTACGACGATTTGAATGTTAAGCTAGTGCGACCTGCTGGCGATATGCTGGGGCTTCACTCTGAATTTCTCCCCGCCAGCAAGCGTTACATCAATGACTATGTGCAGTATGTGAAATCGGACTTCTTGGCTGGGCTTGGCTTTGGTGCGACACAGCAGTTAGGAGAAAATACAGGTATCTATATCGGCTATTCTGTGGACACAGGAAGAAACGTCTATTTACAGCCGTCCCTTGCTTCACAGGGTATCAAGGGGACAGTCACCAACGCTTTAGCGTCTGCCTTTGTCGGTTCGCTGGGCGGTGGGAAATCATTCTGCAACAATCTGATTGTCTATTATTCTGTCCTCTTTGGCGGGCAGGCGGTCATTCTCGACCCTAAGAGCGAGCGTGGGAACTGGAAAGAAACGCTCCCAGAGATAGCCCATGAAATCAATATCGTCAATCTTACCAGCGATAAGGAGAACGCAGGACTTCTTGACCCGTTCGTGATTATGAAGAATGTAAAAGACGCTGAAAGTCTGGCGATAGACATTCTCACATTCCTTACGGGGATTTCCTCTAGGGACGGTGAGAAGTTCCCTGTCCTTAGAAAAGCAGTGCGAGCCGTGACCCAGAGCGATCAGCGAGGATTACTCCATGTGATAGACGAGCTACGCAGAGAAGACACGGCGATTGCCCGCAATATTGCCGACCATATCGACAGCTTTACGGACTATGACTTTGCACATCTGCTGTTCTCCGACGGTTCGGTGCAGAACGCTATCAGCTTGGACAACCAGCTCAATATCATACAGGTGGCAGATTTGGTACTCCCAGACAAGGACACGACCTTTGAGGAATACACGACCATTGAACTGCTGTCCGTGGCAATGCTGATTGTCATTTCCACATTTGCCTTAGACTTCATTCATTCAGACCGCAGTATCTTTAAAATCGTGGATTTAGATGAAGCGTGGGCGTTCCTCAATGTGGCACAGGGAGAAACGCTCTCTAACAAGCTGGTGCGTGCAGGGCGAGCTATGCAGGCTGGCGTGTACTTCGTCACGCAATCCTCTGGCGACGTGTCCAAAGAGAGCCTAAAGAACAATATCGGTCTGAAATTTGCCTTTAGAAGTACCGACATCAACGAGATAAAGCAGACCCTTGAATTTTTCGGTATCGACAAGGACGACGAGAACAACCAGAAAAGGCTTCGTGACTTGGAGAACGGACAATGCCTGCTTCAAGATTTGTACGGGCGTGTGGGCGTGGTGCAGATACACCCTGTCTTTGAAGAATTACTGCACGCCTTTGATACCAGACCGCCCGTAAAAAGCGAGGTGGAGTGATGAAAGATAAGATAAAGGGGCTTCTGACAAGAAAGAAGCTCTTTCGCTTTTTCAAGATAGCTGTGATAGTCATTTTTACCTCTGTCGTGTTCCTCTCTCTGTTCGGTACGGTAGCTCATGCAACGGGGCTTGTTGATGATACCGTCAATGCGGACAACCTGTATTCACAGTACCCTTTGGAGAATTACCAGCTTGACTTCTATGTGGACAATAGCTGGGGTTGGCTTCCGTGGAACTGGCTGGACGGTATCGGTAAATCCGTACAATACGGGCTTTACTGTATCACCAATTTTATCTGGACTATCAGCCTATATCTAAGCAACGCCACGGGGTACGTCGTCCAGCAGGCGTATAAGCTGGACTTCATCAATGACATGGCAGATAGTATCGGGAAAAGCATACAGACACTCGCTGGCGTGACGGAAAATGGCTTTGGAAGCACTGGCTTCTATGTGGGCTTCCTGCTTCTCATTATCCTTATCGTGGGTATCTATGTTGCCTACACGGGACTTATCAAGCGAGAAACCAGCAAGGCACTCCACGCTGTTATCAACTTCGTTGTGGTGTTTCTCGTGTCCGCTTCCTTTATCGCCTACGCTCCCGACTATATCAAGAAGATAAACGACTTTTCCAGTGATATAAGTACGGCTTCGCTGGATTTGGGGACAAAAATCATGCTCCCAGACAGCGACAGTCAAGGAAAAGACAGCGTGGACTTGATAAGGGACAGCCTGTTCTCCATACAGGTACAACAGCCGTGGCTACTTCTGCAATTTGGAAACAGCGATATAGAGGAAATCGGGGCTGACCGTGTGGAAGCTCTGGTATCAGTCAGTCCGTCAGCAGACGACGGGGCGACCCGTGAGGACGTGGTGAAAACGGAAATCGAGGATAACGACAACGACAATCTGACGATACCGCAGGTCATCAATCGTCTGGGAATGGTGTTCTTCCTGCTCATCTTTAATCTGGGGATAACGATATTCGTTTTCCTGCTTACGGGCATGATGATATTTTCCCAGATACTATTTATCATCTTCGCTATGTTCCTGCCGATTAGCTTTCTGCTCTCCATGATACCCAGTTATGAGAATATGGCGAAACAGGCAATCGTCCGAGTGTTCAATACGATTATGACAAGGGCGGGAATAACGCTCATTGTCACGGTGGCTTTCAGTATTTCCAGTATGTTCTACAACATATCCACCGATTACCCTTTCTTTATGATTGCGTTCTTGCAGATAGTCTGCTTTGCGGGTATCTACATGAAGCTGGGCGACCTTATGAGTATGTTCAGTTTAAATGCTGGGGACAGTCAGAGCATGGGACGCAGGATATTCCGTCGTCCTTATATGTTCATGCGACACAGGGCTAGGCGTATGGAAAACAGATTGGTAAGAGCTGTGGGAAAAGGAAGTATGGTAGGTGCTGGAACGGGTGCAATGGCTGGTTCTGTCTTATCCAGTGCGGGCAGTAAACAATCTCATGCCAACACGACCCGCAAGCGTGACAATGCTTCTTTCGGAAGCCGAGCTGGTTCAGCGGTGGGTGCGGTGCTTGATACGAAAAACAAGGTTAAGGACAAGGCAACGGCTGTCAAGGAGAATATCAAGGATATGCCGACCCAGACCGCCTATGCCGTACACTCCGCAAAGGAAAAGGCAAAATCCAGTGTGTCCGACTTCAAACGTGGCATTGTGCAGGGACAGGAAACCAGACAGAGCGAGCGTGCCAACAAGCTCCAACAGCACAGACAGAATATCGCTGACAAGCGTATGGAGCTTCAAAAGGCACAGGAAGCAAAACAGGCTGGCAGAACGACGGACGGATCAGCGACAACAGGAGCTACCCGTCCTCATGATAGACCTGTCACCGCTTCTCCTGCTTCAAAGACAGACACAGGAAAAGCACAGGAAATCAAGCGTCCTGTCACTACCGATAAGGTACATACCGAGCCGACCACGCCACAATCCGTCAAGGAACGTCCATTGGCTTCAAAATCTAATGAACCTATACCACAGAAACACGGGACAAGGCTTAATGGTGTGGAACTGAACCAACAGACCACCAGAAAAGAGCGAAACATTAAGAAAGCGACCCTAAACATGACAGGAAAGAAAGGACGTAAGAAATGAAACTAAGACATCTCGCCATTATCGGCAGTCTGTTTCCCTTTCTTCTTGCGATAGTGCTTTTCTTTGGTGTGCTTATCAGTGCCGAGGACGACGACGGGGGCGGTGGTTCTTCCTCATGGGTAACGGGAATGAACCTCTCCGCAGAGGTCTTGAAACATCAGCCTATGGTAGAGAAATACGCTAGAGAGTACGGCATTTCTGAGTACGTCCCCTATCTGCTGGCAATTATACAGGTGGAAAGTGGCGGAACAGCCGAGGACGTTATGCAGAGTTCCGAGAGCATGGGCTTACCGCCTAACTCCTTAGATACAGAAAGCTCAATCAAGCAGGGGTGCAAGTATTTTGCTTCCCTGCTTTCTTCAGCAGAAAATCAAGGCATAGAGGATATAAACGTCGTGGTACAGTCCTATAACTATGGCGGTGGCTATATCGGCTATGTGGCTTCCAATGGAAAAAAGCACAGCTTCACGCTGGCAGAGAATTTCGCCCGTGATAAATCTGGTGGGAAGAAAGTCACCTACACAAACCCTATCGCTGTCGCCCGCAATGGTGGCTGGCGTTACGGGTACGGGAATATGTTCTATGTGGAGCTTGTCAGCCAGTATCTCACTGTCAGTCAAGTATCGGGCGAGCTGGCACAGAAGATAATGAATGAAGCTCTGAAATATCAAGGCTGGGACTATGTGTACGGCGGGAGCAATCCTAACACTTCTTTTGACTGTTCGGGGCTGGTTCAATGGTGCTATGGCAAGGCTGGTATCAGTCTGCCGAGAACGGCACAGGCACAGTATGACGCTACCCAGCATATCCCGCTTTCACAGGCACAGGCTGGGGATTTGGTGTTCTTCCATAGTACCTACAATGCGGGAACGTATGTAACCCACGTCGGTATCTATGTGGGAAATAACCAGATGTATCACGCTGGCGACCCGATAGGCTATGCCGACCTTACAAGCTCCTACTGGCAACAGCATTTGATAGGGGCTGGCAGAATTAAGCAATAGAAAGGAATGGAAATCATGTTCAAGAAGAAAGAAAAACCGATAAATGAAAAAAAAGTCCGCACTATGAAAGTGGGGACGCATAAGAAGTCCGTCATTGCCCTGTGGGTGGTGCTTATCGCAAGCGTGAGTTTTGGTGTGTATAAGAACTTTACCGCTATCGACCAGCACACCACACATGAGATAGAAACCATACAGCTCCGCTTGAATGACACCAACGGCATAGAAAATTTCGTGAAGAACTTTGCGAAGTCCTATTACACATGGAGCAATAGCAAGGAAGCTATCGAAGCAAGGACACAGGCTATCAGTGCCTATCTGACACAGGGATTGCAGGATTTGAATGTTGATACCGTGAGAATGGATATACCGACCAGCTCCACGGTCACGGACGTACTTATCTGGGACGTGGAACAGTCTGGGGAGAACGCTTTTACTGTTACCTACGAAGTAGATCAGCAGATAAAAGAGGGCGACCAGACAAGGAATGTGTCAGAAACCTATACCGTGACTGTTCATGTGGACGCTGACGGGGATATGGTGATTATCCAGAACCCGACCCTTGCTCCCGCTATGGAAAAATCCGATTATGAACCAAAGGCACAGGAAGCAGACAACAGTGTGGACGCTGACACAGTAAATGACGCTACGGCGTTTCTGGAAACATTCTTTAAGCTGTACCCTACTGCAACGGACAAGGAGCTTGCCTACTATGTAGAGGGAAATGCCCTTGAACCGATAAACGGGGACTATCTCTTTTCCGAGCTTGTCAATCCTGTATTCACGGCTGACGGTGACAACGTGAAAGTCAAAGTAGCTGTAAAATTCATTGATAATCAGACAAAGGCGACACAGGTATCACAGTATGAGCTGACGCTTCATAAGGATAGCAACTGGAAGATTATAGGATAACGATTGAAAGCGTGCATTTCTATATAGATTTGCACGCTATCTTATTGACAATTCAGTTAGAAATATAATATAATTTCAATAGAGAACAAATGTTACGTAACGAATGTTTTGAATGAGAGGAATTGATTATGCCACCTAAAACGATAGTATCAAAAACAGATGTATTAAATGCTTCATTAGAACTCATCAAAGATGAGGGTGTAGAAAAGTTAAATGCGAGAAATATCGCCAAAAGATTAAATTGTTCAACTAATCCTCTATTTAGGATTTATAGGAACATGGAAGAATTGAAAAAAGATGTCTATTTGGAAGCTGAAAAGTATTATGAGAAATATTTGTTCTCACGTACATTTGAAAATGCTTCACCATTTTTACAAATGGGATTGAACTACATCTATTTTGCAAAGGAAGAAAAAAATTTGTTCAGATTTATTTTTCTATCTGACAACATTGAAATAGACAGTTTTCACTCTGTGGCGGATATGGCTGACAGTCCAGAGATTATTAACGGGATAGCTAATGCTACTGGCTTAGATGAATATGCGAGTAAAGAATTATTTTCTAATATATGGTTGCTGACACACGGAATAGCCTGCACGATTGCAACTAATCAATATCCGTTTAATGAAGACGAAATACGGAATATATTGGTAAATTCGTATAAAGGAATTTTAATGGTGCTGAAAGGGGAATGACAATGAAAAAGGAATTAACAGTAGAACAAAAAAGATTAGAAACAGATATTTGGGTTGTTGCCTTGACAACATTAGCTGGCTTTATTCTATATATGGTTTTAGGTGATAGGCTTGTCGGCTTTATTGACAATGATGAAGTTCCTATTTTACTACGTACTTTAGCGATTGGCTTAGTTCAATTCTCTATAGCTGGTCTGGGAAGTTCGATTGTATGTATCATTCGTAAGGACACATTTTCAAGAATGGGGCTTAAGAAAAAAGGTGCTTTAAAAGCGATTGCTGGGACGGTTGCATTTTTTGTCCCCTATTTAATTTATCTTCTTGTATCTGGACAGTTAAACGGGTATATGCCACTTTCTATTCTGATTACTGATGATATACTTGCCAGTAGTATTTTTAACAGAGTAGTCGGAATGTTAATTGTTGCAATTTTTTGGGGTTTTTTTGAAGGATTTAATTATTATATCGTCAGTAGGATAATCAATGAAAGATATCCAAACAAAATTAACATTGGGGCTATTTTATGTGCTGTTATTTGTATTTTAATCCACCCTTTTAGCACATCCTTTTGGGGAATAATTGAAATGATAGTTACCTTTATATTTATCTATGGTATGGTGAGCTGTGCGAATAAAACTCAAAATGCTTGGGGTTGTATCTTTGCGTTTTTATTTATTTGGAACGCAGTTTAAAATTCACTGGCTAAATTAAGAAATCAGCATTTTTTGAAAGTTGGTGATATTCTATGGGAAAATATTAGTTGTGGAATTTAGAGATAAAGAGGAAACATTTTTTAATCAATTAGTAGAATGGCTGTCTAATACTTTATGTGTTACTCCTGTTTTATTAAATCAGACTTACAATGGCTTAAATATAAATTATTTTACTCGTACCATTATTGATAGCAAAGGAAATGAAATACATCTGACTGCAAGAGAATTTGACCTATTGTATTTCCTTTCCAGCCACAAAGGACAGGTATTCACTAAGGAACAGATTTACGAAAATGTGTGGGGCTATGACAATACACCAGACGCAAGCAATCTTTCCTCATTCATCAGAAAGTTAAGACTGAAAATAGAACCATACCCAGACAATC
>OJAC01000517.1_pt1 | contig 30517 bp, 49 predicted proteins | sample 1588701 | NCBI WGS metagenome assembly OJAC01 (sample SAMN03283256) | human gut metagenome | biome: human-associated habitat; material: feces | host: Homo sapiens | place: USA | collected 2013 | reverse complement strand
GCTTGTGGACACTGTGTAAGACATTGCAGTACCGTAAGGTATTCGTCAATGCAGTAGTGGAAGAAACAAGAATCCCCCTGCTTTAGCTGTGGGGAGCGTCAAGCAGTCACTTGTTGCGGTGGCTATCGGGATTGCCTACTATGTAGGTACTCATTAATTTCTGCTTTTTATCTGCTCCGGCATGACCAGCATATATGTGCGCGCTGATCTGTCGGAGATTTTCTTGTCCTTTCATTCACATATAAATGCAACTTAAAACGCAAAAAATTTGTAATACTAAATATAGGGAAAATATTTTTAAGGAAAGAAGGATGATATATGTCTGTAAGTGCTGCTCGCTTGTTTTTAGGGGGCGGAGTGGTAATCAGCCTATTTTTCTTTTGTATGGGATGTATTCTAAAAATCTGCGTTCTTCGTAAGAAAAGACGTTGTACGCAAAAACTTCAAGGACGTATTGCTTCCATAGAAGGTTTTCGAACCTCGAACATGCCAATGGTTTTGATCGAATTTTTCTGGCCGGAACGATATCTGCTCCCTTGTTTGTTAGAATCCCCCGGTCAACCCCTATGGATCGGAATGCCGATAGAAATCTGGATCAACCCACAAAATCCCTATGATTTTCGAATTTCTGGTCAGAAATACAAAAATTTTTCTCGACTATGTGCGATCGGACTGGTGGAAATGCTGATTTTACTTTTTTTCATGATTTTTATACAAAAATAGGGGAATATAAGGAAAAGAAATTCGTGAAATATGAGGGCTTGTATAGGATTTTTTAACATGATACAATTTTTGAAGAGGAGCGATAAATATGAAAGTTTTGATGAAAAGCAGAGTCCCAAACTCTCTTACCATATTGTTATGCGAGCAAGAAAAAGATGATGTACCCACTGAAACAATCCGCATGAAAGATTTGGATTTTCATATAGAAAACATTGATTATGGAGATACAACGGCTCCGTATCCGCATCAGATTGTGATTTTCTTTCGAACCTCGGAAGTAGCAAGAGGAAACGAGGCATTTTTTGTGTAAGGGCAGCATTTTTGTGTAAAAGCATAGACATATGAATGAGAAAGAGGGATTTTCCCTCTTTTCTTTTTGTCTTTTTCTCTTGTACGCTAAAATCGAGATTTTAATTTTTTCACATACTATTAGTGACCAGATAATTGTGTTGTGCTTGGAAAAGAAAGAGGTGGTTTAATTGAAAGTATGGACACTGATAACCAGAGAGACGCTTCGATTGTTGCAGAAAGGCATTCCATATTATGGGGATAAAAAGATATGCCCTGTTGTGGATTTTCCGTATACCCCCGGCGGTTATTCTTTGCTCGTCAATAAGATGATACAAACAATTGGGTTTCCGCCAGATCCTTCCGCTGCGCCTATTTGGGGATATTATCTTTATGGCGGCGAAAACAATATCCCTGAGAACTTGGATTTTGACAATTTCCCTGAAGAGGCCTCCGTCTGCCTTACACTGGAAGTTCCGGATCGAAAATTGCTTTTGAGTGATTCTTTAATGTGGGATAGCATTTCGCTTGGAGAATACATTCCGCATGGAGATACACCGGAAGAATTGGATAGCGACTATGAAGCATATAGAAATGCTGACGCTGCCAAACAAGCATTCATGAGGGTGTTATCCTGGCATCAGGTATTTAACATCATACATTCAGATTATGTTTATGTCCATTTTTGGGAGATCCGGAAGGAAATGATCCGCGAAGTGCTATTCTTATAGCCAATTTTTAAAATAATAGAATATTTACCACAAAAGGAGATGCCTGATACTGCAGAAAGGGCATCTTCTTTTTTATGATTGTAGCATCCGAGTCTACTTAGAGGGTTGATACTGTTTTTTTGTACGTGAAATACGATTTAACATTTTTTTTCTAATACTATATGTGAAAAGATTTTATAAGGAGGGAAGAATTGTGCAAAGCATAACAATTGAGAATTCTTTGTATGTAGGTTCACAAAATGCCAGATTCTTCGTAAATGATGCCGTACGTCTGCATCTTTCTGATGGTACAAGCATTTCTGGAATTATTTCGAATCTGAACAATTTCATTGTTGTGGTCGAAGATGAAAATGGAACCGAAACCTCAATCTATATTGGGGATATTGTGGGTTGCGCTTCGGAAGTGTCTAAAAAGAAGTAACGCCGCATACATCAAAAAATATTCAGAGAAAGGATTTGGGTATGAAAAAGGGAAAAATTGTGTTAGGATTATGTGGATTTTGCCTCCTTTTGAGCAGTTGCGGCAGCTCCCAAAATGCAACAGTAGGCAATAACACTGATCCGAACAACCATTCGGTATCTACAACTTCAATGAGCAGGGAAACGTCCGATATCCAGTATCTTAAAAAGGATCTGGAGAATGGAACAGTATCTATCTGGTATTTTGAGACATCAACCCCGCAGGATACCATCGCCATTCCGGAAGAAATTAACGGAAAGACAGTCAGTCAGATTGGTGAGCGGCTTTTTGAAGGAAATGAAGAAGTAAAGACGGTTATTTTACCGAAAACGGTTCGGGCAATTGGCAACAGCGCATTTAACTTTGCAACAACACTGGAAAAAGTTGAAATCTCAGGTCCAGTGGAGATATTAGAAAACAGCAGCTTCTATGGCTGCGATTCCTTGCAAGAGCTGAATTTCCCGGACGGATTAAAAAAGATTGGGGATCACGCAATCACAGCGTGTAGCTCTTTGACAGATCTTTATCTCCCGGGAACCGTAGAGGAAATTGATGAGGACAATTTTGCATTGTGCGGAGAGCCATTAAAGATTCACGTTCCGGCGGGATCGGAAACGGAAGCACGGTTACAGGAAATCATGAAAAGCAATGACGATTTGAATATACAAATTGTAGAAGAATAACCGTTTATCTTGGCGATAAGTTTGGAAATCTTTTACGTGAAATTGTCGAGAAAAATATAGAAAGGATTTATTGAAATGTCTGGTTTGGATAAAAATATGCTACTCGTAATCGAATGTTTGGCTAAAAACAGAATTCAAGATGCGAAAAAAGCAGCAATAGCATGTTGTGCGAATGACACAACGAAAAAAAATCAACGGCAGATTAATTACTGCAAAAACCTGCTGAACATCGGTAGCTTAGAGTTGACTACCTTGCCGGCTAATTTGCAAGGGCTTATCCATATTCAGGATGTGTCTGATTTTCCCGAAAATCGTTATTATGTAGGCACTGTTCAACGGCAGTTATACGATAAGATTTATGCGGGAACTCAGGTTGCATACAGATTAGCGGACTATGCTATTTCATACCGTAACGGCAGTTTGATTTACGGATTACCGGGAACTGGAAAGACGGAATTTGCAAAGTATGTTGCATATAAACTGCAAATTCCCTATATATACCTTAACTTTTCCAATTTAATTGAATCCTATCTTGGAAAAACTGCTAAGAATTTGCAGACGGTATTTCAATATTGCCAAAACGTCCCTTGTGTATTGATGCTGGATGAAATTGATTGTATCAGTCTTGAGCGCGGTCATGATACGGGAGCAGATGGGGAGCTTGGCCGAACAACGATTTCCTTAATGCAATGCTTAGATACACTTGCCGCAGGGCAAGTGGTAATTGCAGCAACAAATCGCTCAGACAGACTGGATAAGGCTCTGCTTCGAAGATTCCGTAATAAGGTGGAGTTTACCCCGTATGGACCAGATGAAGAGTTGCAGATGATCCAAAAGTTCATTAAAGATATTGATGCCTTAGAACTGGATACTGATCTGCAGAACTATGCAAAAGGGAACCATTCACAGGCGGAAACCGTAGATTACCTTACGGAAAAGCTTGGGTCACTCCTGCTTCAGGATATTTTGGAAGCAGAGAAGAAACGTGCTAATCAATAGGGGGGGATTTTAGATGATACTAAAAATCGAACAACAGCGAAAAGAGCTGTTTTCAGCAGATTTTACAATCTGGCATTTAGAGAAAAAAGTGGGTTCTATTTCAGTTCAGGGAAAATTGGGAAGTATGGAAGCCGAAATCACCATCCACTTGTTCGATAAGGACTATTATATGGTATATGCTGGCGGCTTTTTGAAAGAACGTCCGCTGCCAGACAAAAGCAAAGCTTACAGGCCGTATAAGATTTTCAACTCTGAACATCGAATCTTAGGTAACGTTGCACAGATTGATCAAAGAGAAGGCTGGTTTACGACTATCAGTTATATGCACATGTACATAGTCGACCAGGAGCAGTATGATCTGTATCCGATTGGCTTTGGAGCAGAAGGAGGAAAACATCCGGTTTATTGCGGTAATAAGCAGATTGCTCAGATTGATAAACCCTGTGAAATCTATAATGATCTCCATCATTATACAATCTATGCTGTAGATCAAGATGCCGCAGAAATCTCAGCCTTATTTGCTGCCTATATGTACATAAATGCTAGTTTTGAGCCTGCATAATTTTTATCAAAGTTGTGAGCTTTGGCAAAAGCCTTCAGTTGTTTGATGATACGGTTTGCATATTTTGGATTATTTTCAGTGACCCAGGCTTCTATACCGGAAGTATCGAAGATAGTCATGGATGCAAGAGCAGGGTCAAGCTTTTGGCAGATCGGTTCGGTCAGATCAACCAGATGATCGAACATGGATTGTAAGTCCGGTAAGAAATCCTGTTTAAAACGGGTGAATTTAGAGGCATCGGGAACCACATCAAATCCACAAAAGTCACGCAATTCCTGAGAAAATTTCAGAAATATAATCAGGAGTGAATCGGTCGGGATTGAGAAGATGCGCTGGATCAGAAGAGCTTTCAGCATCGGATAGAACTGATGCTTGCGGGGTCTTCCGGTACGAGCGTGAAAATGAGAAATTAAAGAAACAGGAACAATTTCATCAAGGTTAATGGCTTCATCGAGAAGTTCTAGAAACTGATATTTGTCATTGTCAAATTTATTTTGACAATCATCAAAAACTTCTGCCAAAGTGAGCTGCTTATGTGTTATCATATAGGTATATCTCCTTTAAGGTGAGTGGTTGATTAGTTTCTGGACAATTCTATTTTACCATAAACCTTGAGGAGATATTTTATTTTGGCAACAAAAAAATGCCGTATTTATGCGGCTTTTGGTGTTTCGCAAACACCTAGCAATAAATAAAAATCAAAGGAGAAAGTGGATGATGTTTGATAATTTTAATTGGATTAATGAAGGTGAGATAAAAATCGAAGAGAATAAGGTTGTGATAAAAGCACCTGCTTTGACAGATTTCTTCTGCGGAGGAAGTACAACAAGTGAAGAAGGAATTCTTCCTGAGTCACTTTGCAATGCTCCATATTTTTATACAGAGGTTAAGGGTGATTTCGTTCTTAATGTAAAGGTATCTCATGATTTTAAGGAAACTTACGATTCTGCTTCTGTCATGATTATGCAGGATATGGAAAACTGGGCGAAATGCTGTTTTGAACTTACGGACTTTGGTACACATGCTGCTGTAAGTGTTGTAACCAAAAATGGAGAATCTGATGATGCAAATGGATGCGATATCGAAGGACAAAACTTTGCATATCTTAGAGTATATCGTGTAGGCAGAGCATTCTCGTTCCATTATTCGTTAGACGGAGAACACTTCCATATGACAAGATATTTCTTAATGAGAGACGCTGAATCAGTAAAGGTAGGTTTACTTGCCCAGGCTCCTACAGGTCAGGGAGGAGACAGAATTTATGAGAATCTTTCCATGGAAAGTAAGACTGTTAAAAATATCAGAGCTGGTGAATAATAATGGGGGTAAAGAAAAATTATAAAAAGACACAGCTTGCATGCTATCTGGGATTTGTAACACAGGCAATATGCGCTAATTTTGTGCCTCTACTGTTTATAACATTTCACAGCGATTATGATATATCTTTTAGCATGCTTGCACTGATATCGACATGTTTCTTTGTTACTCAGTTAATAGTTGATTTTTTATGTGCCGGAATAGTAGATAAACTGGGATATAGGGTATGTATTATCGCTGCAGAGGTTACTTCAGAATTGGGGCTTGCAGGGCTTGCGTTTTTACCTGATTTATTGCCTGTACCATTTTATGGAATACTTATATGTGTCATTATATATGCTATAGGAAGTGGTTTGACGGAGGTACTGGGAAGTCCGATCATCGAGGCATGTCCTTTTGAAAATAAGGACGCGATGATGAGCCTTTTACATTCCTTTTATTGTTGGGGATGGGTTGGTGTTGTATTATGTTCCACGATTTTCTTCACTATCTTTGGAATAGAGCACTGGAGAATAATGGCACTCATATGGTCTATCATACCGTTTTATAACATCTATAATTTTGCAACCTGTCCGATAGAACCATTGGTTGAAGAAGGCAAGAGCATAACAATGCTAGAGCTTTTCAAAACAAAAGCATTTTGGATTTTTATTGTTCTTATGATTTGTGCTGGTTCTTCTGAAATAGCAATGGGACAATGGGCATCTGCATTTGCTGAATCAGCATTACATGTTTCCAAGACATTTGGTGATTTAGCAGGACCTTGTGGCTTTGCGGTATGCATGGGAATTAGCAGACTGCTTTATGGAAAATTCGGCGAAAAAGTTGATTTGACGATTTTTATGATGGCATCAGGTGTGATGTGCCTTGTATGTTATTTGGTTGCCGGATTAGCTGGTATTCCGATAGTAGGATTAATAGGATGTGCCTTGTGTGGCTTTTCAGTAGGTATCATGTGGCCTGGTTCTATTAGTATTTCATCACAGATCCTTCCAACTGGAGGTACAGCAATGTTTGCACTTCTTGCACTTGCAGGAGATTTAGGCGGAGCTATGGGACCGGCTATTATTGGAAACGTGTCTCAAAAAGCTGCTAATGATTTGCAGGCAGGAGTACTAGCGGGAATAGGTTTTCCTATCGTTTTAGTAATTTCGGTATTCTATATTCGGAAGAAGTATAGATAGCAATGAAAATTGAAATTTAGAAAATAAGGTATGAGGCATCAGTCATTAAGTTGGCTGGTGCTTTTTTCGTGGAAGGAAGGTGGTTTCTTGTATCCGGTGAGTGAAGCATTCCTGCAGGCGGTGCAGGAGAACACAAGAAGATATTATTGGACAGGAAGGATAACGACAACGAAAGGTGCCTCGTATGAGTTCGGAGCTGATGATATCGTAAAGGGAAGTGGTTATATTTCCAGTCAGTGCTGCGGTTCTACTGAGATTGAACTTGGTACGGTGTATGCAGCGGAGATGGGGATTACACTTTTATCTGACATTGACAGATATACTTTGGAAGATGCTTTGGTGGAATTATTCTATCATCTAAGACTGTCGGAGGGCTCTTATGAAGAGGTGCCAATGGGGATCTTTGAGGTGTCGGAGGCTAACCGTAATATCAAGACTTTGGAGCTGAAAGCCTATGATTTCATGCTTCGGTTTGATAAGAGCTTCAATGGTTTTGAAACCATTGGTACGGTATATGATTTTGTGAATCTGTGCTGCAAGGCCTGTAAGGTGGAGATGGCGCAGAGCCAGGCAGAGTATGAGGCGATGCCGAATGGAACGGAGCTGCTGTCCATTTATACAGAGAATGATATTGAGACCTACCGGGATGTGCTCTATTATGTGGGGCAGGTGCTTGGTGGGTTTTTCTGTATCAACCGAGAGGGAAAGCTGGAGCTTCGAAAGTATGGTAATGAGCCGGTAATGGAACTGGAAACGAAGCATCGTTTTACCAGCAGCTTTTCTGATTTTATCACAAGGTACACGGCGGTTTCCTCTACTAACATGAAAACGGAAACGGCAGAGTATTATCATCTGGATCCGGACGATGGCCTGACGCTGAATCTTGGGGTAAATCCGCTGTTGCAGTTTGGTCTGAAGGAAACCAGAGAGCAGCTGTGTATGAATATCCTGAATGATTTGTCAGTTGTGGATTATGTGCCTTTTGATTCCGAAACAACAGGAAATCCTGCTCTGGATTTAGGAGATGTGATCCGGTTCAAGGGAGGACAGGCAGACGAAAACAGGATATTTGCCATTACTTCCATGCAGTGTAAGATTGGTGGGAAGCACACGCTGAAGGGTGTTGGTAAGAATCCAAGGCTGGCACATGCCAAGTCAAAGAATGACAAGAATATTTCAGGACTCTTAAATCAGATCATCGATAACAAGGAAGCTGGCAAGATTGGTATTCATACCTTTACCAATGCCAGCTCTTTTACGGTAGGTGAGAGTGATGTGAAGATTATTTCCATCGAGTTTGCACCGAATGAAGCGGTTATGGCGCAGTTCTTTGGGTCTGTGATTGTGGGAGTGAATGCAGACCAGGTGGAAAGGTCTGTGGTTGCAAGAGGGGATGTGCTGATTCCTTCGGTGGAAGTGGAAGAAGTTTTGGCAGAGGGTACTGCAGGTAATGAGGAAACTACGGATAGCGGAACAACTGATAGCGATGCTGTGGGGACTGATGTTGTGGATGAGACCGGCGGAAGTTCGGATAGTGCTGTTGCAGCAGAGGAGCCTGTTGTGATTGGCAATACAAAAGAACAGACATTATCTGTGGAACTGCCTGTGGTCTGGAAGGAAGACGGGCAGGTGGTGGTTCATTTTTCCTTTGAGTTCAATGATAACATCATCGAGATTCATCAGCCGGAAGAGACCTGGCATTCCGGAAAGCATTCCATCATGCTGTATTATCCGATTGAGAATCTGGTGGCGAATTACAGAAATATTTTCAATGTGTATGCAAGGGCAACGGGTGGAACGGTTACGGTGGATACCGGAGACTGTCTTGCCGCGATTATGGGTCAGTCAATGGGTGCCGGGGAAGCCTGGGATGGTGAAATTAAGATTGAGGAGACCATCAAGAAAGTACGAGTTGGTGGTGTACTTCAGATGTCTACTGTTGATGAGAATATCACCTGGAAGATTGATGAGCTTGTGAAGAGAACCTGCAGGGATGTGGTTCATGGAAGAATTGGAATCGGCGCGTTTGCTATGCCGGTGGAAAGGTAGGTAAGGATGAAGCTGAAAGGAAATATGGTCATCGAGATGATTGATGATGCCACCGGGGAAGTGGTGGAACATTGAGTTCAGGGAACTAAAAATCTTAATGAACTTTAGAAATTTTCTATAAATGAATTGGAAATTTGAGTTTATGATCCCTGAACTCAATATGCCCTTATCGGGTCAAGGGTGAAACGCCTTGCCCAGTGATTTGATGCCTGCGTCAAGTCGTACTGGGTATTATCTATTATCTGGCGAATTGTGTTACCCAAAATCATTTTCGGGAATGACTGCCACATGAAAAAAGCTTGTGAAACGCAAGAGGCAGATAATGGAAAGACTACAGAGGAGGGCAGAATGGGAAAAAAGAAAAATGAAAAAATGCAGAATTGATGCAAGGGGGAATCAGAAGAATGAGAGCCACACGGCATAATGGCAGATCGGGGAAACATGGTGTTTATAATCCAAAGCACAATGACAGAAAATTCGATATTGCCAACAGTGAGCATATTGATGCGGAGAGGGAAAAGCAGAATATCTATTGGGACTGTTACCGGGGATATGTCCAGAATCCTTCGGATGAGACTCTTAGGAATTGGGGATCGGTCGAGCCGGAAGCAAGTTTTCATGATATTGAGAAGATGTATTATGAAAACCATTACAGCGATTTTATAAAAGGGCAGAATGCCAGAAATAAGAAAAAACACCACCCGGAAAGAAACCGGACAACGGAAGAACTGCTGAAAAATAAAATGACCTGTCCGGAAGAAACGATATTCCAGATAGGAAAGGAAAGGGATCATATTTCGGGAGAACAGCTTTTTCATATTGCGGATTCTTTTATGAAAAGGTTCGAGGGGATGTTTGGAGACCATGTGCATATTTTGGATTTTGCACTCCACATGGATGAGACTACTCCCCATATCCATGAACGTCACGTTTTTGATTGTGAGAATAAATATGGGGAACTGTGTCCGCAACCGGAAAAGGCATTGGAAGCACTTGGCATTCCGCTTCCTGATCCAGATAAGCCCAGAGGAAGAAACAATAACCGGAAGATGACTTTTGATCTGATCTGCAGGAATCTTTTGTTTGATGTTTGCAGGCAGTATGGGCTGGATATTGAGGAAGTGCCGGAATATGGCGGAAAGAAGTATCTGGAAAAGCAGGAGTTTATCATACAGGCACAGAAAGAAAAGATTGCCCGGCAGGAACAGATGATAAAGGAGCAGGAAGAAAAAATTATGGATAATGAAACCCTGATCGATGAAGTGTCGGAGATTGCTTATGACAAAGCTGTGGAAGTCGTTACGGAAAAAGTAAGGGCACAGACACAGGAAGAGGATATCAGGCTTCTGGATCAGCTTTGCAATAACATTGTCCAGAATCCAAATAATTCTGATAAGGCAAAAACAACTACCAAAAATGTGATTAAGATGGCGAAAGATAAATTACGGAATGCAGCAAATGCAGTTATTGAAAAAGTGCAGAAAACTCTTCAGGAGCCAGAGGTCAGGAAAGCGAATACGGAACAGATCAAAAAGAAGGCGAGGACGAGTGTTCTTGAAAAACTGGCTGCCAATAAAAAGCGGGTCGCAGAAGAAAATGCAGCCAGAAAGAAAACAAAAACGAAATATCATGACAGGGATTCCCTGTAAAGAGCATTTTGATTTATTCAGTTTTGGATAAAAGTTAGGATGCTCTTTTTTTATTTTGAACTCGGTCATATCTGAACGGGTTGGAAAGGGAGTGGATAAAATTTGAAGAGGACAGACCGAGACAATGTCTGTTTGCCGGGACAACCAATACAAAGCAGTTCCTGCCTTTTGACCGTACAGGGGCAAGACGTTTCCTTGCAATCGAGGTCGATTCCTCAAAGGCGGAAAAACATCTTCTTGATAATGAAGAAGAATCGAGGGCATACTTCGACCAGCTTTGGGCGGAAGCAATGGTCATCTTCAATTCTTGCAAAGGCTTCCCGGGGATAGCTGAAAATGACAGCTGCATTTGGAATGTCATTGAGTTCATTTTCATAACGATACACATAAAATTCCCGACCGCCAACGGTCACGAGGTTGACTTTGGGATCAGATCTTTTTAAATGAAGGGCAAACTCACTGGCTTTTTGACGGATCCTGCATGGATAAATGATCCGGTTAGTTTTTAAGGCCCCAATTGTATAGAAGCCTTTCTGAATAAAACTGTCCATCACTTTTGCAGATGTGTACCAGCTGTCACAAAGGAAGTAAGAGATCACTGGAGCTATGGGAAGTTCCTTTGCAATTTCCTGTACGATCTGGATCTTTGATCTTGATTTATCATACAGGATAACAGCATAATTCAAAATGATTCTATTACAGGAAAGCATAACGGAAACGACCTGATGACCATAATCCTGGCACCCTTTTAAATGAGACTGATGGAAATAAGCGGCCTCAATGGGATGCAAAGCCTGTGACGAGGGCTTTGCATGTGAAGCGATCGTATCATCCACAATGCACAAAATGGGCTGGCCGGAACGTTGAGCTTCTTGATAAATGATCTGGATCACACTGCTTTTTAACGTATCCTGCAAAGCAAGGTCATTCCACTTGCCATGATTCAGGAAATAAGCGATTGTGGTTCTGTGGTGATGGCTCACTTGAGCAAAATCAATGGTTTTTCCTCTGTATCCACGAAGGAAAACAGAAACAATAATCGTCATTAAATGGTTCAGATATACGTCGGATAAAAACTGACCAAGTTTTAGAGTTTTAAAGTACTTGTAAATTTTGTTAGAATGATGTATACTATTCGGAAAACATTATAGATACAAGGCATTACTACGAAGTTTGGTACAAATAAAAAATAGTTGCTTTTGGAGGTGTAAGCAGAGATAAGAGCCAAGAAAAGCAATGTTACTTTACCGCTATTTTTGTAAATCCCGATTTTTGCAAGAAAGGTATAGGCAAAAAAATAGTGGAATTTCTTGAAAACGACGAATGGTGTTTGGATAGCAAATTGATAGAAATTCCTTCTTCGAAGAGTGCCCATAAGTTTTATTATAAATGTGGATATTGTTATTGAGATTATCCGCCTACTTTTAGAAATGGGACAACAATCATGTATAAAAAACGATGAAATTCCAGTTTGACATACTGGAAAGTCGGGATTTATGGAGGTACATATATGCAAATTGGATTGAAAGGAAGAACTGTTTTAGTTGAGCCACATAGGATTGAATGGGAAATAGCAGCGCAGGAAACTATTAGCAGTTTAAAAAAAATATTAAAAGATGATATTATAGACGCACAGCATATCGGAAGTACTGCAATAAAAAACATCTGCGCAAAACCTACGGTGGATATAGTTGTGGGCGTGAGTAACTTTGATAAAATTATAAAGCATAATGACGATTTGATGAAAAATGGTATTGTTTATCATATGCAATACCCTTCTGGGCAATATTTGTATGTCATGGGCGATTTGGAAAATAATATACGGACGCATTATATCCATGTAGTCATTTGGGGACAAGAGGCATGGAATAATTATATAAATATGCGTGACTATTTGAATACCCACGAAAAGGAGGCTAAGGAATATTCAGAATTAAAAGAACGCTTAGCAAAAAAATATCCAGAGGATAGAAGTGCCTATACCAATGGTAAAAGTGCATTTATTGAAAAAATTTTACTAATGGCGGCTAAGTGGCGTGAACAGTTATAAAAATACCTGCTTGTTGGGAAGTTGCAGAGAGTGAAAAATCGAAATCTGAGAGGGAAAACATTATGAAAAAACATTTGGGTATTTTGTGTTCTTTAATATTGGTTTTATCATTAGCAGCGTGTGGAACAGATTTTGACGGTAGCCGAACAGGAAATAATAATGAGTTTGTGATGGACTATAAGGTATTTCCTGAATCCGTGAAGTTCATCCTTTTTTATAACCAGTTCCTAAAATGAAACTGGTTGTCGATTACTTTTGTTGTTAATAGCGGTATTTTTTAAGCAGTTCCCTTATTAGAGGTCGTTTTGATCAGGATTTTTGTAAAAATGGGTACACGAAATAAAACTTTTATATGAACTTATTAGTTATCTCATTACACGGCGACACTGTTTTCACAATAATCTGCAAAAAGATGACGCCATACATTGCTTTTCCCGAGTCCCATTATCAATTGACGTGCATGTGTTGTGACATGGCTTGCCATCATGATCAGATTGCTGATTACAGTGTGGAGTCTCCGGCGGTTGACATTCCGTTTTTGACGGGGTGACCGGCCTCCGATCGTACCCTGACCAATCATTCGAAGAATGTTGTAGGCGATCAGTCCCTAATTCCAGTACCAATGCATTTGTTGTAAATTTACCGGATGGAAGACGCTCCAGATCCATATCTGTTTTAATCTTGCTATGGAACTGTTCACATTCCCCATGGGCATGGTACAGCTGAATGATCTCCTCGTCTGTTGCCCCAAGATTTGTCCACCAGGTTTCGACTTCAACCTCAGGAATCAGAAGAATCTGGCCATATTTGTCCATGGTACGCTCAGTGATTTCATATCTGGTGCGCAGTGTAAATTCTTTTTTAAACTGCTTACTGCAAACATCTTTCCAGTTACTTCCGACATATACGGTTTTTCCGGCTCTGGGCGTTGTGATGTTTTTGCAGCATTGTTTGGCCATATCAAACCATCCATCCTTGCTTTCCCGGCGAAGATTGCGTTTGATGATGAAATAGCAGCCTGCATCGATCAGAACCGCAATATTGTCAATGGAATCATTTCCGGAATCCAGGTGGACCAGTAATGGCTGATCCGTAAGCTTTTTACAGAAGCGGATGGTTTCCTGCAGGAATTCTATCGTTCCATTCTGGCAATGCTGCTTTCCCTCGTGTAGTTCAAAATTAATGGAATCCATCTCATGGACTGCCTCAAAGTATGGTTTTCCCATACAGAGCATCCCGATATAGGTGAGGATGATGTCCCCATTCTTAATCTGATGCTGGGAACGGTTTTTTGTTACATCCATGCGATTGAGTTTTTTGGCAAAATCACTTTTCCCAAGAAGTGCACCGACAACAGCAAGTCCGCTGGCAGGGATAATGTGCTCATTTGTAAATTCGACAATAATGTTTTGGTTCGTATTCAGGGTAAATCTTCGGTTGTTGTTCATGGCAAAACACTCCTTCATAAGTGATTGATGAAATAAGTATACCATGAAATTCATTCACCCAGCAGGTGAAAACGGAAAAACTTGTAAAAACACTTTGAACACTTAAAAATACAGGCTTTTGATGAACTAGCGTGCATTGAATTTCACGGATTCAGGAATGTTACAGAATTAACCGGATTTCGATCCCTGAGCGAGCAAGAGCAGATAGGACGTTATATGCAACGTAAATATCAACGCAGCATTAAATTCGATAAGGTGATGGGTATTTCTTGTGTTATTGTCGGATTTCTTTCGGCGGTATTATCCTTCGGAAATATCGCTGCAATTGCCGTAGCAGTCGCTTTTTTGATTGCTGGCTTTCTTGATTAATACAAGAAATAATAAAACAGCAATGACTTTTGGGGGCAATCGTGATATGATACATATTGAGCTGTAACAGTACGAAACACCACGAAACACTACAAAACGAACTGTAACGGGAGAATATGATACAGACTAAATTGTTGAAGAAAGATAAACGAGGAAAAACGTATGGAGAATTTTGATCAGAAAGCTATTTTCCGGTGCCTGATTTGCAATGGACACTTTGGAACTTTGGAGGAAAATGAATATGGACTTTGGGGACATATCATAGATCCAGAAGAAGCCGAACAGGCTGCCCGCGCCGCGGAGCAGAATGGTATGCAATCTGGTTCGAATACTGAGATGAGTCCTTTTTACTATGGCGGCACTACATTTTCAGAATGTTTTCGGGATTTTTTGGATACCGTTGAGGACTATAATTTTGTGCATGATCATCTGGATGACCCTTACGATGAGGACGACTATGATGATTATGATGAGGAGGAAGAAGATTTCTTCCCGGAGATCGTGGATCTGACAGCGGAAGAAATCGAAACTATGTTTGAACATGTTTTAGAAAGTTTCCGAAAAAAATATCCTGAAGAATAAGTTCTCCTTTTAAAAGAAAATAAATATTCGCAAAGCGTGGAATTTTAACAGAATTCCGCGCTTTTTTTCGTACGTGAGAAATTTTTGAAAGTGGATTTACAATTCTATATAAGAGAGTGTAAATCAGCTCTCTAACGTTGAAAAGGAGATGGAAGGTTATGGCACTTACACTTGGTGGAATTATTGGAGCTTGTGGACTTTTTTTCGGATTTTTGAGCTTGGTCTTGATGTGTCCAGGTCATCCAAGAGATCCGGAAGAGGATATGGAGCAGATGCGGTATCTTAGTGAGCAGATGCGGAAGAGGGCTGCCAGAAAAAAAAACAAAAAAACGGTATTTCAAGATGAGCAGTGAAAGAGTAATGCAAGAAATATGTACAGTAACAGCATTAGGCGAAAACGCGCTAACCAGTATATCCTATGCCAAAGTGGCATTGCAGATGGCGGAAACGCAAAATGGTTGCCGCAAGATTGGTTTGGGATATTCTGGTAACGTACAATGTCATCTATGGATTAACACGGAGACATATTTGGCAAATGCCGAAGAAGCAGTAACAAAGTTCTTCAGGTATCTCAAATGCTGTTTTTTACCTGAAATCGTAAAAGTGGGTACAAAAGCATATTCTCGAAAGGAATGTCTGCAGGCTTTTTCAAAGGATACGGCAGAACTAAGTAATTTAGAAATCCTGAGTACGAACATTTCAGAACTTTTGCAAATACTAATATCTCTTGGCGGATAGTTTCTTCATAGGAATGAGTGATTGCATAATCCAGAGAAGTAAAAAGAAGGGAATTAATAGAATTACTATGGTTAGTAACTTTAAAGATGCATGGTCGATGTGGGGTATATTTATCTTTTTCATTTTTTATGCAAGATTGGTAATCTGTGATCTAACGAATGGAAAAGGTAAAAAGAAGATGTTTGGGAAGGTTATTTTGGGGATTATTTTTGCAGCAATAGCCTTCTTACCCATAAAAAATACCGCTATGGTCGAATTCGCGGCACTGGTGTCATTAATTTTTTTAGCTTTTCTGATGTAAGAAAAAACACTACTTCTATCAAAAAAAATGTATATGGAGGTTTTTTATGTTATTAACAATCAAAACGCCGTATACCTGTATGGAATTTCAGGTTACATCCATGCAGGCACGACAACTTATTGACGAAGCATATCAGATGGCTGTTTCAACTCTGAATGAGGAGGATTCGAATAACCCGTTATTTTGTCCACCGTTTGATCTTCCGGACGTTTCGGAATTCGATGAAGCCCCAGACAATTCAGAATTCGTTATCGGTCCGGCAGCGAGTAAAAACATTGAAGCTTTACCAGCAGTAGAGGATCTTTTCCAGCAGGATGTACCTTTTAGCTCTGAGATTGAATATCCCGATCCACTTTCAGAGGACCCTGCTCCGGTGGAACCTATTTCAGATCCAGATTCGCTTACCTATCCATTATCAGATGTTTTGAAAAAATTCCAACCGGAAACCGCAAAAGAAAAAGCTCCGGCAGCATCAGAAGAAGGAATTGAAGCTGCTACAAAGTCAGATGAAGATACAAAAACTGCTCCCGTTTTTTATAAGGGCATGTTGCTCATCCGGTGTCCAAAATGCGGGAATACCTGGGGTGCATGTTACCATGAAGCGATAAAGCAATGCCATTGCAAGTGTGGGAATGCAATTCCGCTGAAAGATTTGAAAGAGTTCTTCTTAAAATGTACTTGCGGAAGGGCATATAAATACATGACAAATATTGAAGAGGAGCAGTTCCGTTTTCCGTGTTATGGATGCAAAAAAGAAATCCAGCTCTTCCGGGACAAGGACGCTTATTATACCGCTGGAAGAGAAGACACTGCGGAGTGATGTTAAAAATAACAGCTTCAAATCGCCAAAAGCAATCATAAACAAATATAAAAGGCTCAACTTTTTTTCGTACGTGAAAACGAATCTAAAAATTTTTTATAATACTATGTAAAGAAGAACTTGTTGAGCCTTCTATCCATTACTGGGGTATGGCCAAGCGGTAAGGCACAGCACTTTGACTGCTGAACTGTGTCGGTTCGAATCCGACTGCCCCAGCTTTTCTCTCGCATCATAAATAGTCGCAATTTCGACTACTTTAGTCTTGGCTGATACTACAATATATGATGCAGAGAATACGTTTGATTCTGTCACAAATTCAGCATTAAGCAGAAGGAAATGTAGTATTTTCATATTAAATTCCAATCAGTGTATGTTGGCGTATTTTTTGCAACATAACAGCCTTTTACGCAAGACTGCAGAGCAAATATGCTGGCATAAATGCTGATACAAATGCGTTGCCATATAATATGGATGAAATTTATTTATCGAAAATGGTAATGGAATTGACTATATAGTCTTGACGCATACAATAAAAAGGAGGCGACTTATGATTATTGATGTTACCTATGCATGCAATATGGGCTGTTCCCACTGCATGTCAGATTGTACTCCGGATGGACTGCATATGCCCATACAGACCTTTCGAGATTCCTTAAACTTCCTGCAGACCTATAAGATCCCAACATGGAATTTTTCCGGCGGAGAAATGTTTGAGCATCCGCAGATCATGGAAATTCTGGATGTTTTAGAGTTCAAATGGACCCAGCTGGCATTTAGATGTCCCATATGTTTTATCACGAATGGGCGTAAATTAGCCCGGGACAGAGAAGTATATGCAAGGGTGACGCAGTTTATCAAAAGATATGGGAATCGTTTGGTACTGATTCAGGTTACAGATGATCCGCGCTTCTATCCAGATCCACTGTCTAAACAGGAAAAATATTGGTTGAATAAGCTGGGAGCCATCATTGAGGCGGTCCCGGGAAACCCGCAGAATCCGCAGAAGTGCTTATACCCGCAAGGCCGCGCCCTTCAGAATTTTCCAAATGCTGACTGGAATGTTATAGGCCCTAAGTGTGCAAATTGCAGGCTTCTTACTTTGCAGAATGTAAACTCCATTTCTCAGATGGTAACCTGCCTGCTCCAGCACGGTAAGGTTTGCACGCCGGTGATTGCTCCGAATGGCGGTATCAAACTGGGTGAATCGGCATTATGTCCTGAAGTGTCTAACATATATAAAAGTGAAGCGGCAATCATTCAGGACATCAGACAATGCACTTGCCAGAAATGCGAAATTGCATGGGATAACTTAAAGAAAGTTCATCCTACTGCGTACTATCTTTGTGGAGGAAAATAGGATAATATGGGAAGTAAAATGGACATTTTTTCAAAGGTTTCAGATGACAAAATGCTGAAAATCTATCATGATATGCTGGAAAGCAACATGATTGGTTCGAAAAGTACAATGATTAGGGCATATGCTAAAGAATTAGCAAGCGTGTATCCTTTCGAGACGAATGCCCAGGCAATTGATTTGGCTGAAAAGCTGTTTTTTGAAGAGACAGCCAAAAGATTTTATGGTAGCATGGTGTCAGATAGGGAAAGACATATTTAGATTCTGGAAAGTATAGGAGCTGCAATGGGAAAGGCAAAAAGAAAAATGCGGCCGCAGCCGCCTTGGTGGTGGACGCTTGACAATGATAATTGCTGGTTCTGCAAAAACCGGAATAATTGCGGCGGATGTAAATTGTTAAAGCAACAAAGATCAGAATCCAGAGAAAAGCGTAGAAAAAAGTATAAGGAGAATCGATGAATTTAAGTAAAAAGTTGGAAAAGGCTATTGATATTGCTGGTCGTATAATGAGTGCCGTCCTAAGTTCCGGCATCGACAGTGACGAAGACGGATCTATTTCAGAGGCAATAGAAGAGTTATCACTCTTAAAAAACAAATGTTCAAAAGCAAAAGGACATGCTAAAAACGAAATATAATAATTTCAAGGAGGAATTGCACATGTATTTGGTAAAAACAACTAACGGTGATAAAATTTTAAATTCTGCAGATGCAGTAAAAAGCATAAAGAAAGAGGATATTGAAAAAATATATTTCTTAACGGAAGTTAATTACGATTCTGTGATTTCCAATGCTGATATAAGAGACTGTATCTATTCCTATTTGAAGGGTAAACAACTGTCTAAAGAAACCGTCGTGGACTCTGTGGCCAGCGTATTAGACGTTAAGAAAAACGAAGTTTCAAAAGTAATTACTGCAATGAAGCGGGAAAAGATTATCTACGTTGAGAGAGATTATGGCAGCATAGGCATTGACTAAATTTGCCTTCTAAAGGAAGTGATTTTCATCAAAAAGTGCGATAAAGTAAGAATTATTCAATGGTATATAGCGGATCGTATCTATACGGAGAAAAGTTTTAAAGAGATCTATGATCTGAAGCAGCTTGAGGAAATCGTCAGAACAGAAAAGAATATATGGGGACTACGTTCAAGATGTAATCAGTGCATTTCTTCCGATACAGACTATTCTAAAAGATGTTTGGGTTGCATCGAATCTTACACCGGCGGACGCTCCGAAAAATCCGTAGATAACTACAAATTTTGCTATAGCTATTGGAAAAGATTTGCAGAGAGAGGTGAATCTAATGAATAATAAACATGCATCAATAGAGCTGATTGATGAGATGGCGAAAGTCAAAGACGACTTCAAAATTTTGCCTAAAGACATAATTGAAAGTATGCTGGAAGATATGACTGCCGAAGAAAAGGACATGTTGCTGCGGCTGTATATCTTTGGAACAAATATTGATCAGTAAACCAGAGGCAATTCTTACGTTAAATGAGGGTGATCTAAATTAAACGAGCGATAATTTTTATGGAAGTTATTTGTGACCAGTGCGGCGGGGTTGTATCGAGATATTACAACACCAGCAAAGATGTGAGTACCCTAAAGAAAATGGTCAAAAATTGGGCATATGACGAAAAATATGGCAATCTTTGCCCGGAGTGTCTGAAAAAGTTAAGAAAGGAAGCACAGTAAAATGGAAAAGCTGAAATTATATACCGTCACAAAGCCTAGTTCTGATGGTACTTTCGTGACTGGAGACATTATCTGGCTTTCTGCGAATGGAGATCTGAATAGCTGCAAAGGAAAGGGTTGGCTCTCAAAGGCAGAATGGGACGCTTCTGGAACCAATGACTTTGAAGTCGAGCCTTGCAAGACACACTATTTAGATGTCTCACGATGGAGCGAAACGGTCAGAGAAGTAGAAAACATTTCTAAATAAGATTACAAATGGAGATAGACAAATGGAAAGGAATAAATTGTATACGGTTACAAAAGCCAGTTCTGATAATGTAATTAGACTTGGAGATTTGATTTGGTTATCTGAAGATGACGTTTTACATAGCATTATGTATATGGGAACATGTTTAAGGAAAAATTGGGATATTCCTGGTCAAAATGATTTCCAAGTAGAACCTTGTGAAAAGTTTTATCTTGGTGAGTACGATGGTTTACCTATGCCCATTAGAAATAAAAATTATATTGTGACTGATGAAAAAATAATAGAGAAAGCGCAAAAGCTATACTGATTAATGAAATGAAAGACGTAAAGAAATATTTTCAGTTTTTACCATCGGACATAATTGAAAATATTTTAAAAGATTTAACCTTGACTAAAAAAGAGGTATTGCTGGAATTGTATATACACGAAAAGGGAAAAGCAAAAATGACGGATTATATAAGAAATATGATCAATTCTTTGGCCGAAGATATTTTAGATATATATAAAATCGGTTTCCGAGTTGATGATATAAACGATTTGGTTCAGAAACTGGGCGGATCTATCCAAATGAAAAAAGATTTTTCCTATGCTTCACTCGAAAAAAATGGAGATGGTTTTAAAATAATTGTATCTTCATATCAAGATGAACAGAGAAAACGTTTTGCTATCGCGCAAGAATTAGGGCATCTTTTTCTGCATATGGGGTACAAAACAAATGCTGAAATTTGGGAAAAACAAGCTGATAAAGTTCCGTTTCAAGAAAAAGATCCAGAAAAGGTGCGGCAGGCAAATGAGTTTGCAGCTGCTCTTTTAATGCCGCGATATATTTTTTTCCTTACTTTGGAAGCAGCGTCGGACATTGCAGAATCTGGAAAAAGAACTATTCATATGCAGGCAGTGGCGGACTTCTTCAATGTGTCGCTGAGTGCGGCATATACTCGAGCAAAGATTTTGGGATTATCTGAAAGAGCTTATTATGAGATGTCGTAAAACCTCTGGCTTTAGCATGGTGATATAAGATATAACCATCGAATTTACGCAGTAATGAAACCGGAAAACTCAACAATAATAGAAGGGCAAGCAGGACTAACGCAAAAAGAAATCAAATTCAGAATAAAAATGGGCAGGAACGGCATCTCAACGATTATAATAGAATTCCACAAACGATCCGCAGTTTTATGCGGGTCGTTTTGTTTTTTACCCTTTCTATAATTCTATATTTATCAGATCAATATAACGAAAGGAGCATACGAAAAAATAACGATCTGAAATATCAATTTGTCAATGAAAGGATAATAATCATGAGAGAAGTAGTTACTGAAAAAATTTTTAGTGGAGAAGAGGATCTTATTCAGATCTCCACAGAAGATCGGCTTTGGGATCTTGTTGAGAAGATGAAACGACTTGAAAAGTATATTCCATGTGTCATCAATGATGTCGCTGTAATTGGAATAGACAAGGAGCAGGAGCTGTTTTTGCAGGAGCAGTGTAGCAATATTGCTGTCAATCTGCATGGTTCCCCCCTGAAAGTCGGCAGCATCGACCCATATAAGCCTGAAAATGCTATCTGTATTCAAAAAGACGGCATGTTCCTTGCATATCCGGGTGAATACGGATATGAAATCCGTCCATTAATCTCTGTGGGATACATTTCTATCCTGAAACGACTTGAGATGGACTGCGGAGCAATGATGCGGTTTGATATCAAAGGTGGTGACCGTTTACCACTGCCAGTGCGTGAGAAAGGACAGATTTTGACAAGGGTAGCCCAGTTGAACTCGAAACTGTGCTATGTCATTACGCTGGATGGCTGCGTTCCCGGTGTCGTATCGGATCAGTACGTTCCATTGCCTTATATTGATCTTCTGAAAGCAATGAAAAAGGTTGTAACGAAAGAACATCCGGATCTGGAGTTTCACTCTGGAACGCTGTCTTTCGAATACCTGATTGCCAACTATTGGCTGAATGATCCGGTTATGGAGCAGTCATTAGCATTAACCATGAAAAATGCCGGATGTGACGTAAAATCCATAAGAGCTGGCATTCGTTTTTCTTCCTCGGACCTTGGGCTTTCCAGTGTATTCCTCAGTATGTTTCTGGAAATCAATGGCATCTCAATGCCGCTTGGTACGGGAATTCAGATGGAACACAAAGGAGATAAAGCCTCTGTTGAAGTCTTTGAGGAGAAATGCGGAGAACTCGGATCGGTTCTGCAGGCGAATGAAGACCGGATTGAAGAATTAGGCAATATGGACGTAAAAGACGTTCCAGGCGTTGTTGCGACCCTGGTTAAGAAAAATGCTTTTCTGCCGAAGAAAGCGGCGGAGAAAGTCTTAGAAGATCTGCGGCTGCAGATGACTTCCGGAACAGGAATTGATGTTTATCTGGCACTCAACCAGATTATTCAGGTGCATTCTACCATGCAAAAGGTAAGTGATGAACGTTTTCTCGCTATGTCAGAAGGCGTAGCAAAACTGATTCACACAGATTTTTCAAAGGTAACTGTACTTGAGGAAGAATAGGTGAATGTTATGAAAAAGAACAAATTGGCAGGAAAGTTTTCACTCCTGCATCGCTTGAATACCGACACAGTGATTATCGGACTGCTCCCAGGCATCAATGTAAACGAATTAACCTCAACCGATTTACGATATCTGGCCGCCTTTTATCTTGGTGGCGCAGTATATCGAAATAGTATGGTTACAGGTAAAATTTTCAAGGATTACTGCGGACCATCTAAATATCCGATCGGGAACTATGCGAAAGTCTTGCAAGTCACTGCGAAAAAATATAGTCATTAAAAAGGATATTTAGCTATGGCAAAGCCAGAATACGCTATTCGTGAAGTGAGTTTAGCAGAAGTGATACTTTTTCTTCTAAGTGCAATCATCCTTGCGGCTTATCACTTTGACTACAGAGTGGCTACATACATAATCTTTCTGGATTTTTTTCAGTCGTTCAAGATTATCGTGGCATTACGCCAGCTTATGGAAACGAAAAGGCATCAGAAAATGTTTGGCAGCTTACCGGATGCCTATTATTATGATTCGCTCTTAATGCGAAAATATAACTGGATCTGGACCAATATTCTCATATCTCTTTTAGCGATTGCCGCTGCACCGTGTTTATTTTCTGCAGGTTTTCAGACAATGGTAAAAAGATTTTTGAGACTGCTGTTTTTCTTTCTGGAAAGACTGGATAGAATTTGATTTATGAAAATGGGGAAAATGAGCCTGCTCCAAGCAGGCTCTATCCTGATTGGAGGACAAAATGTCAGATTTAACGCATTTATTTACTATTGGGCAGCCTGTTCGATGCCGGCTGGATGAAAAGTATTACAAAGGAACAGTTAAGGAGACATATCCGGATCATATTATCGTGGATATTCCCGAGATTTCGAAACATTGCTGGTTCGAAAATGACTTCAATATGGACTGCGTGTATCCGGAATATAATTTTCAAGAATAACAAATATGATGAAAGGAAGTACCATATGGACTTAGAAAGAGTATTATACAAAAAAATGACCAAAGATGAGCTGATTGATAAGCTCATCGCTTATAAAAATATCGAATGCCATGATCGGGCAATTGCACATGAATTTCTTTGCATGCAAAAAGAAGATCCGTCACGAATGAATTTCGTTACGCATCGACTCACGGATATTGCTGATCCGAAGAGGGTAGCAGAAGAAATCCGCCGCGTAAAAGCTGAAAGAACGGCCTCTGCGCAACAGCCTATAAAGGACGAGCTTACCGACACGATCCCTGTTTATGTTACTCTCTATAAAAATATTCGGTTCAAAAAGCGTTTTGATGTTACCCTGGATCAGTTAGAGAGACTTAAAGAAGAGGATTCGGCAGAGAGCAAAGAGGTCCCTATTACACTCCTGGATGAAACACTGAATCTTATGGATGCGACGTTAGATGCACTTAACGCCACCAACGAAGCTGATCTGGGTTATGAACTCGAATATTCTTTTTCGTATGGTGATCCAGAACAGCCCTTAGATGGTTCTGAAACTGAGGAAGAGGTTCCGGTTGCAGAAGCTGATGATTCAGATGTAAACAGTGAGATGGAGTCCGTGCTGTTTGATTGGCATTAATCACCCTATGTTGGCATTGAAAAGAAAGGAAAATAGATTGATATGGAAAATGATATTAAAACAATTCCTGTTCGCATTACTGTAGAAAAAACCATACGGTTTGAAAGATGTCTCGATGTTACTCCAGAACAACTGGAAGAAATTAGGGCTGGAGAAAGTCCATTAGTAAATTCACTGCTGGAGCATTTTGATCTGGAAGTGAAAGAATCTTTAGCGAAAGAATCTCTGGATCAGGAATTGGATTATTCTGTGGTAAACAGAGATACAGAACAGGTTTTGGTTGATTGGGAGTAATTATTTTCATGCGGCCCAAAATTTAGTAATGCAAAATATTAAAAGAAAGAGGTATAAAGATGTCTAATTCTAACAGAATCACAAGAGAATCCATGGATTCCATTATTGAGGAAATTATGGGAATTTCCGATTGCGATTGGCTTTCAGAAGATTCAAAGCCAAGAGAAATTGAAAGAATTTTAGTCGATGCCGGAATTGTTGAAGTAATTGAGGCGCCTGTTGAAGGTTCTGGAAAGTCCGCTGACTGAAATTTGAAAAGTACATATAATAATTTTTTACGAAAGGAGTTTTACCCAGAGAAACTTTGGGTAAAAAAGGAAAATAGATCATGACATGGCCAGAATTAATTAAGCAAAAAATCGAATCTTTAGAAAAGCATCGTGCGGCAGAGGTAAGAAGGCTTGATAAAATCCGCGGTGATGATTCTGTTAATAAATTTGCCCAAAAAGTTGAATTACAGGCAAATATTAAGTCGCTGAATGAGTCGATCAATGTTCTGTATTCTCTTCTGGGCAATGCAGAGGATGTAACGAAGTAATATAGCGGGGATACTCGTAGTGCTTTAACGGCATTTTGAGAGCACTTATCCGGCGCTTTAACGGCACTTTATGCTTATTATCAAGCAAAAGACGATATGAAAACCATAATGCCGCAGAAATTCGATTTAAAAATACAATAGGAGGATTTAATGCGAGAAATTGATATTATCAAAGAAGATATTCGGTGCTGTGATGATTTTGATGTGTATCCAAATGATTCCATCAACATCACATATGAACTGTGGTTTGATGTGGACAAATATTTCGGAACACATACTCATGAAACATCTAGTTGGATCAATTTCTACACATTCTTTCATAAGGATGGAAGAATCACAGCAGTGTACGAAATAGACTGCGATGATCATACGGAATCTTTTGATTGGGAATTGACAGCGGAAGAGGAATTCTTTTTCCGCAACATGATGAACAGATATTGTAACAAATTATATGGTTGCTCCGTACCGGCGTTATGGAGCGAGCGTGAAACAACATAAGTATTACCATGGATAAGGGACCAATTTGGTCCCTTATTTTATTTTCTGCAATATTCCATATTCTATCTCTATCAGAACCATTATTCAAGAAAGGAGTGTAACAATACCACGTTCTGAAAGACCATATGTCACTACTGGAAAATATTCATTTTAAAAGGAGACGGATATGAAAACATTATATTTTGAGGCTGCTGGCTGTTATATTCTGCACAACGATGTTGAGAGCGGAAGAATCAGAACTGCCTTTACGAACAGAGACGGAAAAAAGGTGTACATTGAATTGATATGTGGCTGCAAAAGTTTAGCAATAAAAAAAGAGGATAAATCTGGAAAAGATATGCGGGAAAAATGGATTATAAAATCCGAATATGGATATATGTTTTGTGATTCCTGCCATTATATCACAGATGATCCCAAAATCAATGATTGTATGGAATCCCGTCTGCCGTGTGAGCGGAATTTGTATATTGAAAAGGTGAAATATACCAAAGAAAATATTCTGAACTTTGTAAATACCTATTGCAATGCTGATTTTGAAGAGGTTGTCGTGTTACATAATCTTGCCGGATATCGTGTATTCTCTGACTGTCAGAAAAAAGGCACTTCTGCAGCATATCGTTATGGGGATGAATTCCCGTATGATGCCGAATTGACCCTGAAACGCAGAAAAAAAGTAGAAGAGATGAAGAAAGAGTTTTGCGAATTGTTTCACCAGCAACGCGATAATACCAGCTACTGGGTTGATGATCTCGGACAGTTAAATGTCAAAATCAACACCTATCAGACAGCATTGGATGCGGCAAACTGGACCAAGGGCAGACATTTCATTGTGGAGGTATAAAAAAATGAAAAAACGTAAAATAACCTATTGCTATTTGATGGAACGTAAATCTGACGGAAAGAAGTTTGTTACTTTTGGAAATTTCAGGGAAGCATGGAATAAACCTGCCAGCCTGTACGATTTTGTAACGAAAATGTATCCCTATCCACAAGAAACACCGTTCGGTTTGTGCGCACACATCTCAAACGGTTTACGTTGTGATCGGGAGCTTTTCAAAGTAATTCAGCAGGCCGCTCTTTGATCAAACAGATTGGAAAGGATTAAAATCATGATGACGAAAGAAGAATTTAGCCGAACAAACTGGAAAATGTCATATGAGCAATACCAAAAATGCTATTGCCCGGAATGCAGTAAAAAAGGTTGCCAGCACAGAAATGCTTACAGAAGAGTTCCATCGATTGATGGCGGCCTCACTCTCTGCCCTAAGCTGAGATCTGACAAATAATAAGATTTTCGAAAGAAATGAGGTAAATATGGGAATTAAATATCATCAGTATGGATGCGGCAATGATTATGGGGATGATCATTACCTTACAGATAATTGGAATCCAGATTATGACTATGGATCACAATACGTTGAAGTTTACTTCAATATCAATACTCCGTCATATATGCATGACAAAGATCCTTCCGCCTTTGGATTTGCATCGGATGAAGCGCGAGATGAGTGGTATGCTGCAGCAAGCAAAGTGATCGCATCCTTTGACATTCTGGAGGACAGCGGGTATAATGTTGAAAACAGCGCTGAAAAACGTGCTTACTTATATCCCCATCCACAGCAAATTAGTGGAGTCATTCTTAAAAATGATGTCAGAAAAGTGGCAGAAGCGATTGAATGTATGTCACTGTCTTCCATTCGCTGGGTGGATTTGTATGATACCGTATATGTGCTTTCTGACGAAGCATATGAGAAGTATCTTATGTTTAAGGATGAAGCCCTCAAAAAAGATCTGTTTGACGTTTGCCAAACTCCGAGAATCACACGATTCTATGATGCAATCGAAATCAGCAGAGCGCTTGCGATGAAGCATCGCTTGAAAAGACTGGGAATAAATGATGGAAGAAATTACGGATCTGGTCAAACAATAGACCATATCATGCGATTAATGCAGAAGATGTCTGAAGATGGGCTGCTCGTTATGACTTCTCCTAGTGGTGAAGAAACGTACGTCCGCAGCCTGAATAAAACAGAGCTTAAAAAGTGGATTCGTTCCCATATGATGCTGATCGAACAATACCGCTTTTTGTGGAGCAACCGGAAAGGATAACATATGAAAGATTGTGAAATTGCAAATATTCTGTATAATTTGAGTACAGATATGGACGCTGATGACTATGCTGACATCTATGATATAGAGGTTCAAGAGATTGAAAAAAGTATCTATAAGCTGAAAGAAAGCCATGATATTCTGTATCCTGTCTTAGTTTCGATCGCAGAAACGCATAAGGATATGTTCGATTTTTGTAAAGACCAAAATTAATCAAACACATATTATTTGATAAACCGCGCCGAATATTGGCGCGGTTTTCTTTATCCCAACGATTTAAAGATTACAAAACAGAAATATTATTTTAGCTCTCTTTGCTAATTCTATACACATCAGGACAATCTATAAGAAAGGAGAAGAAAAATACACGTTCTGAAATACATTATGTCAAAGAAAGGATATTAAAAGTAGCATGAATTTCACATCGACATCCGAAATCAAAGCACGGGTATATGAGCTGTATCTTACTGAAGATCAGGAACTTAACTCCAATTTTTTTGATTTTCATGTAAGAAATTTAAGATCTACATTGCTTAAAACATATGCGGAAATTCAAAAAGCAATCAATGGAGATGCCGTGGTACTCTTGAAAAACAGCATAGAAACCAGGCATGGTTCAGAGATTCAGGTAAATGGAATTCTGAGTTCATGGAAAGAAATTGGGGAAATTTACGCTGAAAATCGTAATGGACTTTATGACGGAAATTATAAGGAATTTCTGGAAGAATACAATGGTAAGGAAAATCTTACGGGATTATATCGGCTAATGGATCCAGTGTACACAGATTCTAAGTCCATTACTGGTGTTAAGCTGGATTTTATTTGGTAATACAGGATCATTGACCTGGAGGAAATTTTATGGCAAAAGTAATTAATATTAAATGGGAAACTGATGGATATGAAATCGATCTGCCAAACGAAGTCACTATTCCGGATTGCTTCATGGATTCGGATGCAGGTCCGGATGTAGATGCTATATCAGATTGGCTTTCTGATATGAGCGGCTGGCTTCATGACGGATTTGAGATTGTCGAATAAGGAAAATGGAGGAAACACAATATGGGAGCGTTTTCATGGCTGCGAGCCGAACGAACGACACAACGAAAAAATATTGCCGTTGGTGATATTTATAAAATTTTGATTCCTCAAGAATTTGGCGGCGGATTCATAAGGGATGAATATTGCGGTTCAGGAATCGTGTTTGGAGATGACTGGGATCATATGGCCGATTTATATGGAATTTTGGCCTAGCTGAAGACTATTATGTTTTTTCTGAGATCAGACCGATTTCAGTTGACGAATATTTAGCTTCTACAAAAACCTCTGTTGGATTAGCTATCAATCCTGACAAAACCATAAGCGATTTAAAAACTGAACTTTTAGAATGTGGCCTTTCACCGGAAGAACTTGATTGGCTTGAGCCTTAATTACAAATTTTCGGCAGCCATTCAAGTAACTCAAAATTTTCAGCAGAAGAGGACAATTATATGATCAAAAAATATTTGGAGTTATGCACAAGCCATCTTACGGAAGAAACTGTGAATAGTTTAAATACAGTCCAGCCTCCGTATAGTTATCAATACCCCTATGGCGTTTTTATTATCGTTCCGGATAGAAGCAGCGAAGAGGAGTTCGCGGATTTTTTCCAAGCCCTCCCAAATGATCTGCAAATTGTGCTGAAGTACGCGTACGAACATGATATCGAGTTGATCCTTTTGGATTCCGATGCGTGTGAAACAAGTGAGCTTCCTACATATGAGTGGTAATAGCAGACGCTGTGCGTAATCAAGCAAAATCAATTTATAAATTCTCGTGCTGGCAACAGCACGAGAAAATCAGATATTGGAGAAATAGCGGATGAAACGAATACAAGAATATCAGATGCTGCTTAATGCATCAAAAATTCCATACTTAGAAAAGAAAAAATCGTATTTATGTGAAAGCAATTGTAATTCGCCGGAAAACGTCGCAGAAATCATGGAGAAATGTTTTCAAATGAGCAATTTGCCAGAAGAACATGTATATGCTATTGCTCTAAACACGAGAAGTAGTATTATTGGTGTTTTTGAGATTAGCAGAGGTACTGTTGCTGCAAGCTTGCTTTCAGCCAGAGAAATTTTGATTCGAATGCTTATCGTTGGAGCAACCCATTTTCTTATTTGCCACAATCATCCAAGCGGACACTTGCAACCATCAAAATATGATGTCGATAGTACGAAGAATATCGTAAACGCTGGAAGGACAATAGGGATTCCGTTAGTGGACCATCTTATTATTGGCGATGGACGATATGTGAGCCTGCTGGAAGAGTATGGAAAGGAACTATTTGGATAAAAATTTTCAAAAGGAGCGACATAATTATGTGGACCATAATGTGGACTGAAAATTCCCAGGACAGGTGGGATAGACTTGAGACAAAAGAAGAAGTAATGCAGCTATTGGACAGCTTAGATAAGAATTCGGGTGTATCTAAAGGCGATGTATGGATTTTTCCACCGCAAGCAGATGACCTCGCGCTTACAGGTAATGATTTTTAAACACTGAAAGGAAGGAATTTTTATGTTTGAAGTAATATACGATAGGATAAAACATGGAACGATTTCCGTGTTTCCAATGATACGTGGAGAGATCTCGGAAAGCGTATATATTGATAAGCTCCAAGAGACATTTCCTAGAGCGTGTTTGAAAAACATTTGATTTTGTTTATTTTAACCAAATTAGAAT